>Ga0080003_1000186_pt1 | contig 44179 bp, 47 predicted proteins | sample JossMetagenome_FD_69206 | JGI IMG/M metagenome (GOLD analysis project Ga0080003, IMG submission 69206) | Hot spring microbial communities from Joseph's Coat, Yellowstone National Park, USA - JC2_E (SPADES assembly) (version 2) | ecosystem: Environmental > Aquatic > Thermal springs > Hot (42-90C)... | reverse complement strand
TTATTCTCTAAATAAAAATAGTCCTCCTTAGTCCTAACACCTTTGTAGAGAAACCATGTGCCATCATTTAATACTATGCTTGCTAAAACGTTTATACCTAAATCTATTGAAGCTACTTTATTTCCTCTAGGTGATTCAACTTGTATATTCTTCCTTTCACCATAAACAATATACTTGCTCTCCTTTCCCTTTTTAGTTTTCTCAACACCTACTTCAACAGGTATTGAGGCATACCATGCATTTCTTGTTTCATCATAGTATATCTCCAGCCTACCTTGCTTACCGTACCACCTTAACCTACCAGCAAAATTGATTTCCATTTTGAAATCTTTTAGAATAATTTTATGATTAACTCCATCTATTTCATATCTATCTTGTCTAATAACAAGTAAAAGCTTTCTCTTCTTAGTATCTTTATCAATCCAATATCCTGGTGGTTTTATATGTTTAATACGATTTTGTTGTTTTCCTTTTTTCTTTATTAAAGAAAAATAAGATGACCATGCCTCGTTGTTTTTCTGCATAACTGCTTGAGCGTTTACTCCTAAATACTTTTTATATTTTTTGTAGTATTTATCCCATGTTTTATTGAAGTCTACTTTCTTTTCGTGGAAGAATTGTTGCCTCCTCTCATAGTTCAACTCGTTGAAAAGCTTTGATGAGATATTAGCTAGCCTTCTGAGCTTCCTTTCCTGAAAACCATTTGGAAGAAGGCGGACAACATTTGTTCTCTTATTTGTATACTTAACTTCGTAGATGCCTTCATCTGGTATTGCGGGAGAAATCGGCTCCTGCTCCTCATGCTTTAAGAGTTGACCAGACGAAGGCATCTAAAGGCATCTCAAATAAAAATAGTATTTTTGGTTAAAAAACTTTACCTCGCCCCCTAGAAGGGGCGAGGTTTGTTGTTCACTTTATCATTTATTTCTAAGAAACAAAAAATTTTCATCACAAGGCGAGGATATCCGCTATAAGGGCAGTTCACCCACAACTGCTTAATGATGCAATCATTTCTTCAATCTTTTTACATATTTTTGGGAAAATTTCTTCAACCTTTCCATCAACTTTTACATCAGCGTAACTGTCTAGCTCTGTTTCTCCCATGTTTATTATTATAAGTTCAGCCCCATTGCTCTTAGCTATGATAGGCAATTGATTAGCTGGGGACACAGATAAACTTGAGCCCAAGACTAAGAAGAGATCGCTTTGAGAAGATAAATCAAATGCCTTCCTTAATTCCTTTTCTGGCAAAGGCTCTCCAAAAAATACAACATCTGGTTTTAAAATACCACCACAATAAGGACATGTAGGAATTTTATTTTGCTTAACTTCATTAAAAGCGCTTTCTATATCGTATTTTCTTTGGCATTGAGTGCATATAGCATACTTCATGTTTCCGTGAAGCTCAATAACATTTTTACTACCTGCTTTCTCATGTAGATTATCTATGTTTTGCGTTATAACTGCTTTTATTATATTAAGCTCCTCAAGCCTGGCCAGAGAATAATGAGCCCTATTGGGCTTTGAGTCCTTAATTTTTTCATACATTTCATTCATAAAAAGCTTCCATGTATTTAATGGATCCGAATAAAAATGAGATATATGAAAAAGATTAGGATCCAATACTTTCCATATACCTTGGGGGCCTCTAAAATCAGGTATCCCGCTTCCAGTGCTGATTCCTGCTCCCGTTAAAACAACAGCAAAGTTCGATTTGATTAATTTCATAGCAATTTCCTTTATTGTATCCACATTTTCACCATTATTTATTTATTGAAATAAGAATAAAACCTTTATTTAAATTAAACTATAAGATAAAAAGTTTTTTAATTTAACGAGGTTTAAGAATGAATCCGTAATAGATAGATATTCCCTTTAAATAGCTTTTATAGTTAGCAAAACTGTGACGTGTTTAAGTCCAAATTTTAGACACTATGAAGTGTCTATGAAGTGTCAAACCAAGTGACAAAGTGGCAAAAGACCCTGGCAACCCCTATATATAATTAAAAACCCTTAGAAATTGCCCCAAATTATAGAGCAGAAAACTACTTTTTGTCAAATTTGGCAAAATTAAGTGGCAATGTGGCAAAAATTTGACACTCTAAGTGGCAAACCAAGTGGCAAAATTAAGTGGCAAACCTTACATACCCTTGAAAGACCTTACAAACTGCGTTATATGATGGTACAGAAACCAGCAGTGTGGCAATTTGCCACATCGTTTTGGCAAATTTTTGCCAAAGATTTAGCCCTGTGATTTGCCACTAATTTGGCACTGTACCGATGCTAACCAATGCTAACCTCTGTATATCCTTAAATTAGAAACTGCGCCATTTCATATAGCAACGAACCCGAATAGATATAAATAAGGTAATCTTAGTTATACCCTCTGGACTAGGCTAACTTAAGCTTTTAGAGCTGACTTCCTCCCCGCCCTGAAGGGTGAGTTTCCTGAGGTCTTAAGGGTTACATCTTTTTATAGGTGCTACTCTGTATCAATCTTCTCTGAAATTAGATACTTCATTTTCTTCAATTATGGCTGGACATATTAATTTTGTGCCTATGCTCTCTATTATTGAGAATAGACTAATTAATATTCCATCGGACCCCTCATTCTTTAATAATGATTTTGTCTCACTTGCAATTTTTACTGCATTTAAAATCCTTCTTCCACTATTAGATGCTATACCTCCTAATAAATCACTTATAACCATCTTTAAAGTTTGTGAGTTTTTGTTAAGTTGCTCCTTATTAGCTGCAACTAAATAACTGAAAACTAAGTTAGGTAATGAAATTATTAGTCCATATGATATAGCATCTAGTTGCTCACCTTCCCTTTTTGAAATCCTTAATACAGTCATTGATATATCTTCTGCCTCCTTCCTTATTTTTTCCAAATCTTTACTTACGCTTCCTTCATTTATAGCGACATCTATCATTTCCTGAAGTCTTGAGTTCAATTCTTTAATGAATTTATTTGGATCTTCTTCTTGAGGGCTTAGCAACTCTACTTCCAATGAATCAATTCCTTCTGTTACATTTTCTACTTTGTCATTCTCATCTAATCCCTTTACTAATTGAGAGTATGTTATATCATCTAATCCCTTAATATTTATTGTTATTTTTTTGTATCCATGTATAAATGCGCAATCAGATATAATTTTTGGGCCTGCAATTTTTGCAATTCCATTGTATTTTATTGATACAGTCTCAGCCTTTTTAACAGCATTGTTATCGGAAGGTATGAGTTTTAAATGATCTCCTTCTTCCAATATCATTAATTCATCTCCAACTTTTAATCCTAGCTTTTTAGCCCACTGTTTAGGTAAAGTAACTATTAAACTAGAACCTCCCAACCTTTGGATCCTTCTAGTTGAATTTAAGCTCATACTCGTTCCCCCAAATATATACTGTATAGATCCCCCTTTATATCTTTAACGCCGTTAAATTAAATAAAAAGCATTTCTAATAAAAATGGCTTTTATCAATTTCAGTATACCATTAGGTATAATTTTATGAACAATATAGCTTAATATTTAATCCCTAAACACTATATAACAAAAGGGGCGATTCAATTGAATACATTAGAAATAAGATGGCACGGCCGAGGGGGTCAAGGAGCAGTTACTGCAGGAGAAGTGTTGGCTTCTGCAGCAATTATTGAGGGAAAATATGCATTAGCTTTCCCTGAATTTGGTGCAGAGAGAAGGGGTGCACCAGTTAGAGCCTATACAAGGGTTACAAATAACCCAAACATACCAAGAACTCCAATAGAAAAGCCCGATGTAGTTGTTATTCTTGATAAAAGTCTATTAAAACATGAATATATTGATGGTTTAAAGCCAGGAGGCTACTTTATTGCTAACACACCCTTAATGCCTAACGAATTAATGAAAAAGCTTAATTTGCCAAACAACTTTAATGTTTCAACAGTAGATGCAACGAGCATTGCGTTAAAATGGCTAAAAGCTAATATAGTAAACACAGCAATTTTAGGAGCAGTTATAAAGACAACTAACTTGTTAAAAATTGAGACAATAATTAACGTTATTAAGAGCAGGTTCCCAGGAAAAATAGGGGAAGCTAATGCTTCAGCAGTTCAAGAGGCTTATGAGAATACCATAGTTATGAAATTACAGGAGGCGGTATAAATGGAAAATTTAGTTTCTTTTAAAGAAATGGCTCCTGGAGGTATTGTTGTAAATCCGGGAAATAGTTTAGAATACAAAACAGGGGATTGGAAAGTATTAATACCAGTTATAAACCAAGAAACTTGCACAAGATGTAGAATTTGTTGGTATGTTTGTCCAGATAATGCCATACTAGAATTAGATAAAGAATATACAACAAAGAAGAACAGAAAATATAAAATAAGCTATGATGTCAGCTCGGACTTTTGTAAGGGATGCGGTATGTGTGCTCAGGAGTGTCCTGTGAAGGCAATAGAAATGGTACCAGTTGAGGTGGCATAAATGGCTTTAGAAACTGTTAGAAAAGCAATACCATTAAGTACTAATCATGCCATTGCAAATGCTGTTAAAGATTTAGATGTCGATGTAATATCTGCTTATCCAATTACCCCACAAACAACAGTTGTAGAAAAAATATCAGAGTTTATAGCAAAGGGAGAATTGGACGCAGAGTACATACACGTTGAAAGCGAACACAGCGCTTTAAGCGCTGCAATTTCTGCTTCCTTAGCTGGTGCAAGAGCCTTTACAGCAACGGCAAGCCAAGGATTTGCTTTAATGCATGAGATGCTCCATATAGCATCTGGATTAAGAGCACCATTAGTTATGAGCGTCGCAATGAGGTCTTTAAGCGCACCCATAAGCATTTGGAATGATCAAAGCGATTTATTTAATGCGAGAGATAGCGGTTGGATAATATTATTTGCCCATACAGCTCAAGAAGCCTATGATACAATAATACAGGCCTATAAAATAGCTGAAGATCAAAACATTTTATTACCAGTTATGGTTGGTTATGATGGCTATGTAATGAGCCATACAATTGAACCTGTTATAACTGAAAGCAAGGAAAAGGTTATTAAATTTGCTCCAAAGAAACAATATCCATATAAACTAGATCCTGATAAGCCTGTTAGCATAGGCGCTATAACCCCTCCAGAATATTATTATGAATTTAAATATCAACAAGTTGTTGCTGTAAATAACTCATTACCAACAATTGAAAAGGTTGACGAAGAATTTGGCAAGGCTTTTGGAAGGAGTTATGGTTTAATGGAGTGCTATATGTGTGAAGATGCTGATGCATTAATTATGACAAATGCCAGCTACGCCTCTACTCTTAAAGCTTTTTTACCGGATATAAGAAAAGAAGGAATAAAAGTTGGGCTATTAAGAGTAAGATTATATAGACCTTTCCCACTACAAAAATTCATTGAATATACTAGCGATAAGAAGACCCTTTTAGTTATTGATAGAGCGATTAGCTATGGTGCACCATTCCAAGGTCCTTTAGCTAATGAAATTTCAGGAGCTATAGTTAGAGAGGGGCTTAATCTTAATTTAATAAGCGTGATAGCTGGAATAGGGCAAAGAACTGTTGAGTATGAGGACTTTTTGGCATTGGCTAGATTAGCTTACGAAGGGAAGAAACATAAGGAAACTATATTTTATGGGGTGAGAGAATGAGCGAAACAAAGAAAGTATTGAGGATAAAAAGTCTTTACGACTTGCCTAGAGAAGAACTTTTCATAAGTGGCCATGGGTTATGTCCTGGTTGTACTGCAGGCACAATAATGAGGATGCTTACAAAGGTAACTGGCAAAGATACCATAGTTGTAAATGCTACTGGCTGCGTTGAAGTTTCAACAACAAGGTATCCATATTCAAATTGGCTGGTTCCATGGCTTCACTCAGCGTTTGAGAATTCAGGAGCATCGGCAAGCGGTATTGTAGCTGCAATAAAAGCAATGAAAAGAAAGGGGATTATGGATAAAAACAGAGATGTAAAGGTTGTTGTAGTTGCTGGTGATGGAGGTACAGTTGATATAGGCTTACAAAGCCTAAGCGGTATGCTGGAAAGAAAAGACCCAGTAATGTATGTATTGTATGATAATGAAGCATATATGAATACTGGAATACAAAGAAGCGGTTCAACTCCACACGGTGCTTGGACAACCACAACTCCTGCCGGTAAGGTATGGAGAGGTGAATGGAGAGATAAAAAAGATATAGCAGGAATTGCAGCAGCCCACCACATACCATATGTTGCAACAGCAAATCCAGCATACCCAATGGATATGATAAACAAGTTTGCAAGAGGTTTAGAGGTTCTAAATGAAGGACCATCATTTATACAAGTATTAATGGCATGTACAACTGGTTGGCGTTTTGACCCTGCTTTAGGTATAACTATATCAAGGCTAGCAACAGAAACAGGTATCTTCCCTATTTATGAAATAGATCATGGAAACTTCAAAGTAACTTTTCCAATAGCAAAAAGAAAACCTGTTAAGGAATATTTAAAATTACAAGGAAGGTTCGCCCATTTAACAGATAATGAAATTAATGAAATACAAGAGATGGTAGACAAAAAAGTAGAGACTATAAATAAAATGGCAGGCAAAATTGTTATAGGACCAGTAGCTTAATTCATTAAAACTCCTCTTCATTTTCTTCTGATCCGCTTTTTCTACATAGGTTTTTAAGAACAAGCCTTGCTATAGAATCATACTGCATTGATTTTGTACTTGTATCAACTTCTATTATAACGGGTAAATCTATATCATCATAACCCATTATCCTTTCCTTTACTACTCCTATCTCTGGTTCTGAGGTAATAGTAGGCATAAAAGCCACATACCCATTATTGTTAAATCCTTCCACAGCTCCTCCGACTAGCACAACAGGTAAATTGGTTTCCTTGCTTCTTACTGCCAAAAAGTTGTTAATACTTTCAGTATCTAAAGTCAAAATAGAAGTTTCGCTTTCACTTTTCATCTTAAAAAACCTAGATTCATACGGTAGCATTGTACCTACTATAACGTTTACTCCCATATAGCTTAAAGCTTTAAATATCTCAGGATATCCTAGGTCTTCATCTATAAAAACCCCTACATTTGCGTTTTTCTTCTTAATATTAAAAATCTCAACATTCTTACCTGGAGTTAAGCCGTTTTCATCTTCAGCCTTTGTTATAGCAATTTTTCTATATTTTCCAGCAAGTTCTCCTTGAGGATTGCTCGCAAATGATGTCAAATAGAGCCTTGGACCTGCTCTTTCTATTATTGGTCCAGCTATAACATATATCCCGAATTCGTGGGACCATTTGGATACAAACATAAATGTCTGGTTTTGCTGTATTTCAGATTCGTTAAGCCTTTCGGCATAGTTTTTTAACATATTTTTTACTTTTTGATTTGGGTAATACCCGACTATAGGTCCTGTTAAGGGATATGCCGGTAAATAAATCAAGTCTATATCATCATGATTTATCATAACTCTATTTATTATTTCTTCCAGCCTCTTCATGTTTGTTCTTCTTGCCCCAAGCTTTATTCTAGTGTGAAGTATGGCCATCTTTAGCACATTGTTTCACCTTTATGAGTATTACTGCCTTCTTAAAATAGATTTGACCTCCTACATTAAAAATATTGCAGGGGGAAATATTTAAATAACTCCAAATCATAAAAAATTTTTAATCTATCAATAAAATTTTTAACTAATAAAAAATCATAAAAATATAAAAAACAAGAAAGTGAAATTAATTTTTAAATTAACATTAGATAGCTATTAGCTTATTTCTTTTCAGCAGCACCTTCTGACTTCTTTTCCTTCTTGCCTTTTGCCATTCCAATTCACCTGGGCCTTTCGGCCTGAATCTAATAGGCTAAAATTGTATTCTTAAGACTTTATAGCACTAGATAGGTAGAGAGCTCTGGTAATATCTTTGAGAACTATAAACTCCTGTACTACGTAAAAGAGGAATTTTAGAGAGAATTTTCATGATGTATTACAATTTTTATTTAGAAAATACCAAGGCATTTCTATTTCAGACCTCTCCAAATATTTTAAATAATATTCTTTACTATATTTACCTTCATAAAATTCAACAGGTATTGGATTTCCATTACTATTTATTATATAGGATATAGAATCGCTCAATCCATATAAAAGCCTGCTTGCCCTAATCTGTTGTGTTTTCCCTATCTTATTTATGCTCTTACTTATAACAAGTAATTCCTCATTAATATCACCATTGATTAACTCTTTTTTTACATTATCATAAGATTCTTTTGCCTTTATTAACAAATTATAAAATTCTTCCTTATCAGATGCGTTTTTTAAAACGTTTAGAGCTTTTATCTCTGCATGTTTTATAATATCGGGCACGTTTTTCCTCACAGCATTTATTCCTTTTATTTTTAATGTTTTATCATCCCTTAATCCATAATACTTGCCTGCTGAACCCAAGCACCTTTCTGTATATGGGAAAACAAGCCAAAGAAACCTATCTTCAACTCTTAACTTTATATTAACTTCTTTACTTATAATTTCAGAAAGTTCCTCAATGTCAACCTTAGGGTCTTCTGGAATCAAAAACAAACTATCTATAATATAGTTTATTACTTTATACCCATTTTTGATAGAAATTTCATACGATTTCTTCATTATTTCCCTTGCTACTGACGTAACAATTTCGTATGCAGATACGCTTCCAAATAAACTATTTCTATAACCCAAATATCCAAAACCTGTTACCAATATCCATTTTATTGCATCAAACCTTTCCTTAAAAATTAAGTCTTCCCTATAAGGCCTTATCTTCTCTCTCCTCTCTATAAGCCTTTTAAGCACGCTCGGAACTAAGCCTTCTCTATCAAAGCAAACCTTATGACCTATAGATTTAATTTCATATTTAATGCAATTAGCTTTGTTAACTGTTTCTGCAGACAAATTGTTTAAAACTATTATGTTAGGGTAAAGGCTTGAGAAGTCCAACTGGTAAACATTAAAATAAACTCCGGGCTTTGGAATAAATATAGCTCCTGCTCTATCGGCTATTTCCATGCTAGCAAGGGTTCTCCAAGGTTCTATTCTTTTAACTTTCTTTATTTCATAATGCCTTTTAATAGCCTCTAAAGCCTCAGCAGAAGTTAGAATTTTTCCAATAGATGAATTGCTTGCCTGCCTTAGTGTAAGACCTGATATTCTTGACCATTCTATTAAACCATAAATACCTATATTAAAGGGCTTCTGTATTAAAATAAAACCTTGATTTTTGATTTCACTTAAAGAGTTTATATCTGCCATAACTATGTTTATGTTATTTTCCTTTATTATATCATAGAGCTCTTCTAAGTTTTTTATAATAAAATTTTCATCATTTATGCTAACTCTATAATATTTTACATCATACCAAGATGCATCCTTTCCATATCTATTTAAAGAGGTCACGCATGCATACCTTATTTTAGGTAATTCGTATAGAGGATCATCATTATCTTTCATCTCAAGTTTATTCATATCATATAAAAAACCTGGATACAAATTTTTTTCTCTAAGAATAAGATTTATTTCACCTGGAAAATTATTAACATGCATTCCTAAACCTTTTTCTTCTATTTTCTTAATAAACCTACTATTGCCTAAGTATCTTATTTTTAATATTGTTTTTTTAGAGTCATAATATGGAGGTAAAAGCCAGTCCTCTTCTATTATTTCATGAATAAAATTAAGCTGATCCAACATATTATATAATTCCATACTAAAGGGCTCTATATAAGCTATTCTATAAGCCTTAAAATTTATTTCTTCTATTTTATTGCTTAAGAAATATAAAGTTAAAACTCCTTTATTATATTTTGCATCTAAAAGTAATCCTTCCATCATTTACACCTTTTAGCTATATAAACTATTAAACTCAAGATTATAGGTTCTAAAGGATCATAAATTCCTTCAAATTGATAATAGCCTATCAAATTATAAGCTTCCTTGATTATTTCTTTTACTCTATCCTTATCCTTATAATCCATATAATCAGCTATCCTTAATAGCCTATTTATTTCTTCCTCTATAGCCATTCTTGTAGAAGGTGTTGTCCTACCCATAATCTTTCATCTCCAAGTTCCTTATAAGATATGTAAGAAATCTTAGGCACCGACTTAGCATAATGCTTTATTAAAACAGCTTCAACTCCATTCCTATATGGGGCTACCCTAACTATTGAATGCAATATATGATGGTGGAACTTACCTCCCTCAGGCAAGAACTTCCCTAAAGATGTTTCTCTATTAAAAATAATTGTTATCATGAATTTCGATGAACTTTCTTTTATTGCTCCAGTTATAGGTGTCAGAAGACTATAATTTAATGGGCTAGTTGGCGAGAAAAGATACGGATCTATTAGAACTAGGTTATCTAAACCTTCTACCCCCTTTATTAGATCCGGTATATCATACCTCCTAAAGGCCCTTGTTATGTATATATTATCAAAGTTCCCTCTAAGTATTTTTACCATCCTCCTTATAAAATAAGGATCCAAATTTCCATAGTCTTGCACATAGATAACACCTACCCTTCCATACCTAGATAGGGAAGCTATCGTTACATGAGAAATAGATAAAACTATGTTCCAACTGCCATAGACCTCTATAATTTCTCCTTTATTAAAAGGCCTTAAGAGAGCATCTAAAGACTCTATTCCAGTTAGATTATCCATATCTAAGCCCAGGTTAAAATATTGAATAAAACTAATTACAATTTCACTATAATATATAACGTGTGAGAGAGGTAAATGAAAGTATTATTAAAAACCTGGCTTCCTTATTTTCAAAACTTCTTTATTAACTAATGTTATTGGTACCTCACCTTTATAAAACATCTCTAAGTTTTGATAAACTAAATCAGCCATTTTTGCCCTAGTTTCATGGGTTGCACTTCCTATATGGGGCAATAAAACTACGTTATCTAAATTAACTATAGGATTTTTAGGATCTAAAGGCTCTGATGGATAAACGTCTAAGCCTGCTCCAGCAATCCACCCTTCTTTTAATGCTTTATACAATGCATTTAAATCGACAACCTTCCCTCTAGAGGTGTTTATTAAAAAAGCAGTCTTTTTCATCAATCTTAAAAGCTTTTCATCAACAAGATTTGTGGTTTCATTAGTTAAAGGGACGTGCAAAGATACTATATCGCTTTCTTTAAAAAGCGTAATCAAATCTACATATTCTGCTCCAAGATCCTCCATTTCTTTATGTCTATTTCTGCTATTATAAAGAATTTTCATATAAAAGCCTTTAGCTCTCTTAGCTACTGCGTAACCAATTCTTCCTCCGCCAACTATTCCTAAAGTTTTACCATAAACATCGTAGCCGAGCATTAACGCGGGATGCCATGCTGAACCTAATAAAAACCACTTACCGCTCCTAACAAACTTATCAGCCTCTACAATTCTTCTTGATACAGATAAAATTAATCCCCATGCTATGTCCGCTGTTGCATCTGTTAAAACGTCTGGCGTATTTGTTACATATACTCCATGCTTTGTTGCACATTCCAAGTCTACATTATCAAATCCAACTGCGTACTGGGCTATAATTTTGAGTTGTGGAGATAACGATTCTATTATATCGCACGTTACTTTATCTTCTAAAGTAGTTACCAATGCATCAAAACCCTTTGCATTATTTATTATTTCCTCTTTGCTAGGCGGAATATATTTGGGCCAAATAGAAACTGTAAATATATTTTTCATCTTTTCTGTTGCAGGAAAAGGTATTTCTCTAGTGATAAATAACTTGGGCATTTCTCTCACCCAAAAAACAAGAGAGTTAAGAATTTATAAGATTTTTATAACTCATTAATTGGTAGCTGACCTCCTCCCCGCCCTGTAGGGTGGGTTCCCTCAAGGTGAATCATAGGTTTGTGGTTTACTGCCTTAATTTTCATCACTTCATATCTAGTGGGTTTTACCAACTCCGCTCCATTCGTCCTGGTCAGCACTGGCTGGGTCTTCAGCCAATTACCCCTATCCCTAACAATGAAGAAACCTCTATCTGTGGATCCTAGGGACTTGAGGATATGTTTTTAATGTGAGGGACACATATATACTTTGGCCCTGATTTAGGGCTTCCCTACACGATTCCTATATTACACTTGTTAGTTGTGGTAGAGGCGTACCTTATATTTCAGTCACGCATACCCCTTTGGCAACTTTCTTAATTTTAAGTTTTTAAATTTAAAAAACTTTTCTCATCACCGCCCTAAAGGGTGAGGCTTTCAGTTGCAAGGATTGATTAAAAACCTTGAGAAAGCTATAATAATAATTACCATAATAATAGTTTTAACGTCAATTAGCATAGCCAGAAGTTTTACATATGTAGAAAACAATATATATGTTGATAACGCGGGAGATTTGATTTCTGTTAGCATAATTAATGTTACATCTCCACCAGAGGCTATAGTTATACCAGCTTACCAGCCTTCTGCTTATATGGCATATTATTTAAACAATTTTCAAACTATGCCCATGGATTTCAATGGAACGGATCTAATAGTTTTGGCTAACGAAACAGGGCTATTAAATATAACTTACCTTTCTTTAGCTTCAACAAGTAAACAAGGTATAATTTGGACATTAAACATAAGCGAAAACTATTATACAAAAGTATTTCTCCCTCAAAACTCAATACCTATAAATATAAATCCAACCCCTATCTCAGTATACTATTCATCAAATTCACCTGTAATACTGATGCCTCCTGGAAGAATATTAATTCAATACAGTATATCAACTCAACAATTAGTTCCTCACAAATCAAACAACTACACTTATACTATAGCTTTAATAATTTCCATAATTATAGTAATTTTAATAATTTTAATATTAATAAAAAGAAAAAATAATAAAAAAGAAAAAATTCAAGGGCAGGAGCTAGATGAAAGAGATAAACAAATTTTAAATGCAATAAAAAAGTTAGGAGGAATTGCAACAGCTAATCAAATCATAAGCGAAACAAATATACCAAAGACGCCCCTTTATAGAAGGCTTTCAAAACTGGTTGAAATGGGATATATAGAAGAAGTTGTGCATGGGAAAACAAAAAGCTACAAATTGAAAGATCAATAAAGATATTCGAGTTTTTTAGCCAAATTATCTAAAAACCTTAATCTTTTGGGCGTTGGTGGATGTGTAGCAATTATTTCTTCTTTTGGATCGGTATCTTTATTCTTTAGCTCTTCAACTACCTCATCTATATCATCTATGTGAATTCTTGCATGAGGAGAATCTATGCTAAAGAAAAATCCTCCCTGCGCTTCCACTAATGGAGCTATTATGAAGAGCATTTGAGCAGTTGAATTATTTTTAGCTTGTTTTCTAAGTCTAGAACTTGAATCATACATTACTTCAAGCCTTGCTAATGCTCTTTGGAGCTTTTTTGGATCTCTAGTTACAATTGCACTATTTGCATCAGCATAATATTCTCTTAATCTATTAAAATGTGCAACCAAAAACCTAAATAAAACGCCAGCTGCAATTAAAACTATGCCAACAATCAGTAACAAAGCATTACCGCTTATTTGATTTCTTTCTCCACTACTACCCCCACCTAAAATACCATTCCAAATTAATATTTGACCTAAATAATATACAGCTAAAGGTATCAAGCTTAATGCTAATATGAAAGTTACATCTCTATGCCTTAAATGCCCAACTTCATGACCTAATACAGCTTCCAATTCATCTTGAGGCATAACATTAATTATCCCTCTTGTGACAGCAACAAAATTGCCTGTCAATGGGCTTCCATAGGAAAATGCATTGGGTATATTTACTTCAGCTATTCTCAATTTAGGGACTTTTATGTTACTCTTTTTAGCAACATTTTCTAAGCTTTTCTGTATATTTATTTCTTCTTGTGTTTTTGGCGGATGGGCTCTATACATCAAGTTAATTAAATATGGCGAGAAAAGCCATTGAAATATTATTATTATAGCAGTTAAAATAACTGCTCCAATAACTAATGAATCTGCGATGAGGGGCAATCCAAAAGCATAGCTCAGTATCTCCGCTGTCCCAATGAATACACCAAGTCCAGCCAATATTATTGATATCGCTGAAATAGCCATTGAAGCTCTTAAGCTTGAAAGGCTATCGGGTTCTTTGCTTACAATTTTCGGCGCAGATAATGTTAATATAGCTACTATTAAACCTCCTATTAACGATCCTATTACCATTACCCACCAATAGACTAGCATAAATCCAAGTATTCCACCTATCATCATTTTTTCTCTACCTAATCTATATTTATTTGTAGAGGAGTTAAACCTTTTTATTAATAAAGAGAGTAATAAAAACAAAGAAGTGAGAAATAATGATGGAAGAGGATAAAGAAGATCTGTGTAAAAAAATTAAACCTATAATTATTGTATCAGGTCCCCCTGGATCTGGAAAATCTACTTACGCAAAAAGGCTTGCAAATGATTTAAACCTAAGGTATTATACTAGCGGTCAGTCTTTTAGGGATTTAGCTAAAGAACTGAATTTAGATTTAATAGAATTAAATAAAATTGCTCAAAATAATCCTGAAATAGACTTAAAAATAGATAAAAAAACACTTGAAGAGGCAAAAAAAGGCTGCATTGTTATAGATTCTCATTTGGCGGCTTGGATATTAAAAGATATATCAACCATATCTATATATGTTAAGGCAGATATAAGAAACAGAATTGAGAGATTACAGCTAAGAGACAATAAAGACATAAATTATTCTATAGAGGAGGCTATATATAGAGAATATACTCATTATAGGAGATTTAAAGAATATTATGGAATAGACATAAAGGACCTTTCAATTTTTGACTTAATAATTGATACAACAAATTTAAGCATAGATGATACGTATGATATTATATTAAGAACAATTAAGAAAATGCTGAAACTTTAAAAAACATTAATATTTTTGTATTAGCCTACTCCTTGCCAAGGCAAATTTCTATACTGCTCACTCTTCTAGTTCTTTGTTGGTTTGTCTGTGGATCATTAACAGTTATTTCATGACTGCCAACATCAATGTTTTTGACCTTGACATTTTTTGCAAATCTGCTCCTAACAATTTCTACTGTATCAACAGCCTTAGTTATGTTCCTTCCTCTTGCTTTTACTACAACAGCGCTGACATTTTGTTCCATTAGCGTTGTCAAAACGGCTAACACATAGTTCATAACAGGCTTTTTACCAACTCTAACCTCGGGTGAACCTTCGCATACCATATTTTATCCCCAAACTTTTCTTGTGCTGTTTATTCTTAGAAATTGTTAGTAATATAAAAGCTTTTTGCTTGGATTGAACTGAAAATAACTTATTATATGCTTATAATTTTAACTAACCTCTTTCCAACCCTAAAGGATGAGGCTCCATTGAATCGCCTCCTTTACAGACGGGGCATCCTCGCCTCGCGAAGAGAATTTCTTGATTTTTAAAGTAACCTCGATCTTCTTAAAGCGGAGGTCCCATCAAAACAACTGTTTTGTAATGCCTCGTCTGGAAGAGGGGTTACAAAGGGTCTAGTCTCCACAGGCTTAAGTTCCTTATTCCCATGGGTATAACTAGCTCTTAAAGTCAAAGGTCTATGCATACCTATTTTTTAGCAATTATAAAAACATTTCTGCATAACTGCTTGAGCATTAACTTTTAGCTCTTCCTTATAATTATTATAATACTTGTTCCACGTTGTATTGAAGTCAACTTTCTTTTTATGAAAAAACTGTTGCCTCCTCTCATAGTTCAACTCGTTGAAGAGTTTTGATGAGATATTTGCTAGCCTTCTGAGCTTCCTTTTCTGAAAACCATTTGGAAGAAGGCGGACAACGTTTGTTCTCTTATTTGTATAGGTAACTTCGTAGATACCCTCCTCTGCATGAGAAATCAGCTCCAACTCCTCATGCTTTAAGAGTTGACCAGACGAAGGCATCTAAAGGCATCTCAAATAAAATTAGTATTTTTGATTAAAAAACTTTACCCCGCCCCTTCTAGGGGTGAGGTTTGTTGTTTCTTTATCACGCAATGTAATGTAGGTAGGCTATCTCGTACAAGCGTGTGTCTTTATAAGGGTGAAAAGGCCTTTCCTTAGCTATACAAGTCGGGTTTAAATACATTGGCACCGATCTAAATTTATGGCGAACGAAGATGGCAAGACTTGCAATGGTTAGCAACGGAACCATAGCAGCGCTCTATGATGGCAACTTTTACATAAGGAGCATTTACTATCCTATGCTTGACCAGCATCATAACCACTCGGTGAATGGTGTCTTTAAGATAGGCCTGTGGAAAGACGGCCAAATGATATGGCTTGAGAACGTAGACAAGTCCATTGAAATGGACAACCTGATAGCCAGGGCCATTTTTGGATTAAGTGATGGAACTGTAGAGCTTACTTCGTTGGCTTCTCAAACGAGGCCGGCAATAATAACTAAGGTAAGCATAAGAGGTGAAGGGCTCTTTAGATTCATACAATACAATGACTTCAGGCTTAACAACAGCGAGCTCGGCGACACGGCGCTCTATGACCCACATCTTGACGCTGTCATCCATTACAAGGGAAGTACCTGGTTCGCGGTCACCTCGTCACATAAGTTTTACGAGTATACTACTGGAAGGAGAGACCAAGGTGGCGTTCTTAAGGACTGCCAGGATGGTACACTTGATAAAAACCCAATAGCCCAGGGCTCTGCTGACAGCGCCATCTCTATAGCTGCCAAGGACTTTTATCTCTACATAGTTGCTGGGAAGAGCTACAATGACCTTGTGGAGTCCGTGAAAGACCTAAGAACCAAGCCTGGCGAGCACTTTGAGCGTGATAGCAAGTACTGGAGCATTCTTACCGAGACTTTCAAGGATGCAAAAATCTTGAAACAAAGTATAGCCGTACTTCTCGGCCACATGGGTAATAGCGGTGAGGTGCCTGCCTCGCTGGATACGAGCATACTTAAGTTTAACCTTGATACATATGCATATACATGGCCAAGGGACGCCGTTCACGTAGCTATAGCCCTTGACTCCATGGGCTACTGGTCCTTCACCAGGAGGTTCTATGAGAAGCTGTTTACTGAATTAATGACCCCTGAAGGCTACCTTTACCAGAAATATAATGCTGATGGTACCTTCGGGAGCACGTGGCACCCGTGGACCTCTGAAACAGAGATCAGCAAGAACATACAGGAAGATGAGATTGCTCTAGCGGTCTACGGTTTTTGGTATCATGTAGTAAGATCTAATGATTACTTCCTGTTACGTGAAGTTTATGAGAATTTAGAGAGAGCAGCAGATTTCATGGCAAGTTTCATTAATGAGAAACTGTCCTTGCCCCTGATGAGCTACGATCTCTGGGAAGAGAGGTTAGGAGTTCACGCATACACCGTTGCTGCCCTTTACGCTGCCATGAAGAGCGCTGCAGACATAGCTAGGAGGCTTGGCGTGTGGAGTAAGGAGGATAAGTGGAGGCGTTTAGCCAAGGTCTTTCAGAACGGTTTCAGAGAGCATATGTTTAACAAGGATGGAGGATACTTTTACAGGATGATAACAATAGACAAGGAGAAGGTCGTCAACGTTGATAAGACCGTGGACTCATCTACCCTTGCGGCCGGCCTCTTTGGCCTCGTAGAACCCTCGGATCCCATGTTTGACAGCACGGTGAAAGTAGTGAAGGATAAATTGTGGGTCAACAGTGTAGGAGGCCTTGCAAGATATGAGAATGACTATTATCAAAGAATCAACGCCAACTACGCTGGCATAACTGGCAACCCATGGATTATCACTACCCTCTGGCTTGCACAGGCCTACATACTGCAGGGCAACCCTAACGCTGCAAAGCAGCTACTGTCATGGGTTAACAGCATAGCGTCGCCAACTGGCATGCTGCCTGAGCAGGTGAGTCCCTTTGGCTCTGCCCCACTCTCAGTCATGCCTCTCGCCTGGAGCCACGCTGAGTACGTGAAGACACATGTTACACTTAACGGAGGAAGCTTCATGCCGCCTACGTAGTAAAACTTAGAGTAGAATAAGGAGCACTTTAAACCTCGTAACCATTAATATTAAGAAGATGTTCAGCCTTAGCTAGCACCTGCTGATAGGAAACTCTTAAATGGTACACCGCTAGGCCATAAACGCTTTGCTGCTATGGGGATATGTACCACTGTAAGCATATAAGCGGCGGGTTCATGTTTATAGTTGAAGGCTGTGATGAGAAGGCCTTTGCACCTAAGTCGCTGACGGCCTTGTTAACAGGTTTCTACACAAATTTGTATAGAAAAGGCTGCCAAGATCCTTACGGGCCCTAAACAAGCAAGTCCCATGCAACCTGAGATGCTCCAGGCGACCTGACGCTCACAAGTGCTGAAGCGCCCAAACAGCGCGCTATTATTCTTTTACTAAATAGACCATTTGTCCCTACACTTTCATTTCAACCATTTTTATTCATGACCAAGTGTAGGGACTTAGCTTTCAGTCACCTACAAACGGTAATTGTGCCATGAGACTGCTTTAAGCACAAATGCACAAAGCTTACATCTCTAATATAACTTTCACTCTTTTAAAAATAGCCTACACAAGCATGAATAGACATCAATTTATAGTTACAGATAAAATGATTTTTATTAATTTGACCCTCCTCCCCGCTCTAAAGGGCGAGTTGTAAAAAACGGATTCGGTATTAGAATGATGCGCTTTATTTAATTTTTTATGATTAAAACCTACTTAGCTAAAAAAGGGAAGTTTGCCACTATTTTTAACATGAAGAAATTATAATTCTATTAGCTTTAAAAACTTACTTTCTTCTCAAAAATAGTGAGGAATAGAGGGTGTAATTTTATGGAAAAGAAATCAAGATATTTAATAATTATATTAACAATAGGGCTAATACTAACAAACATCCTTTGGTTTATTTCATATTATCAAACCAATAATTCATTAAACAAATATAAAGAAAATCTAAATCAATCTCTAGCATTAATTAATAATGCCTCTAAAGCAATAAATTACTACCAAACTGAGCTTAATGCAACGAAAAAACTATTAAATGTTACTACAACTTTGCTATCATTATATAATAAAACACTGGTTATAGAAATGACAAAAGACAAGCTTTCTCTTATAAATAATAGTTTAACAGAATATAAAATAGCCAAGTATTCTTTTAGCAGCGCTGTTAACTTAACATTTGGTGCAATACAAAATAAGACAGGTAGTTATAACTTAACTCTAGCAAAAACCTATATAAACATAACTTATCTAGCCTTAAATCAAATTTTATTTAATGGAGAGTTAATGAACTTGCCAAGTAATTTTACTTCTAACATTACAAATGCAATAAGCATTGTTAATTCTGTTAACAATATTATTAATAATTTATCTAATGGTGGAAAACCAACGCTTGGTGATGTTACAACCCTAAATAATGCGCTAATCCTTTATAATTATTATCTGCTAAGCTCTGAATATATAATGATTAAAAATATTTATAAATAAAAATTATTCAGAATATTTTTCAAATATAGAATAACATAGTAAAGTTTCTTCAACATTATTTACTATTCTCGCTATATTTATTATAGATGATAATAAATATCCAAAAACACCCGATGTATTTTCAATTATTTCCTTCAAACCATCTTCTAAACCTAAAATAGTTTTGAGTTTCCAGTAAGCTTCCTCTTCTTTCTTTATGCTTGGAGGATTAATGCTTGATGTAGAAGTAACTATGGAAACCTCTAAAAGCTGCAATAAAAACTTAATCCTTTCCTTCTCATCTTGATCCAGATAGTCTGAAAGGTTGACTAAATCAAGAGCTAGCCTATATAAAGAATCGTTAGCTAATATTAATAAACCAACTGCAGCTGATAATAACCTATTTACATGCTCATCGTTTAAGCCTTGCCCATGACCCTTGCTTGCTATTCTTAACAACTTATAGCTATAAGATTTCATTTCTTCATAGTTTGACTCTATTTCTCCATATAAAACTTTTGCCCCATCTAAATGCATTGTTAATTTTGATAATAAAGAACTTAAGCTCCTCCCATAAATTAATAGCGTGTCCACAACGCTTACGGGCCTATCTTTGAAATTAATAGCAAATTCATATTCACTCAGTAAACCTGATTCAGTAAAAGAAAGCTTTTCAGCAACCTGGCTTACCTTTTCCAATACGTCATTCCTAAACGGTCTATTTGAATATAAAACTATCGAATCTAAACCAGAAATATAAGAGCATAAAACTATTCTACCGGCATGTTTACATACATTATTATGCTGAGTAGAAAAAGATGCCTTTAAAATTGATCCATCCTCATTAGGTGAAATAATTAACCTATCGCCATCCTCATAGACTGAAACTAGACTTCCAACACTAATCCTGTGCTTCCTAGCCCATGATCTAGGAATTGTAATTATCATGGAAGAAGTACCCAACTTTTGAACCTTCCTCATAACTAGTTTATTACTATCTTCCATATCTTCTATTTCAGTCAAAAATGCTCACCGTGTTAATATAGTAAGCAACAGTTTAAATATGTATACGGTTAATAAATAAAAATAGTATCTCTGTATATATGTATTTATGTTAAAAAAGAGTGATTAAAGTGGAAAAATTTATTAACCTATAAAATAAACTTTATCTTGCCTGTGAAAGCGTTTGAGTGCGGCAGGCATAGAATTTGTGGATTTGCAATATATAGATTTAACAGGTTTTTTAAGATCAGTAACAGTTCCCTATAAATCATATATAGAAAAGCTACCGAATTTTGTTGGTGCATTTGATGGAAGTAGCGTAGAAGGATTTGAACCTATAAACAAAAGCGACATGTTTCTTAAAGCTGATGAAAAAACCTTTTCAATACTTCCATGGAACGAAAAGAAATCAAGAGTTTTAACAGAGATATATAATTCATATGGCAAAAGATACGATAAAGATCCAAGATATATAGCTAGCTTAGTGACAAACTATATAAAAGAACAAGGTTTTTCACCTTTAGTTGGAACAGAAGTTGAGTTCTTCCTATTTAGCTCAGTTAAAATAAATGTTGAGAACCCAATAAAAGGTATTGGTTATAGTTTAAGTTCGGTTGAACAACCATGGGATAATGATACTTTATCGTTGAGGACAAAAAAAGCCTACCATTTTTCCCAGCCAAACGATAAACTTGCTGATGTAAGAGAAAAAATAATAAATTCATTTAATAAAATGGGTTACGGCTTTGAGGCTTCTCACCATGAAGTTGCTGTTTCTCAAAATGAAATAAGCGTTAAAGCTGGAGATCCATTATTTGTAGCTGATGAAGTAATAACATTTAAATATGTTGCAAGAAATATAGCCTTAGAAAATGGGCTAATACCTGTATTTATGCCAAAACCATTATTTGGAGATAATGGAAGTGGCCTTCATTTTCATTTAAGCCTTTGGGACTTGGATATGAAGAAAAATTTGTTCTTTGATGAATCATCAAACAACTTGTCGCAATTAGCCAGGTATTTTATTGGAGGTATTCTATATCATGGAAAAAGCTTAGCTGCAATTGTTGCTCCTACTACAAATAGTTATCATAGGCTTGTCCCAGGATACGAGGCTCCTGTTTATTTGGTTTGGGGCCATAGTAATAGGAGTGCTGCTATAAGAATTCCAGCTACTGGGGGAAGAAGTAAACTAACAAGGATTGAATTCAGAAGTCCTGACCCAACGTGCAACCCGTACTTTGCATTATCAGCTACATTACTAGCAGGAATTGATGGCATTAAAAAGAAGATTGATCCTGGAGAACCATATGAAATGGATGTGTATGAAATACCTAAAGATAAGCTTTCAGAAAATGTAAGCGTTTTACCAAAGAGTTTAGACGAGGCTTTAGATGAACTAGAAAGCGATAACGAATATCTCCAGCCAATCTTTAGTAAAGAGCTTATTAATGACTATATAGAAATTAAAAGGAAGGAAAGCGATACAATAAGGATGATGCCAAATCCATACGAAATGTATATGTATATAAATCTTTAAAAATAATTTAATTTTTTCTATTTAGCTTAAGCCGGTTCTACATGTATTATTTGTGTTGGACAACTTTGAACAGAAGCTTCTACGCAATCCTTAAAATCATCGGGAACAAATCCTTCGTTTACATTGTTTGGATCTTTCCTCCACTTTCCAATTACATTTGATTTCCCATCTACGTCTGACATCTCAAATACGTCTCCGCAAAGACTTACACACACCATATCAGCTATGCAATTATCCCTAGGCTCAATCCATACTCTCAAAGTCATACCTAACCACCTGCAACATTTATCTTGTGTCTTTATATCAGTATAAAAATTTTTTAGTATATTTTATATTGAATTATATGGTCCTCATAGAAGTATGATATATAACAAATTTAATCTACGCTTTTTACTATATAATTAAGGTGTAAGAAGTTGAGCTATTCATTAGAAGAAGAAATTTTAGGGTATCAATTTATAGAATATGGAGAGTTTGGTAGGCCGAAATACCTGATACTTGGTTTACCTGATGCAGGTATAGTTGGACCAATAGCAGCAAGCCATATAGTTAGATCATTAAAGCTTTCAGATGCTTTAGGAATAGAGAGTTATGGTTACATACCTCCTGCAGCCATAATCCAAGGATCATCAATAAAATATCCTATGAGAATATATTCTAACGGGGAAGTATCTGTTCTAATTACTGATGTCCCACCAGTTCCTTCGGGTATAGTTCCACTAGCATCGGCTATTGTTGAATTTTCTAGAAAAAGAGGAATAGATCATATAATAAGTATAAGCGGTATAGGAAATCCTTCGAGAGCAGAGATTGATAAACCAAATGTGTATTATCTAACTACAACCCAAGAGTCTCTAAAATTAATAGAGCCTATTCAAAACGATTTAAAGCCTTTTCCAGACGGCATAATAGTTGGGCCGTACGCTATTATATTAAAAGAATCTGTTAGGAGAAAAGTCAATAATCTATTATTATTATCTGATGCCTTTACTGAAATACCAGACCCTGAGGCAGCAGCCGAGATAGTTAAAATAATATCCTATATAATAAACATAAAAATAGACGTTTCACAATTATTACAAGAAGCTGAAACATTAAGGCTTAGGTTACAGGGCTTAGCTAAAGAAACAAACGATGTTTTGGCTAAAGTAGGAAAGGGATATGAGTACAGAACACCCCTAATATATAGCTGAAAGGGGTGTTACAGTTGTCATATGATTATTTTGAAAACATTAGAAAGAAAATGCTAAAAATGCTAAAAGATGTTATGAAAGAAACCGATGAAATAGATGCTTGGTTCGAAGGTTTACTAAACGATCTAGAAATTTCTTTAAGCCCAAGCCAACTCTTTAATGAAAGATTTAATGAAGCGTCTCAAGGCTATTTAACTCCAATAATAAGTATGCACGATTTTAATAACGAACTTCTTATAACAATTGATCTTCCAGGAAGCGATCCCAACACAATAGATATAGAACTTTTACCCGATAAAATAACAATCGATGCACAAATAAAAGAGGAGGTTGCAAAAAATGCATTTGGCCAGGCGTATTGGGCAAAGAAAATTAATAAATATAAAGGAGTTTACCCCCTACCTTATTTAATAGATCCAAAGTCTGCAAAAGTCACTAAAAAGAATGGAATGATAATAATAAAGGTTAAAAAGCATAATCAATAAAAATTATTTGTTTTCTAAGGACTCATTTAGAATTTCTGCAATATCCTTAACATTGAACCCAAACTTTCCTGATTCCCCTCTAAACATAGTGTTGCAGAATGGACATGCAACAGCAACAACTTTATTATTGGATTCTCCTAAAGTTTTTGAAGCTTCTTCTGCCCTCATCGTTGATATCCTTTCCCCTCTTTTAATTTCATAGAATAATTGACCGCCTCCACCTCCACAACAAAAGCTATTTTCTCTGTTTCTAGGCATTTCTTTAATTCTAAGCCCATTAACATTATTAATTACTTCCCTTGGTTCATTATAAATTCCGTTCCATCTTCCTAAGTAACAAGGATCGTGATAAGTTAATGCATAATTTAGCTCTTTATTTGGCTTTATTTTCCCTTCCTTAACTAGCTTCGATAAAACTACACTATGATGTTCAACTTCTAGCTTTTCTAACAAATCTGCATAACCCTTTGTTGACTCATCCTTAAGTAACAAACTCTTGTATTTCTTATAATTATTTTTAAAATTATTAAATCCATGAGGACAGTTAAGCAAAAGTTTCTTAAATTTATATTTACTTAATATCTCTAAGTTCATTTTTACATATTCAACATATAAAGCTTCATCTCCAATGCTTCTTGCCGGTTCTCCACAACAACCCTGTTCAAAGGGTATCCCGACTTTATATCCAGCATCTTTCAATATTTTTATTGTTGATTCTGCAACAGGCCTTATTCTTGGATCATAGCTCGTGATACAACCAATCCAATATAAATAATCATACTCTTCTCCTTCCTTAGCAATAATATCGTCTCCAAATTTCTGTGCTAATTCATTAAACCACTGCTCTTTTTCAACAGGGTTCATACCCATTGGATTCCCGTTTTGCTGCAACCTATATAATGCATTTAACGCATCCTCAGGTATTTCTTGAGAACTTGTACTTATCATACCTCTTCTTAAATCTATTATGGTATCTAAATGATGTATAGTAACTGGGCATTCATAAACGCAAGCACCGCAAGTAACACAACTCCATATAGCTTCAGGATTTACTTGGATTACTTTATTTCCTATAATATTTTCATCCCACATTCCTTTGTGCATCATATCTTTCATGTTAATAATTACATCCCTCGGTGACAATATTTTACCAGATATATTTGCAGGGCATGCATTTGTACATCTCATGCAGCTTGTACAGGCATCATAATCTATTCTTTGTTTCCAAGAAGTATCTGATAATTTAACAATACCTACAGGCTTCCCTTTTTCTATCTTTTCATCTATATCGATAACTGGTTTAATTCCATCTGGAATACCACCTTCCCTTTTTAGAGATACATTTACTGCAGCCGGATATATGTGCCATAAATTAGTATAAGGTATTAATGCCATAGCTAACATTGCCAAAGACATATGGAAAAGCCATAAACCCCTATAGATAACTTCTAGCTCTGATATAGGTACAGTTCTTGACCATAAGAATACTAGATATCCTATTGGGTCAAACCAGCTAGACTCCCATGTATATCTGTATGCAACTGCTGCTATACCATCAACTAGAAATCCAGTTATTAAAATTACTAAAAGCATTCCTAAAACTAAATAATAGTACGGGTCTTGAGGTAAATTTTTAGTTAACTTAAGAGACCTTCTTATTATAGCTATCACTATTCCTACAATTGCTATAATACCTGCTATGTTTGCAAGAAGCTTATAAACATAAAAAGTATCGCCTGTTAAAAAGACTATTATATGTGCATTAATAGCTCTAAGCGTCGTTGTAACGGCTAGCCAACCTATGCCATAAAATATCAATGCATGCATCGTCCCTGGAAACCTTTTCCTTAATATTTTCCATTGAAATATGACGTATTTAACAAAGTTTTTAATTATATAACCTGGAGTGGGATATTTTATTCTTTCATTTCCATAAGTCCACCTTTTATAGCCCACATATGCAGAATATAAAAGAATTATAGCAACTATTGTACCTAACCCATATACTACAGCTTCATAACTCTGTACCCAAACAAAATTGTAAATACCTATATACGTCACTCTTTACACCTTGTTCACTTTAATTTTAAACTAAATATTACTATAAAAATTTAAAACATTAAGCCCTTAAAGATAAATACTAAAATAAATTTAAATATATAAGAAAATTTTTATTTAATAAATTTTTATTTAATAAAACAATTTTAATCCTAACTAGCTATTATATTAGGGGTGCAGGCCCTGGTAACAAAAAAGCAGAGAAATATCGACGATTTTATGGAAGACTTAAAGAAAAAGATGAGCTCATCCCAAGATAGCAATAAAGAAAACAATATTAGCAAAAATAAAAAAATAGGGAAGTTTAAAGACTTGACAGATTACATGTATAGCAATGAAAATGCTGAAATTAATGCTTTAAAATTAGAAGACAATGTTATAAATACTACACCAAAAGAAGAAAATAAAATAATAAAGCATGAGGAAATAAAAAATAATGAAGAAGAGTTTAGTATTACTAATAAAAATCATAATGAAGTATCGAATTGGTGGTTATACCAAGAAAACAAATATTATAGCAACGCTTCTGGATACCTATTGGAAGTAAGATATGAAGGAGATATAGGCAAAGCCGTAGCATTAATTTATGATATAAACGAAGGAAAAATTAAAAAGTGGGTTGATAAAACTGGCCACAAACCATATTTATTAACAGATATGAGACCTGATGAAGGGAATAAACCTCCTATAGATTTGAGCAAGTATAAATCTTTTAGCAACTATGCTTATGTAACGAAGAAAAATCCATTAACAAATACAGATATAAAATTAACAAAAATAATAATGGAAGACCCGTTATCCGTAAAAAATATAAGGAATTCACTAAAAGAAAAAGGTTTTAACGTTTGGGAAGCAGATATAAAATATTTTTTAAATTATATTTATGACAATCAATTGATACCAGGAATGCCCTATGATGTTAATGAAAAGTGGATAAAAAAAGCTGCGAAAATCGATAAAAGTATGTCAGATTTGATAGATAAGAGCTTTCCAGATAATATAAAGGAACTTGCTTATTTATGGTTGCCTGTATTAGAAGAAAAAGCGCCAGATATTGAAAGAGTTGCAATAGATATAGAAGTTTATACCCCAGAAGGAAAGTTTCCTAACGCTGATGAATCTTTTTACCCAATAATTTCCATATCTTTAGTTGATAACAAAAACAACAAGCAATTATTAATTTTAAACAGAGAAGGGTCAAAAATTAAAGGAAGCCTGCCTAATGCTGAAATTGAGATTTTTGACAACGAAAAGGCGTTGATTTTAGAAGCAATGAGAAGAATAAGTAAATACGCAATTATTGTAACATTTAATGGAGATAATTTTGATATACCATATATCTATAATAGGCTAATAGAGCTAGGCGTTAATCCTAACGAAATACCAATAGTTTTTCATCAAGACTACATAACTTTTCAAAATTCATTACATCTAGATCTTCACAAGCTATTCGATATAAAGGCTTTACAGACATATGCATTTAATAACAAATATAGAGAAAAAAGCCTTGACTCAGTTGCAGAGTCTCTCTTAGGATCATCGAAACTTAAACTAAGTAGCAACATTAATGATATAAGCATAGATGAGCTTGCTAACTATAATTTGCAAGATGCAATATTAACGATATCATTGACAACTTTTTCAAATAATCTAGTTTGGAACTTGCTCATGCTTTTAATGAGAATAAGTAAAATGGGATTAGAAGAAGTATCAAGAACCCAAGTTTCCGCATGGATAAAAAGTACATTGTATTGGGAGCATAGAAGGAGAAACTTACTCATACCAAATAAAGAGGATATATCAAAAGGTCAAGATAAAACTAGAAGTACTGCAATAATAAAAGATAAAAAATATAGAGGCGCTATAGTTTTATCCCCCCCTCAAGGGGCTTATTTTAAAGTTTTGGTTTTAGACTTTGCTAGCCTATATCCTAGTATAATAAAAAATTGGAATTTAAGCTATGAAACAGTAAATACAAAAAATTGCGACGGCAATAAAATACAAGTCCCAGAAGTGGGCCATGTAATATGCATGAGCAGAAGAGGCATTTCAAGCGAACTTGTAGGACTATTGAGAGATTTTAGAGTAAATATATATAAAAAGAAAAGTAAGGATAAAAACATATCGGATCAAGAAAGAATTTGGTACGATACCGTACAGGCAGCTATGAAAGTTTATATAAATGCAAGCTATGGAGTTTTTGGAACTGATACCTTTAGCCTATACAGCCTCCCTGTTGCAGAAAGTGTTACAGCTATAGGAAGAAATATATTAAAAGATACCCTTAATAAATCAAAAGAACTTAACCTTCACATATTATATGGAGATACCGATAGTCTATTCTTATGGGACCCCCCAAAGGAGAAGCTAGAAGAAATAATCAAATATGTCAAAGATAAATATGAGCTTGATTTAGAAATTGATAAACAATTTAAAATAGTCCTTTTCAGCGGATTAAAGAAAAACTATATTGGTATAGATGATTCTAATAAAATTACAATAAAGGGACTTATAGCCAAAAAAAGCAACACACCAGAGTTTATTAAATTAGAGTTTCAAAATGCTTTATCTATTTTACAAAAACTTAATGGGCCTGAAGAAGTAGAAAAAACCCTTAATGAACTTAAAGATTTAATTCAGCAAATATATCAAAAATTAAAGAAAAAAGAGTATACATTAGACCAGCTTGCGATAACAGTTATGTTAAGCAAAGATCTTAGCGACTATGAAAGAAATACTCCACAACACGTAAAAGCAGCAATGCTGTTAAAAAAAGAAGGGCTTAACATATCTAAAGGAGATGTAATCTCATTCATAAAAACGAAAGATAAGATAGGAGTAAAACCGGTTAGATTGGCAAAGTTGTCTGAAGTCGATACATCAAAATATATTGAATATATAAGATCAGCATTAGAACAGTTCTTGCTAGCCTTTGGCGTTCAATGGGACGAATTAATAGGAATCAAAAAATTATTTTAAATTAAGTTAGATTATTTAAGCATTAAAATATCTTTATTTAAATACCTTTTTCTAGCCTAATCAAGAAGGTGAAAAATATGAGCTTTGAAAAAGGTAGCAATTACAAAATTGTATATAGGAAATCAAATAAGGGAGAGTTTATTTTATTTAAGAGTAATTTACAACAAAAAAGAGAAAAAATACTTATAAAAATAGGAGGTAGGAATATAGAACAAATCTTTAATCATATAGCAAAGGTTTTAAAAGAAATGAATTTAATTGAAAATGAAAGTGTCTCAAATAATTATATAACTTATAGATTAAATCAAGAAATAGGTCCAATTGTTGGAGGTTTTTTAATACTAATCAGAAGAAGCAGAGAGCCTTTAGAATGGATACCTTACTTTGGGGATCTATTAAAAGGAGAAAAATACATGGGTTCGAAAGAAGTCCTTTACCATATATGGTTTTTAGGATTAGATTTGAGCCATGAAGTAAACAAGAAGTTAAATATGAAATATGAATTAAATCCAAAAGTCTTAGATGGTATAAGCGCTGGAACTAAAATTATAGCTAAAAAACTTTGGAAAATAATAAAATAATTGAAAAAGTGGATGATGACCGATTTCGGCCTGATTTAATGAAGAGCCGTGTGAGGGCTGACACATTTTATTTCTTTATAGCAAATCTAATTAAAGTACCTATAGCAACTATAGCAAGGTTTATGCCTAAACCTATTATTCCTATAAATATAGGATGGCCAAACAATACATAAGATGATGAGCTTAAAGTCTTAAAATGGTTTGTTAAAAGAACTAAATATATAGATGTGATTAATGAAACAAACCATCCAACAATTAGCGAATATTTATCTAATTTGCTTGTAAGTAAGCCTATAAAAACTGCTGGTAATGTTGTTAATATTATAATACCACCTAAGAGTTGAAGTTGAACAGCATAAGTTAAAGGAGTTAAAAATACAAACGCTAGAGCAATAAATTTGAAAACAACTGAAGCCCACTTAGATATTTCAGTTTCTGCTTTCGGAGAAAGATCCTTCTTTAAAGGCTTAATTATATTTCTAGTCAATAGATTGGCCTGAGCTATAGCCATTATAGCAGCTGGGACTAGACCTCCTACAAATATACCCAATAAAATTATTGCAGCAAACCAATTAGGAAAAGCCGTTACAGCAATGGCTGGTATTGAAGCCAAGCCCGATAATACTTTAGTTATATTTAAAGCGCCGGGATCAGAATAAACCAAGATTCCCATTAAAGCTAGTACAGCTAAACCAATTCCATATATAGGTAATAAGGCTGTACTCATTCTTAACTTTGACTTCGTTTCTGCACTTAGAGACCCATTTACAGCATGTGGATATAAATACAAAGCAAGAGCGCTTCCTAAAAATAAACTAACAAAAGCTGAAGCAAACGTAGGTTTAAGAGTTTCTAGACCAGATACAAAAGCGTGAGCCTTTGCAGCATCTGCAAAAGCTGTAGAAAAACCGCCATATTTTAATGGAACTACTACAATCAGAGCTATTACAGAAATCCATATTAAAATATCTTTAAAAACGGCACCAAGCGTCGCACCCCTCAATCCGCTAGTGTAAACAAATGCAGCTAATATAATGAACGAGATTATTAATGCCCATTCAGATACGGCTTTTACACCAGAATAACCAAACAACATAACAGCTAGAACAGCTCTCATACCATCTATTTGTAAGGCTATATAAGGCAATTCTGCTATTATACCTGTTAAGGCTATAAGCACAGCTAATGTTTCACTATTGAAAGTATCACGAACAAAATCGGCAGCTGTTATATAACCTTTTTGTCTTGATTTCTCCCATAAAATTGGCATAAAAAGCATTGCTATAGCAAATGTAATAGAAACATAGGGAACTGCGAAGAATGCAAGACTTCCAGAGGCATACTCTAGCGAAGGTATTGCTACAAATGTATAAGCCGTATATAAATCAGCCCCTACCAAAAACCAAACTAAAAAAACTCCAAGCTTTCTACCCGCTAAAGCCCATTCATGAAGCTGACTTAAATCTCCTTTTCTCCACCTCGATCCGTAAAATCCCAAAAAAACAAATACAACAAACAATACCCAAAACACTATCCAGCCTTCAAGCCCAAATACCATTATTGTTCACCTTTTATCCCATAGATAAGCTGCTATTGCATATAGTATACCGGAAATGCCTAGCCATAGTGTTTGATACCAATAAAAGAAAGTTAATCCACCAATTGTTGGGTTTACCTTATTATAAGTTGTGTATAAGAAGTAAGCAAAAAATGGTATAAGTATCAATATTGCTATAACAATAATCCTTCCGGAACTTAGATTTTTATTTGCATCCCCCATAAAACTCACCATTGCTAATAAAAATTATATGCAAACTGCTATAAAAATTTTTCTATTAATAAAATAACTATAAAGCATTTTAGAAAATAATATTTTATTGCTTGATTTGCAGAATCTTTCTAAAATTCTCATTATTCCCAAAAGAAAAAATTTAAACAAAATCTATAAACTCTTTGATAGAGAGTTCGGCCTTTATCGTGACTAATAGTTACTTTTAATGACTATTAGTCACTCGGCTTCATCACTCCTCTTCTCCTCCCCACGCCTAGGTTAGGGAGTATGGACTCCCAGCCACGACATGGGGGGTTTCATTGGGTGCCTTCCTCCACCTCACGACTGCTCATCGACTTCATTGTGGCACCTTCCGATTTAATGATAACGGAAAAGTTTATAAATTTTTCCGTGATTAATAACATTATGGTTCAAGTTATATTTCACTCAAAAATATCATCAATGGGTCATGACAAGGTTATCAGGGAGAAGGGTTTTGATAGGCATACAGCCTCAGCTTACTTAATAGCGTTAAAAGGATTAAAAGTAATTAAAAATAACTAGTTGTTACGTAAAAAAAGTTACAGACTTTGACCTTTAAAGACAGAGGAAGTTTGCGCACTAGGGCTTTCTATCCTCTTTGGTAAAATTAAGGTTAACATAATGCATCAGAGCTCTATTAGCTAAGACACTGTTGCTCATAATCCGCTCATCTAATTACATGAAAAGCCCATATGCATTTATTGAAATATTTTTAATAATTATATTAGACAATAAGCAAGCCCAAATCCTTTAGAAGAATTTTTAGTTTTCCCAAAATGTTTGCTGTTTGTTATATAAAACAAACCAATTTTTAATCTTAAGAAATTAATTATTTGAATTTTTATATTAATCTTTTTTACTGTTATCTTCATAAATTAAATTTTTGTTTGACCTTATTTTAATTATAAAAGATCTTAAATTAAAAAGGTCATCTTTTATATTTATTGTATTAGATATTTCCTTCAAAAATTCTTCTTCTTTTTTAGATCCAGCCTCTAAATAATAGGCTATCAAAAGATCTATATTTTTATCCTTTTTTCCTTTGCAACAACTAATAAAATCTTCGTAATTATTAATTTCATTTAATATTACGTTTCTAATTTCCCTAAGCCTTAAGATTATTTCTTTCAACTCATTAAGAGTTTCATCTTTATTATCCGATAAATAAGAATTATAAGTTATAATACCGTTTCTAATCAAAGAAATTTGCTCTTGCATTAATTGCGCAATTCTTTCTGAATCTTGTTCAAAAATTTGGGAAAAAGTATAACAGTCTTTTTTACATCTATCACTCAAAAATTTCACCGTTATTCTTGGGCTGACCTTATAGTTACAATGCTATTATCAGCAACTCCTTCTTCTTTCATTTGTTCTGGGTTGACAAATACTTTTAATTCTTCTTGTATTGAATCATCTATTTGTGCATCCAACATTAATTTTTTCTTGCTTGCTATAACCATTTCTAATTTTTTCTGAATGCCAAGTTGTGACGCCAACTTTTTAGATAGTTTAACATTACCATGTTCAACCGATTCATCATATGAAATCCTTAATCTTTTTTCTATTACTTTCTTACCTTTTTCTTTAAGTGAAGATGCAGGAGGTATAATAGATAACGCCTTAGCTAAATCTGCTTTTTCAGGCTTAATTTCCTTACTAATCCTCTTTGAATTATCAACTTCTTCACTCACATCTCATCAACCCTTTATCTCTACTTCTTTCCCTAGTTCTCTTAGGTCTGCAGAATTATAAATGAATTTCCTCAAAGAATTTGCTGCATCTCTAATATTTATTCTAACCTGTTTCCATGAGTCTCTATCCCTCATTGTTATAGTATCATCCTCCAACGTTTGGTAATCTATAGTAAAAACAACTGGAACACCTATTTCATCAGCTCTTGCATATCTTTTTCCTATACTACCATTATCGTCATATAAGACATTAAATCCCTCAGAAATTAAATATGAATAAAATTCCTTGGACTTACTAATTAGTTTTTCATCACCTTCTATCAAAGGTAATACAGCTGCATCTGCAGGAGATAGATATCTTGGAAATGATAAAACTACCCTTCCATCAACTTCTCTATAAGCATACTCTAATAAAACATAAAGAAGCCTGTCCGTTCCAAATGATGGTTCTATAACATGCGGTATAAACTTTCTACCTGATACTTTTTCTTCCTTCTCAATTATTATCAATGCTTCTTTAGGTATGTCTACGTTATCTATTGTAATCTTACCTTTTTCTTCTATTTCTTTTAAGACTTGATCTACATCTAATTCCTCTACTTTTTTCATAAACTCGTATGCTTTTGATTTAAAATTCTTACCAGCATATGCTTTATCTAATAAAACCTTTTTTACCTTAATTGTTATAGGCTCTTTATATGGTTCAAATACTTCTAAATCAGCATTACTAAATTGTTTATGCCTGGATAAATCGTAATCCCCTCTGTACGCATAACCTGCTACTTCTATCCAACCCCACCTTGAGGTCTTAACCATATGATCAAATGTTTGACTAGAATAATGCGCTCTTTCTTTAGGCCCTTTTTCTTCAAAATACATATTGTTTTCTGGCACGCCTATCTTTAATAATAATAGCTTTCCAATTATCATCCAATAAGCCATGCATGGATTAATAACGAAATTCCTCTCTATGGCTTCTTTTACGGTTACTGTAACAAAGCTTTTATTCATTTTCTTATATTCGAAAGGCAATATATTTAATGTTTCATTATAATATTTCTCAATATCATGGCATTCTTTTTTGTCTGGATTAAAAAAATATTCCATTTCCATTATAGTGAAATCCCTTAGCCTAATCATTCCTTGCCTTGGGCTTATTTCATTTCTGCCTACCTTTCCGACTTGAGCTATTCCCAAAGGCAATTTATTCCTCAAAGATTCATATATCCTCTTAAATGCAACAAATATGCCTTGTGCAAGTTCAGGCCTTATATAACCTACATTTCCTTCATATGGGCCTATTTGTGTTTTAAATAGCAAATTAAATACTTTAACTTCTCCAAGTTCTCCATTACATACAGGGCATCTTAATCCTTTCTCTTTTATTAATGAGCTCAATTCTGATGCGCTTAATCCTTCTGCATTCACATTAAGCCTTTCCTCTACTAAATGATCAGCTCTAAAAATCCTGCCACAATCATTACACCTTACTATAGGATCAGTAAAATTTTCAATATGTCCGCTTGCCTGATAAACTATTGAAGGTCCTATTACTGGAGTTTCTACTTCTACCACTGAGTCTTGATTATTTCTAATAAATAGCTCCCTCCACATATCAATTAATTTCTTCTTTAATGCCATTCCATATGGACCTATATCATAAAATCCTGCTTGACCCCCATATATTTCATATGAAGGCCAAAAGAATCCTCTTCTTTTAGCAAGATCTATCACTTTATCGTAAACGTTTTCTTCAGGCAAATTCTCAACCCTTCTTCATATTTATATAGGTCAAAACTTTTATTTAAATAGATTAACAAATCTTCTGGTGAGAGTATTGAGTTTGAAAGATATTTACTTAACAAGATCATCAAAAAACTACGCTGGTTTAGAAAATAACAAGAATTCAAAATACGAAATTATAGGTGTACCATTTGACTCATCAACTTCATACAAGCCTGGTACCCGCTTTGGTCCTGATTCTATAAGACAAGCGGCTGCCGGATTGGAATCAAACAGCTATTTTTCAGATGTTTATTTAGAAGAAATAGGTTTAATGGATGAAGGCGATATTTCTGTTGTGATAGGTGATATAAATGAGACATTGAACAGAGTAACAGGAGTTATATCAGAAGTTCTGGAATCTAATAAGATTCCTATTATGATTGGTGGAGAGCATACAATAACTTTCGGAGCTTTAAAGGCATTTAAAAAAATTAATATAAACCCATGTCTAATTGTTATAGATGCTCATTATGACTTAAGAGATGAATACCTAGGTTTAAAAAATGGTCATGCTTCAGTAATGAGAAGATCATTAGAATTGTTAGGCGGAAGTAAAATCAATTATATAGGCGTTAGAGCGTATTCTAAAGAGGAAAGAAATTATGCACTATCAAAAAACAATATAAATACAATAAAAACTGCTGATATTTATAAAATGGGTTTAGTAAATTCTATAAATTCTATAAAGAGATTTATGTCCGATTGCAAGTACATATATTTGTCTATAGATATGGATGGTTTTGATCCTTCTTATGCCCCAGGAGTAGGAAACCCTGAGCCTGGTGGAATAACAAATCTCGAAGGCCTTACATTAATAAACCAACTAGTAGATGAAAGACTTGTAGGAGCTGATGTAGTCGAAGTTTCTCCGCCATACGATAATGGTGGCATAACATCTTCCCTTGCTGCAAAAATAATAAATGAAATCATAATGAAAAGCTACATTTCATTAAATAAGAAAAATGTTTAATTAAATAGCATTGACTTTTCTTGGTTTTACAAGAGTTGGAGGAGCCCTTAATTTAATGAAAATCCTATAACCGCATTTAGGGCACATCATGCTATATAATTGATCTAATTCTGTTTTACTTATTTTATATCCACAGTTTAAGCACATATAATAAACTTCTCTCTCTTTTATTCCATAAAGGGGACCTGAGTATTCTTCTTGTTGGACCTCTTCGCCGATAGGCTCGCCCATGTTCTCTTCTTCTGACATTATTTATGCACCTATCTTTTAGCTGTAAGATAAGGTTTATATTCCTAGATCAACCATAAAAATAAACAGAAGTTGTGAGGTGGCTAAACCAGCCCATGTCAAAAGCTGTTGATTGTGGAGGTCTTCCGCCGGAAATATGTGAGCAATTAGCAACTGAGGAACAAATAATAAAAATAAGGCTCGAAACAAGAAGGTTTGGCAAACAGGTTACTGTTATTGAAGGAATAGATGAAAAACAAGTTAATTTTAAAGACTTGGCATCAAAATTAAAGAGCGAATTAGCCGCTGGTGGGACCTATAAAGAAGGGAGAATAGAACTACAAGGAGATCATAGGAAAAAAGTTAAAGATATATTAGTAAAATTAGGTTTTCCGGCAGACAACATAATGATTATAGAATAAAAATTTAAACTTAATTTTAAATAATTTTTATTTAAATTTTTATATTATTAAGCATATATATTTCTGGTTACCCTATCCAATTCGAGTCAAAAATGAACGCGATAGCAATATTTGTCGGAGGATCTACTAGGACTTCAACAATTGATGGAATTAGCATAGCCGGAGCAAGCAGTGAAGAAACTCTTTACACTCCTACGCTTGATTTGGAATATATTATAAACGGCATACCATTAACAAAAAATGAAATACCGGTTACACCAACAGGCTTACCTACGCCTGCAGTTATAACTAGAGCTTTATTAAGAAAAATCAAAATACCATATCTTGTAGTAGATTCTGGCCTATATAGTAAACTTAAGGTACCTCATGTAAAAATACCAAGTTCTATTCCAGGCAATAATATAGAAATTTATGATGCCATGCCAAAAGGAACAGCAAAAGCAATATTTGAAGAATCTAAACTTATGGGTGAAATAATATCCAATAAACAAGATATCATTTTACTAGGAGAAAGCATACCTGGAGGCACGACAACAGCTGCGTCAATAATAGAGGCATTAGGGTTTAAAGCTATAGATTTTATTAGTAGTGCATCGCCAAATAATCCAAGAGATCTAAAAAGAAAAGTAATAGAAAATGCTTTGAAAAGAATTAACAAAGGAGATGATGTTTTTACTATAATAGATAAAGTTGGAGATCCTGTTCATATATCGCTAGCTGGATTTACAGCAGGGGTTTTAAAAAATGTAACAACAGTTTTACTTGCAGGAGGTACTCAAATGGGATCAGTCATATCAATACTACATAGATTAAATATATTAGATGAAAGAATAAAGATAGCAACAACAAAATGGATAGCTAATGATAAGGGATCTAACATTTTTAAGTTGATAGAGCAAATAGATAAAAGAATCGAAATAATTGTTTCAGATGTAGATTTTTCTGATGCAAAACATGAAGGTCTTAGGCTTTATGAGAAAGGCTACGTAAAAGAAGGAGTAGGGGCAGGAGGTGTTATGATATTATCCAAATATTTTGGCATAGACATTGAAGATATCAAAAAAGAAATATACAAAGAATATGAGAGGTTGACGACTATTGGTAAAGGTAATAATTGAAAATGATAATCTAATCTTAGAATTTGAAGACTTAATGGATATAATGACTACAGCTCATAAAAATGCTATAACAAGAAGTAAAGTAATAGTAATAAACCAAGTAGATAAGAATTTTAAAGTAAAAAATATTGAAAAATATAAAAACGATATTTTAATGAAATTGAACCAATATAGCAGCACGCCAGTTTTTTTAACAGCAGCCGATATAAAAAAATATAAAATCAAAGAAAATGAATATGGAGGAACATTAATAACAGCTGGATTTGAAATACCTAATTGTATTTATCAAGAAGAGTTATTCAATGTAGATTGTTTTGGAACAATTAATGTTATATCATGGCTTAATATAAAATTAACACCAAGCGGATTACTGGATTTTTTCAGAACTGTAACTGAAGCTAAATGCTTATCATCAAGTGATTTATTGTTGAGATGCAAATCAAGATCTTCTGGAACATCTAGCGATGCAATAGCTGTGGCAGCAAAAATTTCTAACAACGGCATTATGTATAGCGGGATGGCAACAACTCATGGAAATTCTATAGCAAGAATGATACATGAACTATTAATTTCCTTTGATAGAGATGCAGATACTATACTCAAAAGGTCATTAGGGTTATCTTTAAGTGAAATAGTTGATGAGGCAATGATTATATATAATAAAGCACCTGTTCCAAATGTTGATGAAAAACAAGTCTATAATATGGTTTACAAAGAACTTGAGAGCGAATTAAAAGATCCTAATGTTTGGTCTTATATTATTGCTGCGAGGGAACTAGATCTCAGAGGAGAAAGCAATACCTTCCCTTTTTTGCCAAAAGAAGAGTATGAAAAAGACTCTAAAAGAATTATAAGTGATGAGGCATTAGCATCTTCTTTAAGCATTTATTTATCAGGTTTTAAAGGCTTAACATCTACATATTGGGTTGACACAATTAAAGATAAAGAAAAACTAAAATTTTCCCAATTGCCTATGTTTGAAGATGATATAGTTTCTGCATTAATAGGATCAACCCTATCTAAAGTTTATGATAACCTTTTAAGGGGAAAATAAATGGATTATGACATTGCATTAATAATGGCAGGCGGAAAAGGAAAAAGATTTGGTTCAAATATGAAGCCTTTCGTAGAAATATGTAAGAAACCAATGATATTTAATATAATAGATAAAACAATAAAAATATTTAGGTTTACAATAATAGCTGTTTCCCCAAATGTAGAAAACTTTTTATATATTTTAAAAAATAATTACAAAGAAGTAATGCTAATCTATACAACAGGCATTGATTACTCTATAGATATAGGAATTATATTAAACGCAATAAAGAAAAGACCTATAATGATTTTTCCTTCTGATATACCAAACATTACAGACGAAACTATAAAGTATATTATAAAATCAACAGAAAATATTAAAAATGACATAATAACTATAACAGATTCACATGGAAACCCTATTGGTATTTCAATTATAAAAGGCCATAATTTAAATAATTGGACCAACTATAGCCTAGATAATAAAAACCTCCTTAATATAAATACAATAGAGGATTATGAAAAAGCTAAGATGATATGCAATGATTAAAAGAAAACATGGAGGAGCAAAAAACAAAAATCTTATTGATTTTAGCTCTCCAACAAATCCTCTAGGACCTCCAATTTTTACAGAAAAATTATTGAAAAAGTGCATAAGTCAAAAACATTATAAATATTATCCGTCATACAAGAAATTAATTAATGCTTTGTCAGATTATTGGGGTATAGATGAAGACTATATAATACCAGTTAATGGAAGTGATGAAGCATTAACTATAATTCCATTAACTTTAAATTTAAAGAAATTTATAATATTGGAACCTAACTTTGGCGACTATGATCTAATGTCAAAGAATTTAAAAATAAGACTCGTTAGACCAACAATAGATTTAAGAAATGAAGATCCTGTTGTAAATATAGATAAACTAGTTAACATATTGAAAAAAAATAAAGATTCACCGTTATTAATTTCAAGGCCCAATAATCCAACTGGATTTTGCATTAATAAAAAAGAATTGGAATATTTATCATCCAGAGTCAACAATATGATTATAATAGATGAGGCCTTTATTGAAATTTCTGATTGTGAAAAAATCAATCCTTCAGAAAATTATATAATAATAAGAAGTCAGACCAAAACATTTTCAACTCCCGGATTAAGGCTCGGAGAAATAATAACTTTAAATAAGAAATTCTTAAATATTTTAGAATCTTCTTTACAAGCGTGGCCTATTGATTCCATTACTAATTGCTTTTATTCAAACCTACTCTACGAAAAAGAGTTTATAAGTTCCTATTTAAATAATGCAAACAATCTAATCACTAATGAAAAAGAGTTTATTATGAGAGAACTTAAAAAAATAATTAAGTATAAAAGCAGAACATCGTTCATACTAATTAAACATGAAAACTTACCAAACCCGCATTTCAAAAGAGAACTAATAAAAAGAGGTTTATTTATTAGAGACGCATCTTCATTTTATGGTTTAGATAAATCTTTTTCAAGAATATCTATAAAAAACCATAAAGAAAATTTAATGTTAATAAATTCAATAAACGGTGTTTTAAATGAGCAAAAAAATTATTGAAGATTTCCTTAGCTTAATATCTTTCTTAACAACTATACCAACAGGATACTATAACTTAGAAAGCGCTTCTAATGCGTTATACCTTTCTCCTATTGTAGGGATCATAGAAGGTTCTATAATTGGCTTAATTAGTATGTCATTAAAATTTAACCCATTAATAGATGGTTCTTTACTGATCGCTATACACATAATAATAACAGGAGCTCTAAATTTGGATGGATTTGCTGACTATTCGGATGTTATTGGATCTAGAAAAAAAGGAGATGATGCTATTAAAATATTAAAAGATCCTAGAAAAGGCAGCTTTGCAATTATTTTTACAGCAGTATTAATTATAATTAGGTTTTCTGAATTTTCATCTATACATAGTATTTTACCGATATTTTTTTCTTACATCTCTGGATTAGAATCCGCCTATATAATTTCGTATTTCTCTCCTATTCCTAAATATCAAGGGTTAGGGAGCTTATTTATAAAAAATTCAAAAAACAAAAATAAGTTTATAATTAACTTTATTCTATACTTGATAATATTAATAATTTTATTTATTTTTACTAAAATAAAATTACTCTTGTTATCTCAATTATCGCTCATATTAATCCCAATTATATTATATGACTCAAAAAAAAGAATTGGTTTTGTTAATGGAGATGTAATAGGGTTTACAATAGAATTGGTTGAAGTTTTTTCATTGCTGATTTCGGTGATAATATAATGATTTTATTGCCAAGATTTTTGTACCCAAGTCCTATTTATTTAATTTTATCTTTAATTTTAGCCATAATATTAGATTTCATTTATCCATATCATAAGGGTTTTTTATACAAGATTCATCCAGTTCACACATCATTTGTTTTATCTCGAAAAATGTTTAAACCTTTTTCATCAAAAAAGTACGGATTTTTTATTTGGTTTTTTGTCCTATTAACGCATTTACTTATCTATTCACTTATATTATATCTTTCATACAAAGTAAACATTATCATTTGGGTTTTTGCTTCATCATATATATTAAAGACTTCGATTTCATTTAAACTCTTATATGAAATAGTAAATAATGTTAAAAAATCTTTGGAAGAAAAAGATATCAATAAAGCAAGAGAACTTGTTAGCAATATAGTTAGAAGACCTGCTGATAATTTAGATTATAGCCATATAGCCTCTGCAGCTATAGAGTCACTTTCAGAAAGTCTTGTTGATGGCATAATATCACCCTTATTTTGGCTAATATTGTTAGGGCCAATAGGGTCATTAATGCAAAGAATAATCAATACTCTAGATGGGTCTCTTGGATTTAAAGATCCCATGTATAAGGAAGTAGGTTATATCAGCGCTAAGGCTGACACAATAATAAATTATATACCAGCAAGAATATCTGTAATGTTATTTGCCATATCATCCATCGTAATGGGTAAAGATGTTAAATCTTTATTTTCATGCTGGAAAAAGTATAGGAAAAAAACAGAGAGCTTAAACGCAGGAAATCCTATGTCAGCCTTTGCCGGAGCTATTAAAACAAGCCTTGAAAAAATCAATAGCTATAAGCTATGCGATTATGATTTACCTGACTCTAACAAAGTAGACGATAGTATAAAATTGGCTTTGGTATCTTATTTCATATCAATTATTATATCAATTATAACAATTTATCTAATATAAATACGATACTAAATTATTTAAAGATTTTCTAAAAAGTAAAATGTTGTGAGTTAGTAATGTGTATCGATAATGCAGAAAAATTATCAAAAATAGTTAATAAGTATTCAGAAAAAAATAATTGTGATTGCTTATTATTTAGCGGAGGAATCGATACATCGTTCATTCTTACCTCATTAGCCATAAAACCTAAAACTATTTCAGTTTTATTTAGAGATTCAAAAGATGAAGAATACATTAACTATGCAACTAAAAAACTTAACATTAAAAATTATAAAATATTTATAAGCAATGAAGAAGAAGTCAATGATTGTTTAAAGATTGTATTAAAGGTATTGAATACTATAGATCCAATTGAAGTTATTTCAGGCATTTCAGTTTGCATGGGGCTTAAAGAAGCAAAAAAATTAGGATGTAATTGTGTTTTAACAGGTGATGGAGGGGACGAATTATATTTCGGGTATGATTTTTTATTAAATAAATCAGAAAATTATTTGAACAATTGGCTAAAAAACGTTGTAAAGAATGCCTTTTTTAATTCTGTTCCAATTTCTCAATATTTAAATATAAAAACGGTATTACCACTCTTTAGCGATGAATCTAAAGAACTTTCTTTTAAAATACAAACGAAATGCAAAATTAATAAAATAAACGGAAAAAAGTTTGGCAAGTATTTTATGAGATTGTGGCTTATTAATAAAGGTCTAGATTTCATAGGATTAAGAGAGAAAACTCCTATAACTTCAGGCACTGGTTCTGAAATTTTATTAAAATATTGGAAGGAAAAAGTTAATATTTATGAACTAAAAGAATACAAAGAAAAATATAAAATTAACTTTCCATCATTATCTCACCTATACTTATTTAAAAAAGGTTTAGAGCTAAACCTGTTCAATAATGAGTTAGAAAATAAGTCAAAATACAATAGTTGTCCTATATGCGGCCATGAACTCAAAGGGAACTTTTGTAAATTCTGCGGTGCTTATATTAATAATAACGTATCCGTATATAGAGATTTCTAAGGAATTTTATTAAGAAGATTTAATAAATAAAGCCCGTTACTTAGCATCCATTCATCATTATTAAAATAAACATAAGTTTCTTTAGGATTCAATTCAATAATTTTATTAGCAACCATTTTAAGTTCATCTTCTTTATATTCATAATAATACCACCTGGTTTTCCCATGCATTCTTAAATACATTATGTCGTTACTTGTATAATAGTATTCAATTATAGGAGAACTAATACTAACAAAAGTTGTGTCAAATCTTTTTAAAATGCTTATTGTATCTTCATTAAACCAAGATTTATGCCTAAACTCTATTGCAACTCTTTTCCCTAAACCTCCTTCTTTTATAAAAGTAGATAATCTTTCTATGTTTTCATCATTTTTTATAAATGATGGTGGCAATTGTATTAGATAAAAAGAAATAATATTATCCATTGGTTTAAACGTATCTAAAAACTTTTTAAATACGTCTATAGCATCCTTGTTTAACCTATGAGTGTGGGATATAGATTTGTGAACTTTTATTGACCACTTTATAGCAGATCCTTTATCAATCCATGATTTTATTTGATTCTTATATGGAAATCTATAAAACGATGAATTTAGTTCAACCGAATTTAGGCCTGATTCCTTTACATACCAATCTAGAGATCTGCCTTTATTCCAAGGATACATCCAACCAGATGTTCCAACATAAATTTTCAATTTTTATCCCAGTTTTATTTAAAAATTTATTTTACCTTGTATCTTTAGTTTGCAATATGCATAATATGCATCATACATAGGGAACTGTTTTTCCATATTTTGATAATCATCTTCTGAAATTTCCCTAAAGCCTATAGCTGCAGCTTTTAGCCCTATCGATTCATGTGGTGGGTTAAAAGGTTTATGAGCATCAGCGCCTCTTACTATTTTAGCAAGTTCTAAAAGTGCTGGGTCATTTAAATTGTATTTTTTTATCAAAGCATCAAATGTAACATATTCTATTCCATTTTCTACATAATGGTTTAATTCAGCCCCTTTGGTATCAAAAGGTATTGCATTTTCCTTTTCTGCAACGCTGAGGACTTCTTCTTCAGGCACGAATAAAAAAGTTGCTTCTGGATCTATGAATTTTTTTATAAGCCAGGGACATGCAATCCTATCAACCATAGCTTTTTTTCTTGTAACCCATTTCATAAAGAATCCCTCATAATTCCATATACTTATATAAATATATGGAATTTATAAACATATCTTTTAAATTTGTTTTATAATCTAAAAACTTAATTTAATTTGTTTATATCGACTTCCTTCCCATACTTGAGGAAGAGAGTTAAGCCACGGCTGACCTCCTCTCGGCCCTAAAGGGCGAGGGTTCCCCTCATCTGTTCGGGATTACATCTGTCATCTGAGGGGCAGTCGAGATGGTCAGAGATCCCCTTTTTTGTATGCTTTCTTTTCAATGCTTAATACTGCTATAGTGTCTCTATTAGCCTCAAAACCGCATTTAGGACATTTAAATCTCCTATAACCATTTTCAACAAGCTTTGAACCACATATTGGGCAT
>Ga0080003_1000185_pt1 | contig 44260 bp, 39 predicted proteins | sample JossMetagenome_FD_69206 | JGI IMG/M metagenome (GOLD analysis project Ga0080003, IMG submission 69206) | Hot spring microbial communities from Joseph's Coat, Yellowstone National Park, USA - JC2_E (SPADES assembly) (version 2) | ecosystem: Environmental > Aquatic > Thermal springs > Hot (42-90C)... | reverse complement strand
ATGACATAATAAGGAAAAATGGATGGAAAGACATGGTAACTAATGTAATACCGCTTGGAGGCAAGATAGCAATAGGTCTTGAGGAATCAAAGGGAGATATAATAACCTTTTTGGAAGATGATGATATGTATAGAGAAGACAGGCTGGAGAAAATATATAAGATATTCAAATCGGTTCCAGAATTAATATACTTCCATAACAAACAAATGCATATAGATGAAAGCGGCAGACCTCTTACTTCAGAATATGGAAATGAAAAAAGCTTTATAATAAGGCTACCGCCTAGAATTGTTGAATGCAAGCTTGCTTTTGTAGAGCCGGGTATCTTTCACAATTCTAGTTCTATAGCTGTTATGAGAAAGCTTTTAGATGAAAACAAGCATTTGCTTGAATTAATTAGGAACTCCATAGACTTCTTTATAGCTGCTATAGCTTTAAATCAAAAGGCAGGGCTTTTATTTGAATCGAGTGAAAGACTAACGCTTTATAGAGTTAATACCATGAGTTTTACACCATACTCATATACCTCGAGATCAAGCCGACTTGAGATGGCTCTACCAGAATTAGCCAGAGCATACTTTACTTGGGCTCTTATGGCTAACTTAATCATAAACATACTTGATGAAAATTGTAGGCCCTATGCTGAGTTCTATGAGGCCTTCAGGGCTGCCGAGACGGCCTCTATGCCATACTGGGCCACCGGCCAGAGGTTAACAGTGAACACATTCGAGAGGCTTGAGCAGGCAAGGAAACTTCTGAGTTTAGGTTCCATAGACTTTAAGAACTATTTGCTTATGGTTACAGATGTAACTGTAGCTTTAATGCCGGACAAAATTAAACATACTTATTGGAGCCTCAGATGGCTAATCGGCAAACATGTAAACAATCAGGTAAAATGACCTTATGCTGGAACCAGTGAAATCAACATGAATCATAAATAATATCCTAAAGAACTATGAACGTGTGATAAAGCGAACGACAGCCCCTCCTAGGGGCGGGATAAAGTTTTTTTAAGTTTAGAAACTTATTAAAAATTGAGACAGCTGCTAAAGGGGTATGCGTCACTGAAACATGAGTATGCATCTACCCCAACTAACAAGTGTAATAAAATAGGGTTCCAAGCCGATCAACTCTTAAAACATGAGGAGCGGGAGCCGATTTTTCCTAATCGGCTTGGGGGATAATAGAGTAGCACCCGTAAAAGGGGTGTAACCCTTAAGACCTCAGGGAACCCTTCAGGGCGGGGAGGAGGTCAGCTATTAATAAAATTCTATACAATTCCTTAAAATTTATTTCTTTAAACTTTTTAGAGAGCATAGGTGAAAAATGTGGTCAAACTATGGGGCGCAGTTCTAGGCGGCTATCCAAGATCGATACATGCAAGACATGAAATGAGAGATTTAGAAAAAGGGGAATCTACTTATTTAGACCATGAAATAAACATTGCTTTAATTTCAAGTGCTGTCATAGGGTCTCAAGTTGCATCCGGTTTAAGGTATGTGACTGATGGAATGCTCGACTTTCATGATATTTTTAGACCATTTCTCGAATCATGGAGAAACGTCTCTATAACAGGTCTCTTAAGATATTTTGATAATAACTTCTTTTATAGGATACCAGTATTTACAGCAGAACCAGACATAGAAAGCTTTGTTTGGCCAAAAAGGATAAGAGCGTACAGCAAAGCAGCATATCCTTCAGCAATCAAAGTAGTTATACCTGGACCTTTAAGTTTAGTATTAATGGGTAAAAATCAAAGCGGCTTGTCAAAAGAAGATTTAGCGTATAGTATTTCATCAATATTAGCTATGGAAGCTGAAAAGGCTGAAAAGGCCGGTGCAGGTATAATTCAAATAGATGAGCCCATATTATCAGACCATGAAATAACTAAAGAAGACGCAGACTTAGCTAAAGATCTTATTTCAAACATAGTAAAAAGAGTTAATATACCAACTACCTTATCGGTTTATTTTGATATACCAAAAAAGGAAGTTTATGAAAAATTAATTGATACAAAAGTTAAATACCTGAGCCTTGATGTCATGGATTCTCCTTCCAGGTTTTTAGATTTAATAAAAAGTCAAGGGTTCTCAGATAAAAAACCCGTTCTAGGATTAATAGATGCTAGAAGGATTCACGATGATGACTATAGCAAAATAAAAGAAATTTTAATAAATATAATAAAAATAGAAAATGAAGAAATAGGGGTTACAACTACAACTTGGTTTGATGTAATACCATATAATTTTGCTATAAGGAAAACATATTTATTAGGGTCTTATTTGGAAAAAATAGCTAACGAATTAAATGCAGAATTTATAAATCCTATAAAGGAGGTTGAAAAACAATGAGCTATGAAGTTCCGAAGAAATTCCCTACAACAGTTGTTGGAAGTTATCCAAAGCTAGGCGAAGCAAGTGAAATAATAAAGAAAAGGGATAGAAACGAAATTAGTGAAGAGGAATTTCACGAAAAAATTAGAGGTCCTATAAATGAAGTGGTAAAAGATTATTTGGAAGCAGGGGTTGATATAATAAGTGACGGTGAACAATCAAGAGAAGACATGGTAGTATATTTTGCTCAAAGGCTTAAGGGTTATAATGAAGGAGATTGGGTTAGGATATTTGATAATGTTTACTTTAGAAAGCCTATTATCGTTAACAAACTTGAAAGAGTTAGAGAAATGATAATAACAGATTGGTTATATACAAATAAAATAAGTAATGGCAGGCCCGTAAAAGCAATAATCACCGGTCCTTATACTATGCTTGAATGGAGCTTTGATCTTTTTTATGGAGATAGAAAAGAAATTATAATGGATTTTGCCAAAATAATAAGAGAAGAATTGATGGAAGCTATAAGGAATGGAGCCAAATATGTGCAAGTTGATGAACCAGCATTGTCAACAAGGCCTTGGAAGGAGGAGGCAGATCTCTTAAAAGAAGCTTTAGATTATATATTTAAGGGAATGGATGCAAAGAGAATCGTGCACATATGCTATGGGAGGCTTGAAAGACTATTACCTTACATATTGGACTATCCAGTTGATCAATTTGATTTAGAATTCAAGAACAGCGACTTCAGATTATTACCATATTTAAAGGAATATGGATACAATAAAGAACTTGGTTATGGCGTAGTTGATGTTCACACCTTACAAATAGAGAGCGTTAATGAAATTAAGGAAGCTATAGATAAACTTATGAAATTAGGTATCATAGGACCTGAAAAAGTCTATATAGACCCGGACTGCGGACTTAAGCTATTGCCAAGAGAAATAGCTAAAGGAAAGTTAATAAACATGGTTAATGCTACAAAAATTGCGAGAAATGAGTATTAGAGGGTTAAGTTTTGCCTAATTGGGTCGGTAAGCTCCCTTCAGATATATTAAAAGAAATCGTATTAGATAATGTAAATTCATTCAAAAAGGCCTCAACATTAATCGGAGCAGAAATAGGAGAGGACTCTGCTTTAATAGACTTAGGATTTTGTGTTCTATCAATACACTCCGACCCAATTACTGAAGCTAGATATCATGCAGGTTCTCTTGCTATTGATGTAGTTACAAATGACTTAGCCGTAACAGGTGTTAGACCTAAATGGCTTATATTAGATATATTAATGCCTGAGAATTCGTTATATTCTTCTCTAAACAGCATTATAGAAGGTGCTGTAAAAGAAGCTAAAAGGTTAAATATAGAAATCATAGGAGGCCATACAGAATCTACCCCTGGTTTAACTTCGCCAATAATTATTGGAACTGCTATTGGCTGTTCTTGCAAAGATTGCTACACACCAACTAAAAATGCAAAAGAAGGAGATCTAATATTCCAAATAAATCCGGCTGGTCTTGAGGGGAGCGCAATTATTGCTACAGATTTCAGGGAATATGCAATAAAATCAGGAGTTCCATTAAACATACTAGAAAATGCTTCAGAATTCATAAATAGGATAAGCGTATTGAACCAAGCGTTAGAGCTTTCAGATAAGAGGCTTGTAAATAGCATGCACGACCCTACTGAAGGAGGTTTATTAGGAGGTTTATATGAAATAGCATATTCATCTGGCCATGATATAGAAATTGACCAGAGGAAAATCTTTGTTGAGGAAGAAACTAAAATTATATCAGAAAAACTAGATATCGATTTCACCAAACTAATAAGCAGTGGGTCTATATTAGCCTCTATACCCCCAAATAAAAAAGAAGAGGCTGAAAAAACCTTAAAAAATATAAATACAAAATATTCAATTATCGGGAGAGTTTTAAACCCTAGCGATAATCCAAAAGTTATATTAAAAAACTTGGAAAAAATAAATTATATAGACTCCCCACCACAAGATGAAATATCAAGGCTTTGGGCTAACAAAAATGAATAAAGATTTCATAATAATATCGGGCACTCCCGGAACGGGCAAAAGCAGCATAGGGAAAATACTTTCTGATGAAATTAATTGCAAATACATAGAGGTCTCTGAATTTGCTATAAGGAAAGGACTAGTATTACCTGATGAAACAGGAAGAAATACTTATGTAATAAAGGAAGATGAATTGAAAGAAGAAATACTTAAAGAAAGTAATGGGCTAACAATACTTGTTACCCATTATCCGGATATTTTCCTTGATGATGATAGGTTTTATTTAAATACGGCATTTGTAATATTACTTAGAACAAACCCTTTAATTTTAATGAAAAGGCTAGAAAATAAGGGTTGGGATAATAAAAAGATTTATGAAAACGTTTTAGCAGAAGCATTTAATACTATAGCTGAAGATATTTATGATTATAATGATATGATTATTGAAATTGATACAACAAACGTAAAGCCTGAGGACTCGTTAAACGTTATCTTTAATAAGGTTGCTTCTCTCGATTTTGGAATTAAAATCAATTGGCTTCTTGATGAGAATCTTGTTAATTTTATTTCCTTCCTTGTTGATGGGATCAATTTTAACGATAATAGGATTGGGAATTGAGGAAGATTGCAATAGAGCCTCTCCAATTTCAAATTTATCTAGTTGACTATTTAATCCATTACTTAAACTCATAGTCATGTATATTACCTCTTTATCTTTGGCGCTCCTCAATGCATGTATAATTTTTGTGTTAGCATTGAGCAAAACGCTGTTAGGTATCAAAGATGGCGATTGTGTTGATATGACAAAGCTTAACCCGTATTTTCTCGATTGAGACATAATCTGTCCTATTAAGCTACCTCCTTCGCTATCAAAATAGTTTTGAGCCTCATCTATAACTATTAACAATTTCTTATCATACCTTTTCCTTTTAAGATATATCATAGCTAAGAAGAGTAATGCATAAGACTTCCTAGCGTTTAGGCTTTCTATTTCATCTAATCTCAAAACATTTATTCCTTTATTTAAGCTAAGCGTTTGTTTTATATTGCCTTTATTCGTTATATTTTTCAAAGCCTCTATTTTTCTTAAAAGACCCCTTTTTACGTCTCTATCCCACCTAGCCTCTTCGCTATACCTCTCTATTTTTTCTATTAAATTTCCTATAGATGAAGGGTTTTCTCCTTGGATTACCTTCATTAAAAGATATTGCTGAGGTTCTGTCAAACCTAAACCGTTGCTTAAAGAATCTATCAATACATCACGCCTTTTATTAAACTCATCAATTTTAAAAGGATCTATATTAAACTCTACAGGAGAAATAATGCTTGCTTTTTCTATCAAATCGGAAAATTCTCCCGTCCAATCCATTATTAAAACATCAAAAACATTTGATGCCCTATAAGCAAGAGTAGCTGCAGTTGTAGATTTACCTGTTCCCGTTGAACCGAATATTGCTACATGGGATTCTATATCATTTTCATTTAAGTAGACTTCTTTATTATATGCATTATCAAATGTCTTCCCTATATAAATTCCTTCGTTTAATGATATCCCTTTATCTGAAGGGGCTATTAATATTTCTCCTTTTCCTATAGGGCTTATATTATCGATTGCCTTTATTAAACCTTCTTTTTCTTCATCATTTACTTCTTTAATCCTAACATTTTTAAAAGAAGTAGAAATTAAAGTCTTAAACACTTCTCTTTCAATATCTACTTCTTTTTTATCTTTAGACCCTATAGCTACAAAGGTTCTAGTATATCCCCCCGATGATATTGAAACAGATCCGTATTTTATAATATTACTTTTAGATCTATCCTTTATTATACTAGATATAACTTTACCCGTTTCCTCCTTTTCTTCTTTACTCCCATTTATCTCTAATTCTATTGCATCATAGTTGCCTTTTGCATTTTTTACATTTTTAATTTTATTAAATCTCATAATAAAAGGTATTGCAATTAAAAGCGGTAAAAAATACAATACATAATTATAATAAAATTTTATTTTAAATCCCCACATAACAATAAATATTGCAGCTAAACCTATTAAAGGCCTAAAATATCTAGGAACTCTATCTAGTATCATAATCTCCCACCTTTTTTAATAAATATAAAGGAGAGAGGGTCTGGAAACTAATACATGCTAAAGTTAAAAAGTACTGAAATTTAATAAAAAGCTCGAGTGAATATTATGGAAATAAGCGGTTGCAAATCATATTATAATAATTTACTTGAAGGCTTAAACATACCAATAGTTTTTGAATGTGGAGGGTCAATAAAAATAAAAGACTTTAATGATATAAAAAACATTGCATTAGAATCAATCAATGCCTTAAATGAATTATTTGATTCTAATTTCAGGCTTGGAAGCTATATTGAAAAAGAATTTATAGGAAGGAGCTTTAACTTGCATAAGTTCAAAATAAACGAATTTGATGGAATATTAAGAATTGTTGAAAAAAATGGGTATTTTTTAAACACGAGTGGAGTAATGTTTTCCTCCGTATTAAATAAATTAAATGAAAATATAAAAAATGAACTAATTAAAGGAAAAGTCTTAGAAAAAGGAGAAAAGATGGAGCCAATTTTTTTAGAAAAGAATTGTTCTTCTTTTGAAAAGCCTGTCGGTCAAAAAGAAATACAGAGGTTTGTTATTTATGTTGCTGAAGAAGAAGTACCAAATGTTGATTTAAATAAATACAAGTTAAGCATAAAAGGGAATGTGATAAAAGAAGTAGAATTAACTTATAACCAATTAGAAGAGCTTTCAAGAGATATCGGAGAAAAGGACTTTCATTGTGTTACAGGATGGAGTGTTAAGGGAAAAAGATGGAAAGGGATTAATTTATTGGATCTAATAAATTTATCAGGACTAAAGAGCGATTCAAAGTGGATTATTGCTAACAGCATATCTGGCTACTCATCAACAATACCTATTGAAAAAGATATATTAGAGAACACTTATGTTGTAATAGAAATGGACGGAAGAAAATTAAATCCAGAATCAGGTTTTCCTGCTAGGATTTATTCTCCGGATCTTTTTGGCTGGAAGGGGTCAAAATGGTTATCTTCCCTTCACATATCAGATAAATACATAGATGGTTATTGGGAAGCGTTGTCTTATCATGAAAGGGGAAAGGTCTTACCAAATGAAAGGTTTAAAATTAGAAACCCTGAAGTGAAGGATTTGTGTTAATTGTTAACCCCCCGGTTAACAATGATTTTTCATTAGCAAGCATGGTAATAAAAAAAGTGAAGTTTAAATCTTTTACCATGCCTTAAAAGGTTTGTTGTTTCTTTATCAACAAATCTCATGCAAATAAACATTTAATTATCGATTTAAATTTTTAAAATTAAGAACCCATTATTACAAGACGGATATATAAGGGCATTTTGCTTGAGCATTTCAACAAGGTCGTAAGGATCCTTTAAGAATACCCTTGCTATGTTTAAAGACTTTTCTGGATCTTCTATGCAACAAAAAACAACTGCTGATGAAGCTGCATTGTATTTCTGCATAAATTCTTTATCAATAAAGTCATTCATCTCAATAACTAAGCTGATTCTTTTTGACAACTTCTTTATTACATTTATTAGATCTATGTTTGCTAATGAATCTTTGTTTAACTTTATCAATAAATCTTTTTCACCTTTTAGCTCATTACTTAAATTATTTAAAAAATTTATACTATAATATAAATCTTTTTCTGTCAAATCTACACAATAGCTTGATTCCTTACAATTTGGTTTTTCGCTTATACCTATTTCAATATAATCTTCCAATTTAACAGGGTTATATTTTCCATATACCCATAAAATAAAGGGCCTTTCAACTTTTATTTTCCCTTTTCCTTCAGCACATATAAGATCTCTATTACCTATAGATGACATTAATATTTTACCCTTTAATTCCAAACCGTTGCAATCATCAATATAAATAGGCCTTTCAATTAAATAGAAAGAAACAATAAAGAAACCAATAGGCCCTAAAGAAGATAATATCCCCAATAATGATGATTTCAAAAATTTTCTTTCAGTAGAAGACAAAAAACTACTTATTAAGGAGAGAAGAAAATATGCTAAAAGAAACCTGTAATTGAAATAATTAATTATTAAAATTGAAGACAATACAACTGCTGTTATAGCTAGAGGTATCGGATTTTCAAATTTTCCTAGAAAAATTTTGCTCTTAGATCTTATGAAAAAGTAAACTATGAATGCTGAGAAAATCCCAAATAGAGAATATAAAATTAAAAAAATATCAGAAATGGTATTGGATAAAAATAATAAAGGTATTGTTGCTGATGCAACACCTGTTAGATAATTTTTGCTTAAAAGGGTTGAAATTATTGAGAATATACCTATTAATACAGGTAATAAGGTTATATATATAATGAAATTTATATTGAAAAACGAGAAACCAATTAGTGAATTTAAAAATTTTAATAAAGTAATATATATAACTAACATTATGACGCTTATAATTATGGTATACTTCCTACAGCCCTTAATCGTTTTTCCACCATTTAATTTTAATTTGAAAAATTCATTTAAATATTTCTTCTTTATTTAAGATTTTATATATAATCCCAAATCCCTTTGCCTTTATAATTGTATACTATTGATTTCATAGCAGTTACTTGCTCAATGCTATACCCTATACCTTCTCTTCCTATACCAGAATCTTTTCTTCCTCCAAATGGATAATAATTAATTCCATGTTTTGGCGAATCATTAATATAAATGGCTCCAACCTCAAGAAATCTAATTAATTTCCTTACTTTGTTAACATCATTACCAAAAATCGATGCATCTAATCCATATCTCCTATCGTTTGAAAGTTCAATTGCCTGATTTAAATCGTTAAACTTTGTAATTATTGCTATAGATGAAAATATCTCTTCCTTGTATGCAATTAATTCTTTAACTTTATCTTTATCGCATTCTATTAAGGTAGGTTCAATAAAATTATCGTTTATCCTCTTACCCCCAAACAATATTTTACATCCTTTAGCTATAGCATCCTTTACTCCATCTTCCCATTGATCTGCACTAGATTTATCAATTAATGGTCCCATGTCAACATTTTTATCCCTTGGGTCTCCTATCTTTACTTTAGACAACTCATTAACAATTTCTTTCTTGAGCTGTTCATAAGCTTTATCTTCAGCTAATATTAATTTAATAGAATCGCATCTTTGTCCGCTATAGCTTGTTATAGCTAATGAAATCCTCTTGGCAGCCCAACTTATGTCTGCATCCCCTAATACAATACTAGGATCTCCGCCTCCAAGTTCCATTATAAATTGTTTAATCCCAGCCTCTTTCATTACTTCTATACCAGTTTCAGTGCTGCCCGTTAAATTAACTATACCTATTTTATTATTAGAAACAACTTTAGACATATGCTTTCCAGGTAAAGTAATTAATGCTATGCTCTCTTTTGGAATTCCCGCTTCAATTGCTATCTTTAATAAAAACAAAGACGGAATAGGATCCGAGCTAGGAGGCTTCAAAATTACTGCATTTCCCGGCAATACTGTATAGATTATCTTATTTGCACTATCAAAAAGAGGATAGTTAAACGGAATTATTATAAGGGATATACCGTATGGCTCTCTCCTAATTAGGGCCTCAGTTTCTAATGCCTCAGAGCTCCAATCCCCCGGTATTAAATCTCCAACAATTTTCCTTAAATCTAAAGGTGCTTTTCTTAACCTTTCTATGGTAGCTAAAACTTCACCTTTAGCAGAATTATATGTTTTCCCAGCATTTATTACTAAAGAATCTATTATAACATCTTGGTGCTTTTCAATAATATCTGCAATCTTTTCAATTATTTTCAACCTAGCATCTCCAGGCATGTCTCTAATTTTCCATTTACCTATTGAATACATGTCTTTAATCGCTTTTTCTACTTCGCTTAAATCAGGTCTCGATATATAGGCTATTACATTATTATCTATTGGTGAAACTATTTTACCTTTATCATTGCTTTTCTTCCATTCCCCATTAATAAAATATTTAAATACAGGGATTCCATTTTCTATATCATATATGTCATTAAAGAATGGATCGTCTAAATTAAGCTTTGTCTTCCCCATTATATTAAGCTGACTCATTTCTTTCCCTATTAACTATTATTTTAAACGTTATTAAGTTCTAGTATATTGTTTTTTAATATAAAATCTTGACTTAATCTAAATTAAAACTAAAAATATTTTAACTTATTATAACAGTAATTAAATTTGGTGTCAAAATTTGTTGTCAAAAAATCCGCTTGATCCTTTTGTTAAGGTAGAAGGTGATAGAGTTTCAGAAGTTGTTAGATTAGCTGCTATAGCTGAGCTTGATGCTATAAATTTATATATGCAACTTGCTAGCCAAACCAGCGATGAATCTGTTAAGAAGGTTTTAGTTGATAAAGTGAACTACAAACCTCGCCCCTTCTAGGGGCGGGGTAAAATTTTTTAAATCAAAAATACTATTTCTATTTGAGATGCTCTCCAGATGCCTTCGTCTGGTCAACTCTTAAAACATGAGGAGCGGGAGCCGATTTCTCCCGCAATACCAGATGAAGGTATCTACGAAGTTAATTATACAAATAAGAGAACAAATGTAGTACGCCTACTTCCAAATGGTTTTCAGAAAAGGAAGCTCAGAAGGCTATCTAATATCTCATCAAAGCTCTTCAACGAGTTGAACTATGAGAGGAGGCAACAGTTTTTTCATGAAAAGAAAGTAGACTTCAATAAAACATGGGGCAAATACTACAAAAAGTATAAGGAAGAGCTAAAAGTTAATGCTCAAGCAATTATGCAGAAAAACAACGAGGCATGGAACTTATTTTTTCCCTTCTAAAGTTGAAGAAAGAAGAAAAATTGCCAACCTTCATGAGCAACGTTAGCCCACCACGTTACTGGAAGGATAGAAAAACTAAGAGGAGGAAGCTTTTACTTGTTGTTAGACAAGACAGATATGTCATGGATGAGCAAAACCACAAACTCATCCTAAAGGATTTCAACCTAGAAATAGATTTTGCTGGTAGACTAAAATGGTATGGTAAACAAGGTAGATTGGAGATATATTATGATGAAACAAGAAATGCATGGTATGCTTCTATACCTGTTGAAGTAGGTGTTGAGAAAACTAAAAAGGGAAAGGAGAGCAAATATATTGTTCACGGTGAAAAGAAAAAAATTAGAGTTGAATTGCCTAAAGGAAATAAAGTAGCTTCAATTGACCAGGGCGGGGAGGAGGTCAGATATTTAACCAGGTAGAAAAAGGGAGCTTAGTATTAATTGCAGGCAATCCAGGAACTGAAAAACTATAATGGGGTTCAGGTTTCATAAGGCTTGATAACGTTTGATACCAAGCTCTACGCCCTTGGACTTCACGGGGATCATGGGGAAATGTCTATTCATACCCCTCCGCCCCTTTAGCGGGATAACCCCAACCCACATCCGTGGAATATCACGGATGTGGGAAAACCCGCACATCTTGAGGTAGATATTTAATGATGCATTTAGCTGCCTATCTAAAGTGAATCTACACTTCTCACATTTAAGTTCTACCAACCTTTTAGGAAACACATCCACATCTGGGACAAAACTTAGATGTGAGGTAAGGATTTACTTCTTTAACAAAAGAATTATAAAGGGCAGCTTTATATTTAAGAACGTGATGAATACTTCTCCATACAGTTTTGGAGATCTTCTTAGACAGCTTGCCGTTAGCGTCTTCGAACATTTTTTGCTTATTTAATTTCTCAATAGCAAACGTCGTGAGAGGATACATATTTAATAACTTATTAACGAACTTGTTAATATAATCAAGCACGCGATTCTTTTCACAATGTGAATACTTCTTTATCAACACTTTTCCTTTCCTGCAGTGCTTTGAAGGGAAGGACTGTATTTTACCCCTCTTTAACTCCATACTGTACTTCAAGCTATACAACTCCTTCAAGGAAAACATGACGAACTTCTCTCCATCATAAGCATCTAGCGTATAGAGGTTACTATCAATTGCTTGGAAGCGTATGGGTGTTGACCAAGACAACTTATAACGAAATGGCAAATAAACTTTATCTTCCTTAATTATAGGTTCACCTAGTTCAAGCCCTTTAACCCTTCTAGAGAACCATTTGTGAGACCAAGTGGCCCTGATTTAGGACTTCTCTACACCAGCTCTGTTAGTTGGGGTAAAGGCGTACCTCACGTTTTAGTGACGCATACCCCATTAGCAACTGTCTCAATTTTTAATATGTTTTTAATCTTAAAAAGCTATTCTCTTATCCCCGCCATAAATGGCGAGGCTTTCAGTTGTAAATTCCTCATATTATTGAGATAAAGTTTTTTAGTTAAGTTTAAAGAAAAAAGGTTTTATTTAAGATGAGAAGGGTCTTAATAATAAATTTCAATATTTAATAGTCTCTGTTATAAACTTATAATGGGATAGTTATGAGATTAATAGACATGCATGAGGATTTTGGATATTCGACTTCTATGGGAAAGGATCTTATTAATGGGAATTATCAATCAGATTTAAGCCAATTAAAAGGTATAGGTGATGTAACTATTTTTTCTGTAGTTTTTCCCGCGGAAGAAAATTTATCTGGTTATTCAAACATGTATTTTCAGTCTCTTATAAATCAGGTCAAGATTTATCATATACTTGACAATAAAAAAATGGTTAATTTAGTTAGAAAAAAAGAAGATCTCGACAAACAAGGAATAAAATTTTTAATAAGCCTAGAAGGAACAGATGTTCTAACTGACCCATCAGATATTTATTTGTTAAAAGAGCTAAATTTCAAAGCTATTGGTTTAACATGGAATTATGATACAAAGTTTGCATCGTCTTGTATGTCTAAAAAAGATTATGGATTAACTGGGGAAGGAGAAGAATTAGTAAGGCTTGCTAATGAGCTTGGAATAATTATTGATTTAGCCCATGCCTCTAAACAAACTGTATTAGATGTATCCCAAATTTCTAAGAAGCCAATTATAATATCTCATACATCATATAAAAAGTTAAAGGATCATCCCAGAAATGTAGATGATGAAGAAATTGAAGCAGTAATAAAAAACAAAGGTGTTATAGGTATAATGGCATGGCATAAAGTATTACCTGAACCAACAATTGATGGGTATCTAAAAGTAATTAATGAATTAGGAGATTCTTATGGATGGGATTATATAGGTATAGGGACAGATTTCCTAGGTATGGAAGAAACTATTAAAGGGTTCGGGAAGATATCTGAAATAAATAAGATAAAGGAGGCTTTAGGTGATAATGCTGAAAGGGTTTTATGGAAAAATGCATATAGAGTTATAAGAGAAAATCTAAATGATTAATCTTCATATAGGTTTTATACAAGAAAAACAATTTAATAGGTTAATTTTAAAGATATATTTGTATTAAGGGGTTAAAAAGTTGGGGGAAGAAAGGATAGCTGTTAGCGAGAGCGAATATTACATTTTAAAATTATTAACTGATAAAGGAATAAAACAGTTCAAACTAGAAGAAGGAGAAAAATTAATTGGTGTTGAAAAAAGTAAATTAGCCAGTATTTTAAAGTTATTAGAATCAAAGAATTTAATAAAAATTAATGAGAATAGAATAAGAATTATAAAATTAACTGACAAAGGTAAAAAAGTGCTTGAAGAAGGGTTACCAGAAGAAAAATTAATTGATATATTAAAGGATAAGGGATCAATAGATATTATAGTGATTAAGGAATTATTAAAGGAAGATGCTAATGTAGCCATAGGTCAGGCTAAAAAATTAAAAATCATAGATTTAAAAGATGGTAAAGTAATATTAACAGTCAATTATAATGATGCGAAAAATTTAGTAAATAAAATTAAAAGCATGCTTCAAAATATGAATTTCGATGCGGATACTGAAAAAGATATGTTATCAAGGGGTTTAATAAAAGAAGACTATGTAAAAGAAACGATCGTTATTGTTGAAGAAGGCGTAATAAATAAAGTTGAGGTGTTGGCATCTAAGTTAACTCATGAATTATTAGCGAAGGGAATATGGAAAAATTTGAAACTAAGAGAATATGATATTACTTCAGAACCCCCAACCGTTTATCCAGCTAGAAAACATTATTTTATAGAATTTATTGAAGAATTAAAGGATGTAATGAAAGAACTTGGATTTAAAGAAGTTGATGGTCCATTGGTTGAGATAGAACTTTTTAATTTTGATATGCTATTTCAGCCTCAAGATCATCCTGCAAGAGAAATACATGACACGCTTTGGATTAAAGATCCAAGAAATAGCGATATAAGTGAAATGAGAGATTTAGTTGATAGAGTTTCAAAGGTACATGAAAGGGGGTGGAAATATAAATTTAGTCAAGAAATTTCGGCAAGATATGTTTTAAGGAGCCAAACTACTTCTGTTTCGGCAAGGTTATTGTTAAACAAATTCTCACCTCCCATAAGGTACTTCACTATAGGTAAAGTTTACAGGAGTGATGTTATTGATGCTTCTCATCTACCCGAATTCCATCAGCTAGATGGAATAATGGGAGATTATAACTATACTTTTAAAGATCTTTTGGGTATTTTGAAGGAATTTGGAGAAAGGCTTGGTATCGAAATTAAGTTTAAGCCTGGTTATTTTCCATTTACGGAACCAAGCGTTGAAGGTTATGCAAAAATTAATGACAAATGGATTGAACTGTTTGGAGCGGGTCTTTTCAGACCTGAAGTTTTGGAAATGGCAGGCATTGATTACAGAGTTGGAGCATGGGGAATGGGCGTAGAAAGGCTAATTATGGCAAGACTTGGCCTTAGTGATATAAGGCATTTATATGAGACAAATTATGATTTTTTGAGATCTTTTAAGTTAAGGTGAAATACATGCCTGTTTTGAAATTTAATCCAGAAAGAATAATGAACCTAACGGGTTTGGGTATTAATGCTTTGGAAGAGGCTTTGTTTTCTTTAAAATGCGAGACCTCTATAAACAATGAAAATCAACTAGAAGTAGAAATAAACCCTGATAGACCGGATATGTTTATTGGAGAAGGAATAGCAAGAGCCGTAAAAGGTATAATAGGTAATGAAATTGGATTCAAAGAATACGATTATGAAAATACTAAATTTAAGTTAGTAAATGAAAGTCCTTTTAGTAGGCCCATAATTTCAGCTGCAGTAATATATAATGTTAACCTAGATAACGATTTCCTGGTAGAACTTATACAGTTTCAGGAAAAATTGCATGAAGGAATAGGGAGAAAAAGAAGAAAGGTAGCTATAGGGATTCATGATCTAAGCAAAGTTCCATCAAACGAACTCAAGTATAAAGATGTAAACATTTACAATAAGATGGTACCGTTGGGTTCTAGCAATTATACTTCTATCCAAGAAATACTTAAAAATACTGATCAAGGAATTAAATATGGAAGCATAAGTCTAAGGGGTAACTTACATCCAGCATTTATATCAGGAGATGAAATTATTTCTCTACCTCCAGTTATTAATTCAAACATAACTAGATTGGATGAAAAAACAAGAGATTTATTGATTGATGTCACAGGTACTGATCCTTACTATGTTAATAAAACATTAGATATTATTGTTTCTAATTTAGCAGAGAGGAAAGATGCTAAAATAGGTAAAGTAGAAATTGTTGAAAAGGAGAATATAAAATATACTCCTTTTATGGAAAAAGAAGAAAAAATCATTAATCCTGATTATGTTAATGAAATTTTAGGAGAGAAATTAATTGGAGAAGAAATAGCTTATCATTTAATGAGAATGAGGTACAATGTTTCTTTAGATAATAATGAAATAAAGGTGATAATACCCCCATTCAGAGCTGATATTATAAGTGATATAGATTTAATAGAAGACATAGCCATGTCTATAGGGTATAATATTATAAAACCGAATAAACCTAAAGTCATGCTAAGAGGTTCTTTAACAGATATGACCATGCTTAAAAGAAAAATAAGAGATATAATGATTGGCTTAGGCTTTACAGAAATACAATCTTTGACCTTAGTTAGTTCTAGAGTTTTAAAAGATTTAGGAGAGCAAAATTACATAGAAGTTTTAAATCCAGTAACAAATGATTTTGATTCATTAAGGCCAAATCTTTTTGTTTCTATGATAATGGCTATGAAAAGCAATGTTATGTCAAGTAAACCAGTGAAACTTTTTGAAATAGGAAAAATTGTTGAAAAAGTTTCAGGAAAACCTTTAGATAAGGAAAGAATTTCTATAGCTATAATGGATGAAAGCCTTTCATATGAAGATATTCAATCTGTTGTATATTCATTGCTTAAATTGCTGAACTTGGAATTTAAGGTTTTAAGTTCATCAAACAAATTTTTAATTAAAGGAAGATCTGCAGATTTGATAATTAATAATAAACCTGTCGGTTTTTTTGGTGAAGTTAATCCTTATATACTAGAGAAGTTTAGTTTAGAATACCCTATAGTATATGGAGAGCTAGATTTGGGTGGGTAGATTGGAAATTCAGGATACAAAGCCAGACTATACAATACCAATAAATAGGGTGGGCTTTAGGGGGTTATGGAGAAGAGTTTTAATTGACTCGCCATTAGGTATTGTTCCTTTAGATTTAGAAATAAATGCCTATGTAGAAATCCCTGAAAATAAAAAAGGAGCTCACTTATCAAGAAATGTTGAGGCATTGCCTGAAGATATAGAATTTCCAATGAAGGCAAATAGCATTGAATATTATTTAGAAAAGGTTCATAAATCTTTACTAAAGTTGCATACATATGCTAAGACCGCAAGAGTTGAAGCCAGAACCAAGTATGGCGTTGAAATTCAATTTAACGGGCTAAAAGAATTAGAACCAGTAGAAGTTTTAATAAGCATTGATGGAAATTCAGAAAAGAAAAGATGGTCTACAACAGTTGGAGTTTACGGCATGACAGTTTGCCCCAGTGCGCAAACAACTATATCTAATATAATAAATACTGATAATTTATCTCCAAGCCATAGTCAAAGGGTTCTTTTGTATGGGACTATAGAAACTGAGGAAAATCATATAGTTAGAATAGAAGACATTGCTAGGTGTTTATCTAATGCATTTTCAGCCCCATCATTTACATTGCTTAAAAGAATGCAAGAAGCTAATCTTGTTATTAGTGCTCATAAAAATCCCAAGTTTGTAGAAGATGTAGTAAGAGATGCTATAAGGGGGCTAAGATGCTTGTCTGAATCTTTACCTGAAAGTACAATAATAAAGGCTGAGGCAATAAGCTTGGAAAGTATACATCCACATAATGTATATGCTTATACCGAAGGCAATATAAGATCATTCCCAGCTTATAATTGTGAAGATCTTTGTAAATATGAATAAAATCTCAGCCTTAAGAATAAACAATCTGCTTTGTAACAAAGATTTTCTGTTTATTTCAAGAAACTTATTATGTATACCTTTAGAATATAGAATGTAGAGATAAGGTTTCCTGTCAACAGAGGCTGGTTGAATCCTTTTTCATATTAATAGAAATCTATATTTGCTGTAACTATTGTGGCATCTCAGCTGATGTAGGCTGTGCTTAAAAGTGTGAGAGTTATACAAAAATGTGAACTCCGTGCAGTTGTGCTTAAAGGAATCTCATGACTTACTTACCAAGCGGTAGGTGGGTAAAGGCTAAGCCTTTACACTTGATCATGAATAAAAATGATTGAAATGAAAGTGTAGGGACAAGCGGAAGGATCGCTAAAGATATCAAATTAAACTATTTGGATTAAGCAACAAAACTCATTAAATGGGTAAAGATATTCTACATCTGCTAATTCCGGAGCAGATTAATCCTTTTTATGGTTCTCCTTTTTCTGTTACACCACAGCTATGGAGCCAAGCAGAGTTCCTTAATACTTACATTTATTAAATTTCGAAAATAAAAATGTTTAATAAATAATCATAATATTTTCATTATGTATTATATTGAGTTGTAAAATAAGGGAATAACCTATATAAATTTAGTTGTTTATTTTATATATTAATTTTTAATCTCAGTATGACCAACTATCTTTGGTGTAAAATTTGGATATGAAAATCTCAGTAATTGTTGCAATTGTAGTAATAGCAATAGCTGTTTCATTAGGCGTATATTATTACGGTGTTATGGGAAAGCAAAAAACAATTACATTAAGCCCTTCATTATATCCTGGATATGTTACTACAGATAAAATAAATAATATATTTGGTGGTACATGGGTTGTATTTGGTAATATATCAGGTTATATTTCTATTAACCATAATAATAACACTATAAAAATTAGTTTTGTAAACGGTACAGTAGTTGAAAATCCTGCATCTGATTATCCTAATATATATAGTAATAGCTTCTATAATTATACAGTATTAGAGAGTGTAACAGAATATTACCAAAAATCTAATTCAAGTAACATGTTAGTAGTAGAAGTAATAGAAGCAAATATTAATGGCGAACCTTTGTTAAATCAAGATATTCAATCTATAGCTAGTTTATATGGTTCCCCTATTAACAGTATTGGTAACATTAGTTACATTACATATGGAAATTCAATTATAGCTGTATATAAAAATTATCTAATTTTATTGGCATCCACACAAAATTATGGGAACAAAATGTTAACCTTATTAAACGAAACTTTAACAACATTTAAATAAACTTTATAATAACTATTTTTTATTATAAATTGTGGTGCAGTTATTAGTGAATTGCTCTTCAGAAATAATTAAATACATATATAATCAGCAATGGAGACTTAATTGTAAATCCTTTGATAGCGATTGTATCAGCAATGGAGACTTAATTTATGTCAAAGAAGAAGGATGCAATGAAATATTGTTCACGCCTTTATTAAGCAAAAAAGAGAGCTTGATTTTGGCGGAAGAAAATATCGAGTTTATTAATAGTATTATTTATAATAAAATAAATGAATTTAATTCTGATTGCAAAATTAATATAGGGAAAATAGTTAATATTAAACCTATTACTTATGGGAATAGATCAGTAATATATGAAATTTTTAATGAGTACAATAAGAAATATCTTTTAAAGGTAATGAAAAGGTTAGAAAACGATAATATAGAGGATAAAATTATAAGATATCTGACAAATTCTGGATATAAAAATGTACCTAAATATTATTGTTCCATAAAATTTAAAGACTATTATTATGGATTAATTACAGAAATTATTGATGGAGAACCTGCAGCAACATATTATATAAATTCTGCAGTTAGATACATCAAGAAATTGGGAAACTACGAATCTATTGGAAATGTTATTGGTATTAATCTAGCTTATTTACACAACGTTTTGAAAGAATGTAAAGAAGATTTTTGTTACAACGAAGTTATAAGCGATAAAATTCTTGAGAATTGGATAAATAGAATTTTATATAGGGAAAAATGGATAAAGAACAATTTGGATAATTTGCAATATCAAGAAGATAAAAATTTAGCCATAGAGGCTTTAGATTCTATTGATGAATTATTAAATATTATAAGGCCTGATTTAAGAAACTTGATTGGAAAACATTTAATGAGAATTCATGGAGATCTGCACTTGTATCAAATACTAGTTTCAGATAAGAATGTTTATTTTACTGACTTTGAAGGAGAACCTTATAAATTTCCAGGTAATAAATTAGAGAAAGAGATGCCTGAAAGGGATTTGGCAGCTCTCATAAGAAGTATTGATTATACTGCAATAATGGCTCTGCAGCTAATATATGGATCTAGTGTAAAGGATTCTTTAGATTTATTGAGTAATGAAATTCTCGATTGGGAGTATAATTCTTCTAAGGAGATCTTAAAGGAATACATAAATGCTGTGTCGGAGCCAATAAGAGAAAATATAGACCAATTAGGAATATCTTTACCTTTTTGGCTATTTGAAAGAGCAACTTATGAAATAGTATATGAAATGATAGCGAAAACAGGTTACTATGCAATACCTATGAGCGCTATAATAAGAATGAAAGAAGGTAAAGACAAATTCTTTAAAATATAAGAATTATATTTTATTACCTTTTTCATCAAATATTTTTATTTTTTCAGGTTTAATAAAAAGATTTATATCAGTGCCAGCTTCTCTATGTTTTTCGGTATTTACATTAAGTTCTATGGATTCGTCATCTATAGGGCTTACAACAACTTTAAATGTGCCAGCAACGTAACTTGAGACCTTTATTTTTACTTTACCTACATTAACAAAACCAGGAATATCATTGGTTTCTGATATTTTTATATCTTCAGGTCTAATACCAATGTCAATTACTCCTTTATCTAATTTTCTATTAATAGGTATCATAATATTACCTAATTTAATGTGGCTATCCTTTATTTCTGCTTTAATAATATTAATATCTCCCAATAACTTAGAAACAGTTTCATTTATAGGGTTATCATAAATTTCAGATGCGTTTCCTTTTTGTACAAGTATACCATTAACAATAACGCCAGCTTCTTCTGTAATTGCGAATATATCTGCGGGATCATGGGATACAATAATTGTTGTAAGCTTTAGTTCTCTTTGAATTTTTCTAACTAAGGCTCTGGCGCTATCCCTAATCTGTGCATCTAGATTACTAAAGGGTTCATCTAAGAGTAGAATTTTAGGATTTTTAACTAAAGCTCTAGCTAAGGCAGTTCTTTGCATTTGCCCTCCAGAGACTTCTCTAGGATAGTGATCAAGTATATGTTGTATGTTTAATATTTCTGCAACTTCTTTAACTTTCTTATCTATTTCTGCTTTTGGAACCTTCATGTTTCTAAGTGGAAATGCTATATTATCATATATGGTCATGTTTGGATATAAAGCCCAGTTTTGGAATACCATTGCAATTCCTCTATCAGCAGGATCTACAATAATTCTATTGGGTGCAGAAACCATTTTTTCATCAAAATAGATATATCCATCAGTAGGTAATTCTAAACCTGCGATAAGTCTCAAAAGAGTAGTTTTTCCTCCGCCGCTAGGACCTACTATGCCAAACGATCTTCCATCGCTTACCTCTAAGTTTATTTTGTTTGATGCGTATATTAGATTTTTTCCTTTTTTAAACACTTTTGTCAGATCTTTTAGTACAACTTTTGCCATAATAGCTACCCTCTTTTAAGTCAATTTTTTTATATCAATTCAGGTTTAAAGACTTTAATAAATTTTTAATTTATTTATAATTAAAATAACTTATTAAATATTAAAAAAATTAATATAGTTTTTATAACTTATTAAATATTAAAAAACTATTTTTCAATAATATCTGCACCGTCACTGCTTTCAACTATATTATAAAAGGATTTATACTCAAATGCTTTTGTATATTCTTTATGTATAGCTTCTGCAATCGATTCTGCTTTATCCTTATATACAAGTATTATTGCAGATCCTCCAAATCCTGCTCCTGTCAAACGTGCTCCTAAAGCACCATATCTAATTGATGTTTCAACAATAAAGTCAAGCTCTTTACTGCTTACTTCATAGTTTTTAGCTATATCATTATGAGACTCTATTAGAAGTTTCCCTAATAATTCTAGGTTGTTTTCCTTTAATGCATTTTTTGCATAAATAACCCTGTTATTTTCTCTAATTATATATCCCATTCTTTTTCTATACAATGGATTTAATTTTTCTAAATCCTCTTCAGTAATTTCTTTTGAAGAATTCTTATTAAGTATTCTCAAGCTGTCTTCAACTACCTTCTTTCTTTCAGAATATCCTGTTTTTGCTAGCTCTCTTTTTACACCTGTATTATATACTATAAATGAGGCATCTTTTGGAAAAGGTATGTATTCATAAGAAAGAGTCTCCGTATCTAAAAATGCCGCAAAGCTTTTTTTTCCAAAAGCAACAGCAAACTGATCTAAGATTCCTGAAGGGACACCAACAAAATCATTTTCTGCTTTCTTACCTATTAATGCTAACTGCAATTTGTTTAAATTTAAATTGTAGGAATAGTTAAGTGCAACCAGAATAGCAAGTTCTAAGCTTGCGCTAGAGCTAAGACCCGAACTTATCGGCAAATTTCCATAAATTTTACCTTTAATACCTCCAGGCCTTAAATTTAATTCAAATAAAGCATTATAAACACCTAAAATATAATCAATCCATTTGTTTTGCTTTTTATTTATCATGCTAAAATCGAGTTCTATTTTTTCATTGTACGCCTCTGAAAACACACTAATTTTATCATAAGTTGTATATTCTAAATAATTTCCCAAATTAATAGCCATAGGCATTACGTAACCATACGAATAATCGGTGTGTTCACCTATTATGTTTATCCTTCCCGGAGAAAATACTTTTGGCATCTTACCACCTCATTCTATGCATTTACCCCTATAAGTATTATTAATTCCTTTGCAAATATCTTTTAGCTTCTTAGCATTTTCTTCGGGAATGCCATCATAAGTAAAATCCCATGTGCTCATTTCTATCCCTGCAGCATATTTTATTTTATCTTTATCTCTTAATATAGGATAAATTTCAAGGTGAATATGGAATATATTGGAAAATTTACCCTTTAATGGAGCTTGTATTAGAGCAAATGAATAAGGCATTTCTCTATCGAATAAATTATTTAAAGAATTAAGGCTAAGCTTTAATGCATCTGCAAAGTCCAAAATTTGATCTTCGTTAAATTGTGTTATATATTGTAAATGGGCCTTTGGATATATGTGTAGTTCGAAAGGCCAATTCGAATAATATGGAAGGAAGACTATAAAGTTTTGATTTTCATATATTACTCTTTCTTTACTTTTTATTTCTTCTTTAATTATTCTACAGAAAATACATTCGTTGTATCTTATAAAATAATTTCTTGCATTATGTATCATGTTTCTTATTTTTAATGGAATAAATGGCATAGCATAGTATTGTCCATGAGGATGAGTTAAACTAACACCTATTTCTTCACCTTTATTTCTAAATATCATTAAATATACTATTCTCTTATCATTTATGCATTTATCGGTTACATTTACCCACTGTTTAATAACTTTGACTAATTGCTCTAAAGGTAACTTGTCTAAATCTTTAACATCATGAATAGGAGTTTCTATTATTACCCCACATTCTCCTAAAGATCTTGCTTTTCTGTAAAACCCTTCACTTTTTACGTTTTCAGAGTCAAAACTAAGAACAGCATATTTATTTGGCAATACTAACGTATCCCATCCAAATCCAGTTTCTTCGCTACCTGGACAAAATGGGCAAAAATTTTGGGGCCTCCACCTTCTTTCCTTCCTAATAGAAGAAACCATTATCCATTGACCTGTTAGTGGATTATAACGTAACTCTCTCATGTAAGATCGCCATTATTATATAATCTTATTACCAATTATATATTAATTTTAAAAATTATGAATATACAGGGATATATTTGAAAATAGAGCTTGATGACACAAGAATTAAGATTGATGAAAATGTATGTTGTAATATTAGACTAAGTAAAAAAGAGGTAGAAGTTGAAGGCAAATTTCCATATAATTTTATTATAAAGTTTAGTTTCAATGGTTATAAAATATTACAAGATGGTATTGAGGTAGGGAAAGGCAAAGGATTTAACATAATATATAAAAGTAATTTAGTAAAGCCTAATATTAATAACGAGAAAGCCTCACTAGATTTAATTAACGGTAAAGAAATAAATTTTATTGATAGTAATGGCATGATTATTGGGAAAATAAAATTTGATAATGGAAAACTAATAGGTAACTTTGATTCTAATTATGTAATATATGGCGTAATTTACTTATCTTATCTTTCTTATGCTATGAATAAAACAATTAATGCATACAAGTCTGGTGCAGCTATGGATAAACCATTAATATCATTAAGGATCAGCTCATCGTATGTAAAAATATCATTGTTAATCTTTATAGCATTATTTGCTTCTGTAGTTTTTATATCATCATTTTCGGTTGTATTGGCATATATCTTAGCCTTATTCTTATTGTTAGTTCCAGTCATAGCAAGGTCAATAAGCATTAATGAATATATAAATTTTTATAATGATTATTTTGAAATTTACAAGAAACCACAATACAATAAAAATATAATTTATTATTCGGATGTAAAAGAGATTAAGCCTAAAAAGAAAGGATTTATTATAACACTAAATAAGCCAATTTTTAATAAAGATTTTATATACATACCTTACGATCCAAAGATAGAAGAAAATAAGAATTTATCGAATTATATTCAGGAAAAAATGAAGAATCATTAATATAAGTAAAATTTAGTTATTATTTTTGAAATATTTTAAATAATTAATCTGGTTTTAAATTTTGTAGAATAAAATTAAATATAAAATTGACAAAAATTTCTATAAAGCAATATTTATACATTATCTAATCTATTTTTACTAATAATTTTCCTATAATTTCATTATTTTCCATTATTCTATGCCCATCTATTACTTCTTCAAGCCTAAGAGTTTTGGATATATATGGCTCAATTTCATTATTTTCCACATATTTTATAGCATTTTTTAATTCTAGTTTAGATGCATTATGTATACCATATATTCTTAAGTTTTTTAGGTAAAATTTTTGCCAGTTTATAGGAAACATATTTCCTCCTAAGAATCCAAATACAATAATTTTTCCATGAATTTTTGCCGCATCTAATGAGACTTGCATGGTAGGATTCACAATATAATCTATAATAATATCGACACCTTTTTTGTCTGTTATTTCCATAATTTTATTTAATATATCTTCATCGCTGCTATTTATTACATAATCTGCACCTATTGACCTTAAAATCTTAGCTTTCTCATCACTTCTTGTAGTTACAATAGATTTAGCCTTGAATAATTTAGCAACTTGAATTGCAAAGGTGCCAACACCACCAGAACCTCCATAAATTAAAACAAAATCATCTCTTTTAACTTTTCCAACAGTAACTATTGCATTCCATGCTACTGATAGTGAAAGAGGCGAAACCCCAAGTTTTTCTCCATCACCTTTTACTTTTAACAATGTTTTAGACGGAACTTTAACAAATTCAGCATGGGATCCATTTATATGAAATCCAATCATTTTCCACGTATAACACATATTTTCTTTACCTGACAAACAAAAATCGCAATTACCGCAACCATATACTGTGTTTGCAACAACATAATCTCCAGGATTTATTTCATCATTATCATCAATATCTATAACTTTTCCGTAGATATCTACTCCTGGTATATGGGGCAATGGTATATTAATGCCTGGATATCCCCTTCTTATGAGCAAATCTAACCTATTTATTGATGAATATTTAATTTCTATTATTGCATCCCCTTTATTTAGTTTAGGTTCTTCTACATCTCCATATTTTAACACTTCTGGATTTCCATGAGAATTGAAATAAACAGCCTTCATTTGCATCCTCTATTTTTATCACTAAGCAGTGGTTAAAAATTTTTAGCCGTTTCTTTTTAAGATCTTACCATTAACAAACATATATTTCAAATGTGACATATAAGGCTCTGGAATCATTAAATCCTCTAAGTCTTTAATAACCTTATTTATATCATATTTAATTCTTTTTAGTTCAACGCTACCATTTTCAGTATTAATTAATGCGTATGCAGCTCTATTGTCTCCGTCTCTAGGCTCTCCTGCGCTACCAGGATTTATTAATAGACTATTATTAATTTTTTTCATGAATTGAAAATGCGTATGTCCTACTATGTATAGGTTGTATTCTAATTTGGTACTTTTTGTTTCATTAAGCCTCAGTGTTCTTTTTAGCATGCTTATTATTTTTTCATCTTCTAACCAAGGATAAAGATAACCATAAAGTGGACTAGATGGAGATCCATGAGTTATTAACGTTTTTCCAAATCCTTCTATTTCTGTGCTTATATTAGTTTTAAAATTTTGTAAAACATCTATATGTTTTTTGCTTAAAAGCTTTTTGGTAAAATTTTCTCTAAAATAAACGCTTATCCAATGAGTATCCTCTCCACACATACAATCAATATTATATAATACTGCATTATCATGGTTGCCTAATACCGAATCTGCTCCTATCTCTTTTAGCTTATCAATAACTTCAGCTGGCCTAGGACCATAATCAACTGCATCTCCAATAAAATAAACATGATCAAAGTTTTCATTATTTATTATTTCTTTTAAAGATTCTATATTTCCATGGATATCGCTTATCAATAAAATCTTCAATTTCCCACCTATTTTGTTTGATCCATTATAAATTTAAAACTAAAGTTTATAAAATTAAATACCTACGAAAATATAGGTGTAAATTTATGAAATGGGATGAAGAAAGATTAAAGATTCTAGAGGAACTAAGATCTAAAGGTATAAATCCATATCCCCCAAAATTTAATTTCTCCCACACTATTAAGCAGATTAAAAATGAAGCAGATAAACTTAATAAAAAAAGTCATGAGCCCTTTATGCATGATATATCGACAGTAGGCAGAATAGGTAACATTAGGAGGCATGGTAAGGCTGCATTCATAGATATATTTGATGAAGGAGAAAGGCTGCAATTGTATGCTAGAGTTAATGAATTGGGAGAAGATAGATATAATGAATTTATTCATATGGTTGGGAGAGGAGATATAATAGGAGTTAAGGGGGAATTATTTTATACTATGAAAGGAGAACTAACTTTAAGAATTAATGATTATGCTTTGTTATCCAAGGCGCTAATTGAACCTCCTGATTGGTCAAGATTATCACCTGAATTCAGATACGCTCATAGATACGTTGATTTTTTATATAATTCAAATTCAAGAGATCTTATGATAACTAGGTTTAATGTAATTCAGCAAATAAGAACATATCTGTATAATCAAGGTTTTATGGAGGTAGAAACTCCTATTTTACAGCCTGTATATGGGGGAGCTCTAGCAAAACCGTTTAAAACTCATGTTAATGCATTAAATGAAGATTGGTATTTAAGAATTTCACTAGAGCTATATTTAAAAAGGTATATAGTGGGGGGATTTAATAAAGTATTTGAAATAGGAAAGGTCTTTAGAAATGAAGATATCGATGTTACTCATAACCCAGAATATACGTTATTAGAACTCTATTGGGCTTATGCAGATTATAAAGATATAATGAATTTGACAGAAAATTTAATAAAAGAAGTTGCTAAAAAAGTTTTAAAAGAACCCAAGATTAGGAAAGTTATGAATGGAAAAGAACATGAAATAGACTTGGAGAAACCATTTAATAAGATAACAATGTATGATGCGTTATCGAATGCTATTGGAAAAAATATAGAAACGGTTAGTGATGATGAATTAAAAAGAATGTTAGATGAAATTAACCAAAAACCAAGAGGTAATCTATATATAAGAGGTTTTATGATAGAAAAACTATTTGATAAGCTCGTTGCTGATAATATAGTGGACCCAACATTTATCCTTGATTATCCAATTGAAACTACTCCTTTATGCAAACCACACAGAAGTAAATCTGGCCTAGTAGAAAGGTTTGAACTTTATGCAGCTGGTATGGAATTAGCTAATGCTTATTCAGAGTTGAATGATCCTGTTTTGCAAGATGAGTTGTTTAAAAAAGAAATGGAAATGATGAGGAGGGGGGATGAAGAGGCACATCCTTATGATTTTGACTTTGTCAGAGCTTTAAGTTATGGTATGCCTCCTACTGGAGGAGTAGGTATTGGTATAGATAGGGTTGTTATGCTTTTAACTGGTGTTTATAGCATAAAGGAAATAATACCATATCCCATGATAAGCTACAAACTAGTTGAAGAAGAATAGAAGAAATTATTGGTAATAGAAAATATTTTTACTCATTAAATTCAGGTGATTTGAATGATTGAGAAGATTAAAGTCGTTTTTCATATTGATAAAGATAATGATGAAATATTAAACCTTTCTTTAAATAATATAAGAAACCTCATTGACGAGTCTGTGTCAGAAAATAATTTATACGAAATAGTGCTAGTTGCTAATTATAAGGCCCCGTTATTATTTTTAAAAGCTAATATTAATAAAGATAAGCTAAGATTTATAAAAGAGCTAAAAGAAAAAGGAGTTAAATTCTTGATATGTGAAAAATCTATGAGAGCTTTAAATATAAAAAGAGAGGATTTAATAGATGATTGCGAAACTACGCCTTCAGGAGTATTTAAAATTGCAGATCTTGAGAAGGAAGGTTTTGCTTATATTAAACCTTGATGGACCAAGGCTTGAAGGAGTAAAAATTGAATAGGTAATTTATAATATTAACGGAAGGTTTGCAATAATAAATACATTTCTGAATAAAAATGGTTTTAAAATATAATAAAATTATAGGGTGATAGATTTTTAACTTAATGAGATAAAGTTAATAGCAATATTAACGCTAATATTGATGATATTAATAGGTATATTCCACTTAATAATATCCCCTTTTCTAAGAATAAAGAAAAAACTACTCCTCCAAATATGCCTGCAATTGTTTTTCCAGTATATAAGATACCATTATTTGCACTTGAGTAATATATTCTAAATAGATCGCCAACTAAAGAAAAGTATAACTGTATTAGAGAGCCGCCAAATAGACCTATTATTAGTGCAGACACGAAAATTTGGTTTATTATTAAAAAGATATTTCCAACAATTACTAAGCCAATTGATATAAATATGTTTTATATCGACCTAGTTTATCTGATACGAATCTATTATTGGCCTACCCAATCCGCTCATTAGAGCAAATGTGCTTATTAAAACAGCTAGTATTTTAACTGAAGATTGATGAGACATGAATGAGATAGCACAAGTACAATCCTTAGCAGATAAGACGAGAAACTTAAGTGAATACGAAGCATATGAGGAATTGTTAAGAAAGAAGAGGAGGCTTTTTAAGAAATTAACCAGAAGATTTCTTCACTTGTACAGGAACATGGCTTCTCATTTATTGGGGCAACTTCATGAATAGGTGTTTCAACTATCTACTTAGGTTATCCATTTAACATCTCTCAGGAAAAGGGCAACAAATTTACAGCAAACATGTGGTCTTATCGTAAGTTAATGGATGTCATAGAGCTGAAGGCTCACGAATACGGTATGAAGGTATTTGAGGTTGTTGAGTATAATACCTCAAAGTATTGTGCTTATCATAATTTAGAAGTTAAGAGGTATCCAAGGGGGCTCGTCAGTTGTCTGTTAGGGCATAAATTGCATTCAGATCTAAACGGCGCGTTAAACATAATGAAGAGGACAGTAAACGTAATCGTTTCAACAGTTAAGAAGCCTCTATCTTTTATTGTAGATCATAACAGAGTAGCACCCATAAAGGGGTGTAACCCTCTAGACCAGGGAACCCGCCCTTTAGGGCGGGGAGGAGGTCAGATTACTATTATTCCTATAATTAGCATATTGCTCTTTCTCAACTGCAATCATCTTCGATCATTTAAAATAAAAGAATAGCATTAAAAAGGATATTGGTAGTATGAATAAAAATAAATTTTTTATAGTAAATAAGTTTATTATAATAGCTGCAAAGATTGGTGATAAAAACTCCGCAATTCCAGATGATGCAGAAAACAATAAATTACCTGTAATTATATTGTCCTTGTTTAACGACTTATACGCATTGTAGAGAAAAGTTGGGTACAAAGTAGAATGGGGAATTGCAAATAAGAGTATTGCTATTATATTAATATATATATTATGTATATTTAAAAGGAATAAAGATATTGGAAGTATTAAAATTGCTAGTGTTTCTTGTTTAATTAAATTATTTTCACTAGTTCTTATCGATTTAAACCTTATTAAAGAAGAGATTAGAAACAATAAAAATAAAGAAAGCATAACAATATTTGATTTTAAATTGATTGAACTCTCTTCATAAATACCCCAATATGAAATTATAAACGGTAATGTAAATGAGTAAATAAAGTTTAAAATAAAATATTTAGAGAACTTTTTATTTTTCATAATTGAAAATAAAGAATCAAATTTTAATTCCAATTTTAGCTCATTATGATTAAACTTATATCTCAAAGTCATGCTTATCGGGATAATCAATAAAATAATTGTAAAAACAAAAATATATTTGAATGAAAGATACGAGAGTATAATAGATGAAAATAAAGTTCCAAGTATTAGACCTAATGATAAAGCAAAAGAGTATAGGCCTATACCTTCAAATCCTTTATTATCAATGTGCATCAAAGGCGCTAGAAAAACTGATATTGATCCTAATCCTAATCCAATAAAGCTAACGGAAATCCCCAAAAGCAGGTAATTTTTTGAAAAAATTATTAGAAAAAAACCTAAGAGAGCGATTAAAAAACTGATAAAACTAAAGTTATTAAAATTTTTTATTATGTTAACTGTTAGGGAACCAATTCCATTAAAAATCCACAATGTTGCAATTATTATAGAGATGTACAAAGGGTTTATATTGAGAGAATAAGCATATAAAGGCAAAACTGATTGGGCTATAATTGAAGAAAATCTAACAATAGAAGTAGATATAAACAGAATCCTATTGTTTAGAACTCTTTTCATAAAATTATAACCCTGACAATACGTTTTCGTAAACTTTCGTAAGTTCCATACCAACTGTATTCGGGTCATGTCTTTCCTTAACCAATGAAACACTGTTTTCAGAAAATGACTTTCTAATATTTTCATTTGATATTAATAATGATAAGTATTTCTCGTAGTCATATTCGTCTTTTCCAACAAACCCGTTGTACCCATGAATTACAGATTCTTCGATAGAACTAATATTTGATGAAACAACAGGTATTCCGTATGACATAGATTCTAAGATTGTAAGTGCATAAGCATCATATCTAGTCGGTAAGAATGAAATATCAGATGCTGGTAGGATCTTTTTATATAAAACATTATCATCAGGGTTACTGAAATGATAAATATTCTTATAGTTGCTGATAAATTTCTTTATATTATTTGGTATTGAACCAACGTAAAACAAGTTTAAATTTTCGAACTCTTTTGATAATTTTACAAAGACTTTTAACACTATATCCCCCCCTTTTCTAATAAAATCTCTACCTATGAATAATATGTTTACCCCATTGTGTTCGATTTTTTCATTCGTTTTAATTTGCATCGGAGGAGGTATCAAAACGACTTTTGATGAATCAACACCATCTTTTATAAAACCTTTTCTAGCCCAATCGGACCACGTTATAATAGCCCTGCAAGGTGAAGAATTAAGATAATAAGTTAAAAACTCTAATGCTATATTATATGTAAACCCCTTTCCTCCATAATATTGGTCTAAAAATTGGCTAGGGCTTTCATCATTTTCATGTATCCATGGTCTAGAATATAAATAAAAATTCCAAAAGAACGAATGTATTATTTTCTCATCCTTAGGAATTGGCTGTGAGAATCCTTTTAGTATTAACCTAGATAGAGTTGAAATTACATTATCTTTATTAAATTCATAGTTTGAAGAGTTCTTAAATAGAGGTATGACATCGCTAAATACAGTATATTCGATCCCTTTTGGAGGATATTTATACCTTAAATAAGATCCTCTCCTTAGTTTTTTTGTTTTTCCATCGATTTCTGAAACCATCATAACTTTCATTAATTTTCACCTATTCTTTCTTCAATAATAGGACCAAAGTATTTCATAATTTCATTTTTACTTAACACTTTCATATATTCTTCTGGCATAGGGAATAAATTTGATCTTATCGATGTCGAGTCTCTCCATTTAACTGTTGGATAAATTAACTCTTTTAGATCTTTGACCCTATTTTTATATTGTATAACTGTTTCAAATATTTCCCTAATTACATCTTTTATATCTTTTTTTCTTGAAAATCCAAGCGATGGTAGTATTTTATGTTCTACACTATAGAAATGTTCTTCTGCTTCAACTCTAGGATTATCTATACGTTTAACCTTTGGCTTTATCCCGAATTCGTTTGCTATTTCTAATACCTTATCTGCAAGTTCTAAGGTATTGTAAATCTCATCTAATTGATTAACTACTCTATACTCTCCCTCCTTAGGTGGATTTTCTAACAATAAGGTTAAAGCATTTATACTATCATATAATGATAAGAATCCTCTCGTCTGTTTTCCTTTTCCATAAATAAGTAATTCATTTAAAATCACAGCTTGAACTACATACTTATTTATTACAGTTCCCCAATTAGAATCAAAATCAAACCTTGTTTCTAGGGATTCGTTGACTATTTCATCTACTTTTGTTCCATATACTACTCCTTGCATAACATCAGTTGCTTTAATTCCATGAAGTTTGTTAGTTAAAAGTAAATTATATGTATCGAAAATTTTTGTTAAATGGTAGAAACTTTGCCCAAACCTTGGAAATATAACGTTTGTTTTCCTACCTTTATGTTCTATTTCTATATTCCCTTCTGTAATTTCTATGTTAGGGGTTCCATATTCTCCCATAGAACCCATTTTCAATAAATGAGCTCCTGGAGAATGCCTTATTAATGAAAACATTATATTTATGTTTGAAATCACATTATTAATCTCAGTATATAATACGTGTTCTTGATCTATCATGCTAAAAGGAGCGCTCCTTTGTTGTGCAAGATGTACTACTGCCTCAGGCTTATATTTTGAAATTAATTGATCGACCTGTTCAGGATCTCTTGCATCAACAGGTTCAAATATTAGGTTATCTTTTCCAAAAGTTTCCTTATATGCCGCTATTCTTTCAGACATAGACTTTATTGGTGTCAGCGAATCTGATTTTACTGATTTAACTAATGTCCTTGTTGAAAAATTATCGGCCATTATGATTGGTATATCATATTTTACCCCTAAATGTATTGATAATGGCCATCCAATATAGCCGTCGGCACCAAATATTATTATTGGCCCTTTCAATTTTTCCCCCAAAATTTTTGTAAATTATTATAAATATAAACGGATAAGTACAAGGTGTATAGACAGTTTGTCTATAAGCTCAAGCCAAATCCTCTTAAAAAGGAATCAATTTTTTTAAGTTCTTTTACAAACTCTTTTCCTTTGTCTGTTAAGATATAGTATCTGTTATCTCCATCATTTACTTCGTTTATAATATCTTTTTGTTTTAATTCATCGATATATTTTAACAATCTATCGTAGGGTATATTTGCATTATACATAATTCTAGTTAATCTTGCCTTATCTTCTCTCTCTATAGTTTCTAATATGTCTAAATATATCTTTACTCTTGATCTATTTTTCTTTTGTTCTACCAATATGACCACTCCTTATTAAAAATATTAATAGCGAAAGAAATCCAAAGAACTGTATTATGTTTGCCACAAAATAATAGTTTACTGAAAATGATAGAGATGAAAATAGGTAAGTTATATGAGAAATTAACATTAATGAGAAGGCTATTAATACAAGTAATGAGAAGGTATTTTTATTTCTTATATGAATTAAATAACCTGTAAAAACTATAAGTCCCAATAAAAATATTAATATTATTTGAACAGCATCAAATATGTATGCGCCTAATAAAAAGTACTCCCTCTTTTTCGTTAAAATGATTGTAAGTAAAAATAATTCTGAACTGCTCCAATAAGCTTCTTTAGTGTATCCTATAGTAATTATAGTATATGCTATTAATTGTAAAAACAAATAAACTAGGGAAGAAATATATGTTGCTCTTAAATCTTCGGATATCCTTGCTATATTAAAGGATAATAATATCATTAATGAACCTTGTATAATCAGTCCCAAACCTAATAATGCGAATCCCAAACTGATATAATTTAAGACATTTTCCTTAATAATTTTATTATATTTATATGAAACGAAGCTAATGGATAAAGCAATAATTCCGCTAATTACGTATAATATTGCATTGATATTAAGATATATTACTTGATTCCCATAGACAATTATCAAATTTTTCCTCCTAAAATATATCTAGTATATAGATTGTTTTAAGCTTTAATTGCAAAGATTATTTATGAGTTAAAAACCCTGTTAAAGGATTAATATTATCTATTATTATGAAGCCAAATCTTAAAAATTGAAGTCTAGCACCTTTATTATAATTGTTAATGTAATTTTCCACAAATCCTTTATGGTCTTTAAACTGAAGTCCGTAAGGTTCTCTAATTAAAATTTCTTTAGATTCTTTATATGGAACCCATTGTATTATTTGAAGTTTTTCCTTTCTTGCATGATTTATGTCTTTGCTAATAAACTTCAGTTTCCCATCTTTGTATTCATAATTACCTAATTCCATAAGTCTGAATTTCTTTAGGTTTATATCTTTCTCGTCTATAAGTATCTCATCACCATTACAAACGCTTATAGATCTTTTTCTGTTAGGCGTATCAGGATGTAATGGCAATTCGGCGTTAAAGCATGTAGGTTGTTCAATACTTAACTTTGCTGGATTTTCCACAAACATAAGCCTATCTGCTATAGGATCTAATTTCTTTCTATTAACTGATGCCAAATTAATCCAGCTTAATTTAGCATCTCCACTTTTTATACCAACTTCTAAAATAACTTCTCTTATTGATTCAGGTAAAATACCTCTTCTCTTTAATCCTGATATTGTACCAAACCTTGGATCATCATAGCCCAAGAATTCTTTTGGATTTTCTGACATAATTTTTCTGATATAGCTTTTGCTCATTATAAATCCTTCTAGCTTTAATCTGCCAAAGTGAATATAAACTGGCATCTTCCATTTTAGACATTTATATATATATTCCTGCTTCATGGTGTTAAGTTCATGTTCCTTACCTCTTAATACATGAGTTATACCCAATAAATGATCATCAACACTTACCGCAAAATTATATGTAGGCCATGTAACGTATTTATCTCCTACAATTGGATGAGGATGAGATGAAGTATCTATAATTCTAAAAGCAATCCAATCTCTAATACTGGGGTTAGGATGGTTAACATCAGTTTTTATTCTTAGTACGGCCTCTCCTTCATTATAATAATTGTTTATCATTTTTTCAAATTCATCTAAGTTTCTTTCTGGCGAAGTATTTCTATCAGGGGGCTCAATCTGCATAGATAATAATTTCTTGCCTTTATCACCACTTTTATCAACATATGCACAGCCATTCATTATAATTTCCTTGGCAGTATCATAAAATAAGTTCATTCTTAAACTTTGTATATATTCTTCATTAGGGATTACTCCGAGCCATTTTAAATCTTCTCTTATTAGATTATAAGCTTCTTTTATAGGAGTTTTTGTTCTGGGATCCGTATCTTCAAATCTCAAGATCATTTTTCCTTTGTACATTTTTGAATATTCATAGCTTAATATTGCTGGCCTCGCATTTCCTATATGTATAACAAAGTCTGGATTAGGTGCAAACCTAGTTACAACTTTGCCAATCTCAGCGTTTGGCAATGGAGGAAGAGTTTTTCCTTCTTCTTTTCCTTCTTTTTTAGATTCTATTTTTATGCCAAGCCTTTCTATTTCCTTTTTTTGATCTTCCAAACTCATTGCATTAACTTTTTCAACGAAATTGTTCACTATTTTATAAATTTCTTTAGCTTTTTGTCTAAGATCGCTTCTCTCTCCTAATATCATAGACATTACGCTATTTGTTTGAGCCTTTCCTCCATGCTCAAATGCATTTAATAAAGTGTATTTCCAGGCTATGCTTTCTAAGTCTTCACTCAACTCTATTCCCCTATTTGTCTCTATTTATTGAAAATTCAGCAAGTTCTCTAAGAGATTTAAAAGATTCTTCATCTTTTACTATCCCGTTTTTCTCAATAGAATCTAGCTTATCTATAGCATTGTTGTAGTAATTTTTAGCAAGCTCTTCTGCATAATTTAATGACCCAGATTCTTTAATTATATCCACAGCCTCTTTGATGTTTTCATCAGATTGATTACCTGAAAAAAGTTTAATAAAGAATTTTTTCCATTCTTCTTTTCTTTTAGATGCATACAATACTAAAATCGTTTTCTTACCTCTTTTTAAATCATTAAATATTGGTTTCCCTGTTTTCGCTGGATCTCCAAACACCCCTAATATATCGTCTCTTATTTGAAATGCAAGTCCCACAAATCTTCCGAATTCCCCTAGAAGTTCTACAATTTCATCATCTGAATTTGAAGCAATTCCACCTAGTTTTGAAGAAGCTTCTATTAAAGCGCCAGTTTTTAGGTAAATCATTTTCAAGTAATCTTTCTCATCAACATCCCATGTTTTTTCAAACATAATATCATATCCTTGACCCTCTGCAATTTTTCTTGATCCTTCTCCTATAACTTCAACAGCCTTCGTAATTTCGTTATTATCAGCTCCTGCTTTAATAGCTAGATAAGGCGTTAAGAAGGCATAAGAAAACATTAGATCTCCAGCTAAAATAGCCAAATTAACTCCGTATACTTTATGTACTGTAGGTATACCCCTTCTGAAATCATCATTATCCATTATATCGTCATGGACTAAACTAAAATTATGAAGTATTTCTACTGCTGCAGCATAATAAACGGCTTTTGCTTCCGAAGATGCACCACCGAGGGCTCTTGATGACGCAAGTGTTATCATAGGTCTTAATCTTTTTCCGCCAGCCTTAATCAAATGCATAGCTGCTTTATAAAGATCTTCAGGTTCCCCCCTTAATATGTCAGAAATATATGAATCTATAAGTAATGCATATTTTTCTCCAACTTTGTTTAAAGTTTCATATACCATGATTTTTCTTCCTCCATAGTAATGTCTGTAATCTCTTATTCAAATATTCATTTGGTTCTATTCCCCTAATTAAAAGTTCATCTTTTAGCCTTCCCCATATTGTTATTTGTGATTTCCATAATGAATAAACATTCGTACCTCCAGATAGAAATATAGCTGTTTTTAGTTGATATATTGTTTTCTTTATGTAGTTTTCCAATCCTTTTTCACCTTCTAATTTTAAGATTTTTAAAATAGGAAAGGCCATTCCTGCTACATCTGAACCTAAAGCTATTGCTTTTGCTGCATCCAAGCCATCTCTAATTCCACCACTTCCTATAATATAAGAATCCATGGCGCCAGATCTAGCCTCTACAATACTTAAGGCTGTTGGATTTCCCCAAAAATCAGCTAATTTTCCAGGATCTTTTAAAGGATATCCATTTTTTCTTCTAGATCTTATACTTTCTGTCTTTATCCAATTGGTACCTCCTAGTCCTGCAACATCAAAGCACTTTATACCAATAGATCTCAGTGTTTTAACAAGTTCTATGTTTAGTCCATTCCCAACCTCTTTTATTATAATGGGTACACTTATTTTATCATTGATTTCTTCAATCTTAGAAATTAGATTTGAAAAATTTGTATCTCCTTCATCTTGATAAGCCTCTTGTCCTGGATTTACATGAATGGCAATAGCATTAGCCTTGATCATATCTATTGCCTTCTCTATCTCGTTTATACCATAGCCCTTATTTAGCTGCGCTACTCCTATATTGGCAATCAGAAAAGCTTGAGGTGCATTTTCTCTAACTATTCTAAAAGAATGAATTAATTTTGGGTTTTCTATGGCAGCTCTTTGGCTTCCAACTCCCATTGCAATATTGAACTTGCTTACTACTCTTGAAATACTATCGTTTATTTTTTCTGCCTCGGGATGGCCTCCAGTTATTCCTGTTATTACAAGAGGTGCATCTATAATATAATCACAGAAATCTTTGCTTAGGTCTATAGAATCTAAGTTATTCTCAGGTAATGGATTATGAATAAATCTAACGAAGTCCAATAAATTGCTTTCTTTTGATTGTACATTTTCATTGATTACTATTTCAATGTGCTCAAGTTTCCTTTCTTCAGTATTCAAAATTAACCCCTTCTAATTAATAGGTAACGTTTATGATTTATTAATATTTATAAAAGAACTTATATGAATTATTAGCTGACCTCCTCTCCGCCCTAAAGGGCGAGGCTTTCATTTGTAATTTTTCTTTCATATAGGTGTTGCAGAATATTAAGTTAATGAGGCTTTCTATATAAATTAAATCGATGATGCTTTGAGAGGGGGAAATTCTTGTTTTAAAGCAATAGTGTTTTGATGTAAGGGTCTTAGTTTACTACCTTTATTTTCAACCTTAAGAATAAGCTTTATTTTTATGCATATTAGAATTTATTAAGGTAAAATAAGATATAATAATTGTAGGAGTAAATATGGTTAGATTAAGCTATTATAAAGGATTGATAGTTTCAGACACTTATGCACCTCAAATGAAGTACGATGAAAAAATTAAGAAGTACATATCGCTAGCTTATAAATATAAGGAAATAGTTGAATATTTTAGGGAGTCAGGCATAGGTGTTAAAGAGAATGTTTTCGATTCTCTTCCTTTTCCAATAATTAATGATAAGATAAAGCTAAGAACTTATCAAGAAAAAGCTTTGAGCTCATGGTTAAAGGTTAAAAGAGGAATAATTGTATTGCCAACTGGTGCTGGTAAGACTCATATAGCATTAAAAGCAATATCTCATTTAAGATTATCTTCATTAATTGTAGTGCCGACAATAGATTTACTTGATCAATGGTACAGGGCTGTTATTAAGGAACTTGGTGCTACCCCAGGTAGGATTGGTGGAGGATATGATGAAATACATGGAATTACCGTTACCACATATGACAGTGCATATTCTAAAATCGATGAATTAGGAAACAAATTTTTATTTTTAATATTTGATGAAGTCCATCATTTACCCTCTGAAGGATATATGGAAATTGCCCAGCTAAGTCCAGCTCCTTATAGAATGGGTTTAACTGCAACTCCAGAAAGGGAAGATGGTAGACATACATTTTTGTTTGATTTGGTGGGACCGGTTATATATAGAATAAGTCCTGAGACCTTAGCAGGAAAATATTTAGCTGAATATGATGTTGAAAGAATTTATGTTAACTTAGAAGAAGATGAAGAAGTAAGGTATAAAGAGATGAGAAAAAGGATGAAGAATATTTTAACTAAATTAAACATAGAATTAAAAGGCATTAACGACTTCAAAAGGTTTCTATATTACGCAGGTAAAAATAAAGAAGCTAGAGAGGCACTTCAACTTTGGTATGAATCAACTAATATTGCTATAAATTCAAATTCTAAAATAAAAAAGCTAAGAGAATTATTAAAAACTTACAAAGATAGCAAAATTATTATTTTTACAAGAGAAACAACTATGGCTTACAAAATATCAAAAGAATTTTTGATTCCTGTTGTTACATATAAAACGCCAAAAGATGAAAGGAAAGAAATTATGGATAATTTTAGAAACGGTAAATATAAAGTAATTGTTGCATCGAATGTCTTTGATGAGGGGGTTGATGTTCCTGATGCATCTATTGCAATAATAGTAGGAGGCTATGGAACTAGAAGGCAATTTATACAAAGGCTAGGAAGAATTCTTAGAATTAAAGATGGCAAAAAAGCCAAACTTATTGAAATAGTTACAAAAGGAACATCTGATTATAGCCTTAGCTTGAGGAGAAGAAAAGATGTTTAGTAATGATTTATTAAGGGTCAAATACAGAAAGGATAAAGTATACATTGAATACATAGGACATAATGAAAAAGACTTAATAGAAGAAATAGCCTCATTATTGAAGGAAAATTTATCAATAGGAGAATTCAAAAACGAAATAAAATATCTAAGAAAAGCTTATGATCCAAAACTAGTTGAAGGATTATCGATATTATTGCTTAGAAAATCAATTATAGAAAATAAATCTCCGATAGATCCTAGAATCATTAGAAGTAGGGTTTATTCTTATGGACCTATTGTAGATGATTTAGAGAAAGAGAAAATTTTAAAAAAGGTTAAAGAAGAAATAGGTGTAGATCCATTAAAATATATTTTTGCTGATTTAGAAGAAGAAATGGTAATAAAAAAAGTACCCAAATTAGATCCAGATAATATAATAAGGGAATATAACTTTGAATTACTTCAGACAGCATTAATGAAAACTTTAAAAGTTGATGTTTATATAAGTGATAAATGGAAAGAATTGCTGTTTACTGCAAAAAGATTAGGTTTAATGTATGATGCATATAATGACCCGTTTAGGATAGAGTTTTATGGTCCAGCTTCAATGCTAAGGTTAACAGAAAGATATGGTAGGTCGATTTCTATGCTATTACCTCAAATAGTTTCAAACAGGGTCTGGAAAATTAAAGCAGAATTTGTTGGAAAATATAATAGGACTTATATATTAGATACAAAAAATGATGATGCTGAATTTCCTTTAGAAGGAATTCAAAAAGAAGTAACCTTTGATAGTAGTATAGAAAAAGATTTCTATTCTAAAATGAAAATTATTGCCAAAGATTGGAAAATAATAAGAGAACCTCAACCTTTAATAGTAAACAATGCAGTATTTATCCCTGATTTTATGTTATCGAAAAATAATATTAACATATACGTTGAAATAGTTGGTTTTTGGACAAAAGAATATTTGCGAAGGAAATCAGAAAAGGTTAGAGAAATAAAGTTGCCTCTAATTCTTATTATCGATGAATCTTTAGGTTATGATGATTTTAATAGTGAAAATGTAATAAAGTTTAAAAAAACAATTAATATTGCGGCTGTTTATTATTTAATAAATAAAATTTATAATAATATGATAGATAAAATAAAAATTAATGATAATAAAGATATTTATGTAAAGGAAAATGTAATTTCCTATGATTATATATCTAAAAAATTTAATGTACCTAGAGAAAGTATTAAAGAAGGAAACTTTATAACAGGATATACAAAGCTAAAGAACTATTTAATTAAGAATGAATTTTTAGAAGAACTTAAAAAGGAAAACTTTAATAATAAAAGGATTTCTGAATTGGTCAATAAATACGGTGAATGGATAACAGAAGTTTTAGATTATTTAGGTTATCAGGTTAAATGGATAAATATTACTGATGCGATAGTTAAGAAAATTCAATGATTATGGTTTTGTTTTATGCTATCCACAATTTCAGCATAAAAACCTATTATCATATATCCCATAAACAAGTTTTCAATTATTTTATTTACTAATGCTAATGAGTAAATTAATACTATAAGCGAAAATAATTCAGCGATTAAACCTATAATGATAAAATGAACGGCAAACCTCGCCCTTCAGGATGGGGTAAAACTTAAATATTTTTTCTGAAAATAGTAAAATATGAATCCAGGCCTATCAAATCTTAGAACATGATAAACAAGAGCTGATTTCTCCCGCAATATCTTGTCGGGGATAATAGAGTAATACCCGTAAAAGGGGTGTAACCCTTGAGACCTCAGGAAACCCTCACCCTTCAGGGCGGGGAAAAGGTCAGATTTTGCAAAAATATATGTATTAAAATTTTTAATTTATTTCAAATATCATTCAAAATTCTGTTTAATGCATCTTCGCTTCCTTTCTTAAAATGATGTATTTCCCAAGGAGATATTAATTTGAATAGACCATTAAACTTTATATCCCACTCATCGATTAATTTATTATTATCTATCCTTATTTTTGAAATTCCTCTAAAAGGACCATCTATATAATAGGCTATTACTTCTTTTTGTTTATCGTTTATTTCATATCTTACTTTTGCTGTTGATGGAAAAACAAAATTTACATAGGCTTCAATATATTTTTCATCTTTTTTAATTATCTTTATCTCTTTATGGCCGTGCCAATATTTTGGTATACTTGATATGTCGGATATTATTTTCCAAATTTTTTCTGGATTAGCTTTAAATTCTTTTTCTAACTTAAAGTACGTCATATTTCATCATGCTAATATTGCACATTAACTACTTAAATTTATTCTTATATATTTTAACTGGTGCTTAAAATGATAAAAATAAGAAATTTTGCTTCGGAAGTAAGCATTAATGAAATAGGGGCATATGTTGAAAAAATAATTATAAATAATAAAGATATTTTATTACATGGAAATATAAATAATCCCACTCATAGTGGTATGGCCATTTTAATTCCTTTTGCTAATAGAATTAGAGGAGGAGAATATGAATTTAACGGGAAAAAATATTATCTTAATAAAAATAATGAAGGTAATGCTATACATGGTTTGATATTAGATAAAAGATTTCAGATTGTTGATAAAAAAGACGATGTAGTAACTTTATCCTATAATCTTAAAGATGATGGATATCCATCAGAATTAAACATAAACATTACATATAGTATAAATAAGGACAGTTTTGATACAAAATTTATTATACAAAATTTAGGTGATACTATTGCCCCATTAACTGTTGGAGCGCATCCTTATTTTATTATAAGAAACCATTGGAAAATTAGCCCAACTCATGTAAAAAAATGTATCAGTATAAATAAAATTCCAACAGGCGAAATAATAGATTACGAGCTTGAAATAAATAGAGAATATGATGATTGTTTTTATATAGGAAATCAAGTTAAGTTGGATTCTGAATACTCGAGCATTATTATAAAAACAATTAATATGCCATATTTCCAGATCTATACAGGCATTAAGGATGCTATAGCATTAGAGCCGATGAGTGGGGCACCTGATGCATATCATAATCATATAGGATTAGATTTAATAAGACCTAGAGAGATTAAAAATTATGGTTTTACAATTTACGCATAATTTTATGTAGAAGAGATGGTTTCATCATAGAAAACATTAATTTTTTCTAGTTCATTTATAATATTATTTCTAAACTCTAGTATGTAAGATCTAGGAAGCTTTGGTTCGGCTTTTTTTAACACAATTTCTTCAACAACATAGTATTTTTTATATGTCTCATTTAACTTACGCCACTCTATATCTTTAAGAGCTTCTTCAACGCTTTGATCCCTATTTAGTAAGCCTGTCAACATCATAACAGATATTATAGGATATCCAACGTATCCTTTTAACTTTGTACCATTATCATCACTATAAACAATTAAATCATCATTAGCCTTTTTAATGATAACTCTATAAGTCTTGTCTTTTTCGCTGCTTATAACTTTAGCTAAGATTAAATCATCATTAGCCTTTTCAATAGTTATCCTATTATCAGCAATCGCGCCCGCTGCTTCCAAAATTTTTATTTTTGGAGGCATTTTAAGTTTTATCAACAATATCACCTGAATTAATATGTATTAATGGATTCTTATATGTTTTTAAATATTTATAATTAATATTCTTAGTTATTATTTTTCTATGTATTAAAAATCTATGAAGAAAAATTTAAATAGTTGTTCCACTTTAATAAATTTGTATAGGTGTATCAAATGTGGGAGAATTAATTCCACTAGTATCAAATTCATATAATCAATATGATTTAGAATTTAAAGCAAAATTGATATATAGTTATTTGTTAAAGATTAAATTAAATTTTATAAATGATAATAATATCTGCGGTTCACTAGATTTTTATGATGTCGATTGCTCTAACTTGAAGAAGGTTTTAAAATTTATTTCGTGCAAAAGTGCTATAAAGATGGATTTTGCGTCGTCTTTTGTAACAATTAATGATAAAATAATAGAGAAAAACATAAGTCTGGTTATGGAAAAATGTAATAATGATTATATTAAAGAGTCTTTACAAAAAATAAAAGATAGTATATTCTAGTTTTTAAGTTGACCTTCTTCCCGCCCTGAAGGGCGAGGGTTCCTTCAGGGCGGATCATAAGTTTGTGGTTTACAATTTTCATCTCTTCATAGCTGGTAAGTAGAGGTTTTTCCACACACCACGCTTTATTTGTCCATTGGTAGATTACTGCTGGGCCTTCAACCAATTACCCCTAGGAGTTGCTCTTTCCTCCTATATCCATGGAATTCGCGGATATGTAGAGTATTTATTGCACTATTCCAATCTACATTTATAACTTTCCGTTTGTTCCTACACTTTCATTTCAATCATTTTATCTTCAATCATGATCAAGTGTAGGGACTTAGCCCTCAACCACCCACTTGTGGTAGGTGGGTCATGGGACTCCTTCGACCCCAACGGCACGGGGGT
>Ga0080003_1000183_pt1 | contig 44658 bp, 36 predicted proteins | sample JossMetagenome_FD_69206 | JGI IMG/M metagenome (GOLD analysis project Ga0080003, IMG submission 69206) | Hot spring microbial communities from Joseph's Coat, Yellowstone National Park, USA - JC2_E (SPADES assembly) (version 2) | ecosystem: Environmental > Aquatic > Thermal springs > Hot (42-90C)... | reverse complement strand
GAAAAGGGTAAGATACTTTTATGGAAAGGCTAGGAACATTATAGAGGATTGGGCAAAAAAGACTTCGCATGAAATAGTAGCTTTAGCTAAGCAATACCAATATGAAGTAGCTAGAGAAGACTTGACAAACTTAGTAGAGAACTTAAGGAAGCTTCCAAAAGAACACAAAGTCTCTTTGCTCATTCTAAGCTACAGAAGACTAGAGCATTGGATAGATTGGCAATGTGAAAAGCAGGGGGTACCATCAATTGTTATCAATCCTAAAGGTACATCATCAATATGCCCAATATGTGATTCAAAGCTTGTAGAGATTAGTTATAGGAAGCTGAAGTGTCCTAAATGCGGTTTTGAGGCTAATAGGGATACTATAGCAATATTAAACATTGAAAAGAAAGCATACAAAAAAGGGGATCTCTGACCACCCCGACTGCCCCTCAAATGACAGATGTAATCCCGAACAGATGAGGGGAACCCTCGCCCTTCAGGGCGGAGAGGAGATCAGAACTATAGCATTAAGTTTCTCGACTACCATAATAATTTATTTCTCAAATCTTTTAGGCAAATATCAATAACTCTCGAAACTATAAAATGAAATCGAAGAAAAGAAGTATTTAAATAATTATTATCTAGTATTTAAAAGGGGGAGGGATTTCATTAATTGTAAAAATATGAGGTAGTAAAAAATGTTAAAACAGATTTTCCAAAAAATTAAAATATTAAATTTAGGATTTAAGTTAGAAGGTGAAGTTTTTAAATCAATCCAAAGAATATGGGGTGCTTATGAAACTTTGTTTTGTCTTAAAAATGAGCTTTCTTTTAGGGTGTGAAATAAGCTATGTATAATAGCGAAAGGAAAAATGATAATATAATTAATAAATCCATTGATTTAATTAAGGCTTATCCACTTTGCGATAGATGTTTGGGGAGGATGTTTGCTAGGCTAGGGCTTGGATGGTCAAACTCTGAAAGAGGGAAAGCAATAAAGTTTCTAGTAATAATGCATTTGCATGAAATGCTAAGAAAAGGAGTTATTAATAAAGATTATATAAAAGATGTTATGATTAACATAGGCCCGATATCATATCAGCTATATAAGAACCTGTATAATGAAGAGCCTAACTACAAAAGATGTTATTTATGTAATAGTATTATTGAAGACTTCATAGATAAAGCTTCATTGCAGGTATCTTATAGAATAGATAAATATAATGTAAAAAAATTTTTAATTGGAATAAGGATTAACGATGATACCATTATAAAAGAAGAGTCCATAAAGTCACAATATAAATTATCTTATGGAGAATCCATAAAAAATGAATTAAAAAGAGAGATCGGGAAAAAAGTTCAGCAAATTAAGCCTAATAGCAAAGTTGACTTTGATTCGCCAGAAGTAGTTTATGAGATATCATTTCCAGATCTCAATATAAGGGATCAAAAAACTTCTCTGATTTTGTTTGGTAAATATAAAAAAGCTATAAGAGGGATAAGTATAATAGGTCCTACAAATTATAATAGTATATTAAATGACTTAGCAAAAATTTTTGATTCTAATGAAATAATATTACACTTAATAAATAGAGACGAACCCGATTTTAGAACGTTAGGCAAAGGAGCTTCTATTATAGCTGAAATAAAGAAAAGCAAATTAATAGAGTTGGATAACAAATTGATAGAAGGTCATAATTCGTTGATAAGCGTAGAAAATTTAGAGTTAAAAAGAGGTCAGCTTAGTAATTTGCTAACAAATAAAAAACAAAATAGAATTTACAGGGTATTAATCTTATGCGAAAACGATATAAATGATGAATTAATAAATCTTGTCAACAAAAGAAATCTTATGATAGAGCAAATAATAAATAGGAAAAAAATTAATGGACTTATGAGAGAAATAGCCTGCTATAAAGTTTTTAATAATATTATGGAGTGTTTGATATCGATTGACGACCCTTTATATATTAAAGAAATAGTAAATGGCAATAAAACTACTCCTAGTATATCTTCAATAATTGGAAGTAATTGCAATATAATTGAGGGGGATTTACTTAGTTTTGAATAATGCGTTATTAATTAGAATAACATGTTTAGCCCAAAATAACCTTTATTGGTGTATAGTAAAATTATTTAACTTTATTTGATTATAATAATAGTTAAGTAAATTTTCTTTAATATTCAAAAACTTTTTATTGCAATATGCAATTAAAATTAAGGGAAAATAATATGGAAAATATCAGCGAATACATCGGATTGCTATTGCTTTTAATAATAATAGGAGGGTTCATATTTAGGGCAAAATATCCAAAGATTCCATCTTGGTCTATCATGTCTTTTGCTGCTTCTTTATCTATATTATCAGGGCTTACCCCAATAAACAGCATCAGCGATGTTATAGATTGGAATGTGATATTGTTTTTAATTGGAATGTTTAGCATTGTAAGTATTGCAGAAAACTCAGGTCTATTAGATTATATGGCTGCAATGCTGGTCATGCGTGCTAGAAGTAGGCTTTCAATACTTTATTTGTTGTCTTTATTTTTCGGAATATTAGCAAGCATAATGGTAAACGACGCTGTAGCAGTTGTTGGAACTTCTTTATCAGTTATTATAGCAAAGTCATTGGATTTGTCTTTCGAACCTGTAGCAATTTTGTTAGCATTTTCAATTACTATAGGTTCTACAATGACTCCTTTAGGTAATCCGCAAAACATGCTAATAGCTACTCAAACAAATATAAGTGCGCCTTTAATAATGTTTTTGAAATACCTTGCTATACCAACAATAATTAACCTTGTTATAACTACATACTTCATAATAAAATATTATAAAATAAAAAATTTAAAAAGATCATTTTTCATTGGTGTTCCTCAAGAATTTATAAAAAATAAGAAAGATGCATATATATCATTAGGAGCTGTTATTTTAGTTATAGTGTTTCTTTTAATAAATGATTTTCTTGAATTATATAAGCTTCCTCATGTAACATCAATAGGCGTAATACCGTTTACAATTTCAGCATTTACTTATATATTTATATCAGAACCCAGGCAAATTCTTTCCAAAGTAAACTGGGGGACTATAGTATTTTTTATAACCATGTTTATTGCGACTCAAGGCATATGGAACTCGGGCATATTGTATGGATTGTTACATATTTTATTGCCCCATATAATGAAGGGAGCTGATAATATAATAAGAATATCCGCTTCGTCATTAATAATTAGTCAACTAATAAGTAATGTACCATTTACAAATCTGTTTATAATTTACATGCATAATTTAGGGTATACCCAAACAAACAATATTAGTTGGATTACTTTAGCCATGGCAACAACGATAGCAGGTAACTTAACTATATTTGGAGCTGCATCAAATATAATAATTTTAGATATGTTGGAAACTAAGTATGGAGCAACAATAACATATAAAAACTTTATGAAAATAGGAATTCCTGTCACGTTAATCAATTTTGGAATTTACATTGCATATATATTGATTATGTTTTATCTTTAATAAAAAAGAAGTAGCAAACCTAGCCATTCAAGCAGAGCAAAGATTTAATTTAATACCTCTGACCTCCTCCCTGCCCTGAAGGGCGAGTTTCCTGAGGTCTCAAGGGTTACACCCCTTTTATGCTACTCTATTATCCCCCTAGCCGATATTGCTGGAGAAATCAGCTCCCGCTCCTCATGCTTTAACAGTTGATCGGCTTGGAGTTATATTTTATTACACTTGTTAGTTGGGGTAGATGCATACTCATGTTTCAGTGAATCATACCCCTTTAGCAACTGTTTTAATTTTTAATAAGTTTTTAAATTTTTTAAAAAATTACCCCGCCCCTTCTAGGGGCTTGTCGTTCGCTTTATCAAAAATTATTTGGTATTAGATATCTTAATTTGATCACCTCTTAAAGTACAAAAAGTAAAAGCAATTCTTACTTTTACAAGGGTATTAAACGAGTAGCACTCATAAAGGTATGTAATCTAGACCTTGGAGAACTTTTTAGAGTAGGCACTAGTTAAGAATAATAGATTTTATATAATTATAACTTTTTGGCAAGCAATTAATTATTTTAAATTTTTAAAAATTATTTGTTATTTAAACTGCTATAAATTTTTATATATTCCAAACTTTAGTATAAGACAGCAAGAAGTTTACTATGAAGCCAAATATAATTCCTATAAATTGTCCTATTAATGGGTAAAATTTTAGTAATTTTGTAATAACTTCCATAACGAAAAATATAGTTACACCACTCGGGCCTACCATCAAGTTATATCTAAGAATTCTAGATATAATCCTTCTACCCTTTTTATCACTAAAAGTCCACAAATCATTAAGAATAAAATTGAATAATATGCTCGTCTCTATGGCAATAGCGCTGGCGTAGTCATAAAATAGTCCTTTTTTAATGAGTATATACATTATTCCCAAATTAACTAATGTGCCCAGTGCTCCTACTATAGCAAACTTTATTACTCTTGAATTTTTTATTGCATGAAATAAGAATTCTATAATCTCTCTAGTTCCAAGCTTACTTTTGCCTTTAGTTCTATTCTTAAATGTATATGGAACATCTATGCTTTTAGCTTTAGGATTTCTATAGAGTATCTCAAATAAAATTTTATATCCGATAGTATTTATATTCTTTAGGTTAATTGAGTTCCTTTTAAAAGCGAAGAATCCAGACATAGGATCAGATGTTTTATTAACTTCTGGAACCAATATTTTCGCTATTAAGGTTGCTCCTTTACTAATAATTTTTCTGGGCAAACTGAAACCTTCTATTTTACCACCTTTTACATATCTCGATGCAATAGAAATATCGTGATCTTTTAGACTTTCAATAAGTTTTGGCAATAACTCCGGTGGGTGTTGGAAATCTGCATCCATGACAACAATGATATCTCCATCAGTATTATTTATTCCCTCATGTACAGCTGAAGATAATCCTCCTTTTCTTTCTCTTTTTATTAGTTTGACGTGATTATTTGTTTTGCTTATTTTTTCTACGATTTCATAAGTCTTATCTGGGCTGTTATCATCGACAACAACTATTTCATAGCTATTGATTTTATTTTCCTTTAATACTTTTTCTATAGCATTTATAAGATCTTTAATGTTTTCTGCTTCATTATATGTAGGTATTATTATTGATACCTTATTATAACTCATCTTTTTGGCCTCAAATCATAGCATTTAAAAAATAATATTTTATGCTTTATTGAAGAACTTGAATTAAATTAATTATAAAATTTTCTTATGCCCATGGAGATGGGCATTTAGTAATTCCTATAAAATCCTCTAAGGCTTTAGGTTTTATGCATATAACACCTGAATTATCATCTACTTCAACTATGAAATCTTTTCCAAATTTTTCTATGACATGTTTTTTAACGTATATATTTAATGGAAGAGTATAATAATCATACTCGTATGATTTCCCATTTACATCTTTTTTGCCTTTTAATTCCTTTGCTTTAACGCGTCTGTCTCTAACCATTTTATCACCCAATTCTCTTTATAGATTAATGCTGAGTTTAAATTTATAAACTTTATCCTTGTTTTTAACTTTACATAAAATAAGTATAATTATTCCTATCGTTTTAGTATATACAAGTATATAAAAGTTTAATAAATATTGGAAGAATATTTAAAAATTATTTCTAACTATATTAAATTAATAAGTAAATCTTAAAAAACAGTGTCTAGGCATATATAAGAGGAGATATAATATATAAAATAAGCAATGTATCTAGGGGGTTTAAATATTGGCAGTAGTTCAAGTAAATAAAAAGAAAGAAAGTGAGCAAGTCCATAAGACTATGCCTGCTCCTGGAAGATTTATAACTGAAGGGAATAAGGCCTATGTAGAGATTGCAGAGAGAAAAATACCTATAGGAGGCCCAATGCCACAGCTTAAAGAGAATGAAAAGCATTTACATTATACAACAAGCTTATGTCCTGTGTGTTTAAGATTATTACCTGCAAGAGTTTTTGAAAGAGATGGAAAGGTTTTCCTTAGGAAAGTTTGCCCAGAGCATGGAGAGATTGAAGAACTTTATTATGGTGATTCAAATCTTTATACTAAGATGATGAAATATGAAGAAACCGGTAAAGGCGCTGGCAAAATTAAAGCATATGTAAGCTTAAACGCTCCATGTCCCTATAATTGCGGATTTTGCTCAATGCATGAAAATCATACGGCCCTGGCTAATTTAGTTGTAACCAATAGATGCAATCTAAGTTGTTATTATTGCTTTTTCTATGCAGAAAAAGCTGGATATATTTATGAGCCCAGCATAGAGTTGTTGAAGTTCCAAATAGAACAATTAAAGAAACAAGGAGTTACAATGGCTATACAAATAACAGGAGGAGAGCCAACTTTAAGGGAAGATTTACCGGAAATAGTGAAAATGCTTAGAGAAGAAGGAGTAAGGCATATACAATTAAACACAGCTGGAATAAAATTTGCTGAAATGTATTTTAATGACCCAGAAGCAGCAATAAATTACTCTAAAACTCTTAGGGAAGCAGGTGTTAATACTGTTTATCTAAGCTTTGATGGAGTTTCTCCAAAAGTTAACTTTAAGAACCATTGGGAAATACCATATATTTTTGAAGTATTTAGAAAATCAGGTATGACAAGTGTAGTATTAGTGCCTACTCTTATAAAGGGTCATAATGACCAAGAAATAGGAGGAATATTAAAATTTGCAGGTAAGCATTTAGATATTGTTAGAGCAGTTAATTTCCAACCTGTGAGTCTGTCAGGTCAAATTAAGAAGAGTGAAAGAGAAAAGGTAAGAATAACAATCGCAGATGCTATAATTGAAATAGAAAAGCAAACTGATGGACAGATATCTAGAGATACTTGGTACCCAATACCTGTCGCAGCTAAATTCGCTAAATTTGTTGAAGCGGCAACCGAAACTGACCAGTTCTGCATGTCTAATCATCCAATGTGCGGATCTGCGAACTATGTTTTTATAGAGAGAGATGCTAATGGTATACCAACCAAATTTATACCAATAGGTGCTTTCTTTGATATAGAAGGCTTCCTAGAATACTTAGACGAAAAAAGAATAGATATAACAGATAGCATGTTCAAAAAATTGCATTTGATAAAAGGAGTGTTGGATTTGAGGAAATTTGTTGATGAAAAAAGAATGCCTAAAGAGCTTAAGTTCAGCAAACTTTTAACTAGCATATTCATAAAGAGAAATTATGATGCGCTAGGTCAGTTACACTATCATATGCTATTTATTGGGATGATGCACTTCATGGATCTGTATAATTATGATGTAGAAAGGGTAAGAAGATGCAATATAAGCTATTTAATGCCTGACGGAAGAGTCGTTCCATTTTGTACTTTTAATGTAATGGAGTCATTATACAGAGATTATGTGCAGGAAAAATACAAGAAACTAGATTTAAAGTCAAATGAGATGAAGTCATTTAATCCTGGAGAAAAATATAATAGGTCTAAATATATAGTTAGGATAAATAAAGATCCGATATATATAAATGCATACAAAGGTATTATTTATTAAATTAAACGATTGATTTTTTGGGGTATAATACCCCATATCTTATATTAACCCAATTGTGGCATAGTTGTTTTATTTCTTTTATATAAAATTCTGCTTTGATTTCATCTAGTTCTCCTTTTTCCAAAAAAGATATTCCGCCACCAAAAGCATATGGTGATATTGTAATCCATATTTCATCTACTAAACCTCTAAATAATAAAGAGTAATTTAAATGGCCCCCTCCTTCAACCATGAGCTTTTTAATACCAAATTCATATAGTTTTTGTAATGCTGTTTCCATATCTAGACCTTTATTTCTTTCAACTTTAATTATTTTAACACCAGTTATTTCAAATTCTTTTAGCTTTTTCGGATCAGAATCATTTGACGTAATGATTATACTTCTCTTAGGATCTGAAAATATTTTTAATGATGGTGTTATAATTAATTTAGAGTCTACAACTATTCTATATGGCGATGGGCCTTCAACTAGCCTTACTGTTAAGCTGGGATTATCTACAATTGCTGTATTAGCTCCTATCATAACTGCATCATTTATAGATCTTAAATAATGCTGTAATTTAAAATCTTCATTACAACTAAGCTTAGAATATTTATTGCTGTTTGCTATTTTTCCATCCACAGTCATAGTAGAAAATATAGTAACATTAGGCCTTACCATATATATTACTCCCTATATTTAATATTTATAGGCAATTATAAATAGCTTTTTAGCTTATAACTTATTCCTTAATTATGAAATCGTTTTATAATTTAATTATTTTAAAAGTTTGCAATGTTTTAACTTATCGGGCAAAAGTCCTCATCCGTTATTGAAGTTATGATAGTCCTCAAAGGTTTTTATAGTTATTACAAAACATAAATGCATATGCTTTGGCTGTAATAGATAGTTATACCCTTGGGAATGGGAACTTAATGCAGAGAGTGAACCATCTGCAACCCCTCTTCCACATTACAAAACAGTTCTTTTGATGATACTCTCGCTTTAAGGGAATTGAGGTTTCTTTAAGAAATAGGAAATCCTCATCGCGATGTGAGGATGTCTGTCGTAAGGGTAAGGTAGTTTACCAACCCTCTAAAGAGAATCTAGATCTATTTCGATCATTATTGTATTGTATAGATTATCTCTTTTTAATCCTCTTTCTATTCTATACAATTGTTCAGGTGCAATATTGAACTTTTTAGCTATAATGTATGGAGCTATGTTACTTCTCTTAGCATATAAATAGACTAGAAGGCTCCTTATAGCCATAGGGTTTGATAATCTTTTCTTGAACTTTTGATGATTTATTAATATATTTAATATTCTATTTAATGTTTTGCTTTTTTTAACCCATTCTGTTATTTCATTCGGTAATATAAGATCCTTAGGCTTACCTATACCATGAATAACTATCTTATTTGTCTGAACGCTTATAAAATTATTATCCATACTTAGCACCTGTATTTATTTTAATAATAGAAGGTTTTTTAAGCTATATTTAGATAAGAGATGATTACTTATTTTTAAGTTTTTATATTAAAATGGTAGCATTAAAAATAATGCTTGGCATAGGATTAGCTGATATAATTTTAGGATATGTGGATTATTAGTTTATATAATATCTTGTTGTATGGAAGATATTTTAACATTAGGATTATCTCTTGTAGTGGTTTCTTTATTTCTGACCTCCTCCCCGCCCTAAAGGGCGAGGCTTTCAGTTGTAATTTTATTTTTTATTTATAATATATTGAAAATTAAATTAATAGTTGTTATAAAATAATATTTAAACTCTTTTAAATCCATAATATCAAGATAAAATAAAATTGGGGATAAAATTGGCACTAAAAAATAGAAGAGACTTGCCAGATGTAGGAGAAATAGTGGTTGGCACAATAAAAGAAGTCCATGATTTCGGAGCTTATATGGTTATAGACGAATATAATGATTTAAGAGCTTTTTTACCATGGAGCGAAGTAGCTACAAGAGCGTTAAAAAACATTAATGATGTTATTAAGGAAAACCAAAAATTGGCTGTTAAGGTTATTAGAGTTTATAGAAATAAAGGCCAGGTTGATGTTAGTCTTAAAAGAGTAAATGACAATGAAAGAAAGAGAAAGATGATGTATTGGAAAAGGACCTTAAAAGCAATAAATTTGATCTTGATGGCAGCTAAACAAATTAATAAATCTGAAGATGAGGCATATAAGGAAGTTATTTGGAGATTAGAAGATTATTTTGGAGATGCAATGGCTGGTCTTGAAAATGCAAGCTTAGAGGGTAAGGAAGCCCTAAAAAGAGCCAAAGTACCTCCAGAGTGGCATGATATTTTACTAGATTATGCTAAAAAGTATGTGGAAATAAAGCATGTTCAAATCAGCGCTTATATAAACTTAAGATCTATGGATCCAGATGGTATAGACAAAATAAAGAAAATACTTCTTGATATTAAAGAAGAGGCTAAAAAACATGAGGGCATTGATATAAAGATATATGCTATAGGATCGCCAAAGTATAGGATTGATTTAATAGGACCTGATTATAAGACATTAGAAAACGTTTTGGATAAATTAAATTCAAAGGCAGAAAAATTAGCCAAAGAATTAAAGGTAATGTATTCGTTTGAGAGAATTAAGGGTCAATAAAATGAGATGGCTTATGAGGAGATGTATTAATTGCAAAAGATATACGTTAAACCAGGATAAATGTCCATATTGTGGTGGATCTTTGAGAGTACCTCACCCTCCTAAGTTTTCTCCGAGTGATAAATACGTAGAATATAGATATAAATTAAAATACAATATAAGAATTCAAGATAATCTTTAAGAATTGCTTAAGATTATGCCAAATCTATCTAAAGTTTTTGGATGTATTGTATTAGTTGCTCAGCTGCTTCATCTGCTTTATTTTCTTTATTAACAACTATTGCTACCGTCGATGCATAATGTACTGCACTAGCAAATGATGCAGACCTTGCATATTCCATCAATTTTTCTATATCTTTTGCAGTCCCAAAATCAGACCTATTTCTTGAGGCGTCCTTTGTTTGCCTATTATAAATTTCATTTGCATCAGCTTCTATTACAGCAATCATATCTGGTTTTAACTCATCTAATACATGCCTTGGAAGTCCAGGTAAGTAGCCTGATGAAGTTTTAACTATAGCATGAGTATCTATTAGTAAAAACTCTTCTTCTTTTAATTCATTGAGAGATTCTTCTATTATTCTTTTTGCAGCTAATTGTTGCAACTCCAGCTGTTTTCTTAGGCTTAAATGCCTCATTTCATCCCTGTTGTTGACTAGCTTCTCTTTAACAGCTGTTTCGAGCATGAAAGTTCCAAAGTTAATCACCTTTATTTTTAAGTTTAATTTTTTTGCTTTTTCTTGTATTAGAGACAATACTGTAGTTTTGCCTACTCCAGGGACACCTGTTACAATAATTACTTTGAACTTGTTTCTTAAATAGTTCATCATTTTTCACCCATAATCCTCTTAATTAGCGGATACGCCTCTAGCGCTCTTTCATAGCTAATCATTGAGTAGTACTGGTATATAATTCCTACTGCTAAAAGTATTCCTGCACCCGTACCAAAAGAGCCAAATATTGCAGCAACTATAGCAATAGCTCCTACAATTAAACTGCTTAGAACTGTTAATGGATATATATACTTGGATAAAACGGATTCAAGAATTCTTGGATTTCTTCTCATACCTGGAATTTCTAATCCTCCAGATATTAGCTGATCTGCTTGACTGCTTGGATTAAGTCCGGCAACTTCTACCCATATATATCCGAACAATATTGACAAGACTAGCCAAGTTATTGCAAATATTATCGTTTTTAATGGATTTATTGATGCGCTAATAATTCCGTTAGGTGGGGATAAATAATAAACAAGGCTTGCATAACCTTTGTAAATAATAGAGTTTATTCCTAAGAACCTTTCTAAAGGTGTTTCAAACAGCTGTAAGTCAGCAACCAATATTGCTAACAATAAAATCGGTATGTTAGTAACATATATAAATTGAAGAGGTATTCTGCTTCTAATACCCCTTAATCTTGATGAAGTTACAGGTATTTCAACTCTCATACCATTTAGGTAAACAAGTAAAATTATTATCGCGAATGTAGATAAGAGACCAGTTAAATCTGGAAAACCGTTTGGTCTTGCAAATATTAATAAGTTCCTATCTATAATTAAAGCTGGAATAACGCCGAAATCCATAGCTATTTTAGGTATAAATCCAAACATATCCCAAATAACTGTTTGAGCAACTCCTGCTAGTATAAATAGACTTATCGCGCTGCCGAGCCCCCACCCTTTTTGTAAAGCTTCATCCATTAATATTACTAAATATGAAGCAAGAGTAAGTTGAACAACTATTAAGATTTTTATAAATATAGAGGGGCTATAACCTGGAGGGAAAAGCTCCCCGCTGAGCATTACAACGATACTTTCAATAACTGCTAAGAAAACAGCTAGAGTTTTCATAGCTCCTGTAAATTTGAGCTGGTCATCTGGGTTTGACAGATCTATATCAATTATCTTTGCCCCAGCTAGAACCTCTAATATTAAGCCTGAGGTGACTATAGGACCTATACCTAGTTGCATCAGTGTCCCGGCACTACTTGCAAATATTATGTTCTGTAAAGATATAGTACTTGTTAAGGCTTGCGTTGGAACACCATATAACGGAATATTAGCCATAACCAAATAAATAACTAATATTATCCCTGTCCAAGCGAGTTTTCTATATAGAGTAAGCTTTTGTTTTGGTTTCTTCATTGTAGGTAAATAGCTTGACCAACTTGCCAGGATATCTAAGACACCCAAGTTTTTGCACCACTAGCTTTATCTAGGATTTTCTGGGAAAAGGGTATATTTAAGCTCTTTCTGTTCTGAAATTAAAATTGTTATTAATATTAGCATCTCCCCCGATCTTAAGAAATCCCGAGGTCTTGAATTTTAAACTCCTTTTTATGGATGTAAATCTGTTTCCGCAATGAAATATAGGTGTTTTCCTATTGAATATAAAATTTCATCTTTTGCTTTCTTTAATACGCCTTGTATTTAAAAAATTTATTCCCGGCTTGAAAGACTAGATTTACTGTTTTTTAACACGTTTCAAAATGATTATAAGCTATTAAAGTTAGTATAAATATATAAAGTAAAATTAAGTATAATTTTTTTGAGGTGTATGATGTGACTTTTAAAAGGATATCTGTTATAGGAAAAGTTTTTGAAAAAAGGAACTCAGCTGTTGTTATGGTTGATGATAAACCTATATTAATTGTAAAATACAACAATTCCCTATATGGTATGGACGCTATATGTTCACACATGGGTTGTGGATTGCTAACAGACGTCACTGATAACATTGTAACGTGTCCTTTACATGGGGCTAAATTTAATGTGCTAAATGGTGAAATGGTCACCCCACCCCAAGTAAAACCAGAAGTTCCTTGCGAATTCAAATCAGATTCGAAAACTCCGTTAAAAACGTATAAGGTTAGAATAAATAATGAAGGATTTGTAGAGATAGATCTTTAAATAAACAGCATTTTTATAAAATTTTTAAATATAAAAACTTTATAAAAATTTATTATAAGGCAGATTTTTAGGAAATGAATATTAAGTTAGGGGTTATTTGTAGGCTCGTTCTCTAAAAAATATCATAAAAAGAATTATTTAAATACTTTTATTTTTATCTGAATTTATTGTAGAGCTAAGAAAGGGGGAAGAAAATGGTAAATATTGAGGCAGAGATTAAAAGTATAATACAAAGTAAGTTACAAAACGCTAAAATAGTTAATGCATCTAATGAAAAGCAACAAGTTAATTTCGATTTGGTGGGAGATATAATAAAAGTTTCTGAAGGAGATAAGTTAGAAATAATAGTAGATAAAAAGAAACCTGAAAATATAGATGTTTATGATTTTTGTGGGCATGGGTATTTGGTTAAACCAGAGAAAGAATCTAAGATTACTATTCTCTCTTTATGGGGAATTGTGTTTCAATTTGACCCCCCTATAGGCTTGGAAGAAAACACTAAATATTATTTGTGTTTAAGGAAAATATAGTTTTTATAATGAAACAGATATTTTCCAAATTAAATCTCCTGCATAATGAAGGTTTTCAACTGCCTTACCTTTTGATTTTTGCTTTATGAGCTCTTCAATTTTTTTGCTATCATACAAAGCTTTGCCTATCATTACGGGAACTCCTTTATCTTGATCAAATGACGCTATTATTGAATTTTCATTAAATTCTCCCTTTATGGATTTAATTCCTGGTAACATTAAATCGGCCCCCCTAGAAACAGCATTAGTTGCTCCCCTATCTATTATTACTCCGTTGATCCACTGATAGCCTTTCTTTAACAAGCAAAGCAAAGTAGGAAACATTAAATTATTTGTTTTTACTATGCATGGAATACCGTTATCTATATAAATATCTAAGTTTTCATAGCTTGCTATCTCTACTTTTTCCCATTGTATTGGAGTATTTGGAAACTCTCTAATAATTGTTTCCTTTAATTCTTTTACCTCTTTTTTTGAGAGAGGATGTCTCTTGGTAATTTTAATTTTTTCTGACATCTTAACTTCAATCCCTATTCTTTCTAGTTATAAAATAATGCTTAAAATTTTTTGAAAAATTTTAAAAATAAAATAAAAATTTAAAATATTTCTTTTCTAGATTTGATAATTTTTGCGACATCTAGAGCAAAATAGGTGATAATAATATCAGCTCCAGCCCTCTTTATTGAAATAAGAGATTCTACAATAGGTTGCACCTCGTCTAGTAAACCGTTTTTGATGGCACTTCTTATCATTGCATATTCCCCACTTACATTGTATGCGGCCAAAGGGATTTCTGGATAATGCTGCTTAACAAGCTGTATCACATCTAAATAAAGAATTGCAGGTTTAACCATTATTATATCGGCACCTTCTTCAATATCAAGCCTAACTTCCTTTAGTGCTTCCTTTGCATTCCTTGGATCCATTTGATAGCTCTTTCTATTTCCAAATCTAGGAGCAGAATCTACAGCTTCTCTAAATGGACCATACATTGAACTAGCATATTTAGCTGAATAAGCCATTATACCAACATCATTAAAACCTGTTTCATCCAGAGCTTCTCTAATTGCTTTTACTTGCCCGTCCATCATGCCCGATGGAGAAATAAAATCTGATCCAGCCTGTGCTTGAGAAATTGCGATCTTTTGATAAACTTTTAATGTAGAATCGTTATCTATAGTGGTACCTCTTTTATTACTAATAGGAATTCCGCAATGTCCATGAGTTGTGTATTCACATATGCATAGGTCAGTGAAAATTATCGGATCCCATCCAATTTCTCTCCTTATATTTTTAATAGCAACCTGAACCGGTCCATCAGGCGCATAAGCTCTTATGCCATCCTCGTTTTTCGTTTTTGGTATTCCGAAAATTAAAAAAGAATGGATACCTAATTCCATGGCCTCATTTATGTAATTTACTAAATAATTTGAGTTCGGGGGATAAGTTAGGTGTCCTTCAAGGCCTGGTGTTTCTATAGGTTTCTCTATGGATTCGTTAACAAATACTGGAAGTATTAGCTTTGATGTATCTAAATAGGTTTCAGAAACTAAGTCTCTTAGATATTTTATTGATCTTAATCTCCTTGGTCTTATTCTAGGGAACGATGCCAAATACTTCACCTCATATTTTTCTTATAGTATTCTATTATTAATTCTGATATTTCGTCTCTATATGAATCATGCATTAAATTAAATATAGGCCTCATGGACTTCTTTGTAAAGCTTTCAAATGCAATTCTTAGAGCATCATCTAAATTCATTCCTTTATTTATGTTTTTCTTTGTTTGCTCCACTTCATACTTAATAAGAGAATCTATATACTTCATTATTTCTGAAATGCTTTCATCAATATATCTTTTTCTTAGATAGTCGATCAGCTTTCCTGTTTCCTCTTCTATAATTTTTTCTACCAGGGGTATTTGGTTTATTCTATGAGTGAAGTTCTCTTTAACCAATTTTTCTATGCTTTCTATGTTATATACTGTGTTGCTATCCAATGCGCTAGGCGTAGATATGTCTATAACTAGGTTATTATTGTTTAATAATCCTTTTAAAAAATCAAAAGGACCACCTTTTATTGCTATTAAAACAATATCGTATTTTTTGTTAACTATAGAATTAAGATCTTCTACTTCAAAATTACATCTATTGTTTATTAACATCTTTGCTTTTTCCTTAGTTCTATTAGCAATAGTAATTATTTTGGGATCATATTTTGAACATATGTGGTCAATCATTATTTTAGCGGCGCTCCCTGCTCCTATTATTGCAATTTTTTTATTATCTAGACTACCCAAAATTTTTGATCCAAATTCTACGGAAGCCTGAGGATATCCTAGAACACCTTTAGATATATCAGTTTCGCTTCTGGCTCTCTTACCGACTATTATTGATTGATGGAAAACAGAATCAAGTAATTTACTTGAATAACCCATATTTTTTGACTCTTCCCAGGCATTTTTGACTTGAGATAGAACTTCTGTTTCTCCTATTATAGCAGATTCTATGCCAGAAGATACTCTAAATAAGTGTATAGCAGATTCTATGCCAGAATATGTATGAAGGTATTTTGCATAAATACCTAGATTTTGATTTAGCTCTTCTTGTATTATGTCGTCATTTGTTGAATCAACATATATTTCGAACCTATTGCATGTTGATAAGATTACTAAGCCTCTTGCTATATTAAATACATTGTTATAAATTTTCTCCTTGATTTCGCCGAGCTTTACTAAATCATAAAAACAAGAATCTTTGTATGTTATTGAATAGAGCTTTAAGTTATTTATGTCATATTCTTGGTTGTTCATCACATGCACCTACAAGACTTTAACAGTTAATTAGCATTAAGCGCATTTTATATACTGGGTTCATTTTATGTATATACGTTTACATATTTTTACTTATAAAAATGTATTTCAATAAAATCTTTGATAAAAATATTATAATAAATTGGTGGAAATTGATGATAATAATATATCATGATCCGGGAGATAAAGAACAAGAAGATTTGTTTTTAAAATTAATTAAAGAAAATAATATAGATGCAACCTTAGTTCCTGTTTCTAAAATTAATGAATTAACACCAAAAAGTAATGAAATTATTGTTTCCTTAATACCTTTTAGAGGAGGTCATAATGAAAGCATAAAAGAGATTGCTTATCATTATAATGCAAAGTATGTAAAAATACCCTTAGATATGATTTATGAAAATTTAAAAAAATTTTTAAATAATAAGAAATGTAAAGATATTTGTTTTTTATATTGGAATGCCAAAAGATTTGTTGACCTTCAGGAAGAAGATTTAGACAAAATTAGAAAAAGAATAGAAGATGAACTTGGATTGAAAACCTATTCAAATTGTGAAGAATGCCATGATTGTTTTATTGCATTAACGTTAATGAAAGGTAAGGTTTCTGAAAAAGCTCTTAATTATTACAAAAATTGTAATTCAAGTTTGGTTGTAGAAGATTTATTGAGTGTAATAAAACAAGATCTAATTGAATGGATTAAAGACATAAGAAATGCGGGGGGTGGGGTTTGAACCCACGCAGGCCTACGCCAACGGGTTCTGGGCCCGTCCCCTTTGGCCAAGCTCGGGCACCCCCGCGCACTTAATTAATATGATTTTGTCTCATATATAATTTAATTGACTTTAAATTATATTAAAAAGGCAATCTTACTTTGATAAAAATAGTGGTAAATGAAATAATTGAGGTAAAGCCTTTTAACTTAATTTTAGCAATAAAGTTGAGAAACCTCTTTAGGAAGAAAAAGCCCATCATAATAGCAGTTAAGAAATTTGATGTTAATTTTTTGTTTAAATCTTGAGACTGTAACACTTCTACGTAACTACTAGTTATTTTTAATTACTTCTAAATATAGTTTTGTGTTGGTTACGTTTATATAGTATTACCGAAACAATTTTCATTGATGACCCCCTACCTGATGACAAGCGCTGCTCACGAGGGTGGGAGTGATAAAAAGTGGATAGGAGGGTAGTGGTGTTTCCCTCGACTAGCCCCAATGAGTTTAGGGCGACTGTGTATGATCCCTTAAGAAGGATGCCCGTGGCGGAATTAGATTAAAAGTAAGGGAAAGTTATACCACGGGTAAACACTTCAGGTTCTTCTAGGGCAAAATGAAGATAGAACTATCGTGAAATAGCAAAAAATATTATACTGCAATTAACTAAAAATAAAATAGCCCCTATGACAGGCGCTCGCTATTTCTGAGAAGTATATGATGACCAACGGGTCTGTGAGGGGCAAAGTTTTTAATTGTAAAGTTTTATTTTTTAACTCAAAAACTTTTGTTTTTAATCTTTCATCTGTCAGCACCAGAGACCCTGTCCGTGAGGCGGGGAGTTAAGTACAAAAGAGTTAGTTAAAAAATAAAAACTTGGGGATGTTCCCTGAAAGCAGATATAAAAATAGCAGTACAAGGAAAGATTCTAAATCCTAATAAAGAGAAGAGACATAAACTAAACGTTATTCTAGAGAAATATATAAAGGCAATAAAGTTTTTTGCTTCTTTTAATATCAAGGATAAGAAACTTCTCCAGAAAAAAGGATACGAGGAAGCTAGGAGAAGGTTTGGTCTATCTTCTACGCTAACAGAAACAGCTAGAGATAAGGCTGTAGAACTTGTTAAAGCAAATGAAGGAATACAGTTTCACATACATCGAGAATCCATACGAGTGAACTACCGTGCTTTCAAACTCGTAAAGAAGGACACTAAACTAACACCATACTGGCTGTATCTCCAATTAGATGGGGAAGGGACGTGGTATCCAGTGCAATTCGGAGAAAGACAAAGACAGATGATAGATAACGTATTATCAGATCATAGCGAATGGTCTTTACAACAAGTTGAACTCATAAAGAGAGACGGAGAGTGGTATGTATACTTCACTCTTGAAAAACCCTTCAAGGATTATGAACCACAAACACCTATAGGAATAGATTTGGGTGAAAAGAACTTAACTACAGTAGTTTCACTAGTTAACGGTAAACCTGTAAAGGGTACTTTCTTCAAAGGGACAAAAATCAAGGAAGTTAGACACAAGTACTTCAATATCAGGAAGAGACTATATGAGAAGATGAGGCTTGACCTGATTAAAAGGTTGAGAGGAAAAGAGGTAATGATAGTGAATCACGAACTTCATGTTATCTCCAAGAAGATTGTGGAATACGCTAAACAATTCCCTTCTCCAGTAATAGTTATGGAGAAGCTCACAGGTATTAGAGAGAACTTTACGAGAAGTAAGGAGCTTAACAGGAGGTTTCACTCCTTACCCTTTAGGAAATTGCAGAATATGATAGAGTATAAGGCTAAGTTGCATGACATTAAGGTGATCTACATCAATCCTAAGAACACGTCCAAAACATGTCATAGGTGCGGGTATGTTACCCGAGTGGAAGGTAGAGAGTTTAAATGCCCTAAGTGTGGGCTTATATATAACCGTGACTTGAATGCGTCTATAAACATAGCCCATGCCTTAACGAGAGGTATGGGTCAGGGGTACGTAAACACCCCAAAGGGGAGATGAAGGTGCGTCATGAAGTCCACTGGAAACTCCAAAGCTCCGTCCGTGAGGCGGGGTAGTTTACTGTATGCTGTAGTTATTATTGAAACTCTAGTTGTTTCCATACTTGACTCCTCATTAAAATTTATTTTTATCTGATCTTTATTAATAATTTGGTGGTATAAATAAACTATAATAATGGAAACAATAACCAAGACTATGAATTAAAAAGAGCTCTAATTTTATTATTGTCCATAAACATTATGGGGTTTGCTGTTTATTATTACATTACTTTAGTCCCCTATAGTTACTTTGGTTCTTATAGAGGTTGGCCTATTTATATACAATCTCCGCCTTTATGGATGCTTATTACTTATCTATTTCTTGTTATAATTTCTATAATAGCAATTTTTATGAGCGTTAACATTAACAAAAAAAATATAAAAATTATCCAATTGCTGACCCTTTCTGGAATAATATCTTTAATTTTGTCAGTAGGAATTTTATATATGTCTTCATATAAGATAATTTATACACTTGTTGGAGGATATTCGGATTCTTACATAATTCAAATTAGTGCTGCCAAAACGCTTCTTAAATTGCAAAATCCGTATTCCTCAAACTATCTTCAATATCTAATTTTTAAAGAATCTTATCCTTATTATACTTATATTTTTAAATACCCTTATGGATATAGCAGTAATAAAATAATCGGTTTTGTTTCATCTTATGATTATCTTGGATTTGCTATGCTTTATTATATACCAAAAGTGTTATTAAACATACCAAAAGGTTTTTATGATGCAATCATTTACTCATTAGCTTTGTTTTTGGCATATAGAAAAATGCAAGAACCATATAAAAGTCTTTTCCCTTTAATTTTATCAAGTGCATCATTTATATTTATTGGCGAACCTGTATTATTTAGTCCAATAGTTGGTTGGATAGCTTTAGTAATAATAGCTATAGCATATAGCGATCACCCACTCTTATCGGGTTTATTGTTTGGACTGGCTGTATCTTATAGAGAAACTGCTGGCGTTTTCTTTATATTCTACTTGATAGCCTTATATTATGAAAAATATAATATAAAAAATATAATATATGGATTTTTAATATCATCATTATTGGTAAACTTACCATTCCTAATACTCAGTCCAAATGAATTTATAAAAGGGGCATTATTACCTTTGACTTTTAACCTAATGCCAATAGGGGCAGGTTTATCGACATTAACACAATATGGAATTTATTTACCAAAGATTTTATACACTTCTTTATTTTTAAGTATTATAATAATAGGACTAGTTATTTATGCTAAATATTATTCAAAGCTAAAATATGCAGGATTAGTTTTACCTGCAATAGCTTTTTTATTTTATTATAGGCCATTACCATTTTATTATATGTGGTTTCCTCTTTTTTCTTTAATAGCATATTCTACCTCAATAAACGGAGGAAAATTAAAAAATACAACAAAATATAAAATTATTGATATCGATTGGTTTATAATGACTTATGAACTGTTAATTATATCATTAATTTTATTTTTAATCAGATATGTTTCAAATATATCAAGTTTAGTATTAATAATTGGGTTTATTGGTTTGGCCTCTATATCAATAATAGCTCATTTACTTGAAACTAATAAACTAAGTGAGTATTACAAACCTAAATACATAACTTACATTATTTTAGTTTCATTAATTATTGCTGGAGCATTTGCATCTAGATTTACCCCTGGATTATCAATTTACATATCTTCAAAGGCGTATCAGTCTTCTCAAAATTTAATTATTGAATTAGCTTCGTCGGAAATAGTTAAGTTACATAATCCATATAATGTAAATTATTACTATTATGTTTTGAAAAACCCTTCATTTGGATATTTGTCTCAAACCCTACCATACAATAATACTATAATAAACCTAACTAAAATTGATCCCCAAAAAGAATTTTCTATTTATTTTGATTATAAAAATAAATCTTGGAATAACGTTACTGTCTATAACTTTCTGCCAGGATTAGCATTATTATACATTCCAGCAAGCTTATTCTCATTATCTGCTCATGCTTATTCAAGTATAATATATGCTATAACACTATTATTATTAGGGCTTTTTATATACAAGCACAAAGATATGAATTTATTTTTAATATCAATTTTTATTGGATTCTTTGCAACAATACTATATTTTTCATTTAATGCTATGTTAACCATAATTTTATCATTTTTAATTTTATCGTTATTGCTAGCTAAATACAGCCCAACCTTATCAGGCATATTTTACAGTCTATCTATTTTAACTTATCCAGATATATTTATATCAGCACCATTTTACATTATATTTATTTATTATAATTATAAATTGAAATTTAAAAGATTTTTAACATCATTTTTAATAACATCTTCATTATTAATATTAGCATTTTATCTAACATCAAATAACTTTATTAACTATTCTTTTATGCAATTAATTTATTACATAAAAGATGATATCAATTTAGGATTATTGTTAAATTTAAACCCCATAATTTTATTAGTTGTTGGTATTACATTAACAGCAATTTTATCAATTTATTATTATTATAACTTTAATAAAATTAAAGAACTGGGCCTTTTGCTTCCTATATTTACTTCATTATTGTTACCTTCTTTGTCCTTAGGATTAATATCAATATTTATCATGCTAGCCTTTGTATCTTATTTTTTATTGGAACAAAAACCAGTAGTCTGACCCTCGAGGGGCTAGGTTTGTTATTGCTTTATTAAACTAGGATTATTAAACAAAAAGGATAATTAATATTAAAATTAAGAGCGTATGAATGGTTCTTTTCCTAAATACTTACCTGAAGGGCCTAATTGATCTTCAATTTCTATTAACCTATTATATTTTGATAATCTCTCGCTCCTAGCAGGCGCACCGGTTTTAATTATACCTGAACTAACTGCTACTGCTAAGTCCGCTATAAATGAATCCTCAGTATCTCCGCTTCTATGACTTATTACAGGAATTATTCCATTTTCTTTAGAGATTCTGACATAATCTAATGTTTCTGTCAATGTTCCTACTTGATTTACTTTAACTAACGCTCCGTTACTTGCCTTTTTTTCTATTCCCTTTAATAAATACTTCACGTTAGTTGCATAGAGATCGTCTCCAACTATCAATACTTTATTGCCTATTTTATTTGTAATATTATGAAAAGAATCAAAGTCTTCTTCATCAAATGGGTCCTCTAGATATATTATATTGAATTCATTAATTAATGATACGTAATAATCAAGCATTTCATCCGAGGTATATTCCTTTCCATCAACCTTATACAATTTTTTATTAACATCGTAAAACTCAGAAGCAGCTGCATCCATACCTAAATGAAAATCTTTGCCTAGTTCATAACCAGATCTTTTAATGGCCATTTCTATTAATCTAAATGCTTCCCTTGATTCATTAATTGGAGGAGCATAACCACCTTCGTCTCCAACATTAGTAGCAGATTTTCCATATTTTTCACTTATTACATTTTTTAAGGTTTTATATACTTCTACAGACATTCTCATGGCTTCTGTGAATGACTCAGCTCCTGTGGGTATTAGGATAAATTCTTGAAATGCTAAATTGTTTCCTGCATGAACTCCTCCATTTATTATATTAAGAATCGGCGTTGGTAAGATTCTTGAACCAGGTCCACCTAAGTATTCATATAGTTCTAAACCAGATGTGCTAGAGGCTGCCTTTGCAACTGCTATGCTAGTAGCTGTTGTTGTATTACCTCCTAATGATGATTTGTTTTTAGTCCCGTCTAAAATTATAAGTAGCGAATCTATTAATGGTTGGTTTCTTGAATCTAAATTTATCAGTTTTTGAGCAATTTCTCCATTCAACTTTGATAAGGCAATATTTACGCCTAGTCCATTCCATTTATTTCCTCCATCCCTTAACTCTATTGCTTCTTTGGAGCTTTTACTTGCTCCACTAGGGGCAATTCCTACTCCTACGCCCTTTTTAGTCTTTACTATTGCTTTTATTGTAGGATTACCTCTCGAATCTAAAGCCAAAACACCTCTTACTTCATTTATTAAAAAATCGTTTTCCACATTCTCACCAGTTACTATTGGTAAAAAACGTTTAATAAGTATATTTTATAAAATTTGCAACCCAATACGACGCATACTGGGTAGGATTCACCAGTATTACCATTATTTTAGTTGTTTAACTATTTATAATTGGGAAGTTAAGGAGGACCAGATACTTTAACAAGGTCTTCATTTAAATAAATTTAGCTTATCGTAAAAGACAAAGTTGAGCAGGTTAAAATCTCATATAAAAATGTTAAAATTTATTTTGTTTATTGCACAACAAAGAACTATTACCTACCCTCAGAAACACGAACAGCTCTACTACAATGATCACTGAAAGAACTACTTTCACAACTATGGTACCTGTATATTGTATGCAGACGCAGACCGTAAGAGTTGTACATAACTTTTAAATACTTTAGTCGCCTTTAATTAATATGAATAGAAGTTGTATGGGAGAATAGTGGGGTTTTCCTCGACTATTCCCAATGATCTATAAAAATATTACTAAAAAGGTGAGTGATTAACGATCAAAAGTAATAATATAACAGTGATTGTGGCTATTTTAATAGTACTATTATTTTTAATCTCTAATTTTTCGGTTATGTTTTTAAGAACATCAGCACCATCTATTAAAGATCAGCAATATAGATCATTTAATTTAAAGCCGAATCCTTTAGTACAAGATACTGCATCTAAACCTACAAACTATAATTTTTTTACAAGCTTAACTAGTTATTGGCTTAAGCTTACAAAAATAAATGCGAATTCAAGCATAACCATATATATGGGTTTTGCATCAAATACAACGAACCTGTTCAACGGTGCTACAGTAGGTGAAGCACCACAGTTAAGCAACATATACGGCGAATACGATAATGGAAAAAACGTATTTTTATACTACACAAACTTTACCAATTTAAACGAATGGATTGTTAACATATCAAAGGGTAGCTACTCTGTAAAGGATGGGCTCAGCGTTAACTTTAACGGTCCAGGATACGTAGTAACTAACTCAACATACGGTCCTGGTACGGCATTTATGGCCGGGATAACTTCCATAGGCGACGTGGATAATGTCGGATACTTCAACTTAAGTGAGCCCGTGAACAACGGCCAAGGATGGGCCGGTGCATTCATAAGGTTAGCCTGCGGAAATACATACCCAGATCAGTGGAATGCATCTGGAGAGGCTAATGGTTGTGGTTCCCTATATGGTTATTTTATAAACAAGGAGGGCGTTCCAGGAACATATTTAGTCGAAATACTGAATAAAACTTCTTCTATTCAGTTCTTAAATGGAAAATTTAGCGGAGCTATAAAAACTGATTATCCGCAGTACCCAGCACATGTGGGCTTTGATGGTGTATATTCTTCTATATCAGTTCAGTGGGCTGCTGTTTTAAACATGCCACCAAACGGCTTTATGCCCTCATTCAACGTATCTAGCAAGGTTTTTCTGGCGGGTTCAGATCCAAATGTAAAAGTACCTAGCGGCATAATTTATTATGTTCCGATACAAATTACAAACAATCAACCGGTTCCAACCCCAAATGAGTACCAGCAGCTCGTCCTTGTAAACGCCTCTGAATACCTAAAATATGAAGCACCTAACCTGGACAACGTAGAGTTCTTCTATGCAAACGGAACAGTGATACCGAGCTGGTTAGAAGGCAATAATGAAAGAACATCAGGTTCAATAGCCAATTTGATCATAAAGGTAACTCCGGCTTTTCTTTCTTCCGTAATAGTTAATGGCCAATATATGCAAGTAAATTCAAGTGGCTATTTAGAGTTAAATGATACAAAGCCTGGAATTTATTATATACTAGCTGAAAACCCCTATTACAAATGGTACTTCAGCAACTACACTATTACAGCAGGTACGAACTACATAAACATAGATTTAATGCCAGCATACGAATACCACGGCGAAGGTGAGCAGTACCCTTGGATTCAGATAGGGCCCGCGTTCTTTCCAAATCCCTTTAATTCTCAAAATACAATATTCCTCAACGCTTCAGGACACATAGGTCTTATTCAGATAGATCCAAATAATCCCAACATAATATACATAGCTTCTGGGACGGCAGAGGATGGTATAATGGGCCCAGTCGGGGATGGAGGGGTCTACGAAACCTACAACGATGGCGTGAATTGGCTTCCGAGAGACTTCGGGCTTCCGTACGGCCCTATTTCCGGATTTTATATGGATCCAAATAACCCTAACGTACTATTGATCTCCTTTACAAACAATGGAATTTATAGAACTGATGATGGAGGCCTTTGGTGGTACAAGGTGTCTAACATAACAGGTGTCAACAATTTCGAACTGAGCGGACAGAAAATATTCGCGGGCAGTAATGTAGGAGTTATAGAAAGTGATGACGATGGCCTGACATGGAGTATAGTTTACAATTCACAATATCCGGTTGGGCCAATTTCGATCTCAGGCAGTGATATATATGCCTTGGTGTGGGGACCGTGGGCACCAGGTATCGGAGAAAGTTACATATATATGATTAAGTCGAACGACTTAGGCGCGACATGGGAAACTCTCCATACATTTATTGGGAATTATCCTGTGTTCATATCGGTCTCGCCATTCAATTCCTCGCTAGTGTATTTCAGTTACGCCGGAGATAAGTACACACTTTTTTCAAAAGATGGCGGTATAACTATAACCAATTCGAGCCTGGTCCCTGTTAAGGATGTAGTTTTTGATCCAAAGAACGAAAGCATCTTGTGGGCTTACGGACCGGGAGAGTTTTTCTATTCATTTAACGGAGGAAAGAGCTTCAATGAGGGTATGCCTGCAACAGATAACATGGGATTGGCGGTGTATCCAGGAAATGACAGCATTATTGTTTTGGGGTCTGATCAAGGAGTATACCAGTCCAATGACTTTGGGTTGAATTGGAAACCGATAAGCGGGGATCTATCGGATACCTTAACATACTCTGTCAGCGTAGGAGGCAACGGAAGTGTAATAGCGGTGGGCATGCAGGATTACAGCGCTTTCATATCAATTGATGGTGGAAAATCTTGGTTCGGCGGTAATACTCAACCCATACCAATAGGCGGGGAGAGTACAGATATAGCAGTTAATCCGGCAAACGCCTCCTGGTTATATGCGTATAGTTGGTCGGGCGGGCTTTCTGTTTCTGATGACGGTGGTTTGGAGTTTCAAAGCGTTGTTCCAGGTACTCCGTCTTATTTGCTTTCCCCGAACGCACTATTCATAGATCCCTATAACAACTCAAACGTATTTTTTGCATACATCCAGGGCGTATATAACGGGACGAAATACGGGAAGATATGGGATTTGTGGACTAATTCTCCTGCCGACGCTACTACGGTAACGATGACACAGCCGAACATGTTTTTGGTGGGAACCACCAATGGAGCATATTACAACCTGAACGGGACGTGGTTAAGATCATGGGGGATAAGTGGCTACGTCACTTCGTTTGCTGTGGATCCAGCTAACAAAAGTGTGGTAGTGGCTGCGACAGGTATGTTCTCGCCTGGATCCCTTTATATCTCAGATGATTACGGAAAATCTTTTAGTGTCCTTAACGAATCTTTTAGCAACTTTCAAGGAGGGCTTTTTGGCATCCCCATCGAAGTGTACTGGCTCAATATCACAGGCTATCCTTTGATAGCCGCAACCGTGAACAGCGGGATATTAATATCCTTAGACCAAGGAAGAAGCTGGGTTCCGATTAACTATAATCTAAGAAGCGGAGAGGTCACAAGTGTTTCATTTAACAATGGTAGCCTTTATATTTCTACATATGGTGAGGGAGTCTTAGTTTATCATAATTTTTCGATTGATAGTCTACCAGGAACCATAAATGGATATACTAACATTAATAATTTGAACATAACGATTAATGGACAACCCATCAGCATATATGAAGGTCACTTTAGAGTATTTCTGAAACCTGGAAATTACACTCTCTCTTACCTGCTTAATGGAATTGCAAAAAACACAACTATCGATGTGAAGCCCATGGGAACGTACAATATTTCTATCAACGTTCCATATCAAAATTATACAATAACGTTTTTAGAGACTGGACTTCCTCCAGGGAAAACATGGTCTGTAACATTGAATAACATAACAAAATCATCAATAAATGAAACAATAACTTTCACTATGCCTAATGGTATTTATAGTTACTCTGTCAAATCACCTATAACGGTAAATGGTATAGAATATATAGCCACAAGCTCATCAGGAACTGTAACAGTTAATAACTCCAATATAGAAATTCAGATAATTTACAAACAAGCTTTGTATAATGTATCCTTTGTTGAGACTGGACTTCCTCCAGGAACAACATGGTTTGTAAATTTAAGCAACGGCCAATCCTTTAAATCCATGACAAATACAATAACGTTCACAGAACCCAACGGAACGTATTCATACACAATAACAACAGAAAACAAAAATTATGCTCCGAGCCTATCATCAGGAACGTTCACAGTAAAAGGAGAAAACGTGAATGTAACAATAACTTTCAGTCTAATAACATATACAATAACTTTCACAGAGAATGGATTACCACCAGGCACATTATGGACACTCACATTTAACGGTATTACTAGTTCATCAACCAGTAATAGTGTCTCATATACAGTACTAGCAGGAACTTATTCTTGGAACACTACTTCAATAATAGCCGTAGGTAATAATACAAGGTATATCGCTTTAAGCTCATTAGGAACAATAATTGTTCCTACATCAACATCAGTCAACATTTCCTACATAAAGCAGTATAGCGTAACTGTACAGTCAACTGCAGGCGGAAGCACTAGCCCATCAGGAACATCATGGTACAATGCTGGATCAAATGTTAATATAGTTGCAATTCCCGCGTCAGGATACAGGTTCTATAATTGGTCGTCAAGCCCATCAATATCAATATCAAACTCATCACTTTCAAGCACAACAATGACAGTAAATGGTCCTGGCACAGTTAAAGCCCAATTTGTGCAGGCTTTGGCATCAACCATAATTCTGAGCCCATCAAGTGGAGTCCCTGGTACAATTGTTCAGGTTTCAGGTTCATTCTTTTATCCCAACTCTACAGTAACCATAACCTACAATGGAGACATTGTGGGGAAAGTCAACGCATCTTCGTCAGGCTCGTTTGTCCTATCTTTTACAATCCCATCCTTACCAAACGGTACGTACATAGTTAAAGCAACTGATTCCATCGGAAATACGGCAACAGCGTCGTTCACTGAGTTAACGGCTCCAGTCTCTGGCTCATCCATAACTTCATCTTCAAGTGTAAAATACATAAAAAACAAAACAGCTGTTGTTATTGTAGCTATGATCGTTATAGTGATAGTTACAATACTAGTTGCCTTAGCCAGAAAAAGAAAGTAGAGCAATTTTTATCAGTAATAGTAATGTGCCTAGATAGAATTTTATTTTTACAATTTGACCAGTTATTTTTTAAAGCATAAAACAAAATCAAACATCGTAAATCGTGCAATACAGCATTTTCTTCAAAAAGTTTTTAAGTATTGAATGCTTCAAATTTAGATGATATCGTACTTTGAACCATGCACAATTTGTTATGGTTTACCCTGCTTGTTCTATTCAATTAAGAGAATATAATTTCAGTAATTGCAAACATTTTATAATATTTGTATAAATATTCTTAGTAAACTACCATACTACTACTAAACCATCATAACCGTGCAGCAAGGATTTTTTGATAAAGCGAACGACAAGCCCCTTCTAGGGGCGAGGTAAAGTTTTTTTAAGTTTAGAAACTTATTAAAAATTGAGATAGTTGCTAACGGGTTATGCTTCACTGAAATATGAGTATGCATCTACCCTAACTAACAAGTGTAATAAAATAGGGTTCCAAGCCGATCAACTCTTAAAACATGAGGAGCGGGAGCCGATTTCTCCCGCAATATCTTCTCAGGGGATAATAGAGTAGCACCCATAAAGGGGTGTAACCCTTAAGACCTCAGGGAATTCCCGCCCTGAAGGGCGGGGAGGAGGTCAGTCTCTTACAGCAACCTATAGCATCCTTCATACACAACAGAGGTTCAATTAACAAAAAATTTTTTATAACTTCGTAAAAGATGGGTTGCGAAAGATAATTTTTATAAGTAAGCTTTCAAATTCCAGAGTACATGATCGACTTTTAATCCATATTTATTTATTATTATATCCTATATAAAAATTTTATAAAGTTATCCATCTATCAGAATGAAATTTGCCTTTAACCTATAATAAAATTAATCAAAACTATTTTAATTATAATTATTTTTAAAAATTATAATATGTTTAATATAATGCACTTAAAGTATTTAATTGAACTTATATAATTATTGATTGAATAAAAAGCACTTAATAATCAAAACTTTGGGTGATAAAAATGAAAAGATCAAGCGGAATACTAATGCCTGTTTTCTCGCTGCCAGGAGAATTGGGCATAGGTGACTTTGGAATATCAGCATATGAGTTTATAGATTTTTTAAAAGATTCCGGACAAACCTATTGGGAAATTTTGCCAATAAACCCTATCGACCCACTTTATGACAATTCTCCATATAGTCCCTTATCATCATTTGCTGGAAACACTTTGTTTATAAACATAGCATTATTAAAAGAATATGCATTTTTAGAAAAAAATATTTTACAAAAATCAAGCAATTTAATTGACTACAATATGGTTAAAGAAATAAAGTACCATTACTTCATTGAGGCATACAGAAATTTTAAAAAAGATGATAATTATTATAAATTTATTGAAGAAAATAAGTATTGGATATATGACTATGCCTTATTCATATCAATAAGAAATTATATGGGTAAAGGTCTATACGATTGGCCTTATGAAATAAAGACAAGAGATAAAAACAGATTAAAATTTTATGAAGAAAAACTAAAAACTGATATAGATTTTCAAATATTTTTACAATATATTTTTTATAAACAATGGTATAGATTAAAAAATTATGCAAACAAGAAAGGGATAAAAATAATAGGAGATTTACCAATTTATGTAAACTATGACTCAGCCGATGTATGGTCTCATCCAGAGTATTTCAAATTAGATAAAAACTTAAATCCGATATTTGTATCAGGAGTTCCTCCAGATTTCTTCAGTAAAACTGGTCAACTCTGGGGCAATCCAGTATTTGATTGGAACAAATTAAAAGAAAAAAAATTCAAATGGTGGATAGAGAGGTTTATGCACACAAGAAAACTATATGATGTTGTTAGATTAGATCATTTTAGGGGATATGCTGCATATTGGGAAGTACCCTTTGGAGAAAAAACCGCAATAAATGGAAGATGGACTAAAGGACCTGGAAAAGAATTGTTCAAAGAATTATTAAAAGAAATTAAGGAACCTAATATAATAGCAGAAGACCTAGGTCTAATAACACCGGATGTAAAAGAATTAAGAGATCAATTTAATTTTCCTAGCATGAAAGTTCTTCAATTTGCTTTTGATGGAAATCCTAACAACGAATATAAACCTCATAATTATAGCAATAAAAATTGCGTGGTATACACTGGAACACATGATAACAACACAACGATAGGGTGGTTTCAGGAATTAGGGAAAAAACAAAAAATTGACTTCCTAAAATATGTTTCCTTTAATAACCACTATGATAAAATTAATTGGGTCTTCATAAGACTTGCAATGAGCTCAATATGTGATATTTCTATAATTCCAATACAAGATATTTTGGGATTAGGAAAAGACTCTAGAATTAATACTCCTGGAACTATAGGAAAAAATTGGAAATGGAAACTATCTTCTAATTATTACAGCAAAAACTTATCCAAAAAGCTAATAGAATATTCAGAAATATATGGAAGATCTTAAAAATATTATATTTCAATAAAGCCAAATGTCTATCAAATTTCTAATCTCAAGAATTAAAACTCAATTATGCATTAATATTCCATAAATTAGTTATAGCATTTCAAATTAATAAATTTAATTTTAAATATTCTAAATTAAATGCTCAGTTATTATAATTAAATATTTATGATAAGTCATAATTTCTAATTTAAAAAATTATAACTTTCCTAATTTCCTTTATATCTCTAAATTTCTTTTAAACTCTTCTTTCCCTTTATCAATATCTTTGAGCTTAAATCTCTGTATCTTACCACTTTCAGTCTTAGGAAGTTTATCAACAAATTCTATATCTTCAAGATGAACATGTTTCGAATATTTTGTTTTAACAAAATTTATCAACTCTGTTTTTAGTTCGTTGCTTTGATTATATCCTTGCTTCAAAACGACGAAAGCTCTTAAAATATGCCCCCTAGTTTTATCTTCTACTCCAACTACTGCAGATTCTAACACAGCAGGATGTTCTATTAGCACGCTTTCAACTTCAAAAGGACCTACCCTGTAACCAGAGACCTTTACTACGTCATCAACCCTTCCAACAAACCAGAAATATCCATCTGAATCTATCGTTGCCTCATCTCCAGTTAAATAATAGTCATCAATAAATGATTTCTTTGTTTTTTCAGGTGCATTAAGATATCCCATAAATTGAAATCCTTCACTATGTGAATTAACTGCTATTATACCTTCATTGTTATCTCCAATTACTTTAACTTCATAACCTGGAGCTGGTAAGCCTGCACTTCCAATTTTTAATTCGGCCTCATAACCCCAGCCGTTATATATAATCATACCAACCTCAGTTTGGCCATAATGATCCTTTACTGGAATACCAAAATTTTTCATAAACCATCTTATAACTTCTGGATTAAGGGGTTCTCCAGCTGAGCTGGCTTTGTTTAATTTTAAATTATATTTATTAGGATCTTTTACAGAACCCATAATCATTCTATAAGCTGTTGGTGCAAAGGCAAAATTTGTTATTTTAAACTGCTCTAAAAATTGAAGAAAAGTTTCTGGGTTAAATGGAGCATCAAAAATATACGTTGTTTTTCCAAATAGCATTGATCCCAATGGTCCATAATATAAACCGTAAGCCCATCCAGAATCTGCTCCATTGAAGAACTTATCATCATTACTTAGGCCTATACCGTATTTCATATAAAGATAAGTGTTAAGTAAGAGTCTCTTATTTATCATAGCACCTTTAGGTAACCCTGTTGTCCCGCTTGTGTACAGCAAAATTATTTGATCATTCATACCCTGAGGAACAGATTTATTTAATTTTTCAACCGATATTGCATCTTCAAATCTAATAGCATTTGCGCACTTGTCTGGAAAAGTTATAATATTATTAGGTGCAGTTTTAACTTCCTTAATCTTTTCACATTGATCATTCTGAACAAAAAATAACTTGGGCTTTATATCTCCTGTCCTTATTTCTATAGCCCTTGGTCCAAATGCTGTGAAAAGAGGTTGATAAATAGCTCCAAGTTTCCAAACAGCTAGCATAATTATTAATTGTTCTAACTTTTTCGATGCTAATACCGGTATAACATCACCTTTATTTATCCCTTGGGACTTCATATAGTTAGCAAGCCTAGAAGACTTATCTAATAACTCTGACCAACTCATAGTATGCTTTTCCCAGTTAGAATCAACTCTTAAAGCTGCTAATTCATCAACATCCTTTACTTTATTTGCTATTATGTCATATATATTCATGCTTCTATATTCATTCATACCCAGAAAGCTATAAGCTTCATTCCATGAAAAGTGGTTAACAAGATCCTTGTATACTACCATTCTCCCACCACAGCTTACTATGTTATCAGTAGGTAAAAAATATTGTCAAAAATAATATATAAAATTTTCATTAGATTTCTTTAATATGTTTAATGCCTTCAAAATTGACTTGCTTATATTACAAATTTCTTTCACTAAAATTGACCCTATCTAAATCCTAAAGAGGGTAAATTTCATTATTATTTGACCTCCTCCCCACCCTAAAGGGCGAGGCTTTTAGTTGTAAAAACCTACACTTAAATAAACCAATACAAAACTTTATCTTAAATAATTAATAGAGACATGAGATAAATATATTATCAAAATATTATGTTTACTCACTAATTAATTTAAACAATATTATAAACCCAATTAATTCTAATGAGCTGATAACTAGCATTGGTATTGCTACAGTTTCATTATATTTCATAGATAAAAATACTGATGAAATTGTAGTAAACATGGTTTGAACAAAAAATATTCCGCTAAATAGAGTAAGTTTTGATAAAAACTTTGATTTTATGTTCTTTGAACTTTTATAATAAAATGAAAATATATAATAAGTAAATACAATACTTATTAATGCTATAGCTATTTCAAAAGTCCAAAAAGAAAGTAACTTTAACATTTAATTTCACCATTTTCGCACATAATTTTATTCAATAATAATTTATTTTGTATTAAAAATTTAGATGGAGAATATATTTGTCCATATCTAGGACCTTCTGAAATAAGTAAGTTGTTATCTATTAATACACTAAGATGATGCATAACTGTTCTATAATTAACATTTAAAATTTTTGATATTTGATTTGCATTTAATGGACCTTGCTCTATAATTAATTTAATAATTTTCAATCTCATCTTTCCCCCTTTGGATCCAACAAATATCCACCAAAAAAGGTGATCTTCACTTTTAAATTGCATATATTATTTTGCACCGTTATCAACCTATTATAAAGAAAAAATAAAAATTTTTTTGAAATTTATGATGTTGAACTATATACTGAACCTGTATAACCGGGTGCAACATCGCTTAGTGGTATTGGATGTACTATCCAATATTCGTTAATAAGTTGCCAATTGTCTATTGATGAATTATAGCTATAATAAAGTTTCTCAGTAACATTTAATACTAATTCGTGAGGCGTTGGATTACTAGTTGTTGGGAATGGGAATACTACAAATTGTAGAGGTGCATATACCATAGCGCTAGTCCCATTAACAGTAATGCTTGGCGGAACTAATGAGTACCAAACAACATATTCATACAAATTATCAAATTTACTCCAAGTCGCATTAATTTGATCTATTCCTGTATAATTACCCGTCAGTGGTCCTCCAATCCAATGAAGTACTGCATTTGGAGCATATTCTTGAATAATTAGAGAAGCATTTTCTATAGCAATATCATTCCAGTGACTCATTGCTAAAGAAAGAACTACATTAGGTTGTTGACTATTATATTGCGCAACTATTTCTTTATAATCTGAATTCAGAGATGTATATGATGAATTCAGATTGCTTAACTGTTCTGATAAAGAGTTAATTTCGTTCTTTGCTTGAGTTAAGTTTTGACTAATAGCGTTATACTTGTTTTTTAATGAATTATATGATGATGTAGCAGAACTATACATGAATCCGAATAAAGCTGCGGCTATAAGAAAAACTATAGCCAAAGCAGTTACTCCTATTAACTTCCCGTCCATTGTTTTCACCAGATAAATTAAATTTAATTCGTTTTAAAATTCGTTTTTCAAAATTATGCGTAATTTATATACAAATTATAAATAAAATGTTATATATAAATAATTTATATAACATTTAATATTAATCCTTAAAATTAAATATATATGGGTGAGAGATTGGAATACATATGGAAACTAAGCGGTTATAAATTTGATAATATAGAAAAACGAATAGCCATAATTCCTATAGGCTCTGTTGAAAGACATGGAGATCACCTACCTTTAGGTACAGATGCTGTAGAGGCGCAGTTTATATCAGAAGAAGTTGCAAAAAAAGTAAATGGTCATTTATTTCCAACTGTTTGGTATGGTTCTTCGATATATTTATCCAAGTTTCCTGGAACTATAAATATAGAAAGTAATGCCTTTAAATTATATGTTTATAGCTTATTGAAAGAAATCGCAAGAAATGGATATAAATTGATAGTAATTATTAATGGTCATGGAGGAAATACCAACCTATTAAATATTGCTGCAAAAGAAGCTGCTTATGAAATGAACGTGACCTATGTAATTATTGATTGGTGGAAAGATGTAGGAATAGAAACAAGACAGAAATTATTTGTACAACCAGGACATGCCGGAGACGATGAAACGAGTGCAATGTTGTATTTGGAAGAGGAAGATGTTGATATCGATAAAGCAAAGGATTATGTACCAACATGGTTACCAAAGGTATCTATCCAATCCCCTATTATAGAAAATTATTTATATCCGCATGCAGTATTAGGAGGACCAACAAAAGCTAATAAAGAAAAAGGAAAACAATGGTTAGACAGCGTCATAAATGATATTGTAAAAATTGTAAACGAAATAAATAAAATATTACTCGATAAAGACAATAACAATAAAAGGTGAAAAATTGCAACAAAATGTTATAGAAGTGAAAAATCTAAGGCATACTTATGATAATAAAAAATACGTTTTGGAAAATATATCATTTGAGGTCAGAAAAGGAGAAGTTTTTGGTTTGCTAGGAAGAAATGGTGCTGGCAAAACAACCACAATCAAAATTTTAACCACTTTAATCCTACCAACCTATGGAAGTGTGAATATTTTAGGATATGATATTAAAAAGGATGGTTTGAAAATTAGGAGCAGAATTGGGCTAGTACAACAACTACCCAGTATAGAATTTACAACTGTAGAAAAGAATTTAGATATATATGGCATGCTATGGGGTCTAAATAAAAAAATGAGAAAAGAAAAAATTGAAGAACTTTTAGAAATATTTGATTTAAAGAATATTAGAAAAAAGGATGCTATTGATTTATCAGGTGGTGAAAGAAGAAGGTTACAAATTGCAAGAGAATTTATGCATGATATGGACATATTGTTTTTGGACGAGCCAACAGTTGGTTTAGATGTTGTAATGAGAAGGAATTTACTAAACTACATAAAGAAATTGGTAAACAAAGGTTTGACAATAGTATTTACAACGCATATGTTGGAAGAAGCTGAGTATTTGTGTGATAGAATCGCTGTAATAGATAATGGAAAAATAGTTACTGTAGATACATTAAATAATTTAAAAATTAAATATGGAGGAAAAAGAACTGTAGAGTTTAAAATAAAAAATATTAATTTAAATGAACTAAAAAATAAGCTAAACGTCAACAATGACGACATAAAAATAGTTGAAGATAGACTGATAGTATTAACAGAAAACCCATATGATATTGTAGAAATGGTAATTGATAAGGTTAAACAATATAACGGAAAAATAATGTGGCTCAATATTAGAGACAAGACTTTAGAAGACGTATTCTTAAATGTTATAGGTGAAGAAAATGGCATATCCTAAAGTGATAAGGTTAATTTTAAGAAACTTGATGGTTAATAGCGATCCTGGGACTTGGCTAATCTTAGTTGGAATGCCAGCCATGTTTTTAGTGTTTTTCAGTTACGGTTATGGATCGATGTTTTCTGCTCTTGGATTATCCTACATTAATTATGCAAAATTTTTGGCTCCTGGAATGCTAGCTTATGAAACGCTTATAGCAGGAACATTTTCCGGATCAATGCTATGGTTTGATAGAAGATGGGGATCATTAGCTCAAATTTTGGCAATGCCATTTACAAGAACTGACTATCTATTGGGCCTTATTTTGAGTACAGTAGTCTTTGCAATAATGGGAAATGCAATTTTGTTAGTAATTACATACTTCTTAATACCTGGTATTAACTTCACAGTTATAGGAATTTTAATAATGGTATTAACTTTAATTATAGGATCTTTACTCTTCGGTTCTTTAATGCTTATTTTAGGTTCATATATCAAATCCCAAAATGCATATAATAGCGTGCAAATACTAATGATATTCTTTATTAATTTCGCATCGACGGTATTTTACCCTGCTATATCATTACCAAAGCTGCTTTTATATTTGTTTTATGTAAATCCTCTAACCTACATAGCCAATGTTATGAGGGATGGTTTCCTTAATAACATAAAAATAAATGATTTATATTATATAATTATTCTCACTGCAGTTTCATTATTACTAATTTACATTGCTAGAAAATCTTATATGAGGTCTGAAATAAAGTTTGAATAATTCAAAATTTTTATTTTATTAAAGACCTTATATATCAATAAGTTTCTTTTATCAAAACCTTCTCTTCTCCTGTAATTTTTTCTAACGGAATTTTATTAGTGTCGAAACCTTTGATGTACCAAATTTCTGAAGATAATGCTCCTACTCCCCATAAAATCATGTTGTAAATCACAAAATTAAGCTCATTAAATGATGATGTTAAGTAAATTGATATAGTATAGGAAACTATTATTGGTAACCTTACTAAACCTATCATAAAAGCTCTGGTAGCTGTAGGCATTAATATTGGTTCATAAACAGTTCTTACCGCCCATCCTAACTCGCTAAACATCATATTTAAAAATAGCAGTACATAAAATAACGAAACATATTTATTAAACATAATTACATATAAAAATATTGGTATCATAGTCAGAAATCCTCCAAAATAAGACAGAAGAGCAAATCTTCTTGATCCCAATTTATCAACTATTAGGGTAGCTATTAAGCCAGCAATAGAAGCTCCTAGATTTGCGTAAAATACAACAAGAACTAAACTTAAACCTGAAAAATAATAATCTGCAATAACATATGCCATAAGCCCATATGTTAAATACTGTGAAAGTCCAATTAAAACCAAGAAGGTATACCTATAACCCAACCCAACTTTTTTCGGAAAACTATATGTTTGTTCGCTTTCTGTATGAGCACTTTCGGATTTTATCTTATTTATTTCATTTTTAGCTTTATTTATATTACCTTTTGCAACGAGCCATCTGATAGATTCCGGTAGTTTAAGCCTAACTATTATTGCAATTATTGCACCTATTAGTGCAACTATACCCATAGAAACTTCTTGTATTTTAAATGATGAGCTTAAATAATATGTTAAAAAGGCTATCAACGATGCTATTACAGCTCCTATATTATCGAAATTAGGTAAAATTATTAACATCTTTTCTCTGTACTTTAGAGGAAAAAGTTCTGCAATTAAGGACAAAGCTACTGGAACTTCACCCTCAACACCTATAATTGCTATGGTATATGCAAATAAAGTTATATAAATGTTTTCATGTAAAAAAGCTGAATTAACTATAAAAATTATAGATCCCAAAGAATACAAAAACATGGTTATGAAAAATGTTGCTTTCCTACCTAGAGAAATGTCAGATAATTTTGATAAAAATAAGTCACCTATCAATGGTATTGCTGAAATATAAATTAAATAATAAATGTTATGATAAGCTGGATAAGTTAATATACCTATTGTTGAAATTACCCCCCACATAAAGAATCCAATTGCTAGTGAAATAAACGCTAATGAAATTGTTCTATTCCATTTCATATTATCAATTGTTTTTATTAGGTCTGACAACCATTTCACCCAATTTTTTACTACTAAAAGTAGTAATAAGTATTTCTTATAAACTTTTTTGTATTGTACACATAAATATATAAACCCACGAACACAAATATATATCATAGTAGGTGATTTCCTTGGATTTTAGGTTGGCAAGAGTTAATTTATCTGATCATAATTGGAAAGAAGTAAAAATTGAAGAAAATTTATTAAGAAAATTTATTGGAGGTAGAGGTCTTGGCACATATTTAGCATTGAAAGAAATACCAAAAGGTATAGATCCTTTTAATGAGAAAAATAAAATTTTCATATTAACTGGTCCTCTGACAGGTACTGGAGCATTTGAAACAGGAAGATATCATGTAGTTGGAAAAAGCCCTCTTACCGGCTTTTTGGGCGATGCTAATAGCGGCGGAGATTTTGGTCCATGGCTAAGATTTTCTGGTTTTGATGGATTAATAATAGAAGGCAAAAGCGACTATCCTGTTTGGCTTAGAATTGAAGATGGTGACATTAAATTTTATGATGCCTCAAGTATGTGGGGAAAAGGAGTACATCATACGGAAAAATTGATAAGGGAAAAGGTAAACATAACTAGTGAAAGTATGGGTAGCATATTATCTATTGGACCTGCGGGAGAGAATAAATCGAAGATAGCTGCTATCATGAACGATAGATACAGAGCTGCAGGAAGAACTGGTTTGGGAGCAGTACTAGGAGATAAAAAATTAAAAGCTATTTGGGTCTACGGAAAGAGAAATTTATTAAAAGAAATGTATGATTCTAAAAAATTTGTTAGCGAAGCAAAGAAATTAACTGACAAAATTATGGGAAATCCCGTCTCGCAAGCTTTGACCCAACTGGGTACTTTAGTTCTAATGAATATGACAAATTCTTTAGGAGGTTTACCCACAAAGAATTGGACTCATGGGATTTATGATAAAGCGTTTGATATAAGTGGAGAGCATCTAGCAGAATCTTATTTAAAAACAAGAAAAGGTTGTTGGGGATGTACAATTCAATGCTCAAGAGTATCAGAAGTTCCTGAAGGTCCTTATAAAACACCTATATCAGAAGGGCCAGAATATGAAAGTACTTGGGCTCATGGAGCTAATCTCTTAATTAATGATATATCATCAATAATAAAAATGAATTACTTGGAAAATGACATGGGTTTTGATACAATTAGTTTTGGAAACACCATTTCTACACTTATGGAATTATATGAATTAGCAAAACAAGGTAAACTAGATAAAGATAAAGAAAAAGAATTGATGGAGTTAATTAATATGAGCGGTATTGAACCAACATGGGGTAATAAAGATACCGTAATACAACTAATTTATCTTGCAGCATATAGAAATAAGATAGGAGATCTCATTGCAGAAGGAGCTAAGAGACTAGCAGAGCATTTTGGAAGACCTGATATAGCTATTCATGTAAAAGGATTGGAATTGCCAGCTTATGATCCAAGAGCATTAAATAGCATGTCATTAAGTTATGCAACTGCTAATAGAGGGGGATGTCATTTAAGGTCTTATAGTGTGGCTTTTGATATGATTGGTTCTCCTGAGAAATGGGATCCATTAGCCAAAGATATAAATAAAGTCAAAGGAGTAAAAGAACAACAAGACTGGTTCGCAATAGTTGATTCCTTAGTAATATGTAAGTTTAACGTATTTGGGACAGGAGCATCCGATTATTTAGAAGTTTTAAAAGCAATTACCGGTTGGGAAGATATAACAGAAAATGAGCTTATGACTACAGGCGAAAGGATATATAATGCGGAAAGATTATTCGACGTAAAAGAGGGAGAATATATAGATACATTACCTAAAAGACTATTAGATGAATCTCTACCTGAGGGACCTGCCAAAGGCCACACTGGAAAGGAATGGCTAGATTTCTTTTTGCCAGAATACTATAAACTAAGAAAATGGAATAATGGAATTCCAACTGAAGAAATAATAAGGAAATTGGGCTTAGAAGAATTTTTAAACAGATAATAAAATCACGGGTGAAAAGGTGAAAATTAAGGTTAGATTTATTTTAGATTACTACAAATACATAGGTAAATTTGAATTAAATTTAGATGTCCCAAATGATTTCAGATTAATTGACTTAATAGATTATATAGATAAAAACATAAAAAATGGATTCAAAGAAAAATTATTAAATGGAAGCGAAATAAAATACCCAAACATGATATTAATAAATGGTAGAAGAGTTGAATTCTCTAATAATTTAAATACAGAACTAAATGAAAACGATGAAATAACATTTTCTCCTTTAGCATATTTTGCTTTATAGGTGAAAGCGTGAAGCTAAAAATCCTAACCTTGGGTACTCTTTATTTGATAACTAAACACTTTGAAAACATAGTAAATTTTGACTTTGAACCTAAACTAGTTGACGTAATAAGTTATATTATTGATAAATATCCAGAATTAAAAAACCATATAATGAATAATGGGAAGCTTTTAGACAATTTATCTATATTAGTTAATGGAAGAGAATATAGATATATAGACGAAGGACTAAATCTAAAACTAAAAGATGGAGATGTAATAGCTATAGTACCTCCTGCCGGAGGAGGAAAATTTGTTTAGTTATAAAAACCATACATTTTTAATTCATTATCTTTTTTTGCATACATTTCTGTAAAATAAATACTAAGATAATTATTAGTAATGTGGCTACAAATCCGTTTGTGTTTACCCGTGGCGTAACTTTTCCTTACTTTTAATCTAATTCCGCCACGGGCACCCCTCTTAAGGGATCATACACAGTCGCCCTTAACTCATTGGGGCTAGTCGAGGGAAACACCACTATCCTCCCATCCACCTTTTATCACTCCCACCTTCATAAACAGCGCTCGTCATCAGGTAGGGGGTCACCAATAAAAACTGTTTCGGTAATACTATATAAACGTAATCAACATCAAAATTATATTTAGAAGTAATTAAAAATAACTAGTAGTTACGTAGAAGTGTTACAGTCTATAATTGAAAAAATTAGAGCTTACATATAAATTATTTATGTGTAATTTCAAACAAAATTTCATAGGAATATTAATTTTTACAAAGATTATTATTATTAGGGATTAAAATGGAAGATAAACAAGATTTAAGAAATAATCCAGAAGTTGTAAAAAAAATGGCATTACTTTTATCTCAAGGGGCATCAATGCTAGATAAAACATGTCCTGCATGCGGATTACCTTTGTTCAAAACAAAAAAAGGAGATGTAGTCTGTCCAGTTCATGGAAAGGTATATGTGGTTGAAAGTGAAGAAGAAATTAAAGATATAGAAATAGATGAAACATTGAAATCTGTTGAATATTTTGTGTCTATAAAAATAAGAGAGAAAATTAATAAAGATGAATTAGATGATATAATTGAATTATTAAGAATAATAGAATCCATTGAAAGAATTATGGCATTAAGGAAAGAAAAAAATAACAAACAAAATAAAAACGAAGAAAGAAAATAATTCAAATTAATAAGTATTAATAATAAAAAACTTCTTATTTTATAATAAATTTATAAATTAAATAAAAACCAGAAAATAGAAATATAAGATTATAATATAATCTCTTATCTGTTTAATATTAATATTAATTTCAAAATATAATATTTAGAAAGGGTCCGTAGCTCAGCCAGGACAGAGTGTCAGCCTCCGGAGCTGAAGGTCGCGGGTTCAAATCCCGCCGGGCCCGCTCATATTTATTTTTAATAAAACTTTAATTGCCCAATTATATATTTACATTATTAGTTTTATTCAAAAATTCTTTATATGTATTTACAATATCGTCAAGCAGAAGTATACCTAAGAATTTCTTGTTTTCCATAACTATGACATACCTAGAGCTTTTCATTACTTCAAATGCATCATATAAGGAAGAATCAGGCCTTACATATGTTGAGATGGGTAAAGCGTATTTTATAACCCATTCATCCTCATTTGCCTTTATTATATCAGTTAACCTAACTATGCCATGCAAATTATCCAATTCGTCAACTATAGGTAATGAAAACAAATTTAAAGATTTCATTATGTCAATTGCTTTTTTTACACTATCGTTAGGCTTAACAAAAATTTTAGAAATCTTTGATTCTGACACCTTTATCTTTGTTAATAATGGCGTTGAAAACTCAGATAAATGAGCTGGTGATTCTTGTCTATTTAAAGGTTGTTCGTGAAAAATTCCTCTAGAATTCCTAGCAACAAGATAAGCGGAAGCTAATGCAACCATTTCTGCAGGAAGTAACTGTAAACCGCCAGTCATTTCGACTACCATCATTGTGACGCTAATAGGCACTGAACCTGCAATTCCAAAAGTCGAAAGCATTCCAACTATCATGAAAGGCATAGGGGTAGTTACAATGTTTGGAAATAATAAATGAAATGCATAACCAACAGCCAACCCAGTATACCCTCCTATAACAATTCCTGGAGCAAACACACCTCCTTTAGCTCCAGAGCCTATAGTAAATGAAGTAGCAACAATTTTTGCTAAAGGTAATAAAAATAAAGCAAAAATTAATGGAAACATAGATGGAACTATATTATAGTTTGAAATATACCAGAGCCATCCATATCCTTCTCCCATAACTTCAGGGAAAAAGATGGCAACTAGTCCGGCTATAGCTCCTCCAATCAAAGATTTCTTAACAATATTTTTAAATTTAGAACTAAAAAGCTTCTCAATTTCAATCATTAAATATGGGTACAATATAGCGATACCTCCTGCTATTAAACCAAGAATTACATAAAGAGGTAATCTCTCTGGATTAAATGGTAAAGAATATGATCCAAATATAGGAGAAAACCCAGTCACAGATGAAAAGATAACATAACCAATACTTGATGAAATTAATGATGGGTATATGACGTTAGGTTCTAAATCTCTTTTATAAAGCAGTTCTGCAGCTAAAAGAGAACCAGCAAATGGAGTTTTAAAAATGACTCCTATTGCAGAACCCATACCTACTGCTGTGGCTATTCTTCTATCTTCTGGAGTACCTCCTAATAGATCTATTATCGCTTGTCCTATCCCTGCCCCTGAATGTGAAGCAGGGCCTTCTCTGCCAGCACTTCCTCCTAAACCTATAGTTATTGAGGATGAAATTATTGATGCAGGAATTTCTATAGGCTTTATCCTAAGACTTCTATGATAAGCCCTAATAGCAACATCGCTTCCCACCTCTTCTGTTTTCATTAACAAAGCAATTATAACTGATAAAAATGCAGCTGTACTAACTATTATAGGTAAAAATATTAGCTTTCTAAATTCATTCCAATAATTCATGTGAAACATTTCCCCTGGATGAGGCAAAGGAATTCCCAATATATTTTTCATTATCATATCTTCCATAACAAAAACATTTAAGTAATATAAAGATAGATCAGCTACACCTATTGTTAACCCTATTAAGATACCATATATGAACCATTTTTCATAATATGGCAAATTTGAAATTTTCATTTTTACTTCAACATGAATATATGTATAAAATTCTAATATAAGCCTTTATAATTATAAATTTGGATAATAATGAATTAAATATTAAGAACAAATAAAGTTAATAATTTTTGAACTCCTTCATTTTTAAATTTCCTTAAATTATTAAAGTATAATAACAATTATTTTATTTTTATTAAATTTTAAAGAAATAAGTTTAAGATAAGAAATTAGATAAAATAAATGATAAGCCTCGCCCCTTCTAGGAGGATTTTAAATCATTCTTTGAGCACTTTAAAAGTACTGTGGGATACAAGCCGATTGGCATGTAAAATACTTATGCGGGGAATTTCACGAGGATGGGCGTGTTAAACGTGGTTTGTTTGAGTGTCCTCGCGTGGGCTGAATCCTTTCTCATGTTAATAGAAATCTTTTTATACCTATTTATTATCAACTAATCTTGTAGAGAGACTGCTGAGACATAAGGAGGGACAAAGATTGCTTATCAACCCGATGGGGGCGATGCCCCAAGGGTTGGTGTTTGCGAAAGGGGGAAGGAAAAGGGCTGGAGATGTGACCCCCGTGCCGTTGGGGTCTAAGGAGTCCCATGACCCACCTACCACAAGTG
>Ga0080003_1000182_pt1 | contig 44676 bp, 44 predicted proteins | sample JossMetagenome_FD_69206 | JGI IMG/M metagenome (GOLD analysis project Ga0080003, IMG submission 69206) | Hot spring microbial communities from Joseph's Coat, Yellowstone National Park, USA - JC2_E (SPADES assembly) (version 2) | ecosystem: Environmental > Aquatic > Thermal springs > Hot (42-90C)... | reverse complement strand
GAAAGGCCTTTTTCAGTGCTGTACTTATAAACCACAGAGTCGCTGAAGCCGTACATATTCATGTATTCAGCATCCTTTTGGACGACTTCGTTGTTTGCAATTTGAGCCATAAATATCACAGTTAACAGTTACAAGAGCAAACATCAGGCGTGGGGAATAAGCCCAAAAACATTGGGGTTGAGTCTATCCTGATGCCGACGTATGATGATTATGAAGCCGCTATAAGAGTATTTAAAATTTGCGTAGAATAAAAGGACCGCATATACACTTTTTGCACACTGTTTTTTTACGCTACTTAGCCGAATTGGTGCGATAAGTTTTTATTTGTTCGATTCATTAGAGTGCATACGACTCAATTAGTTTTATGTATGGAGGAAGGCAAACTGCATACCCATGCAAATAAAAGCCGAAATTTGTGGCTTGCCGATAGTTAGCCCTGAGCGGTTGGTGCTAGATATTATATTTATTGCATCGTAATTGTATACATCGTATAAATTGCCGATGCACAGCTAAAATTCGTATAAGGGGAGAACATGCCTAAGAATAACTTCAAAAATGAATTCACATATAAAACATACCTAGAAGAGGGAAGGGAACAGGAGTTCGATGCTCTTTTCGATGAAGCAGTTGAACGCGCAAAGAAGGGCTTTGGAGCCAAATACCCTATGATCATAGGCGGAAGGGAGGTAACGGCGCAGGAGCTTCTCACTGAAAAGTCGCCTGTTGACTCTTCTATAGTAATAGGCTACTTTCAGAAAGGTACAAGGGAGCATGCAAGGCAGGCAATAGCCGCTGCAAAAAGCGCATTTGGGTCATGGGGCGCAACTGGATACAAAGAGAGAGCAAGTATATTCAGGAAGGCTGCAGATATATTTGCAAGGGAGAAATTCAATATAGCGGCGGTGCTAAGCTATGAAAATGCGAAATCGCGCTACGAGTCGATAGGGGAAGTGGATGAAGCGATAGACTTCATGAGGTACTACGCGGGCGAACTAGAAGCTAATAAAGGTTACATGAGGAAGACAAGCCTGAAAGAGAGTAAGGCCAGGACAGGGTTGGGATTCCAAGGTGCCCCGTCCGGTGCGGAAAAGGTAGTAATAAGCATGAAGCCGTATGGTGTATTCGGAGTGATAGCACCATTCAACTTTCCTGTATCTATTTCTGTGGGTATGAGTGTTGGCGCAATGATAACAGGCAACACTGTGGTGTTCAAGCCTTCGTCTTCTGATAATATGACCATGCTTACAGGCTTTACGATATACAAACTGTTGAAGGAGGCAGGCCTGCCTGATGGTGTGTTCAATTATCTTACGGGCCCGGGCTCAGAAGTAGGAGATGAGCTTGTAGTCAACAAGGATGTGCAAGGTATAGTTTTCACAGGCTCCAGGGATACAGGGCTAAGAATGATTTCAAAGGTTTACAGCGCGGGAATGCAAAAGGTGTTTGTTGTTGAGATGGGCGGCAAGAACCCTACAATAGTATCAAAGTATGCGAACCTGGACGATGCTGTAACAGGAGTTGCAAGCGCAGCATTTGGTTTCGCAGGGCAGAAATGCAGTGCACTTTCAAGAGTATATGTACATGAATCGATAAAAGAGCTGTTTTTGAGCAAGCTGATAGAGAAGGTGCGCTCGTTCAAGATAGGCGACCCGATAAAGAAGGAGAATTATATGGGTCCGCTCATAAGCGAAAGTGCTTACAAGCGTTATTTGGAGTCCATTGAAAAGATAAAGGCTTCTGGGAGGCTGCTCTATGGAGGTAATGCTGTATCTTCCGGCCTCAATGGTTACTATGTAGAGCCAGCCATAGCGGAGCTGAACCATAATAATGAGCTCTTCCACAAAGAGCTTTTTGTCCCGATACTTGTAGTAGACAGCTACAAGAACTTTGACGAGGCACTGGAAAAGGCAAACGATATAGAGTACGGCCTGACAGCTGGCCTCTATAGCAAGAACAAAAAGGAGATAAAAGAGTTTTCAAGCAGGATAGAGGCGGGAGTAGTATATATAAACAGGAGTGTAAGCGCAACTACAGGAGCAATTGTGGGGCTCCATACATTCGTTGGCTGGAAGGGCAGCGGGCTTACAGGGAAAGGCACGGGCAGCAAGTTCTACCTGCAGCAATTCATGAGAGAGCAGAGCATTTCAATAACAAAATGAAAGTGCGGCGCAATAGAGCGGATAGCGGCAGCGGCATCGCTATGCCGATGCGTAGCAGCGGTTATTTGCTGCAAAACATGGAATGAGTGCTTGTGCATATTCAAGGCTCTTTATAGGAGGCGGAAGTACAAAAGGGAAAAGGCAAGAATCGGCAATCTGAAGCTCAATCTTATTGTTGCGGACACGTTTGTAAAAAAGGCAATAGGTCTTATGTATAGAAAGAGCATCGGAAGAAGCGAGGGCATGCTATTCAAATTTGGCAGGGACGGCTATAATGGTATATGGATGAGGAACATGCTTTTTAGCATAGATATAATATGGCTTGATAGGGATGGCAAGATAGTCGATTACGTAGAGGATGCAAAGCCTTGCAGAAAAACTTTTGGATGCGAGGTGTACAAACCGCGCTTCAAAGCAAGGTATATAGTAGAAGTCAACTCGGGATTTGTTAAAAAATCAAACGTGAAAATAGGAGACAGATTTATCTTCTCCAGCGAATAAATTCATAGGGGATATTCACAGTTTCAAAGTTCGTTTCAGGCATGGCGCACAATTTATGCCAGCCTGCGTTTAATAAGTAAACTTTGACCATGATACATTTCATGAGGACAAAATAAGAAGAAATAAGAGAACAAGATAGAAAACAAAAATAAAAAATAAAAGTTAGAGGATTATCTCCTGCCCCTTCTGTTCATCTTTGCTCTTGCGATGTATCCGCTCTTGTCGATGAAGTAAAGATAGCCCTCCTGCCTTGTTATCTTCTCAGAGCCCACTCTCGACTTCCTGCCACGCGGATTAGTCTTCATCGGAGTCCTCCATGCATATCCGTCCTTGCCGATGAAATAGAGATACCCGTCCTCTCTATCTATTTTTTCCTTTCCTATTCTTTCTGCCATGACTTTCACCGATAGAGATACATGCACGTCATATTTAAATATCTATCGTCGATATGCCGTCGATTTAGTAAATGGTGCCTAATTGCATAAAATGAGGGAGCAGAGAGTCGCCAAACAAAAACACAACTATTATTAATTCTTATTCACAAAAAAGTGTGTGGTCTTATGATAGAAATAAAGATGCTGAAAGAGGTAAACTTCAAGAATTTTACATTCATTGAAGGCTTCCCAGGAACAGGTTTGGTCGGGCCGATGGCTGTTAGCTACATAATAGACAAATTGGGCATGGAATACGTAGGTTATGTAGAAAGCGAAGACTTCCCGCCGCTTGTTTCGGTGCATAACGATATGCCCATGAAGCCCGTAAGGATTTATTACAGCGATAAATATAAGCTTTGTACTATATTCGCAGAATTTGCAATACCTGTAAATATGATTTATAGCACAGCTACTGCAATATACAAATTCCTTAGGGAACATGGAATTTCAAAGATAATATCTATAGGCGGCATACCACAGGCTACACCCGGAAAAGCACTATTTTCGATTGCTTCTACCCAAGAAATGCAGAAGCTTGCAAAGGCCGCAGGACTCACGATAATAAGTGATGGAGTTTCAATAGGAGTAAGTGCACTGCTGATAAGCAGCGCCGTGCTTGACCATATAGACGATCTGAACATACTGGTGCCTGTATCGGGAGACATAATAGATCCTAAATATGCGGAATACGCCATACAGGCTTTCAACAAGGTCACGAAATTAAATATAGATGTGAGCGAGCTTGAAAAGGAGGCTAAGGAGGTAGAGGCAAAGGTACGGGAACTTATGAAAAAGGGCAAGGATACACATGAAAGCTACAAGAAGGTAGTAAGCGATACGAGCCCGTCCATGTATGCATGATAAATGCAAAGCACAAATTATCACTGTAGCACTGCATACCCTATTGCAAAGAATAGAGAAAAGAGAGGGCGATTTTATTTTTAAGCAGGGGTGGCAGAGTCTGGTTTGGCATAAGCCACGGAAAAATGCGCAGGACTTAAGATCCTGTGGCCTAGCGCCTTCGTGAGTTCGAATCTCACCCCCTGCACATATGTAAATGATGAAACTGCGGAGCTGAAGAAAGAAGGTATGTTTTTATTTTTTGCATGAGAGGTAAGTAGAAGGTCTTGCGATGGATTTTAAAGTGACCCCTTGGGAGATTACAGGCAAGGTAGACTATGACAAGCTCATAAAGAGGTTCGGCACTAAGAGGATCACGCCTAAGCTCAGGAGCAGGATAGAGTCTGCCGCAAAAGGGTCGGACGTATTTATCAGGCGGGACGTATGCTTCTCTCATAGGGACTTTGATATTGCGCTGGATGAATACCTGCATGGGGAGAAGTTTTTCCTTTATACAGGCAGGGGGCCTTCAGGCAAAATGCACATAGGCCATCTGGTACCGATGCTTTTCACAAAGTGGCTGCAGGACGCATTTGATGCAAACCTTTACATACAGATTACTGATGATGAAAAGTTCCTGTTCAAAAGCGATGCCACACAGGACGCAATAGAGAGGTATGCAAATGACAATATACTTGATATAGCTGCGGTGGGCTTCAATCCCGACAAGACATTTATATTTAAGGACACGGAGTATATAGGCCATATCTACCCGCTTGTCGAAAGAATAGCAAAGAAAATAAACTATAACACTGTAAAGGCGGTCTTCGGATTCACGGACTCCACAAATATAGGCATGATTTCATTCCCAGCCATTGAGATAGCGCCTACCATGTTTGAGAAGGCGAGGTGCGTAATACCTGCATCGATAGACCAAGACCCCTACTGGAGGGTACAGCGCGACATTGCAGAAGATCTGGGATACAAAAAGACAGCGGCACTGCATCTTAAACTGCTTACAGCGCTTACGGGCCCAGAGGGAAAGATGAGCGCTTCCATGCCTGAGACTGCGATTTACCTATCAGACACACCCGAAGAAGTGCACAATAAAATCATGAAGTATGCATTTTCAGGAGGGCAGGAGACAAAAGAGCTTCATCGTAAACTTGGGGGCAATACTGATATTGATGTCTCATTTCAATGGCTGCATTACTTCCTAGAACAGGATGATTCAAAACTTGAGAAGATACGCAATGACTACAGATCAGGAAGGATGCTTTCCGGAGAGCTAAAGGAAATTGCAATAGATAAGATAAATGCCTTGCTCAAGCTGCACAATAAAAGAAGGGAGAGTGCCGTAAAACTGGTAGAGCAGTACATGTACAAAGGCAAACTTGCAGAGGAGATGTGGTCTAAAACCTACAGGTAAACCTGATGTCGTGACGGGTTGCAGAAGAAGCCTAACTGAAAGAAGCAGCAAAAAGAATAAATAGATTGGTAATCCCAATATATGCTGCTAATTATGTTTTTGCTTTGGTTGATCCCATGAATGAAAGATATGATATTATAGTAGCAGGGGCAGGCATGGCAGGTCTGCCGGCTGCAGCAATGGCTGCAAAAAGCGGCGCAAAGGTGCTTCTGCTCGACAGGAATAATAAGGAAAATGTAGGAAGGAAGACAAACTGGGGCTGGATCTGCGGAGATGCAGTTGCGACCTCGCATCTGGATTTTATAAAATCAAACCTCGGCATAAGCTTCTCATACCCCGAGCTGGAACAGCAGGTAGACGGGGTATACGCCATCTCTCCTGACTTCAAGTCGAAGATACTTTTCGACGATGGAAACGGATATGTCCTGAACAGGCCCATCTTCGAGGGCAAGATGCTTGAGCATGCATTGAAGCAGGGAGTCGAATATATGCCAAACTTTGAAGTGGAAAGGCCTATAATAGAGGACAATTACGTAGTGGGCATTGCAGGCAAAGATGAGAAAAAGGAACATAGGGAGTTCAGGGCCAAGGTGGTAATCGACGCGCTGGGAATATCCACTACGCTAAGAAGAGCTCTGCCGAAGAACGACTATGTGGAACGCATGGTTGATATAGACGACCTAGAACTGACTGGCAGGTTCCTGTACGAATTTGATATAGATCATGAAGACCCGCTTCTGTACAATCCTAAATATGCGTTAATACACATCAACCAGGTCATAGCACCGGGAGGCTACGGCTGGGTATTTCCAAAAAAGGGTAATAGGGCGAATATAGGTATAGGCGTGCAAAAGAGGAGTCTGGAGATAAGAAATGCAAAAATGAACAGAAAGGACACGCTTCAAAGCCTTATGAAGGAGTATGCAACTTCTATACCTGTATTCAAGAACATGAGGCTTTACAATGAAGGGCCGAACGGAGGAGAGGGTTATTGGTCTGTTGCAGTAAGGCACCAGATGGAGGCGCTGACATTCAACGGCTATATCGGTGCAGGAGACAGCATGGTCATGCCTAACCCGATAAGTGCAGGGGGTATAGGGCCTGCGCTTACAGCGGGCGTACTTGCAGGCATAGATGCTGCAGAGGCGGTGGCAAACGGCGATGTGAGTATAAAGGGGCTGTGGAAGTACAACCTTGATTTCAACGAGCATTACGGCAAGAAGAGCGCCAGCCTTGAGGTGTTCAGAGTTTATTTGCAGTCGCTCAACAACGATATAATAAACTATGGTATGCGCGTTTTCCTAACGGCGAAGGAGGCCCAGCAGTTGAGTTACGGTCTTGTGCCAGAGCTTAGCCTCGCCTCTAAGTTCAAGACAATACTCCAGGGCGCAAGCAACATAAACGCCTTCAGGAACCTGCTTTATGTGGTAAAGAAGATGAAGGAGATAAACCAGCTCTATGAAAAGTACCCCAAAAGCCCCGAAGAGTTTCCGGAGTGGAAGAGTAGGATTCTGAACGAGGTAAAGGAATTTAAGGAAAGGTTCAAGCCGAACCCCGTGTAAAATGATGATGCTATGCCTGAAAAAGAGACTTATACAAAGTATGAGAAAGCTAGGATCTTAGGTGCGAGGGCGCTGCAGCTGGCATACGGAGCTCCGCCGCTTATAGAAGTGCCGGAAGGAGTAATAGACCCGCTGGACCTAGCAGAACTGGAATTCGAGAAGGGAGTTATACCTATAACAATTCTAAAGCACACAGCAAACGAGAAATGACACTGACATAGGTATGCGCTTATAGCGGCTTCTGGCTCAGAGAGTGCACAGTTCCTGCAAACTCTCCGCTCAGCAGGTATACCTCTGAGCTCTCGTAATCAAACACGCTGTTCCTAAAAAGAGGATTGAGGTTCTCTTTCTGGAAAAACTTGGCGACGTTGATGCCCATTATCAGGTCGTTAAATGCAGGCATTGAGACCAAACGTATTTCCTTGTTATGCTGCGGGTAGTATTTCTCCATGCCCGGGCCGGCATGCGAGACAAGCCATGCCTTGTAGTGGTAGCTGCCGCCCTTGCGGTCTTTCATCGATACCGCTATGTGGTTATGGGCAGAGATGATATACCGCTTTGACATCGCCGTGGCGCTCGGCCATGCATTACCATGAAGTAGGGCGTAGCCACCAATTGTAATCTCCTTTTCCATCTCCATGCCTATGACCTCGGAGAGATGAGCGTCGTGGTTACCTTCTACTATGCGGATTTTATAGCCTGAAAGTTCCTTGAAGAAAGCACGGATAGATTTCGCCTCGACCTCGTCGGGATAGAGGATGCTTTCCTTCACGTCGCCAAGCAGGATCAGGTTTTTCGCGCCGAAACGCTCTAGCAATTCAGCCACCTTTTTTGCCATAGCTTCGGCAAACGAATATATATGTACACCCTTTTCCCTGAAGCGCGCCTCTGCGCCTATATGGAGGTCTCCTATCACTAGGTATTTTTGTGCGCCGTGGCTTATGAGCAGCGCAGGCTCGTTGTAGAGGAATTTTATCGGTGGCGCCGGAACTTCCCTTTCAGAGAGATTGTTATGCATGGAGAAGCCTTTTCTTTAGTTTCGCTGATTCCAATTTTCAATTTTGAAAATTATATATGCACTAGATGCATTGTATTTTTATATATTGATTGCAGGCTATAAAACAAAATTTGAATTTATATAACCTGCGGTAACGACGATGGCGTGCCTGCCTGTTTATAATATTAGGCTGCACAATAAAAAACGTAACCATTTAGAATTGTTATTTCAAAAATGTATAGAATGTAACTGTGTGTTTTTGATGGCGGGGTTTTCTCCTACGATTGGCAAAATAGCAGGCATAGATATAGAGCTGCACTGGTCGTTCCTATTACTTCTCATATTTGTGCTGCTGATAAGCACGTACATATTCGCTCTATTCGTCATACTTTTCATATGTGTCTTGCTTCATGAGCTCTCACATTCTCTAACATCACAGCGTTATAGGATCAAAGTAAAGAAGATTGTACTGCTGCCCATAGGAGGCATATCGGTAATGGATCTAGACACTGTCAAGCCCAGGCAGGAGTTTTACATAGCGCTTGCAGGTCCTCTTGCAAGCATCGCCCTCGGACTTATATTCTGGGCTATGGTGCCGTTTTCCCCGGCAGGGATAATAAGGCAGACGATAACATTTACTTTTGAGATAAATCTCCTATTAGGCATATTCAACCTTCTGCCGGGATTCCCGCTGGATGGGGGCAGGGTGTTCCGCGCTTATCTGGAGAGGAGCAGAAGCTATCTCAAATCAACGCAGATAACAGTCAAGGCTAGTAACATAGTTCTTGCACTTTTTGTCATAGGTACGATAATATTTGCGATCTATGTTAAGGGTTACTCGATTGCGGAAAGGGAGTTCATTGTATTCTACGATGTATTTATAGTGATGTTCCTGTACTCTGGATCGCAGGCGGAGCTGCAGGCTGCATACATGAAAGAGTACGCCTCTGACCTCTACGTAAAAGATGCGGTGAGCAGAAACTTCATACTTGTAAACAGAAGGGAAAGTCTTTACAAAGTGTATGAAAAGATACTGAAAAAACATACCAGCATAGTGCTTTTTAGAGACGGGTCTGCAATAAAGCTGGCAAGGATACCCATACAAAAGCAGCATATCGACTATACTATAATGGAAAGGCCAATTTCAAATCTGGGCACAGTTGTACCCACGATAGATTACAGCAAGGGCTTGTACAAGGCGTTGAGCGATATGCAGTCAAATAATTCCGCGCTGCTCGTTGTAACAAAAGGCAACAGGATTGTTGGTATAGTATCTGAGCAGCACGCTGAATCGGTGATAGCACTTCATGTTTCCGGAAAGATGCACAGGAAAGAGAAGGCGGCAAAAACGGCAAGTGCAACGGCAAAAGGGCCGGGCTCTTCCTAAAACACCTTTGCAGAAATCAGTTTTCCAAGGAGCCAACTCCGTGTGCCTTTGCTTATCCTCTATGGAAACTAATAAAAAGATTCTAATTCATAAGAAATAGGCGAAGCGCGACCAGGTAATCCTATGCTACATATAGAGAAGCTGTCCCTTCACAACTTCAAGTCATTTAGGCAGGCAACGCTAAAATTCGACGAGGGATTCAACTGCATAGTGGGGCCGAACGGCTCTGGAAAGTCTAGCCTGTGCGATTCGCTGCTTTTTGTTCTGGGGGAAACGTCGCTTAGGCGCATGAGGGTAAGCAGCCTGCAGCAACTCATAAATAATTCGGCAAAGCCAAATCCGGACGATGGAATAAAGAGGGGATGGGTTTCAGTAACACTCGCGGGAGGAGAGGAAGGGCCGGTAGAGATAATCAGAATAGTGAAATCCAACGGGAAGGTAGGTTATAGACTCAATGGGAAGCACGTTACTAGACAGGACGTGATAAGCGTGCTCCATGCACACCGGAGCGAGGTAGAGTCGACCAACACGATTACACAGGGAGAAATAACAAAAATCTTCAACCTGAACGCAAAGGAGAGGAGGGAACTAATAGACGTTGCAGCCGGAATCAGAGAATTTGATGAGAAAAAGGATGCGTCTCTAAAGGAGCTTGAAAAGGTGGAAGTGAAAATAGGCGAGGCAAAGATAATGATGAATGAAAGGAAGGGCTTCCTCGCAGAGCTGGAAAAGGAGAAGAGGGACGCAGAGAAATATAATGAGGTAACAACTACGCTGAAGAGGTCGAATTACACCATACTTAAACTCAGGGAAAAACAGCTAGAGGAGGAGCATGAGAAATTGCTCGGTGCACGCAGAGACCTTGATAACAAAGTTGAAGAATTAGACAGGAAGCTAAAAGAAAACGCAATGGAGATGGACAAACTGGGAGGAGAGAAAACCAGGCTTTCGGAAGAGCTCAATAAAAGATCGGTAGAGGTAAATTCCGCAAACCACAAGATAGAGGAGCTCGCGAAGCAGATCGCGGTAATCAAGGAGCAGATGAAGGCGGCGGAAGACAGCACCGCAGCAATGGAATCGCAGGGCGAGCTTCTTGAAAAGGAAAAGGCAGAGATAGAAGCTAGAATGAAGGAGAATAGCAGCTCTATGCAGAAAATGAAGGAGGAACTTTCAGAAAAGGAGAAAGAGCTCGGCGAAGGCGAGAGCTATGTGCTTTCAGAAGAGGATAATACCAAAATGGTAAAGAGGTATGAAGAAAAAAGGGAGGAACTCGAAAGGCTAACGAAAGAGCTCGCGAAGCTGGAAACGGAGAAAGGCGTGCTGGAGAGCAACATGCGCGCTACAGAGGGCATGCTCGCTGAAATAGAGGAGGCGCTTACGTCCGCATTAGGGGAGTATGCAAAGATAGAAGAGGAGATAGGCGATAGCAAAGAGGCCGCAGGATTCATTGAGGAGCACGTAAATGCGCTCAACGCAGAGCTCAAAAAACTGCTCGAAAGCGAAGCTGAGCTCAAAAAGGTGCAGAGCGCGCTGGACATGGAGATGCTCAAAGTAAAGGAGAGGATAGCTATTTATGGCAGCTCTGACAGAACCGGCTCGGTGCTCGCAAAGCAAATGGGCAAAGGGTTCTATGGAAGAGTAAGGGATTTGATAACATATGACAACAGGTATGCAGAAGCTGTGAGCGCAGCGGCACAAAGCAGGCTTAATTATTTTGTGGTAGACGATGTTGAAAGCGCAGAGAGGGCTATACGCATATTGAAGGAGGAGTCGCTGGAGAGATCCTCTTTCATACCTATCAAGGATATAATAGTGGGGGAACAGAAAGCTGTGAAGGGGTTGAAGCGCGTAGTAGATCTGGTAAGTTTCGACGCTAAGTTTGAAAAGGTGATGGAGTTTATCTTTTCAAACACGTTCCTTATAGATAGTGTCGGCAAGGCAAAGGAAATCGGCATAGGCAGGGCGAGGTTCGTAACGCTTGAAGGGGAACTTGTTGAGTCGTCAGGAGTGGTAAGCGGAGGGGCGTCTAAAAGCGTCCCGTCAATCGCGGTGCTGAATTCCAAAATCGCTGAATTGCAGCGCGAGAAATCCACAACAGATTCAAAATTAGATGAGATCTCCAGGGAGATAGAAGCAAAAAGGAAGGAGCTTGCGGAAGAGGAAGTACAGAAGATGGCTAACAGCTCCGATGAAAAGAGGGCCGAAGAGGAACTTTCGAAGGCTAGGGTGCGGCTTGAGGCCCTCAAGGCGAAAAAGGAGGCCTACTACAAGGATCTCTCTGCATGGAGGGAGGCGCTCTCGAATACGATTGCAAGCATAAATGAGCTGGAAGGCGATGTATCAAAAATGAAAGAGGAGACAACTTCGCTGTATTCCGCTATCTCTGGAATGCTGGCTATGAAAGGCAGGTCTGCAGCAGACGAGAAAAAACGGGCGAAGCTCTCTGCAAGCAGGGACAGAGTAGAGCAGCTGAAAGTGAATATCGCCTCTCTAACGAAAGAGAATGAGATGATACAGCAGCGCATCGACGGTATAAGTAAAGGGTTGAACAGCTATGCATCGCAGATTAAGGAGCTGAAAGAAAAGAAAAAGACGCTGCAGGCGGAATCTGAAAAGCTGGAGAAAGCGAAGGAGGAGCTCGAGAGCACGATAAAGGAGCACGATTCCAAGTCCGCATCACTCTTCAAGTCGGTATCCGAGCTGGAAGGCAAGCTGTCAAAGCTCAGCTTTGAAAACGGTAAGATGGAAAGCGAGCTTGCAAAGGCAAAAGCAGAAGCGCAAGTGCATGAGATGTCGCTGACGCAGGTGCAGACCAGACTTGCAGACATAAAGGCAGAGCTCATGTCATACCAGGATGTAATACCGATAGAAGGGCTCTCTATAAAGGAGCTCGAGGACAAGATAGTGCTGCTGAAGGCTGATCTGGAATCGCTAGGCAGCGTAAACCTCAAGGCGCCCGAGATCTACGAAGAGAGGAGGAAAATGCTCGAAGAGGCGGAAAAAAAGCTTGCCACACTGGAAAGCGAAAAGAACTCAATACTTTCTATAATAAACGAGGTCGAATCGAAGAAGCTGAACGTGTTTAATGAAACACTTGAAAAAGTAAGCCAAAATTTCGCAAAGCTTTACCCCTATGTATTCGAGGGTGAGGCAAAACTGCAGCTCTCTGACCCGAAGGACCCGTTCAACTCTGGGCTTACAATAAGCATCTCGAAAACGAAGAGTGGCAGCTCCGTGGATGCGATGTCAGGAGGCGAAAAGTCGCTCATTGCGCTTATGCTGATATTCTCGATACAGATGATGAAGCCTATGGCGCTTTACATATTTGACGAAATTGATGCGGCGCTTGACGAAGAGAACTCAAAGAAGCTTTCAAAGCTGATAAAAGAGCTAGGCAGAAGGTCGCAATTCATCGTAGTAAGCCACAACAATGCACTGATACAGGCCGCGGATGCAGCGATAGGAGTTGCCAAGCAGGACGGGGAATCACGGGTTGTTGGCATAGAGATAGCGAGCACACAAATCAGCACAGGCGCAAAAAATGACGATGCAGCAGCACAGACATGAAGCTGTCGCTAGTGGTAAGTTTGACTGACAAATACAAGAGAGGGAGGAAACAGGAGAATAGTTCCAGGATAAACACGCTGCCGCTTTACATACTTATAGTTATACTCTTCGTATTGTACATTTTATTCCAGCACGCAGTATTGTTTTCCGCTGTATTCGGCATAGCACTCTTCCTTATAATAATCGTAACTATAGTCATAGAGATGGGCGGCAGTATAAGAGAGGAAGGGGTAAAAAAAAGCCTGATCGAGCTTGCACTGGCGATAGTCATAGTGGTAGCGCTGTGGTTCGGCCTCAAGTTTGCCCTCAACACACAATACCCGCTCAATGTAGTACCGACATGCAGCATGCTGCCGGTGCTACACCGCGGCGACCTTGTAGCAATAGAGGGTGTATCAAATGTCGCACAGCTAAAGGCACCAATAGTAAATGTTAGCGCAAAGGAATGGAACAGCACGCTACATAACTTCGGGAGCGAATTCCTAGAGTGCGTCGCTTACAACGCCAGCACTGGAAACGTTTCGTCAGTGTTCAAAAATGGAGATGAACTTGTGCTATACCCCTTCTCTGGTGTTGGGGGTATATTGCAGCAGAACCAGCAGGGAGGCAATCTTATAAAGTATCAGTGCGGCCTCGCACAGGTAAAGACAAGCTCGGGCGCGACATACAATGAAGCCTACACCAAGTCGATAACGATAGGCAATACAACCATACAAGGAGACAGAAACAACTCGATAATTGTATACAAGACAATACCGCAGGACTACTTTTACAAGATAGGCGATGCTTACATAGTGCACAGGGTGTATGCGGTAATCCGCGCGGGAGACAGCTACTACGTGCTCACTAAAGGAGACAACAACCCCGGCCTTGACATACAATTCGGCAATTACCCCATACTGCTGGAAAGCGGAAACAGCTATGTTGAGGGCAGAGTTGTAATGGTGGTGCCTTATCTGGGTTACCTAAGGCTCATTTTCAGCAGGCAAATAAGCGAACCTGCTGGATGCAACTCCACAATAATCCATAGCTGACTCATGCATAGATAGGGTTTTTCTTCCAAAAAGAAAGAAAAAGCGAGTAGACAGCAGGAAGAAGTGGGGTTTCTTCTCTGCATGCCGCCAGCATAATTAGCATAATTAGTTCATTTGAGCTTAAACAGAAGGAGTATCTTTGATGTCAGACCTTTACGGTGGTTTGGAACGGAGAAGGATGCACTGGCATACTTGGGCTTTAGGGCCCATATCATACCTGGGACTTCCTCCTGAACTACTACATCCTCGTCAAGTTTTGTCATGAACATCACTTTTTCTTAAAGCTATAATAGCTCATCGCGTAACCATACTTGCTGCGCATGCTTTCAGTTATGCGTTTGCCGAGATTAGTCGAATCACTGTTGCTTTTCGCCTTTACAAGAAAACCGTAATCCCCTTCAGTAACATAGACTTCCTCTATGCCGTCTATATCGAGCAGCTTAGAGGAAAGCGCATCCGCATTAAGGTTAGGCAGAGGCTTCAGAAAGAAGAACTTGTGCATCGTACTGACTCTCTTTGTATCTTTATGATCTCCATCGTGTATGCTTTTGTTCCCCAATACAACACCCATCGAGTTTTACACATAACGCAATACATAGACCTTTTGACTTTAACCTTTTAAGGGAAAAAGGATTAGGAAAACTTTCACGTGCCACGTAGAACGTTCAAAGGTGTGGGAGGGTTTGGGCGCGTTGGTTGTAGTATCAGAAACCGTGTTATTGCGGCCAGTTATGGTTATGGATTCTGAATCAACTGCATTTCGCCATGAAGCATGCTCGGCTCTTTTAGTATTATATACACGCATGTAAGACACCCAAACCCGAGTATACATTTAAGGTTTTGATTATAAATAGGCTGTTAATATCTGCTACTTTTTTGGACACCTTTATAGGAGGGTCATTAAAGATATTTCTATTATTTAATAGTTTTATAACCTTATAATATAATAATATATTGGATAATTTAAATACAATTAAATATTATATAACCTTAAATAAGATCGTATAATGTGGTAAATTTTTAGAACAGCATAATGGCAGAGCATAAGATGCTGATTAGCTCGTCTTTCAGAATCCACAAGGGCAGAGAGTGCGGTGCGGGGCAACACATATATATGTTTCTTTGTTCAAAAATAGAATAGCTTTTATATCTTTATTTTCAATTCTATCACTGCTTTGCATTCCTGCATCGGCATTGATAAGCGGTTACAGTACACATTTATGTGATATAAATGGCAAACTTATCGGGAGATATACGCCTGGCTGTAGACAGCGGCAAGGTAGCTATAGGAGCCAACAATGTCATTGCTTCGATAAGCAAAGGCGATGCAAAGTTGGTGGTGCTTTCCAGCAGAGGCAAGCCGGAACTGCATGCTGATATTGTGCACCTCGCAAAACTCTCTGGACTGAAAATTATAAACTTCAAAGGCAGCCCTATTGATCTTGGCGCGGTGTGCGGCAAGCCGTTCTCCGTATCCACAATCTCTATAATAAACCCAGGAAACTCTGGCATACTCGAGAATGACTATTCTAAGGCTGGAGAAGACAAAGTTGAGAAGAAGCCGAAAAGGGTAAGGAGAAACAAGGCACAAGAAAACGCCGAGGAAACGGAAGAGGGTGCAGAGGAAGTTTCAGACGAAGGCTCAGGGCAAAAAGAAGAAATAGTGTGAGTTTATGGGAAATGGAGAATTTGCTGCAAGAAAGCTGCTTAAGCAGAGAAAGCACCAGATCATGCTAAAGAAGTGGTTAAAGAGGAAAAAGTTGAAACTAAAGCAAAAGTATGATCCTGTAGGTGTGGTGCCGAGGGCCAAGGCGATTGTGCTACAGAAATACGCACTCCAGCAGAAGCAGCCTAACTCGGGGCAGATCAAATGCGTAAAGGTACAGCTTATAAAAAACAATAAGATAGTAGGCGCGTTTGTACCTAAAGATGGTTCAATAAACTTCATAGACGAACACGATGAAGTTACAATAGAGGGCCTTGGCGGCTCACAAAGGGGACAGATGGGCGCAATACCTGGAGTGAGGTTTAAAGTTGTTGAAGTAAACGGCACGGCCCTTGAAGAGATAAGGACAGGAAGGAAGGAAAAGCCGAAGAGATAAAGTTGGTTTGAATGGAAAACGCAGAAGCTGATAGTGAAAAGAAGAGCAGCGCACCTACACAGCCTGACAAGACGCAGACACAGCAGCAGAGTAGCACTACTGAACAGAAACCCGCTGCATCTCCGATGCCAAGGAGGAGGCCTGCACAAAAGAAAGAGCTTACAGTTGCCGCTTCCATCTCGGGTGAGAATGCAAAACTTTTCGGAAAATACAGCTATGAGGTTAGAATTTCAGACCAGAGCCTTAAGAACTATATCAATCTGAAGGCGCTTGAATACCCCAATACGTTTAGAAGGAACAGCAACGACGATTTCTCAAAGGCAAATATAAACATAGTAGAAAGGCTTGAGAATTACCTTATGAGAGGAGGTACAGGCAAGAAGATTGGAAGCCACGTAATAAGGACAAAAGGCAGGCTGCAGGGTAAAAAGATAAAGGTCATGCATATTGTGGAGAGGGCTTTTGACAAGATTGCGGACAAGACACATGAGAACCCGCTGCAGGTGTTGATCAAAGCGATAGAGAACAGCGCACCGATAGAGGATACAACAAGAGTCAGGTATGGAGGTGTTGTGGCGAACGTTACTGTGGATATAAGCGCAAGCAAAAGGCTTGATATCGCACTCAGAAACATCGCATTCGCTACGGTTATAGACGCGTTCGACAAAAAGAAGAGCATAGTTGACGCCCTGGCTGATGAGCTTGTACTTACTGCGAACAACGACATAAACAGCTACGCAGTGAAGAGAAAGAATGAGATAGAGCGCATGGCGAGGAGCGCAAGGTGACGGTGCTAGTTATGGTAAGGAAAGAATTGATGGTAGAGGAGATTGCAAAGCTCATGACTGACTATGAAAGTATAAGGAACATAGCTATAATAGCGCACGTTCACCATGGCAAAACTACACTCACAGATTCGCTTCTTGCCAAGGCAGGGCTTATATCGAAGGCGGTAGCAGGAGATGTGCTCTACACGAACTACGACGCAATAGAGAAGGAAAGGAAGATGACTATCAAGTCGGCGAATATCTCTCTCGGCTTCAGATACAAGGATAGGGATTATATAATAAACCTGATCGACACACCCGGCCACGTCGACTTCGGTGGACATGTGACGAGGTCTATGCGCGCAGTAGATGGAGCAGTACTCGTAATAGATCCTGTAGAGATGATAATGCCTCAGACCGAGACTGTGCTCAAACAGGCACTGAAGGAGAAGGTAAGGCCCATACTTTTCGTAAACAAAGTTGACCGGTTGATCAATGAGCTCAGGCTTACGCCGGAGCAGACGCAGGAAAGGCTTTTGGACCTCATCGGCAAGGTAAATTATTTCATAGAGCAGTTTGCACCGCCTGAATTTGTGGACAAATGGAAAGTCAGTGTTGAAAATAACAGCGTGGCATTCGGCTCCGCGTACGATAAATGGGCGGTATCAAAAGTAATAACGGAAAAGTATAAGATTACATTTAAAGACGTGTTCAAGTATTTTGCCGAAGGCAAAGAGAAGGAGCTGCAGAATGTGGCGCCGATAGAAGAGGCAATAATGCCCATGATAATAGAGAACCTTCCAAACCCGAAAGAAGCCCAGTTTTACAGGATTCCTTTGATATGGCACGGTGATATAAACAGCGAGGATGGGAAGGCGATGATGAATGCGGACCACAACGCCAAGACAAACATCGTCGTATTCGGGATAACTTACGACCAGCATAGCGGTGAAGTAGCAATTGGCAGGGTTTTCTCAGGTATCGCCAAGAAGGGCGTAGAGCTCCACGTATCAGGGAAAAATAACACCGAGAGGATACAGCAGGTGGGGGTATACATGGGCCCTGACAGGGTGCTTGTTGATGCCGTGCCCGCGGGAAACATAGCCGCAATCGTAGGTCTGAGCGGACTTACAGTGGGGGACACGCTCAGCGAGAACATCATAGAGCCGTTCGACCCGATAAAGCATTATTCAAAGCCTGTAGTGACCAAGGCGATAGAAGCGAAGGATTCGAGGGACACAATGAAGCTTATCGAAGCACTAAGGGAGCTATCAAAAGAGGACCCAACCATACAGGCTGAGATAAACCAGGAGACGGGGGAGCACCTTGTAAGCGGCATGGGAGAGCTGCACCTTGAGATTATAGAGACAAAGCTGAAAGACGAATTCGGCATACCGATAGTATCGAGCGAGCCTATAGTAGTCTACAACGAAACTATAGAAAGCAAGGCAGGACCTATAGAGAGCAAAACGCCCAACAGGCACTCTAAGTTTTATATAACAGTGGAGCCTTTGCCTGAGGCGTTGCAGAAGGAGCTGGACGAAGGTGGAATCAAGGAAGGCAAGCCGAAGGGCCAGGCTGCGATAGAACTGATGGTCAAGGACGGGCTTGACAGGACTGTTGCAAAAAATGCAGTGTATATTTTTAACAGATGCGTGCTCAGCGATGTGACACACGGAGTTCAATACATAAACGAAGTCATGGAAAATGTCATAGAGGGTTTTGAAGAAGCGATAAAGGACGGACCGCTCGCAAGGCAAAAGGTAGCAGGAGTCCTGGTAAGCATAGTTGATGCCACAATACACGAGGATCCAGTGCACAGAGGCCCGGCACAGGTCATACCTGCAATAAGGAATGGTATATATGCAGCATTGCTTACCGCAGGCATATCATTGCTTGAGCCGAAGCAGATTTACGAGGTAACAATACCGCAGGACTATATGTCTGACGTAATATCGTTCCTGCAGAGCAAGCGGGGTGTAATACTTGAGATAAAGCAGGACAGGGAACAGGTAATAATAAGTGCCAAGATACCTGTATCAGAGACCCTTAAGAATTTCTCAAACGACCTTAGAAGCTTGACACAGGGCAGGGCGCTGTGGGCGATGATGTTCGCGGGATATGAAAAAGTGCCGCGGGCGCTGCAGGACCAAGTGGTAAGGGAGATCAGGAAGAGGAAGGGCGTGCCCGAAACGCCGCCGACTCCAAATGACTTTCTTATAAGCTGACTTGCTTCGAGCGAGAAGAGTTAAAAACCTTTGCGAGGAATATATATGTGGTCTTTTTTCTTACATGCATGTGATGAATGCTAAGCCGATGAAGTTGGATTAGACCGATGGTGAAAAAATGGCAAAATCTTACGTGAAGTTTGAGGTATCTAACGACGTAGTGGCTAAGGTGTATGAAGCGCTGCAGCTTGCAAAGCAGTCTGGCACGATAAGGAAGGGTGCCAACGAGGCTACGAAAAGCATAGAGAGGGGCCTTGCAACGTTCGTCGCGATAGCAGGAGACGTGGAACCGGAGGAAGTTGTGATGCATCTTCCGACGATGTGCGAGCAGAAGAAGGTACCGTATGTATTTGTACCTAGCAAGGTGGAGCTTGGCAAGTCGATAGGCCTAAATGTGCAGTGTGCTGCAGTGGCGGTTGAAAACAGGGGCAAGGCGTCCGGGCAATTTGATGATATTGCTTCAAGAGTGACGGGTAAATCGCAGGGCGCCCAGAGCTCTTCGAAGCAGCAGAAGGAGAAGCCCAAGGAGGAAGCAAAGGCAGAGAGCAAACCCCAACCCAAATCCCAATGATTTAAAAAGAGTGGTGGCTTGAATGGCTGAAGGCAAACAAGACAAGGAGGTTACCGGTAAAACAACACCGGAAGCACGGCCAGCCGAGCCTCAACAGGCGGCCACAATACAGGAACAGCAGCAAGCTGCCTTCCACGGGTTTGCGGCCGAGATAGTCGAAGTAAGCAAGAAGAGCAAGACAGGAATGTATGGCGAGATATACACTGTAATGTGCAACGTGCTTGAAGGAAGGGACAAGGGAAGGATAATAAAGAGGAACATACTCGGGCCTGTGAAGGTCGGAGATATAGTAAGGCTTGTTGATACCAGCAGGGAGGCAAAACAGATTTCGGTAAGATAATTCCTGCCGTATTATGGAAGTTGATTTTCAAGGAAAGGAATTGGTGTTGTTTATATGAGATGCTCTTACTGTTCAAAAGAGATAGAAAAGGGCAGGGGTATAATGTTTGTACACCGCTCAGGAAAGATAAGCTACTACTGCAGCAACAGGTGCTACAAGTTCGATACGGTATACCACAGAAAGTTCAAAAAACAGCAGAAGTGACTTGAGCGCCTTCACCAGAAAATCTAATTATCACGGCTTTTCCTTAGATTTAGGTTCATTGAACACCTCGTCAAGGTCCAAGTCCTCTATGCTTTTCAGGTTCTTTGCTATTCCTTCCTCGGTGTATTGAGGGAACTCTACACCGCTTATCACTATCGTAACCCTTACTGTATCCTTTTTCATCTCAGGCTCTATCCTTGCACCCCACTTAAGGAGCGCGTTGGAGTCTATCCTGCTCGATACTTCCTGAAACACACTTTCTGCCTCCTTCAGTGTGAGCCCTTCACCACCCACTATATTAACCAGCGCCTTCTTGGCTGTAGACAGCTCTGCGTCAAGTATAGGACTTTTTATCGCACTTTCCAGCGCATTGATCGCGCGCATGCCGTTGCCGTCAGGTGCGGTGCTTTCCCCGGAGCCTATGACTGCAAAACCGGAATCTTTAAGCACTGCACGCAGGTCTGCAAAATCTATATTTACAAGCCCGGGCTTTGTGCTCATTTCAACTATGCCTTTTGTAGCTTCCGCAAGCACCTCATCCGAAACTCTGAATGCCATGTTAAGAGGCAAATCCGGCGCTACAGAAAGCAGCTTGTCGTTAGGTATTATTATTGTTGTATCTGATACCTTCTTGAGCTTCGAAAGCCCTTCAAGCGCATTCCTCATCCTAGTTCTGCCTTCACTTGAAAACGGAAGAGTTACAACACCTACAGCCAGCGCACCCGCTTCTTTTGCTTCATGCATAATGGTAGAGATGGAGCCTGTGCCTGTACCCCCTCCCAGGCCGCATGTTACCAGCACAAGGCTTGCATCGCCTATCATATGCCTTATCTCATCCTTGCTTTCCAAGGCAGCCTCTTCCCCAACCTTTATGTCGCTTCCAGCGCCAAGCCCACGTGTTATCTTCTTTCCCAGAAGCAGTTTTCTTTCGGCCCTTGTCTTCACAAGATGCGCAGCGTCGGTATTCATGGCGATTAGAGTAGCGTTATCTATGCCTATACCCGAAAGACGTGTTATCGTGTTGCTGCCGCTGCCTCCTGTTCCTATCACATAGATTTTTGGCCGTGCGCTTTCTATAAAACGCAGTATCTCTTCATCATCAGGACTTATATTTTCAGGCATAAAACCACTGGTCGCAGTAAAATAGTGAGGCAGCAAAAAAATAAAAGCTTAACCCTAAAAGAATTACACAGGTATGTTCTATTTATTGTGCATGCGGGCACCAAACTAAGTAGATACATACTGCAAAGATGGTTCTATGACAAAAGATAACTCAAAAGTTCTAGGCGAACCTGTAAAGGATCTTAAACTTAAGAAGGGAATGAAGGTGTCGGAGCTTTTGGATGAGATGAGTAAGATAGGCGGGTTCTCTGCACAGCACATGATCGAGGGCACTGGAATACTAAAGAGCATGCTTGCTGATAAGAACTCCTACAATTTCCTTTCTTTTCCTGCAGACATAATAGCGACAGGTATACGCGGTGCGATAGCAGGCGCAACAAAATATTTCAACGCTATAATAACCACAGGTGGAATGCTGGATCATGATATAGCGCGTGCATCTGGCGGTGTTTATAGCCTAGGCTCTTTTTATGCGGATGATGCGCAGCTTCACAAGAGAGGAGTGTATAGACTTGGTAATGTATTCATAGAAAGAGACGAATACGGACTAAAACTTGAAAAGAGGTTCAACGCAATAATGGAAGACATATACACCAGCAAAGACTATAAAAAGGAATATAGCGCGAGCGAATTGATATACGAGTTTGGTAAAAGAATAGATGATAAGGGTTCAATAGTAAGGCAGGCGTACCTGCACAATGTCAAGATCTTCAACCCGGGCATACTCGACGGTGCATTTGGAACGCAGTTAACAATATTCTCGCAGGACCATGACTTCAAGCTTAACCTCATAAAGGACGAGATAGAGCTAAGCAACATAATATTCGATCATAAGGTAACTGGAGCACTTATGGTGGGAGGGGGCATAAGCAAGCACCATGTTATATGGTGGAACCAATTCAAAGGAGGACTGGACTATGCAGTTTACATAACAACGGCCACGCAGTTTGACGGAAGCCTGTCAGGTGCAAGGCTCACAGAGGCTGTTTCTTGGGGCAAAATAAAGGAGCAGGCAAAATATACAACTATAGATGGGGATGCAACTATTATACTGCCACTCATGTTTGCTGCATTGGACATAGTCTAATGCCGGTGCTGCTGTATGAGAGATGAAGCGCGGCGCTGCGATTAGGAACCGTGAAACATTACCATTGATAAATCAGTTTTATGCTATGCTTGCTAACACTTGAGCAAATAGCCCCGACCGGATTCGAACCGATGTAGCAGGCTCCAAAGGCCTGCGTCCTTGGCCGCTAGACGACGGGGCTGTCTGAATACTGTTTTTATACGCATAATGCGTTGTTCATATTTTATTTCTTTCGTAAAGCACAGCTGATAGATGTTTGCGGTATCGTCGTTTGTCTAATTAGACCTTGCTTACTTTAAAAGGTACGTATACAACTATAATAGATTTTATGGGAAAAGATATAGAGAAAGACTGCAAGAAAGAGAGAGAATTTGCAACAGAGATGTATTACCCATATTTGGGCCGTGAGGAACTTATTCAGTCTGTATTAGACTTCTCACGAAAAATGGGGTGTGAAGTGGACGAAAGGACTGTAGAGAAGGAGGTAGAGCTATACCTAGACAATCTGAGGGTAGATGATGAGGATAGCTGCATTTTGAGATGCGAGGAGAAAAGTAATGACAACGCATATTGGAAATGTGCCTCCTCATGCTACTCGAAAATAAGGATAGAATAGACGAGATTAGTAAGAGCGGGCAAAATTAGCGATGTGCTTAGCTTCATTGCCGCAATAGATGCAGGTTTTGCCCTTTTCTTTCCCTATAGCATCAAAAGGCAGGTTTGATATTTTTGCACCGGTCTCCTCCTTTATCTTCCTTTCGCAATCGTAATTGCCGCACCACGGAGCCTGTGCAATACCTCCTTCCTTCTTTATCACATTGATAAGTTGCTTATAGCTGTCTACTATGTGTATATGGCTTTCCAGTACTTTCTTCGCCCGCTCATACATATTGGCATGTATCACATCAATGAGCTTATGTAATTCATTGCCCAACGAGTGCACTGCGATCTCCTTTTTCTCTAAGGTGTCGCGCCTTACTATGACAGCTGTTTGGCTTTTCAGCTCCTTTTCCCCGACTTCAATCCGTATTGGCACGCCACGCAGCTCCCACTCGTTGAACTTCCAACCTGGAGAATATGCATCGTTGTCATCGACAAAAACCCGCAAATTCGAATCCAGAGACTCTTTTATTGACTTGGAGTATTTGAGCACTGCTTCCTTGTTTTCGTCATTATAGATAGGGATTATTACTACTTGCACACGCGCCAGCTTAGGTGGAAGCACAAGCCCTCTGTCATCACCATGCACGGCAACCATTACGCCGAGCTCTCTTGTAGATATGGCGAATGTGTTTTGATAGGCGTATTCCTTTTTGCCGGATTTGCCTAGAAATGAGATATTGAAGGCTTTGGCAAATCTTTGCCCGTCGTTGTGAAAATCAGGGCCCTGTATAACCCAGCCGTCAGGCATGAGGTGCTCGATGCTGTAGCTCGCCTCTGCCCCAGCAAATTTTTCATTATCGGTCTTCTTGCCCTTTATGCCCGGAAGAGCAAGATAGTCTTTTAGCACAGTTTCGTATATTCCAAGGATTTCTTCCCTCTCAAGATCGGCTTCCTCTTTTGTAGCAAAAATAGTATGGCCTTCATTCCACAAAAATTCCCTGCTCCTAAGGAAGGGGGTGGGGTGCCTGAACTCCCAGCGCACCACATTGTTCCACTGGTTCATCCTCAAAGGTAGATCGCGCCATGATTTTATCCATCCTGCCGCGACATCGTACATGATGGTTTCTGAAGTAGGCCGTACTGCAAGCCTTTCATCTAATTTCGAGCTGCCCGCATGGGTGACCCATGCCACTTCTGGAGAAAACCCTTCAACATGCTCCTTTTCCTTTTCAAGAAGATGCTCTGGTATAAACAGCGGAAAGTACACGTTTTGTATACCGGATTTCTTGAATAGCGCATCAGTAACATCACGAATCTTCTCCCATGCGAAATAGCTGTCTGGCCTAAACACTATAATGCCGGACACAGGGGAATAGTCGACAAAACCGGAATCTATGAGCACGCTGGTGTACCACTCTGAGAAGTTCTCGCTTTTTTTAGGCCTCTTTTGACTTGGCATTTATACACCCTGGTCTTCGAACAAAGATTTTATTATAATTGATAAATGTCCTGCTTCTTTAAGTCTTCTGTACGAATAGCTTATCCATTCTTCTCCGAACGGTATGTATACAGAGGTGCTCTCTCCTTGCAGTGCAAGTTGCTTTATCACTTTGTTCCTTACACCGTTAAGCATCGCATAGGTTACCCTCCTCTTATATGCTCCGTTAAGATTTAATGCTTTTTCTATTATAGCGAGATCGTGTGTTGCTATAGTAAACTCTTTCGAGTGCTTGAACAGATAGAGCATTAATCTTATATAATTCTTGTTTATCTCTTCTTTCGTTGAAAAAGTATATTTTGAAAGGGGATATGCACCTTTGACAAGTCGCACGATTCCGTTTGCAATTACTATCTGCTTGAGATAATCGCTGCTGCTTTTCAAGTAAGACTGCACGCATATGCCAATGTCGTGCTTTGAGCGAATGTGCTCATTCAGGTATGCGCGCATGGTGCTTTCCACAGTATCCGGAGCCTCCGCGTCTATCCATACAAAGACGCCTTTGGAGTATGCCTTTCTGACTATCCTGTGCAGAGAGCGTGCAAAAAGATCCTTGCTTATGAGCAGGCCTAGCTGAGTGGGTTTTACTGATATATCTGCTTTCAACCTATTTGCTTTTATCGAGTCTATCAGCGCAAGATACACCGCAACAGCATTCTCAACATCATTCTGCGTTCTGAACTCCTCTCCCAGATAGTTTATTATCGCAGCTGTGCCAAATCTGTTGAAACGCTTCGCGTCGTTTATGGCGTCGATTATCCTTGCCCCGGCTATCCACCTTTTTGCAAAGACTCTTTCTAGAAAGCTATTGAACGACACAGTCTGCACCAAACTATCTTATTACAACACCAACTTTTCTAAGTTCTGAGAGTAATTTTTCCATGGTGGTGTATTGTATAGCCTTTATCCCTACCTTTTGCGCGCCAATCACATTCTCTTTTAAATTGTCTATAAAGACTACCTCGCTAGGCTTTACACCCAAACGTTTAAGCACATAAAGGTATATCCCCTTGTCGGGCTTTCGTACGTGTAGATAGGCAGACGCGAAAAGCTTCTCGTAAAGACTGGGGTCTATTAGACCGCGCATAGTAAAGAAACGGCTGAAGGTTATGTTGCTTAGCAATGCTATGCGGTAATGCTTTTTAAGAGACCGCATAAGCGAAAGCACCTGCTTGTTGGCATGGGCATATTTTTTGACCGTTTCGTTCCACTGCAAAGATCCAATGCTTACACCGAGGCGTTTTGATAAGATCCTTAGCATGTCTTTGGACTTCAGGCTGCCGCGTTCCCCTTTCCTCAGCAACGGCAACAGAGCTTTCCTTATCCTTTCCTTGCTTATATGCAGCTTCCTGCTTAATAGACTTATATAGATTGAGTCGTCAAAATCTATTACAACGCCTCCGACATCAAATAATATGACTTTTATTTCGTCCGACATAAAAATACACATGATAAAGGCAATAGACTGTTGGAATTCTTATTAATTTATAATAGTACAATACTAAACAATTCCGTAATAAATATGTTTGCAGGAGGATAAGAATGGAGAGGGTTGTAATCGCTTTGGGCGGCAATGCTATACTTAAACCTACAGAGAAAGGGTCATTTTCTAAACAGGAAAGAGATATAGCAGATTCTGCAAAAGAGATAGCACAATTTCTCAAGAGTTCAAATGCTAAGGTGCTTATAACGCATGGTAACGGACCGCAGGTAGGATATGAATTGTTAAAGAATGAAACCGAAGAGGGCAAGAAGCTTATGCGGTTACCACTATTTGCTGTTACGGCAGAAACACAGGCAACAATAGGTGCATTGCTCGAGCAGGCGCTCCATACAGAACTTACAAAGCGTGGGATAAAAAGAGAGATAGCAGTTGTAGTAACAAATACTGTTGTAGATCCTAGAAGCCCTTCATTCAAGAATCCTACAAAACCTATAGGGGGCTTTTTTACCGCTAAAGAACTCAAGGATGAGCTGAAAATAGAGAAATTTAATTTTGTGAAGGAGAAAGGCATGTATAGAAGAGTGGTTGCATCTCCCGAGCCGAAGGAGATAGTCGAAACTGGGACTATAAAGAGGCTGTTTGAAAATAACACAATTGTAATAGGTGTAGGCGGAGGAGGCATACCTGTAGTAAGAAGAGGCACCAAATTGACTGGGATCAACGCAGTTATAGACAAGGATCTTGCAAGTGCATTGATTGCAGACAGGATAGACGCGAATAGGCTAATCATACTTACAGACGTTGATTATGTCTATTCTGATTACAAGGATAAGAGCGGAGCAATAAAGGAGGCTTCTGCAAAGGAGATGAAAAATAGGATTAGCGAGTTTGAGGAGGGGACCATGAAGCCGAAGGTTGAGGCTTGTGTGAGGTTTGTAGAAACTGGTAAAGGCAGAGAGGCTTTTATAGGCAATCTGACAAAGCTAAAGCGTATAATCAATGGTACATCTGGAACAAGGATTTTCGGTTGGCTAGAATAATAATTTTAGGGCGTTGCTCCGCAAAATCAGCTAGGGCAAGAATTTCGTGCAGGGTATGCTTTCTCCAACAAGTACCTTATAAAGGTTGCCGGGCTTGTTTCCGTTGAAGATGAAACCTTCTCCGGAAGTGCTTCTGACTATCTCACTTAACAGCATCACTTTTGTACCCATGCCTCCAGTAACATCCACTTTATGTGCGTCTCCTGCAAGTCCCATCACCTCATTTATATTTTCGCTTGTTACAATGGGCAATAGTTTTGCATCGTTGTACTTGAATGGATCCTTGTCGAATACACCATCTACATCAGAAGCGAGAAAAACTTTTTTTATTGGCAAGTACTTTGAAACTGATCGGAAGACCTCCTCCGTTGACAATATAGATACGCCTTTCTCCTTATCTACGACAACATCTCCGTATACTATGGGCACAAACAAGTGTTCTAATGCCTCTTTTATGCTTTCGGTATAAACGTCCTCGCCGCGGCTTGATCTTGCTGCAATAAAACTTGATGGATCAAAGGGGAAAACGTCCATACCAAGCTCTAGTGCTACGCTTACTACTATTGAATTCAATTCTCGAGCAGACAATTTTACGAGTGCTGCGCCCTTGCGGCTTTCGGAATTTATAAGCCCTTCATTTACACGATATAGTTTTGCAGGAACATGAGGGAATGATCCGCCCCCGTGACCTATTATGATTCGGAAGTGCTTTGCCTTCATAGCATCATTAATCTCGCTGAGCAGCCTTTTTATCTCCTCGATTTTTGCAACGCCAGGCTTCGAGGTATCAGTTATTGCAGCTCCTCCGAGTTTTACAAGGTATACATCATCCATACAACCACATATCCTGCTTGTTGCATTGCTTTATATATTACTAATATTTTGTTATTTTGTTATTTTATTATGTTGAGCTTTTCATCTATCAATGCCATGTTGTCAGGCAAAAGTCTTGGCGAACCGCCTGCGCGAGAAATTATAAACTTTATATCACCAACTGCATTACCTACCTCATTTAACACCTTTTTGCTATAACGCTTTTCGGTTATTATGTGAACATTAGGCCCAGCATCTAAGGTGTAAGCTGCGATGTTTTTGCCCTCTGCATCGTTTATTTCATGTATCGTATCGATTATCCTCCAAGAGCTGTCAGTAATATAATGTATGGGGGGCCAGCTATCTAACATAGTTGCATGCATATTGTTGCTGTCGCGCATTATCAATTCTGAAAGGTTGTGGAGGTCCTTATTATGGATAAGCTCTACAGCCCTGCTGGCGTTTTCTTCTGCAAAAGGTATTCTGTGTTTATACAGCTTGCTTGTTTTGATTGTTTGGATATGGCCTTCACTTGAAGAAACCTTCTTCTTCGCTTCTGTGACTATTGCGATTGCATCTATCAGCTGTGGCCAATGATTTTCATTCTTTATCTGCTCGGCGTAAGATTCCTCGCTTCTATTCCCCGCATGCCATAAGACAAACCCGCCGAACACACTTCTGCATCCGCTTCCGCTTATCTTCCTAGCTATTATTGAAAGCGATCTGCTGGACAATCCAAGTCCGAGTGCACTATTTACCGCATATGCAAATGCAGCCGCACCTGAAGCACTTGAGGCAAGACCGGTAGAGGCAGGGAAGCTATTCTTTGAGACTATCAAGGCGTGTTCCTTAACGCCTGCGAGTTTGCGCATTTGGGAGAGCACATCGAAGAGCAGCCCAGCCTTCTCTCCACCTTTTGAAGCATCAACAGGTACGCCGTTTATAAACAACTGGTCATGCTGCAACTTGTCAGAAAATACTACACTTGTAATTGTGCTGACATTGTTACCAAGAGTCATGCTAACAGATGAATTGAAAGGTATATTATCCGATTTTTTACCCCAGTATTTTACGAATGCTATATTCGCGTTGGCAGATGCAGTATATACTTCGTTTTTCATTTTCCCACCTTGCATTTTAGCTTTAAGATTTTTTGAGTTGATTCGCCGGTTCTTTTCTATTATGCAAGTATGATCCGGCTCCATAGAAGGTTATGTTTACTTCATTAGTTTGCATGCCCATCGACTGAAACTTTTCTGCAATGCGTGATGCGGAATCGGCAGGAACTAAGGCAATAAGTATTCCGCCGCCACCGCCACCGCTTAATTTTGCACCGTATGCGCCTAACTCAGCAGCAATTTTTACAGAATAGTCAAGCAGTTCTGTAGACACGCCAAGCTCTCTAAGAAGATTATGGTCTGCAACCATCTGCCTGCCGGCCTCTATGAAGTCTCCTTTGAGGAATGCGGACATGCCCTTTTCCGAGCATTTACCTATGCTTTTTATGCGCTGCTCTGCGTAGCTCCTATCCTTCGAGTAGAGTTCTGATACAGCACGGACTGTTTCTGCTGTGCTTTTCTTGGGTCCGGTATCTATTATAAGCAGTTTAGGTGCAAAAGGAACAGATTCCACTGTTGCACCGTTATGATTACTGTAGTTAACATACCCGCCATGGTAGGATGTGCTTACATCTATCGCACCCGCATTAGGATTGGCGTGGGCTACCCTTTCGCCATCCCTTGCTATGTCGATTATTTCATTGTCTGAAATATTTAGCTTACAATAGTTTATAAGAGAAACTGTAAACGAAAGAGAACATGCGGCGCTGCTGGCAAGGCCTTTGCCTATAGGTATTTCGGAGCTGATGAAGACCTCTGCGCCATCAAGGTTTGCACCATACTCTGCTATAAGCCTCGAAGCTATAGTAACATACGGAAGCGATTTAGCAATGTCGTTATGCTTTTCTATATAATCGTTTATTTCCATGCTTTTGTACTCGTTGTAGAAAGATAAAAGCGCTTCATAGGGCAAAACCTGCCTTACGCCATAATCTTTAAGGAGCAGACTGAAACGGCTTGCAGGGCCGTTTTCCACATGTGAGCTGGCGTACATGCTTACAGCTGCACCTACAGCCCGCTCTCCAAAAACAACAGCATGCTCACCAAACAGCTTAATTACTGCTGGGGCTCTGCCTTCCGCCTTATTGTTTGACATATAACGCCTCTGTTTACTGGTTTGCTGACGATGCTACGCGTAATGGCGGCACCTTCTTTAATAAGTAGAGGCGGGAGTATAAATAGCTTTGAAGTGACTACGATTCTTGACGAATGCCTTTTTGACAGATTTAGCTGAACTGAAGGATATTCTTCACGTAAGCCTGATCGCATACGCTTGCGGGAGTATAATTGTCTATGCGGCATATCTGTGCAGTAAATACATCTGCATTACCTATTATTGCCTGCGAGACCTGCGAGTTAGGGTTGCTGAGATTTTGAATTATTTGGTCCCAGCTCATCTTTTCTATAAGGAGTGGGTCGACTTCCGAACCATCCTGCACACTTTTGTTGCCGAAATCCACGAATGGTATGCCGCCGCGCTCGTCTGCTGGCAACTGGGCGTTGTTCAAATCATACTTGTCAAACGTAGAGTTTTCCAAAGCGTTTGGGGCCTGCAGGAAGGTCTCATTCCTGGTAAGCGTTTCAACACCCATAAAGTATATCAGATTGCTTGAATAGGATGAATTGTAGAATGAGAAGGTCGGTGTACTCGGGGAATAATCTGTTGGACTTGACTGCATGTAATGCAAGACAGTAAAATTGCCGAATCGCATGAGTGCAAGGATCAACCCCCATCTTGTTGCAGCGCAGAACGGGCAGTAATCAGCCCCGAAATAGAGTACTGTGGGCTTGCCGTTAGTATACATTTGGGTGCCGTTTTCTATAAGCGGAAAGTTTGCGGCAGAGCCTGAGCCTATTATGCTTGCAAGCGTGCTGTTCATTGCTATGTCTTTCATAAGCGAAAGTGTAGAAGCAGGGACCCGCATTCCGACAAGATGCGACTGGCTTGGGCCAGAACTTGTATTGAGATACGCAACAAGCACAGCTGCCACTATTATTAACAAAACTATTATATAAAAGATTTTGTTTCTTGCTTTTGGATCCATTTAGACACTTATTTCAGTTCCTGCAGATCCTTATTGCTCTTACCAAGCCTGCGGCTTATCGCAAGAGGAGGCAGGATTTTAAGCACCATGTAATCAAGAACCCTGTTGATTTTGCCTCTATACGCAAACAGTAGATAAGACACGACAAGGCTTAAAATAACTCCGGCTACAACATCGGTAAAATAGTGCAAGCCAAGATATATACGCCCGAAAAGCACCAGAAGGAGCCATACTATGTAAAGCGCCTGTGGTATCCTGTATTTGCCAAGAAACATCGGCAAGCCGGTCAGCACGCTGGCGTGATTGCTTGGAAAGGAGAATGTGTTTTCGCACGGGACCTTATTTATCCATGAGAGCGCTGAAACATTGCATGGCCTTGGTTCTGCCACGAACATTTTTATTGTATCGGATATCAGGTAAAGCAGCACTCCTGCAAGCAGGAAGGAGTAGGTGTTTGGAGACTTCCTAAGGTATAAATACAAGACCACGAGAGGCAGTATTACAAGAAAGCTCTTGCTGAGCACCACCATTATACTTGTCAGCAATGGCGAGGCTATGACCTTCATTAACTCGAAAGCTTGGATATTCACTCCCAGATTATATGCTGCAACAAGCATCGATTCCGAAAAAATATACACCAACACACCTACTTCCTTTTTATGAACCTCAAATAATATAATATACAGGCTATGGTTTTTGCATCCCTGATTGTATTGTTCTTTATAAGTTGCAACGCTTTGTCCAGACGTATTTTTTTAACATCTATGATCTCGTCTTCGTCCGGATTGCGGCTGGATTTTATCAGGTTATGCGCAGAATAAGCATATAGTATTTCAGTAGAGAGGCCTGGCGAGGAGTACATCCAAAACAGGAATTTAAGCGAGTTTGCAGTATAGCCTGTCTCCTCTTCAAGTTCTCTCGCCGCTGCTTTGACGGGCTTTTCGCCTCTCTCGATCGCGCCTGCAGGTATTTCATATATATAACGGTTGATTGCTGCCCTGTACTGGTGCTCTAAAAGCAGGGTGTTATTATTAAGAAATGGAAGCACCACCACCTTTGCCGGTTCTGAAATACGAAATACCTTAATTTTTTTGTTGTGCTTTTTTATGGTGTAGGCGCTGACTTTAAACAGTTTATTTCTTACCAAAACTTTCTCCATACATTTACCTTGAAAACTGCATAAAAAAATGTAATACCTAAACGGATTATTATTTATTATTAAAACAACTAATAAATACCTTGATAGGTATAAAAGCAATGGTCAAAGGGGTTGTTGCGTAATCTGGCAGCGCGGCAGGCTCCAGATGTTTATCCATAGTGAGCGTCAAACGCGATGATTAGGATCTGGAAATACGATACATGAGTTACCTGCAAATCTGGGTTCAAATCCCAGCAACCCCAACCACAAAAAGGCAAGCCGATGCATAAATCGGAAAGGATTGAAGATATTTTGAAGTATATCCTTGGGTATTTATTAGCCAAAATAGAGACGATAGAAACAAGTGCCATACAGAATTACAGTATCAGATTGCTGCTGACTTGTGCCTGACTGCCCTTCGTGCGAGTTCCAGGGCTTCAGTCCTGTAGGTGCTTGAATTGATAAGGTTCTCCTCTTCGTTCTTATCGTCAATTCGGTACAACTCATCTTTCCTACTTCCAAAGAAGTGCACGAGCTTGAGCCCTTCTGCTGCGCCGTATACTGAGATTGCAGGTATATTGCACTTTTTCTTAGCCTCGAAGATCCTCCTTGCGCTTTCGCTCCTTCCTTTCAGCATTGACAAAAGCGTGTAGTCCCATCCTTCGCTTATTCCGGAATGCTCGCTTACTACATATCTGTCTCGCCGCAGGTTGCCGTTGAGATAATCCTCCCTGCCTGAGGCAAGATTGAGTATTGCTTCATGCAATGAAAGAAGACTCACGGGTTTTTCAACAAGGTCATGAGAGCGTACAAGCCTGCCATTTTCAAAGTTCGCTCCCACGAGTGGTACTTCAACTTCTTCTTTGTAAGGGAATAGGGAGTGGTAAAGCATGCCGTGCTCTCCGAAAAACTGGCCGTGGTCCGAAGTTATTACAACTGTTGCATTCTCAAGCATGCCGGTTCGCCTGAGCATGCTTAATGTCTCGCCCACCTTCCTGTCAAGATAGCGCAGCCTTTTCACGTAAGCTTTGTGGAGCCTGCCTGCTGCATACTCGTCAAGCTCCTCTATGCCACTCATGTACAGCCACTTGTCCTGTATAAATCCATCTTTGCTGACAGGATAGTTCTCGTGAGCCTCTATGTAGTTTATGAACATGAAATGCGGCATGTAGTTGTAGCTATTTTGCATATAAGCCTTGAGCTGCGCTATGGTGTCGTTTGCACCCCTGTCAAGCTTGTATGTGCCGTCAGCTTTTGCAACGCTCTCGTCAAGCTTGAGCCTCAATTTGCGGTATAGCCTGTCGAAAAGGGGCGCAGGTATCGCCCTGCCTACTGCATTGCTCAGAGCAAAAAGGCGCTCCCTTGCGTTCACCCCGCCTTTAAGCACGAATGAGACTTTATCGGCAAGCCCTTTGTTATACTTAACGTTGGAATGCAGCCATATGTCATATACACTGTCGAAGCCCAACGCAAGGTTGGTAAAGCTGGTAAGGAAGGGGTTGTTTGACATAAGCACGGAATAATAGCCTAATTTGTGAAGCTTCCTCGCAAGGGTGCTTTCAGTACCTGAGAGGAATTTTGTCTTGACGAACCATGGCTCTATCCTGGTGCCTTTCTTGAAGAAGTTTGATGAGACCCCGCTTAGCGCAGTAACTTTCTTATTGGCAAACAGAGCAGCATGGCTAGGTGCGGTCCATGTGCCTGGGGATACCGCTATGCTGTACTTTGTCGCACGCCCCGCAATGCTTTTAAGCAATGGCATCGAAGAGCTGTTGTATGCGTCGGAGGCGCGGACGGTGTCCAGCAGTAATACAATTATATTTTTGCTTGCAGAAATTTTTTCGTGCATTCTGGTCGCTTTTCAATGGTGCTGAAACCCTTTATATATATTTTCATGAAACTGTTTCACACATGAATGAAACGGAATGAAACGGTGCCAGGCACAGCTGAAATATAATTTATGCGATTGTAATAAATGTTTGATAATACTGCATAAAAATGAGCGCGGGCGTAACCTATGAAGATATGCGTGCTAAACCCTTTTTTCTACCCTTATCTCGGCGGCACAGAAAAGGTGCTGCTTGAGCTGTACAAAAGACTTGCGAAAAGGCATGAGGTCTGCGTTCTGTCTGCTGCACTCCAAAGTGGCAACAGCCAGGAGGGCGAGGAGGAGATAGAAGGTATAAGGGTAATTCGGCTTAGGTCAAGCTACATCAACACACCGATATTTCCAATACCAATGCCCATCATGCACGGTATTGAAGATGCGATCCGCAAGGAGGACGCGGATATCTATCACATAAATAACAGGTATCTCTACTACCCAAAAACGTTGAATGCGATAGGAAGCACTGGCGGTAAGCTGGTAATTACACTACATAACGCGCTGCCGCGTGGGATAAACCCGTTTATAGACATTGGAGGGCTTGCATACGATGTAGTGTGGGGGAGGAGGATCATGGAAAGAGCCGATGCGATAGTAGGCATAACGAAAAACGTAGTGGATACCACAGTGCCGCCGCCGCTTATGAACAAGACCTCGGTGATATTCAACGGTATAGATTACAAAAGGTTCAGGCCGAGGGACAAAGGCGAGGGCGAAATAAGAAAGATAGAAGAAGAGATAGGCGAAGGGGAGATAGTACTTAATGTAGCCAGGCTCACATGGCAGAAGGGACAGGCTTACCTTCTGCGAGCGTTCTCGGAAGCTTTAAAGGAAAGAAGGGGTTTGAAGCTACTTATCATAGGGAAGGGCCACCTGCACAGTTTCCTGCATGATGAGGCAGAAAGGCTTGGAATCACAAATAAGTTAAAAATGCTGAGCGATGTAAGGGAAGAAATGCTCCCTTACTACTACAATGCAGCCAAAGTGTTTGTGCTGCCATCGCTTTATGAGCCGGCGTCGATTGCACTTCTTGAGGCGCTTGCAAGCGAAACGCCTGTCGTCGCGTCGAAGGTAGGGGGCATACCTGAAATGATGAAGAGCACAGGAAGGTATGTAGCACCGAGGGACAGCACAGGCATTGCGGAAAGCATTATCGATGCTTTAGAGGATAGAAAACGCTCCGAAAGGCTTGCTAAGGAAGGTAGGAGGCTTATGGAGAAGGAGCATGATTGGGATAAAATTGCAAATAAATATGAAACTTTGTTCAGAAAGATAGCATAATCACTGTGCGACCGAAGAAGAGTAAGAAAAATAGAATGAGAGCATGGCAAACTCGTTTTGGAACGACCTGAAAGGCAGGAAAAAGGTAAACAGGAAGGAGTACCTCAAGATCGTCAGAAGGGTCAAGTACCTCATAATACTCGGGCTCGGTATGAGCCTCGCAGTGTTTATAGGCATAGCGGTGTTTGGAGGTATATATAGAGTAAGCGATGTAATCATCACGGCGAAGCTCTACATTTACGCGATAGCGCTTGTGCTTGTGTTCTGCGGATACTTGGTGAGGTTTCTGAAATGGAATTATTACCTTAAGAAGCTTGGCATCAAGATAGGTATTAAGGAAAACCTCATAATATATCTTTCGCTCTACTCTATGAATATAACACCGGGAAAGGTTGGCAGGGTAGTGTCGGCATACACACTCAGTAAAGTGACAGGAGAGAAAGTCTCAAAGATAGTGCCTGCAGTGACCATGGATATATTTACCGACTTCATAGGCTTCGCAGTTTTTGCGCTTCTTTTCAGCGTATATGCACATAGGTTTGTCATATACATACTAGCTGCGGATGTAGTGCTTTTGATACCGTTCTTTTTCGTTACTCATGACTGGCTGTACCAAAGGCTTAAAAATTTCCTAAAACGCTTCAAGAAAAAGGGGTATTTCGGGCTGTTCAGCGTTTACGGAGATGAGTATTTCTCATCGCAGAGCAGCCTGAATGATGCAAGGACATACGTATATTCGTTGCTTGTGACCCTTCCCGCAGACTTCCTTTCAGGACTTGCACTTTTCATAACTTTGTATGCATTTGGGATAACCGCGCCTGTTGGTGGGACTATATTTGTCTACTCATCTGCACAGCTTTTTGGGATGGTCTCCGGATTACCGGGCAGTATAGGTGTAAGTGATGGAACGCTTGTGGCGCTGATAGGAGGAGTGTTCAGTCTTAACGCCATAATAAGCTCTGCAGCGACTATAATGACAAGGATTGCAACACTGTGGCTTGGAGTAATAATAGGAACCGCGTTCCTGTTCTACAGCCTTAGGTACTGGGATTTGCCTGACAGGAAAAAAAGAGGCTGAAGCAAGAAAAGAGTGCGATAGCACAGAGGAAGCGGGTATTATACTTCTTCGGCTGCGTCATCGGGATTGTCCTGGCTCTCCGTATCAAAAAGTTCTTCATCTGCGCCTCCCTTTTCCTTTACCGAGATCTTTCCGAACTTGCCCGTAGAAAGCTGCGGGGTGCCGCGGAACTCGTTGACATAGCCATTTGACACCTCGATTGTGTCACCGACATTTACTGCGTTTATGTCATTACCCCACAGTGACATCTTTATTGTGCCGGTAGAGTCTTCCAGCACTATATCTGCGACGCTAAGCCTCTTCCCATACTTTGTGACGACTTCCCTTGGGTCACTCTTTTCTTTTACTTTAGCAACAATCGTGACGTTGCTAGCACCTGCTTTCAGTTCGTTGATGTTCATTCAAACACGCCTTGATAAGTTTACTCCTATTATATGTTCGAAAAGTTATTTAAATGTGCTGAATAGGAGCGCCCATAAAAATAATCTGAAACGCATTTGCAACTGAGAAAAACTGAAGGCAGGATATTGGAATATGAGGAAGGTTTATAAACTTTAGTATTTTATAGCCTTTTGTGGTATCATGTCAAAATGGGGGGAGCTTGCACCGTATTGGTTCTTGCTTTTTACGATAGGGTTCGGATGGTTTATACTTGCACCGCTGCTTCCGGCGCTCTCGAAGGCGCTTTCGGTAGGTCTCGGCAGTGTATTGCTGATAGTGTCCTCTTATGGGTACACAATGGTGGTGCTGGGACTGCTTGCTGGATACATAGCAGCCAAGTTCACTGTCAAAAGTGCACTGTATTCAGCGATGATTATATCAATAGTGGGCCTTATAGGCAGAGCAGTTTCACCTAACTACATTTCGTTCCTGCTGTTCGGAATTATAGCAGCGATTGCATATCCGCTTGCAATGGCCCCCGTTGGCAGCGTTGCTGGTTCAATATACAAGGAGAAATCACATACAATCATAGGGGTAAGTGTTGGGATGCTGTTTCTGGGCATGGCTGTGGGAGCATTGCTAGGCCCATACATGTTTGAGGGGTTCGGGCTTTCTGGAACGATGTGGCTTACGGTGATACTCGCAGTGCTTGCAGCAATATGGCTTCCATTTAAGGTTAAGGACTATCCAACTTTCTATAAAGGCAAATCCCTTCATGGCTCATTCAAGCTAGGCATGATAAAGAACTGGTACGTGGGGCTTGCGATATCCTCAATGTCGGTAATGTTCGGAAGCATTGCTTCTACTGTGCTGCTTCTCCACAAACTTGCACTCGGGACTGCACTAAGCTATGGTGGTTTGTTTGGAGGGCTTACGTTCCTAGGCTCCGCATTGGGTGCTATAATACTGCCACCCATATTTGAAAAGTACAAGGCAATAAGGGCCGGACTTGTTACTACGGGCGTGCTGAGCTTCGTGTTCGTTGCTACAATGGCCCTGACGCTTTCATATACAAGCCTTCTTGCAGTGATAGCGTTCGCATACTTCCTGTTCGGGTTCTTCGGAAATGCATACTGGTCAATGGCAATGACGTCTACGACTAATTATGTCGATGATCCTGCAAAGGCCGGCTTCGCCACTTCGATGTACAGTGTAGCTACAAACCTCGGAGTAGCAATAATCCCTGTGTTTGTGGGTGCCGAATTCGGCAGCATGGCTACAATATTTATAGGGGTAAGCGCGGTGCTGGTGATAGAAGTAGTGGCAATGATTCTGGCACCTACGCTGCTTGCAAAATCAAAAGCGGCTGCGGCAAGAATGACCGGGCATAAAAGATAAAAGGGCAGTATTTATTTTGTTTTTTATTTCTCCGATTCTTTTTTTGCTTGTTTAGATAGTGATGCAAACCGCTTTGCCTGAGAGTTAATGGATTTTATGGCGTACTTTCTTGCATCGCCTGCGAATTTGTTAAATTCCTGTATCTCCATAACTGTATTGAGATTCCTGTCAACGCCCGCTATCAGTTCTTTTACGCTGCGGAAGTTTGGTGTGGAAAACTTATCAGAATCTATTCCATACCTTTTAACCATCTCCTCTATGGCGTATTTGAGTGACAGAGTCATAAAGTGAGGCAGCACCTGCACTATTGACATCGCTTTCTCGTGCTCTTCGAGTGTGGCAAAAACAGGCTCTATACCTATTTCTGAGTAAAATCCTGCTATCTCATCCTCTGCAGATTTGCTTACAGAATTTCCTGAGCGTATTATGACGATTTTTTCTCCAACAGGTATGCTGAAACCTCCAAACAAAGGATGAGTGCTCACATAACTGAAGCCTATGGTTTTCGCTAGTTTTTGCAGCGCGTGAAAGATGTTGTATTTCTCTGATGCTATGTCCATAATGATTTTTCCTGAAAAGCCGTGGATGCTGGATCTTACAAAATCGCTGTCTAATGCGGAGGGAGGCAATGCTAATATTACATATTCCGAATGCGCCAGTGCCTCGTCTACCTGGGAGCTACTGCAACCCAATTCTTCCGAAAGCAAACGCGCCTTTTCAAGGTTTCTTCCGGTTATAACCACATCATTGCCTGCATTCAGCATAGCCCATGCAAGCACCTTCGCCATAGAGCCATAGCCTATAATACATATAGTATGTTTCCTGCTGCTCTTTACCTCATTGATTTTGGAATAGGGAAAGATTGTTTTTACAATGCTGCCTGCCATGCCTTGGGGCAGATGGAGCTGTTTAGCGATATCCTCCCATTTTTCTACGACTTTGTCCTCTCTGCCTTTATCTGTTACCGCCATGCCCATTTTGCGTTTAAGATCGCCCACTTTTTTGACTGCTTCCATCCTTTTGGCAAGCAGCTTGACTATATTTTTATCCACTCTGTCTATCTCAAGTCTGAGCATTTCAAGCTCGTCGTTTGAACCATTCAAGTTCTTTGCGTTGGAGTTTTTCATATTATAGCACCGTTCTTCTTAAGTAAGGATTGAAGCTTCTTTATATTTACCGCTCTGGCAGGCTTTCTGGATGAAAGTGAGATATAAGCAGCGGTTGCTGCCGCCTGGCCCATTGCAAGAGCGGTTCCGCTTACCCTTGCACTTGCCTGTGCTTCAAATTCTGCGCTGAAGCACCTTCCAACAGCAAAAAGATTGTCTACACCCTTTACCACTATGGACCTGTAAGGTATGTGGTACCAAGAATCATCCCCACCATTCAAGTGTATGTAATACGCACCCAATTTTGGATCGTGCATCTCTATTGGGTGACCACACCGCGCAATCGCATCTTCAAAGCGCTTATTTCCTAGTATGTCCTCTTTTGTAAGCACATACTCCCCGACAGCACGACGCGTTTCCCTAAGCCCGACATATGGCGCTATGTCCATTAGATAGGAATCTTCAAACCCGGGTATATTATTTTTCATGAAGTGAAATACAGAAATGGCCTGCTTGCGCAGATCTTCTAGAATTGCAGATATCTCCTTACCATCTTCAAAATTTATAATTGGGGCATGCGTTGCATTGCACACCAGCTCTCCTTTGCGTGAAGTATTGAATAGAAAGGCGGTATCTGAATGAGGGAGATACAGTCTACCCGCCTTCTTGGCTGCGCTGATCAGTGGTTTCAAGATGTGAATGCGGTCTATAGATCCATCGCTGCGCAATACAGCGTCTGCAAGTGTTTTATGCTTATTCGCATACGCTATATATTCTCTTTCAGATACGCCTCCAATTCTAAACGGCAGAGTCGTCTCCTGATGGTAGCCGGTGCCCTCTTTGCCTGACATGGGGCTAAGGCTAAGAAGGTGCGCAATATCTGCATCTCCGCTTGCATCCACAAACATTCTGCCTTCTATAGATTTTAAACCGTTTTTGCCTGAAACCTTTACAGAATCGATTCTTTTGCCGTGTATGCTAACTCCGCTAACAAGCGAACTAAAATAACAGTCGACACCTAATTCTTTTGCCATCGTGCCTAGCACGGTTGACATTTCCGCAGGCCTAAATGGCACAAAGTTGCCGCTACGACCTATGGTGCCGCCTGCTTTTTTAAGTCTGCTGATTATTTTATCTGCAATGCCCCCGACGATCTTTGTCTTGCCTGAATAGGTGTACACGCCGAGTATTGAAAGAACGTATGCGTTGGTCCAGTTGCCTCCAAGCATGCCATGGCGCTCTATAATTGCGGCTTTCATGCCAAGCTCCGCAGAGGAGAACGCGGCGCCAATTCCCGCAGGGCCTCCGCCCACAACCACAACATCGTACTTTGACATAATACGCTTGCTAATGATAAAATTATAACTATTACACTAAGCTACAGGCAAAAAAAGTAAAAAGCGGGCGCTAAATCTGCATTAGCACCTTACCAAGATCTGAAAGCCTGAACGCAGACAGGACTTTTACTCTCTCACCCTCAAAGTAATTTCTATAGAAATCGGCCGCCGCCTCGTTGACTACGATAACTACAAGAGCGTACTCATCGAGCCGTTTTTTAATCATGGCCGAAGTAGAGGAGATGGATTTTCTGCCTGTTTCATACTCGATGGCAACTCTTTTGCCTTTCATGTATGCAATTACATCCGGCCCTCTTGAGTTGTCCATAATAATGGCTTTTATGCCGTTGGAATCCAATTCCTCAAATATCTTCTTAACCATTACCTCGTGCTCTATGCTTAGGGAGCTGTTCTTTTTCATAATCCAGTGCTCGTTTGCACCGTGCCATGCAATATTCATCTCCTGCATGCCCTCATTTTTGCCAATGCCGGTATCTTGATAGGAGAGCACAGGCTTTAACGGTGCGTGAGGCGTAACCTCAGGCTCTGGATTTGATGTGTATGCTAGAAGGCTTTCTGCAGTAGGTGTTTCAATCACGCTCGGTTCTCTTATACCGTAGCTAAGCACCAGCGCCTCATTCTTCCTTAGCCTGTGGAGCATCTTCTTTATCTCGAATGCCCGGCTGCTTATGCCTGAGGAGAGTATGTTAGAGATATAGTTTATCTCCTGTGGCTCTCTTGAATAGAATGTTATGAATGTGCTTGAGTTGGCTATTATTTCACGGGGAAGGCTGCTCGCCATGTGCGTTGCCAGTATTATCCCTACGCCATACTTCCTGCCCTCCTCCATCAGCTTCTTTACGGTCTTTGAATCGGAATCGTTTATTATAAACTGGGCTTCGTCTATTATTATATAAAGGCTTACCCCTTTTTCTATTTCTCCTGACTTCATGTTGATGTAGAGCCTGCGGAGCAACTCGTTTATGTAGATGATCTGTGCCTCGCTGCTCCTTATGCCCGCAAGCGAGAATGACGAGATTCCGGTGCGCAGGCTTGCTACATCAAGCTTGCCGTCGGAAAGCAGCTGTAGTGCGAGTGAGGAAAGCCTGCTTCTTAGATGGGTAAGGCTGCTCTTTTCAGAAACGTTCTTTGAGTTGTTTATAAATATGTTCAGTTCTCCGAGCACGCTTGTTATAGTGGGTAGGCGCTGCAGCTGCATGTCGTTTCTTGATGAGGCGCCACACTTTCTGTAGGCATACCACATGCACTCGGCAAGCTTCTGCGACTGCACATAACCGAGAGAGTACACACTTTGGAACAGTTGCGAAAGCTCCGAGATCCTCTCCCCTACTGTGCTTCCGTCAAGCGAGAATATGTTTATGCCAGAGCGTGACGAATCTATAACCCTGCCACCAAGCGCAGATACTATACCCGCATGCTCGTTGTGGGCATCAAATATTATAGCGGGCTTGCCTGCGTGGCTCATGTCAAAGATCATGCTGCGCAGCAGCGTGCTCTTGCCCTGGCCGCTCATGCCGAACACGATTATATGTGGATTTGCCTCATAGGACGGAGTGATAAATGCACGGCCATGTCTTTTCTTCCAACGCATTGAATGCATCATCTCAAGACTGCCATGCACGTTTTCGAATACAAGAGTGTTAGAAAGTGAGTAGCTGAAGCGGCCTATATACAGCCTCAAAACCTTTGCCTTACTGCGCCTCTTTACGAAAGAGGCAATTCCATTAAAAAGCCTTGCGGCAACGTTAGTTATATAATCCATTTTATCACCAATAGATAAGCAATGAAAATGCAAAATCAGGCAATGTAAATGCAAACAGGAATAAATTGATTAATGCCAGGGTGGCGGAAACTGGTAACGCGCCGGTCTTGAGTTTTCTCAAGAGCTGATTAGTGATGCAAAACAAGGCAACCGGTTCCCTCTGGGAATTTTGGGTTCAAATCCCAACCCTGGCGAGGGTATTAGAGATTCAGCCGCTTCGACCTGCTGAGCCTAACTAATCCCGCAAATGGGACGCAGAGCATTGCTTGGTATGTTTTTGAAAAGCGTATAGCGAAAGCCAATTTCTGAAGCAATATTTATAAATAATTAGAAGTAGAAATTAGGACAGGGATATATTGACCATTATCTTGGCGATAAAGGCGAAGGATGGAATAGTTTTAAGTGCAGACAAGCTACTTCTGTGTACTATTGAATATGGTGGAGAATTTAATTTCAAAGATGAAAAGATAGTGCAAATAGGAAAAAACACGATTATGGGTTTTTCAGGAGACTTGAAAAATGTGGGGCAGCTTGTTATGTTGCTAAAGGAGAATTCTGAAGCTTTGGACAATGATATGTTTAGTGCATTGAATGGCTTAAAAAAGGAAATAAGAGCTATTGACCTTGAATGTGAGTGCCTGCTAGCAGGCAAGGTGAATGATAATCTTGCAATTGTCAGGTTAACCGCAGATAAGAGAGATAGAGTACTTAAAATAGAGATTACACAGCCGCAAGTAGAAATGGCTGGAGACATTACTTCTATGTTTAGCTCTTTAAATTTGACAACACACCAGTACATAGATTATTTGGATAAAATAGGAAAAAGCTTAACTGTATATGAGGCCGAATTTCTTGCTTATGCAACTATAACTGATATATCAAGATCAGGCTCGCAGACTATAGGTAATGGAGTAAGTATTTGGAGCTTGGTAAAAAATGGTAAAAACATTAATATGGAGCAAACACATGAGTGGAAGTTGAATGACCTATTTTCAACAGCATATGCATATTATGTTAAGAAAAAGGTAGGTGCGATTTCTGAGGCAATGGACAAAATAAAAACACTAGGCGGAGAAGGTACAGGACAGTTACTTAGGAAGGAAGAAAAAGAAAAAGACAAGGCTAAGTAATATTAAAGCTAACATTTACAGAATGCATAGCAGAAAGCCCACGACCTTGAGTCGTGGGATGAATGCGAAACGAAAGGCGTATAAATATTAGTATATAATATTGATAATATGGACAAAGTAAAAGTTCAATTAGATAAAGATATAGTTAACGAATTGATAAAGATGAAAGAGGTAGGTGATACATACTCTGATGTTATCAGGAGGATATTGAAAATAGTAAAAGGCAAAGACGCTAGAAAGTGAAGTTATGATTATCACATACAAAATAAAACATAATAAGGACTTTTCTGCGGAACTCAAGAAGGCAAAACAGATTGCAGAATTCGCAATAAAAACAAGAAGTATGTCATCAAAAGATGTTGCCTGCTTTGGGTTAAAGTCGATAATCTCAAACCAAATCCTTAGAAAGTATTAGAGGAATAAGAAGATAAAGAATGTTTCTCATGTTAATTTGACAATACCAAACCAGGGCATACATGTAGACAAAGAAAAAAAGCATATCGAAATACCATCGTTAAAACTCGTTATTCCTTATCATTTTCCAAATAGCTTTGCAAAGATAAACCAAATAGAAATCGATGAAAATTATGCATACGTCTCTGTGTCAATAGAAGAGCCAAAACTTGTTGATGCAAATGCGTTTATAGGAGTTGACAGAAACACAACAGGCCATATTGCAGTCGCCGCAAACCCTCATACAGGAAAAGTGTATAAACTCGGCAAAGAGGCATTGCATATACACAACAAATACAAAGGCATGCGCAGGAAGCTTCAAAAAGCAGGCAAGTTCGGAGTTTTGAAGAAGATAAAAAGCAGGGAGAGAAACATAATCAAGGACATAAACCATAAAGTTGCGGATAAACTTATAGAGATTGCAAAAGAAAGCAGAGCAGGAATAAAACTCGAACAATTATATGGGATAAGAAATAGCAGAAAACATACAAGGTCATTCAACTACTCATTACATAGTTGGTCATTCAAACAGCTTCAATCATTTATTGAATACAAGGCAATATTATGCGGAATACCGATTGCCTATGTGAAACCTGAAAACACATCGAAAGAGTGTTCAAGGTGTGGAAGCATAGGTACAAGAATAGGTAAAAAATTCGTGTGCCATAACTGTGGCCACGTCGACCATGCCGACGTAAATGCACCGTTCAATATTGCATTGCGTCAGCCTTTGGCAGGCATGAGTCAATTGCATACAGACAGGGATGTATGCAAAGGGAGCACTGATACCCACCAAAGGGCAACGCTTGGACCG
>Ga0080003_1000112_pt2 | contig 45637 bp, 38 predicted proteins | sample JossMetagenome_FD_69206 | JGI IMG/M metagenome (GOLD analysis project Ga0080003, IMG submission 69206) | Hot spring microbial communities from Joseph's Coat, Yellowstone National Park, USA - JC2_E (SPADES assembly) (version 2) | ecosystem: Environmental > Aquatic > Thermal springs > Hot (42-90C)... | reverse complement strand
TTGTTGATGCAATAAAAAGAGGAGGAGTAATCCTTATAGCTTCTGGCAACCACAGGAACAAGACAGAGGAAGGTTGGCAATATGACGAAGCAAGAGAGATACGCAATGCCATAATAGGACTACTTAAAGGTGAGGATCTGCCTAATGGCTACGAGAACCGGATAAGGCTGCCAGACGAATATGAAAGTGGAATTAAAGATGCAGAGTGGTATGACAGCAAGATAAAGATTGCAGGAGGAAGCGAGTGGGGAGCAGACATATTTATTGTAGACAGCATAAGGCTAGAGGTAAGGCACAGCGTACCTAAGAGCTATAATGCACTGCTAAACTTCGAGGAGAGGAGAAGGGGAGGCGCAGACATAATATTGAGCGGCGACTTGCATCAGATTGCAGATGTATCAGCAGCAAACTTTGCAAATGTAAGAGCGCCTTCTATGCAGGATTCTTTTGATAATCCTTTCGGAAAGGTAATTGCAGTGCCTAGAGATGCTGGGGAGTCACTGAGAGGGTATTCGCTAGTAAAGGTTAACTATATTCCTGAAGCTGACAGAGGTAAGATTGTTGCGTACAGCCACGAGCCAATACTAAGGGAGCAGCTGCACAAGAAGGATGAGCTTTATGCTGCATACAGGATGGAAAAGAAAAGAGCTGTTTTGTCTACACACCGCTGAGATAAAGCCAAAAACATAGGCAATGGTATACATAATTATTAAAACCAGTCTGATATCCCTTTCTGGCCTGCCGCGTTGCGTATTGATATTAGCAGGTCAGTAAACTTTGATATGCGGTCTTCTGCGAAACCATGCTCTTCGCACATAAACTTCAAAAGTGCTTCCTTATCCGGCCTTGAGCTTTTTATAACACTCTCTATTTTGCTGCTATCTATCTCTGCAGTATCAGGGTTCATGAATATCTCCTCTACCTCGTGCATCTCTGCTCCGAGGCTTACGCCGTACTTTGACTCTACGGCGGCAGACACTTCTTCAAGTGAATTGCTTGCCTTTGCTATCTTAAGTGCTGTGATCGGGCCTATACCCTTTATGCCTTCGTTGAAATCAGTGCCTATTAGCATACCAAGCCAGACAAGCTGCCTTCTGTTTATCTGCAGATGCTCTAGCAGCCTGCTGAGGAGGATCATCTCCGGCGACACATCTATATATACATTCTTTCTTGGCAGCTTTCTCCTTCCTGTTATTGTGAGGTTCCGCACCACTCTTTCTGCGCCGAAAAGGAAAAGGTCGTAATCCTGGCTTGCTGCTGCATATGCAAGCCCCTCCTGCACCATCCGTGCAGCCTGCGCCTCGCCCTCACTTGGGGCCTGTATATAGGTCACGCCCATGAGCCTAAGCACTTCCTTTGAGCTTTCTACTATCTCTTTGTTTATCCTTGTGCTTGCCATTGCGTGCACTCTTGCCTCTTCTTCCATGCCCTTTTCTTTGGCTTTCTGCCACTCCTTGTAGGCTTCCTCACGCCTGTTCATCCTTGCCTCTATAGTCTTTGCCTTTAGTGGTGGCGGTGTGCCGTCGAATACGAATATTGGAGTTATGCCGTTCTGCATTATATTTATTGTCCTGTAAAACAGGCCGCTCAAATGGCTTGTAACCCTGTTTTTGCTATCCACTAGCGGAGTACCGTCAGGCTGCCTTATTATTGACAGGAACTGATAAATTGTATTGTATGCATCTATTGCTATGCGCCTTCCTGACAGCTGCTGCATGTCTGTCTTCTCTTTTACCTCTGCCACCAGCTTGCTTATGTCTACAGCCAAGCGCTCACTTTTTTTGCTCTTTCCTAGAGGCGGCATCGCCTATGGTTATAGGCGCATCCCTCCCAAGATGAATGTTTGGCGTATCAGGCTTAGGGGCTGACATAAGCTTTATGCCAAGCTCCTTCTCGAGCTTCTTCACAAGCGAGTCGCTTGGAAGCATCTTCTGCTCCTCCACCCTCAGCAGCATGCTCTCCTTCTCGTTAAGCCTCTCTGCAAGAACCTTTAGTGGAATGCCGAGCCTTTCCCTGGCTTTTCTTATTGACGCACCGTAATCATCTACTAGCTCCTCTTCCTCTGATGGCTTAGACATTGATGCATGGTGCACAGCTTCCGGCTTCTCGTCTATTTTCTCTATTATTTTCTTCCCCTTAGCGCAACTCTCGCATACATGCATCTCTGCGCCTTCTATTTCAACTACATATACAACGTCAGTCTGCCTGCCGCAAATTTCACACTCTTCCATAAAATCCCCAATTACAAAACAACACGGCGTGTGCTGAAACATGCCCAGCACATTATTATAAGTAAGTAATTATTTATTATTTTTATCTTTCAAAGATGCTAAGACAGTGCAAGGCAGAAATGCATATAGCTGCAAAATTCACTGTTTTGGTGTGCTATAGGCTTTTGAAAATGTGTGACAATGGAAAAAAAGAGACGTTTGAACAAGCACAGGCGCCTGCTTACTGCAATTACGGCGGTATTAGTAGTTGTACTGCTGTCTGCAGATTATCTCTCAGGCATGAATGCGGTACTTGAATGGGGGATTGCAATAGCAGCACTGCTTCTCAGCGGCGAGCTCATTGCTGTGCTCAACGGCCTCAACGGCTTCTACGGAATGTATATGGTTGGAAGCAGGCACGGCATATCGTTCATAGATAGGCTTTCAAAAAGTCACCAGAGGCTGTGGACGGATGCTGCTGACATAGGGCTTGTACTCAGCATAGGGCTGCTCTCGTTCATTGTATTCAGGCACAGGATGAGCAAGAAGAAGATTGCCATAGGCATGGTTGTACTTGTGCTTCTCTTTGTATTTGTCTTCACCCAGCTGCAGCTTGCAATGGGTTTCATAAACATACCAAAGATCAGTAATATGCTTGCAAGTGAGTCGACTTCAAGCAGCAGCACCTCTATAAGTCCAGAGGGCTATGCACTTGGTGCACTTACAGTGGCTGGAGGATTTTCGGTGCTCACTTTCTCTGCAATATTGTACAACGCCATTAAAATACTTGCAGGGCTTACAGTCTATCTGGCAAGCCTATTCACTGCGCATCCAAATGTGGGTGCAATAAGCAGCCAGATTGCTGGTGTGGCTCCTGTCATACCTGGGATTGACATGCCCCTTTTTGCTGGGATAATAGCACTTGTAGTACTGCTTATAGTGCATGAATTCTCACATGGTGTGCTGGCAAGAATAGCAAAGGTCAGGTTAAAGTCCATAGGCCTTGTACTTCTCGGCATTGTGCCAGCCGGTGCCTACGTAGAGCCTGAAGAGAAGGAGATAAAGAAGCTTGACAAGACAAAACAGGAAAGGATATTTGTGGCTGGAGTAACTTCTAATATTGTACTTTCTGTCATATTTTTTGTGCTTATGCTTGCTATGGCTTATGCTGTAATGCCAGGCCTGGAAAAGGGAATTGTTGAGATCTACTCAACTATACCTGGTTACCCTGCCTATAATGTCATAGCACCTGGCTCAATTGTTGAGGAGTGGAATGGATACCCTATAAGGAACCTTTCCAGCTTCGCGGCTGCTGCAAAAAACGACACTCCATTCTCAACAGTGAGCGTTGTGACTAACACAGGCAGTTACTCGTTCAAGACAAATTCTACTGGAAAGATAGGGGTGTATATAGAAGAAAAAGAGGTAGTTTCAAAGGGAATTGTTGGCAGCACAGCAAACTTCTTCTATGTGCTATTCGCACTTTCCTTCCTCCTTAATTTCCTTGTGGCAATAGTAAACCTTTTACCTATCCCAGGATTCGATGGATGGCAGATATACAAGCTTGAACTTAACAGCAAAGTGCTCAATATTTTAGGCGCTATTGTTGTAGTGTCGCTGCTTGTTAACATACTTCCATGGTTCTTTTACTGAAGCGGCTACCACGATACTTTCTTAAGGCCAAGTTTGTTTGCACCGATATTTGTAAGTTTGTGGAGAAGCCCAGTAAGGATTACTAGGAAGATGATTCCTATTGCATTAGGGAGATGGCCAAATGGAAGGGCAAGAAGCATTGCAAATACGAAGAAAAGATACTGATCAAGTATGGGCACCCCCGAACCAGGCTTGAGGCCTGCCTGCCTTTTTATGAAGCTGTTGAGCAGATCACCAATGTGTGTGCCTATTGCGAGCATTATGCCTATTACGAGCATATATGGAAGAAACCCTGACTCTAGAAGTGCAACTATGATTCCAGATAAAATTCCTGCAACGAGGCCTCGCACTGTCTTGTGGCTACCGAATATACGTTTGCCAAAAAGCTTCCTTCCACCATCTATAGGCATTCCCCCTCCAAAAATTACAGGTGCGCCGTTTGAAACATATGACGGGAGTATGTAGATTATAGGGTACAATATCATTGTATAAAGTATTGTGTAAAGATCCAATTAGCCACCTATATTACGCCTTCCGCTGCCTTCTTGGAGCCTCCTCCTTTGAACCTGCTGCCAAATTTGCCTTTTACAAAATCCAGTGCACTTGAATTTGATTCACTTCCTGTCATGCACACTACTTCCCCGGAATTATTGGTAAGGAGTACTATGCTCTTGCTGTTTTTCTCTGCTATCTTAGATGCAACCTTGCGCAGGGATTCCTTCCCTATGTTTATCTTGAGCTCTATTACCTCCTTTCCCTTCTCATAAGCAGTGACAACTTCTGATATTGAATCAGCATAAAGCTCCGCGTTCTTGTAGAACTCTTTGTTTGCATCTTTAAGCTTTTCTACTGCCTGCGCAACTTTTGTTGTTTCAGAATTGAGAAGCTGTGAGGCTTTTACAAGCTCACTATGCTCCTCCTCAAAGCGCTTTAATGCAGCCTCACCTGCTACAAATTCTATCCTGTCCACGCCATCGTGTATGCGGTAGGTGTTTATTATTTTTACCATACCAAGCAGGTTTTCCTGCCCTATTGCATGCAGGCCGCCACATGCCTCTGCATCGATAAGCTTGCCGTCATTGCTGTGTATAACTATAATTCTCATCTGCTTTGCCGGCACGCCGTGCCCCTGGTAGATTGTAAAGCCATACCTGCTTTCCGCAGTGCCCCTGTCAAGCTCTTCCAGGCTTACTTTTATACCGTCTCTGATCTCTTGGTTTACTATTGATTCTATTTTCTTCACTTCCTCGTCTGAAAGCTTGTCGTAATGAGATATATCAACATGTGCTTTATCTACACCCTTGCTTGCGCCTTCCTGCCATGCATGCGGCCCCAGGACCTTCCTTGCGGCTGATGTTATCAGATGTGTTGCTGTATGATGGGCTATCAATTGTTTTCTGCGTTCTATGTCAACTTCTGCATTTACTTCCGAACCCACTCTTATCTTTCCAGAAACAGGCTCAGACATTATGTGCACAATAACATCGCCAATCTTCTGCACGTCCTTAACTTTTATTCCCTCTATTGAGCCGGTATCTGCAAGCTGCCCGCCACCCTCTGGGTAGAATGGTGTTGCATCTAGCACGACATAGTTTTTTTCTGCAAACAGCACTTTTGACCTGCTCTTAGACTCAAAATTATAATAAAGCTGCCTTGTCTTTGGCAGCTGCGGGAGGCTTATGTTTAGTGTTTCTTCTTTCTCCCGCTTTGCAAAATCTCCTTCTATGATGTCTTCATAGCTGCTCTCAGGCAGCTCTATTTTGACATTTTTGCTTGAAGCAATGGATGATATAAACTCGGGGGTTATGCCATTGCTTTCATAAAGGGTTTTTAGCTCCTTGCCTGTTATTTTTGCCCCTTTTGCAATTATTGACTCTACTATTTTCCTTCCATTTTCCTTGCTCTTTGAATATCTTTCCTTCTCTATATCAACCACTTTGCTGAATATAGACATGCTTTCGGAGAGCTCAGGGTATAATGGATGGAGTTCTGCAGCTATGCTCCTTGCTACTTCAGTTAGATCGATATCAAGATTGTAATTTTCTATGAATGAGAATGCTCTCCTGAGTATTACTCTTAGATTATATCCTCCTCCCCAGTTCGATGGAAGGGCACCGTCAGTCACTGCGAAGAGCAGTGTCCTTGTATGGTCCAATATTGCATAAATCGCCTGCATTGGCTTTACCATCTTTACGTATGATTCCTCAGAGATTCCGCTGCTCTTGAGTATTGCAGCCTCCTTCTCCTTCACATCCTTTATTTCTGTTATGTTCAGTGACCCTGCATGTGTTGCAAACTTGCGGTAGAGTTTATCATCAAATTCTATGCCTAGCTCTTTCCTGAGCTTCTGAAGCGTAGCATGGAATGTTGCCTCATATGCATTGTCGTAGCCTGTATAGAACCACAGCAGTCGCTCGAAGCCCCATCCAACATCCACCACCTTGCCGTCAAGCTCCCTTATATTGCCATTAGAAGATTCGAACTCAGTAAAGACGCTGTTCACAAGCTCTGTACCTTTGGAAAAACTTTCCAGGCATGGACCGAACTCTGAAAAGTCGCCCATCGCCCATACGTCCTCGCTGTAAACTATCTTTTCCTTTTCTACCTTGAGGACTTTTGTGAGGAAGTCATAGTTTAACTCTATAGTCCTGTCACGCCAATAGCCCTCCTTCGGATAATTAAATGACTTTTGGCCTGCCATCATGAATCCTGTGAAGTGACCTCCTGTGACGCCTACATTTTCTATATCATTGAAGCGGAGGCATATCTGGGGCACAATGAGAGGATTTGCAGGATACTCGAAACTCATTCTGCCGTTCTCAAGCCTCTGAAAGTCCTGTATGTCTGCTATTGTGAAATACAGGTCAGGGCGCCATCTGCTTACCACAGGATAGCGCGCAACCACTTCGTGCCCGTTCTTCTTGAAGAAATCTGAGAATTTGGACCACAGGTCAACATAGCTTATTTCCACAGGCTTCTCCTTGAAGAAGGAATAAGGCGTGTGTATCGGGTCATCGCACACGTCCCTATCCTCAATGCTCCAGAAATACTTGCCACATATCTTGCACTTTCTCCTCTTAAAACCTTCTCTCTCGAATAGCTCGGTTGAATAGTATCTCTTGTAGTCTTCTGAAAACTTCACCCTCAGCTCCTCCTTGTCCAATTTAGGTGCTTGCTCCATAAAACCATCTGTCAGCTGTATACTCTGCATTCCCTGCCGAAGAATTTGCAGAAATTGCATTTCCATTTCTCCTCCTTCGGCACGGGCTGGGCTTCGCGCTCGCCATTCCAGTATCCCATTGCGTAGGCTAGCAGTTCGTCTATCTGCTTTTTTTCATATTCAACATATATATCTGCTATTGTAGAACCGGTGAACCTGTCTATATAGTGTATCTCCAGCCTGTCGCTGATTCCCGGAAGTTTTTCTATCTCACTGAATACTGCTGAATAAATCTTCTCAAGCCCAATAAGGCTGCTTTCAAGGCCAAGCAGCTTTAGCTGCTTTATGAACTGCTGCGAAAGTTCCCCTGCTGCAATCTTGTAGGTATTTGCAAAGTTATCGTATGTATAGCTGCCGTTGCGTATGTCATCCAGCATTTTTCTGTAGAGCATTACCTGGGCCCTGTGCGGCCTTAGAACAGCCTCGTCTATTGGTTTGCCAGACTCTTTTGTTTTGTTTTCTATTATAACTACAGAATTATTTTTTATCCTGAGTTCGTCTATCTGGCCTGTGAGCCTGTAGCCGTTTACAGAGCCGTATATTCTTATTTCCCTTCCTATCTTTTTTTCTGCAAGTCCTTTCAATGCAAAGTAATTCTCATATCCTATCTTGTAGAGCGAGTCATAATATGTAATTGGCTCTGCTGCAAGTGCTACGCGCACTTCTTCCTCCAACTCGCTGTGTATCTTGCTTCCCTCCGACATTGCTTTTGTATATCTCTTGCCATACATGTAGTTGAGCTCCATCTGCTTTTCGCACCACAGCTGGCTAGAGATATCGCTTGCGGTTATGCCGCTTTTGCCAAGCTTCCTCAACATACTCATCTTTTCTACCATCAAATCAGGCTACCTATCACTCTTCATCGCAAGTGCTCAGTGATCACCTTTTTCATCACATACCCTTTTATTTGTTAAGAAAATTATTAATCCTTATGCAACTAGAGGACATTAAACTGTTTATATTTGACTGGGACGGTACGCTGAGCACATCCACTGCGCTGGTCAGATTTTCACGCTTTTTCAAGACTAGATATTCGCCAAAATACATTTCAGAACATTCATATTTGTTCAAAAGCAGGCCAGATTTAGGACATGCAGATATTAGCCTCATGCATGAGGAGGAGGAAAAAAACCTCTTGTATGCAAAGCTGTATGAAATCTACACAGTCTTCACCAGGCCGAAGCTGAGAGAAGGCGCTGTAGAGCTGTTGTCTTTACTAAAGAAGGAAGGTAAGAAAACCGCAGTATTTACAGATGCCAAAAGGTACAGGACAATAAGGGAGATCAGGATGAATGGGATAAGCAAGAAAATAGACTATCTGCTCTCTGCTGACAGCATAGGAGCCTACAAACCTAATCCGACTGGATTAGAGATTATAGTAAGGGAGGCAGGAGTAAGCAAAAGGAGCAGCGTATATGTAGGGGACATGGCATCTGACATATTCACAGCAAAGTTTGCAGGCATACACTCATGCGCTGTTGGGGGTGGGATGAACAGCATTGATGCACTGAAAGACGCAAAGCCTGATTTTGTATTCAGCAGTACAGAGGAGATGGCAAGATATTTTGCAGAACGATAGCCATTTATAAAGTTTTCGCTATGATTTAAATATCTAACTAGCCATAGACTATCATGAGATCTATGGTGGGGGTGGGGAGTGGCGCTGGAAGCGCGGCTTATAGGCTGCAGGCTAGCTTAGAATACCTGCTTGTGTATATTGCAGTGTTTATAATACTGGCCGTAGTGATTTTTGTAATTTTTAATTTTACTTCTATAACCAGCAGGAACGTGCTGCCTACAAAGTGCGAGTTTGACTATGGAATAGACTGCCATGCTATAATAGTCGCTTCTAATAATACGGGCACAATGGTAGCGTTGCTAGGTTCTGACATGCTGCCATATCCGATAGAGAACGTTTCACTCCAAATAAACAGCAGCGGCACAACTTCTATGGTAAAATGCAGCCCTTCTGTAGTGATGCCAGGGCAGACATTGCTATGCGTAGCTAAGATGCCAACATATGCGCCGGTGCTTTCGTTTGATTCAGGGCATCTGAAGGCTAATGCAAAGTACTGTGGAATTTCAACCTCGAATTGCAGCAGCGCAGAGTATGAGAGTTACGTTGGAGATTATTCGACTAATGTGAACAGGCTTCTAGTGCCAAAGGTCAGCATTGTTTTAAGCCTTCCTTCTACGATCAAGTCCAATCAAAGTGCAAAGATAAGTGTAGGTTTGGATGTCTTTGGCATAATATTGCCAGTGTCTAACCCTCAGCTTGTATCGAGCAATCCTTACATAAGCATAGCTTCGTCAATAAATTCAAGCGGCAGCTATGTTAGCTACATTTCCAGTAGCGGCAATGTAGGCACTACTACCATTTCAGCCTCATACGCAGGGATAGAGGCAAATGCCACTGTTGTATTCATACCTTCTTCGTCTAGAATTCTGATAGCAAACTTTCTATCAAACAATGTCACTGTTATAAATGCAAGCAGCGGTGTGCAGACTTCTATAAACAATGTAGTGACACCATCAAGCATAGCAGTCACTCCAAATCAGACTTATGCCTACGCTACCGAAACTGCGCTAGGAAAGGTGGCCGTTATAAACCTTATAAACTACACTGTTGTAAACAGCATTCCTGTTGGTTCATTCCCTTCTAGTATAGCTATTGATAATAATTATGCATTTGTGGCGGATTCAGGATCCAATAAGCTGAGCATAATAAACACACAGAGTGGTACTGTGATTAAAAACATGAGCACCAAAACTTACCCAGCATTTATCTACCTTTCTGGCGATGGCTCAAAGTTGTTTGTGGTAAACCAGCTCTCTGCTGTAATCTCTGCGATAAATACATCGTCACTGAAATATATAAACAATGTCAGCGTAAAGAGCCTGCCTTATGCTTTAGCCTCTTCGTACAGCGGCGGAATCGCATATGCCACTCTCCCTGGTGTCAGTTCCATAGCCGTAATCAATGAAACTTCTGGCAACGTCAAATACTTCAATGCAGGCATCATACCTTTTGGCATCGCATATGACAAAATTAACAATTATCTTTATGTTACAGACATCGGTACAAGCAGCCTGCTTGTCATAAATGCCACCAGCCATGCCACGCTGAAAAGTATAGGTGTGGGTTTTCTTCCAAGCTATGCAACGGTCTCACCGGGAGGGCATTATGTGTATATAGCTGACTCTGGTTTTGATATGATATCAGTTGTAAACACCACTACCAACAATGTCGAGGCAAACTATAGGGTTGGGATTCTTCCATCCTGGATTGCATTGCAACAGTGATTCCATACGGCGTGTTTTGAAAATCAGTTGAAAAGCCTTACTTTTACAACCTCTTTATTCCTCAATTCACGCAAGAAGTAATATACGGCGAGGAGTGACATTATCATTCCGGCACCAATGGCTAATGCCTCCTTTGGCATGCCTATGAGAAGGGTAATCAGGGCTACCGCAGTCACAGCAGGCAGATATGGGTAAAAGGGAATTAAGAACTTTTTAGGCATCTTCCTCTTGTAATGTACAGCGGCAAAAGTGGTGAGCAGGTATGAGAAAAGCAGCCCAAAATTGCTTATTGCCGCTATTATGTATATGTTCCCAGAGAAGAGCATAGCTATCCCAATTAGTGCAGATATTATTACCCCGTTGATCGCTACATCGCTCTTCTTATTGTACTTTCTTGAAAACCTTGGAAGTAGTTTGTCAACTCCTATCTGGTAGAAGAGTCTCGAAGCACTTAGGATCATTGCTATTGCGGCAGATGTTGTTGCAATCAGCGCTCCAAAGTCAACAAGTATGAAAAGCCATTGAGGAGCAGATGCACTTTTCAGGGCGAAAGAAAGCGGGTCAGCAGATATACTATAAGAGCTTGCTGGCGCCAAAGCTAGAAGTGACATGTCGACAAGCACATAAAGTACAAGGCTTATTATTACAGAGTAAATTATAGCCTTTGCGGCCTTGCGGGATCCTCCCTCAACTCTGTCTGTGAATGTGGATATAGACTGGAAGCCAGTATATGCAAAGAATATTGCAACGCTTGCAGCGAATATTGCTCCTATGCCAAATTGTGACTTCTTAGATACCAGGTGTGTTGCAAACAGCGATGGGTGTGCTAGCGCAAATATTATACCGAATGCTACAAAAATTACAAGTATAGAAACTTTTATTGCGACGAGAGAGAAGTCTGTCTTTGCCGCCTTCTTTATTCCGAATAGATTAAGAAGCGAAAGTGCGAAGACAAGTGCTATTGCAAGAGGTATTCCGTATGTTTCTACAGGAATACCAAGAAGGCTTGCTAGGTAAGAGCCAAAGCCCAAGCTTATTGCTGATATTGCTGTCGCAAAACTGAAATATAACAGTATGCCTGTCACAAAACCTAGCTCACTGCCAAATGCATTATATACAAAAGAATAAGATGCCCCCTTTGCATGAGGCATTATGTTGCCCAGCGAGCCCATTTCCAAAGCGACAAAAAGTGCTACTATACCGACCAAGATAAATGCAAGAAGGGAATATGCACCAGCCAGTGCTATTGCAGTGCCGCTAAGTACAAATATTCCGGCGCCTATTATGGCACCCAAGCCCACTGCTGTTGCTGTAGGTAGGCCGATCTTCTGCATGTGCTATAATTTGCATAAAACAAATAAAAGCCTTATATTTGCATAAAAAATACCGGTGCATATGCTAATCACTCAGTTACGGGCATGACGGGATTTGAACCCGCAACCACCTGGTCCGAAGCCAGGCGCGCTATCCAAGTTGCGCCACATGCCCTGAGCAGTAGGTTGCTGACACTATTGGTCCTTCTTTTCAACTATTTCTAGGCCGTCCTTGAGGTCATTCTTTATCTGCACCAACATTTCTTTTAACTCTTGGCGCTCCTCTTTAGGCACAGTGAAAAAGAGCCACATTGAAAAATTCTGTTCTGGTATTTCTGAAGTCACTACTTCCTCGGCATCAACCTCGTTTATTGCTTTCCATCCTTCCGCAAAGGCGGACCCTGCCTCCGCCTGAATGGCGGTTTTGTCATACTCCGCAGCTCCATGAAGATACTGATAAGTCTGCCATGAGTGGCTTGAAGAGAGTGCTGCTATCAGCATTGCAACTTTCTTGATCTTTTCTTCTTCTTCATTGAGAGGATCTTTCTTCTTTGCTATTTTTCTGACTTCGTTTATGAACAACTCGTATTTGTTAGAAGTTGTTCTATTAGACATGTAATCAATAATAATTGAAGGTTGAAGTTTAAATGCTTTTTGAATCGGCATTTTTAGGTACAGAACATGCACAAGATATTTAAAATGTTTTAGGGCAATATATATTCAAATCTTAAACTGTGATTCTATGATAACTGGTATGGAAATAAGCAAGGTAGAAGGTGAAAGGAACTCTCCGGAAGGCATCGCTAACATGCGATTCAACATAAATTTTGATGATGTTAGCACAAGTGATGATTCTATAGAGGTATCATACACGTTCCTAGCTGTATATGAAAGTGCGGTAGACAGCTCGAAATCTGTAGGGCAGATAAAGATATCAGGAAAGATAAAATCAAAGGAAAGCAAAAAGGACTCGGATGAGATAACTTCTACGTGGAAGAACAAGAAGACTCTGCCGATAAAGTTTGCTGAAAACCTGATAAACCTAATAAACTTTGAATGCGGATCACGGGGAACATTGGTGGCATACTCGCTTGGGTTGGTTCCTCCATTGCCTCTGACTAGGGCAACATTGCAAGAATCAAATAGCAACAAGCCCGCCGCATAATTTTTGATTGCCTGCAGTTTTGTGTAGATGACATGGTAGCTAGTTATGACAGCGGCATCGAGCTGAAAGGCTTTGTAATAGATATAGACTATGTCACGCTTGGCAAGCGCGGGATCATAAGGGTATCTTTCAAAAACGATGCTGATGGTACAGTAGTGCCGTTGTTTGACCCTAGTTTTTATCCTTACATGTATCTTGTGCCATTTAGAGGTGTCTCTGCTGAAACCCTTAAAAAAGTAGGTGCGCTGAGCGAAACCAATGAGGAAATATTTCCGCTCAGCGTGGAGGAGAGACAGATGACTCTCGGGCCGGAAACAGTGAGAGCTTTCAAAATTGTGGCAAACCATCCGAGGGAGATACCTAAGCTCAAAGAGTCATTATCAGAATTTGGAGAATGCTATGAATATGACATTGTGTTCTGGAAAAGATACCTTATAGACAAGGGTATTGTGCCGCTTTCTGAAATATATGTAAAGGCGCATAGGGAAGATGAATCTGGAGGGTTTGTGATAGACGAGATAAGAGAGAGCGGAGACACTGCAAAGTTGCCTGATTTCTCGCACGTCTCTTTTGATATAGAGACCTACAACGTGGCAGGGATACCAAGACCTGAGAAGGACCCTGTGATAATGATAAGTTACAAGTCTGGAAATGATAGCGGTGTACTTACTACAAAAAAGATAAGCAAGGATTTTGTCTCTGTGTTTGAAAATGAGAAAGCGCTTGTAAAGGGCTTTGTAAATATAATTAATAAGATAGACCCAGACATTATTGTAGGTTACAATTCATCAAATTTTGATATTCCGTACCTTATTGCTAGGGCAAAGGCAAACAGGATCGGCTTTGACATAGCAAGATTTGGCGACGAGGTAAAAAGGGAGCATCACGGTCTCATAGAAGCTGTGAAAATACCTGGCAGAATAAACTTTGACGTGTACAATGTCGCGAAGTTTGTCTCTGTTGTGGGAGCGGCAGAGCAGCTTATAAAGGTCAACAGCCTGCAGCTGGGCGAAGTATACGAGGCAATTACTGGCAAGCACAAGAAAAGGATTGATAAAATTAAGATATGGCAGCAGTGGGACGCTGGCGACCTTGACGATCTTTCTGAATATTCCCTGGATGATTCTAACACTTTGGATGAACTTTTTGATTTCTTCCTGCCTTTGATGGTAGAAGTGTCAAAAGTGAGCGGAACAGTGCTTGGCGAGGCGGCCATTTCAACTACCGGTCAGCTTGTAGAATATCTTCTCATGAGGTATGCAAGCAAGAACAACCAGATAATACCAAACAAGCCAAAAGAGAATGAGATAGAGGAGAGGAATGCCAACCCAATAGAAGGAGCTTATGTGAAGATGCCTGATGCAGGGATATATGAGAATATAGTAGCTTTCGACTTCAGAAGCCTGTATCCATCAATAATAATCGCACATAATATAGACAATTCTACCATATGCAGCGACTGCAAGGATTACTATGAGTCTCCAACAGGTGTAAAATTCAGGAAAGATGTTGTTGGAATAGCTCCTACAATACTCAAGAGACTAATTGATGAACGCACAGAAGTTAAGAAGGCGTACAAAAAAAATCCTGATAACAAGGCGCTTGGCGCAAGGTCTATGGCACTCAAGATACTTGCAAACTCATTCTATGGATATTTAGGATATGCAAGGTCAAGATGGTATTCCAGGGAGTGCGCTGCAAGCGTTACTGCATTCGGCAGAGCATATATCACAAAGACTATAGAAGAAGCCGAAAAGCGTGGCTTCAAGGTGCTCTATGGCGACACAGACAGCTTGTTCCTCTTGATGGGCAACAAGACAAAGGAAGATGCATACCGCTTCATGAAGGAGATGAATGATACACTACCTGGCGCAATGGAGCTTGACCTTGAGGACTTCTATGTAAGAGGTGTCTTTGTTAGCAAGCGTGTGGGTGTGGGAGGAGCAAAGAAAAAATACGCGCTGCTTTCAGAGGAGGGCAGGATAAAAATAAAGGGCTTTGAGCTTGTAAGGAGGGATTGGGCTAAGATAGCTAGAGACACGCAGAAGGCAGTGCTTGAGGCAATACTTAGAGAGGGGAGCAAGGAGAAGGCTGCCGCTATTGTAAAAGAGACAATTGACAAAATAAGGAGCGGGAAACTTGACATAAAGGAGTTTGTGATACACACGCAGCTAAGAAAGGGTATAGGCAACTATGATATAAAGTCGCCTGAGCTCGCTGCAGCGCAGAAAGCTATGAAGGCGGGTGTTAAGAGAAGGGATGAGCTTGAGGGCGCAGCAATCGGCTATGTAATAACAAAGCACGGCAATAGCATATCTGAGAAGGCTATGATAGAGGAAATGGCTGATGATTACGATCCGGATTATTATATAAATAATCAGGTTATGCCTGCTACGCTTAAGATACTTAAGGAGCTAGGATACAATGCTGATGAGCTGAAAGCCGGGGGCTCGCAGAAAAAACTGTGATATCATGGACGACGTAGAACTGCTAAAGGGAGTTGGTAGAGTGTCGTTTGAGGCACTTTCATATGCGAGGGGTCTTGTCAAACCAGGCGCAAAAAAGCTTGAGGTTGCAGAACGGATAGAAAAGTTTATGGTCGAAAAGGGTTTTGGCCTTGCATTTCCAGTAAACCTCTCATCTAATGAGGAAGCTGCGCACAGCACCCCGGAGGCTGGAAGCAACGAGGTGTTTGGAGAAAAAGATGTTGTGAAAGTGGATCTAGGAGCCAGGAAGGATGATGCACTTGGAGACTGTGCAATAACTGTTGATCTTTCATCAGAGTACGGCAAGCTTGTAGAAGCAAGCGAAGAGGCTCTTGAAGCTGCAATAAGCATGGTGAAGGGAGGTTTGGCTGTAAGGGAAATAGGGAGAACTGTTGGTGAGATAGCAGCAAAGCACGGCTTCAATCCAATAAGAAATCTTGGCGGCCACGGTATAGAGAAAGGGGACCTTCATGCAAGGATATTTATACCCAATTATGACAATGGCGATGATGCTATGCTAGAAGAGGGGCAAACAATAGCAATAGAGACTTTCATCACAACAGGAAAAGGATTAGTTACAGAAGGCGACTATGTACAGATATTCAGGAAGCTCGGCCCTGCGCAGCTGAGGTCGCCTGATTCTAGGGAGGTTGCAAGCTTCATAGACGAAAATTTCTCAACATACCCATTTGCACTGAGGTGGCTGCACAGCAAGTTTAATTCGGAGTTCAAAGTAAAGGCTGCCCTTAACGATATTGCAAGGGCGGATAACATAGAGTCCTTCCCAGTGCTCATTGAGAGCAGCAAGGGCATAGTAGCCCAGACGGAAAAAGAAATGATAGTGGAAAAGGACTCATGCACAGTTATTACTTAGTGAATCACGAGCATTTGCTGTAGCCGCACACAGGGCATGTTGCACAGCCTTCTCCTGCTATCATTACAGAGCCGCATTCAGGGCATCTCGTCTCTGAATATTCGTCTATTTCGAAGTCCTTGGCCTCTTCTCTCAGCTCATTCATGGTGGTGCTTGCTATAACTGATGTGTCGCGTAGATGCTCAGAGGCTGCTTGCGAAAGCCTAACTGAAGCTTCTGATGCATTCGTGTTCTTGAGTTCTGTAAGCACCTGCACTTTCTTGCTCTTGTCCCTATAGATTGTTATGCCCTTGCATCCTATTTTGTATGCAAGCATGTATGCTGCCTCGACCTCCTGTGGCGTAGCTGTGCTTGGGAAGTTTATTGTTTTTGATACAGCGTTGTCTACATACTTCTGGAAGGCTGCCTGCATCTTCACATGCCACTCCGGCTTGATGTCATGTGCTGTTACGAAAAGCCTCCTTATCTCCTTTGGTATCTCTTCTATGTCTTGTATTGAAGTCTTTCCAGCTATCTTTCTTATAAGTGCATCTGTGTAGAACCCGTATTTTATTGCAAACTCTTCGAATGTGTTGTTTACCTCAATCAAGTTTGAGCCGAGGCTTGACTCTACATTCCTTACATATGCCACAGAGAACATAGGCTCTATGCTCTGCGAGGTGCCACCTGAAATTATGCTTATAGTGCCTGTCGGAGCTATAGTTGTCACCGTTGAATTTCTCAACGGTTTGCTGCCGAACTTGTACCATATGCTTTTCTCGAATTCTGGGAAAGGCCCCCTCACCTCTGCCAGCTCTTCGGACATCTTTCTTGCCTCTGTTGTTATGAACTTCATCACTTTCTCTGCAAGCAGCAGCGCTTCGTTTGAGTCATAAGGTATACCTAGCTTTATTAGCATGTCAGCCCATCCCATCACTCCAAGACCTATACGCCTTATTGCCTTTGTGGTCTTTTCCACCTGTGGCAGAGGATAGCGGTTTACGTCTATCACATTGTCGAGGAAGTGCGTACCTAGCCTTGTAATTCTCTTTAGCTTCTCCCAATCGATTTCATAGTGGTCATTGCTTGTCTTGAGCATCCTTGCAAGGTTTATAGATCCCAGGTTGCATGAGTCGAATGGGTATAGCGGTTGCTCGCCGCAGGGATTCGTTGACTCTATGGGCCCGTATGAAGGCACAGGGTTTGAAAGCGTAGAATTCATTCTGTCTATAAATACCACTCCAGGATCGCCTGTGCGCCATGCCATGGTGACAATAAGGTTCCAGACTGCACGTGCACTGAGCTGCGTTACAGGCTTCTTTGTCCTTGGGCTCAGTATATTGTAATTCGAATCGCTGCTAAGGGCATTCATGAATTCGTCAGTTATTGCAACAGATATGTTGAAGTTGCTCAGTACTCCCTCCTTCTCCTTTGCAACTATGAAATTCAGTATGTCTGGATGGTCTACTCTAAGGATGCCCATGTTGGCGCCCCTGCGCTTGCCACCCTGCTTTATCTCCTCTGTTGCAGCGTCGAAAACCTTCATGAATGATATAGGACCTGATGCGATGCCTCCTGTCTGCTTTACTACATCTCCTGCAGGCCTGAGCCTAGAAAATGAGAAACCGGTACCACCGCCTGACTTGTGTATTATTGCTGTCCACTTCACCGCATCAAATATTTCCTCTATTGAGTCCCCTACAGGCAGCACAAAGCATGCGCTGAGCTGCCCAAGCGATGTTCCTGCATTCATCAGCGTGGGGCTGTTTGGCATGAAGTCGAAGCTTGTCATTGCGTCGTAGAAGGATTTTGCAATCTCCTCAACTTTTTTGTCATCAGCGCCATAGTTGTAATCTGCGGAGGCTATTGCCTTTGAGACACGCTCAAACAGCTGCTTTGGCGTTTCTATAATTCGGCGATTCTCATCCCTAAGCAGGTATCTTGCAGCTAGAACTATCAGTGAGTTTAGAGGAAGCTTTAGGTCATCCTCTATTCCTAGAGATTCCTTGTAGGCGCGCAGCTCCGCCCTTTTGTTCCTGTATATTATATATGCCTTTGCTACCTTTGAATCTTTTTCCATCATCACTTGTTCTACTGTATCCTGTATCTGCTCCACTGTTGGCTGATCTGTGTTAAGGGCCTCAAGCTTTGAATGCACCTCTTTTGAATACTCTTCTGATCTTTTTGTTATTTCTTCGTCGCTGATTGTACCGTCATACACCTCGCGCATTGCCTTTGATATTGCGATTGCTATCTTTTCCCTGTCGAAAGGCACTATGCTTCCATCTCGCTTTACAACATTATTTATTTTCATATTTCCGCACCCTCTTATTTCTTGCAGACTTAAGCATTTTCACAACCTCATTGAAATCTTCAGGTGAATCAAAATTTTTGTATACGCTTGCAAACCTTATGTATGCTATAGGATCCACCTTCAGAAGCTCTTTCATTACCATGTCGCCTATCCTTGATGACCTTATTTCCTTGCTGCCAGTGCGCCTTATCCTCTGCTCAACCTTGTTTGCCATGCCCTCCATTTTTTCTCTGCTTATAGGCCTCTTCTCGCACGCCTTCATTATGCCTGCAAGCACCTTGCCCCTGTCGAAGCTTTCCCTTGTGGAATCCTTCTTTATCACAGTTATATCTGAAAGGCTTACCTTTTCGTATGTTGTAAAGCGCTTGTGGCAGTTGTTGCATACTCGCCTTCTCCTCACGCTGTTCTCATCAGCAACATACCTTGTGTCTATAACACTAGTATTTTCAGACATGCAATAAGGGCAGCGCATATTATACACAATATATTGTGTTTTAGGAAAACCGGAAATACAATAAGTAGTATATATATTTAAACCGTGCTGCGCAAAACGTCACTTAAAAAATATGTTGTTTTATTTCAGGGCAAGAATATTACGGCAATAAACATTCATTCAACAAACTCTGACATTTTGAGCTGCCGTATACCGTTTAACGTCTTCCAATATGCCCTTATGTGGGGTTGAAGGTGCTTGCTAGATAGGTTTGCCCTTATTGCGTCTATTGTACTAGAATCAGAAGGATAGCCAGAACCGATTGGAATGTTCAGCTTCTTTGCGAGCTTGTCTATTTCACGATCCCTTGTCACTTTTGCTATTATGCTTGCAGCGGAAACAACAGGATAACGCGAATCTGCCTTATGCTCTGATATTACTTTTATTGCACCTTGCGCTGGCGCTCCCTTTACGCCCTTCACCACCATTTTCCTCCCTGAAAGAAGGCTTATCCGTACTCCAAACTTCTCTGCTATGACGTCAGGCGAATCAAGAAACACAGATTTTATGTCTGACTTTGTTAAATCTATCAGCTTGGCGAAATGCATGGCCTCAAGTTCATTCAGGGATATACCAGTAGCCATAGCCTTGTTTATCTCTTCTGGTGTTATTACCTTTGTTTCTATTTCCTCTGCTAAATCGCATATTTCGTCGTAGAGATACTCCCTTCTCTTTCTGCTCAGCATCTTTGAGTCTCTTACGCCTATGCTAGAAAGCCTCTTCGAATAGCCATTCTTTATACTAACAAGGCTTACTACAAGAGGCCCAAGGACAGCTCCGCGACCCGCCTCATCGCCACCAGCGACAATAATTTAAATCACCGACGCGCTACATCGATTTTCTGTCAACTACTATAAAGTCGTTCACAGCCATTACTGCAGAATAAGAGAGCTTAAGCTTCCCGTCCTTCACGTCAAGTTTGTTGACGAATGCACTGTCAACGTTAGGCTCCAATATTAGGGCAGTAAGCTTACCGCTGACCTCATTTATGTCGGCGTCGATAAACTTGCCAAGATCATAGCCGTCGCTAGTTATGACCTCCTTTCCAACAAGCTGTTCTGCAGGTATATATTTTACCATGTTGCCACCATCTACATTTTAGACCTTTAATTATTAATATTGCATAGAGTTTATATTTATATATGTTTAGCGCCAACTTTTACTAGTCGTTTCATTCTCTCAAGTTAGGGATTTAAATGGATGAGAATATTGCTCATAATAATAGCAATGAAAGCAACCTAATACTCAAAGGAAAGCAGGTTAAGATATTGCTGGCGCTCAAGGACAAGAGCCAGGAGTGGCATATATCAGACCTGGCAAAAGCAGCAAGCGCAACATATGTGCATACAAGCAATTTCATAAAGGCGTGTGAATATCAGGGTATAATTGCATCAGAGAGGCACGGCAAGATAAAGGTTGTCCACCTCACTGAGAAGGGAGACGCGATTGCCAATGAAGTAGCGAATGTTGTGGGCTTGCTTGCACCTAAAAGTACTGAAGCACAACCTCAGAAATAGCTACACTGCAGAGATTGTAGTGCGCTTTCTCATGCCGTTTATGACATGACCGTAGTCCCTGTAGTGAGCCATTGCAGTAACTGATATGGTATATTCTCCCGCATCTGTCCCGGTATCGCTGAATATGTCAACTTTTGAAAGTGCCTCTTCATTTGGTGCTAGCTCTCCAAGCCTTACCTCCTTGGTTTTTGTTATTCCTGTCTCATCCAGGCTTATTTGCTTTGGCACTTCTATTACAGCAGAAGTCAGCAGTGGTTCTGAAGACATGTTCTTAAGCCTCAGCATAAGTGTGGCTGTACTCCTCTTATTGGCATGCAGCTTATACGGAACAAACTCCGTAATTATGAGATAGGGCATGCGCTTTGTTATCTCGTCGCTTACCTCTTTTTTGCCGAAAAGATTCAATATTTTCACTAAATCGCCTCTTGGTAGCCTCAAATTATATTAGTTCGGCAATTATTTATAGTTTTGTCGCTTTTTTATGACTTATTTTCCAGTAAGTATGCATGCACGTATGTGGGATGATCTTGAGAACAGCAGGTATGTTATTATTATGAAGTCAATCACTATAGCTATGTGCATTATTGTGCAGTATATGCATATTGACTTTACTACGAAAAACTCAAGATATAACATATAAGGCACTACAAGAAGACCGAAGAACCTCCAGGCAAAAAGCACGTTGAAAAGAGGCTTCGCATATTTTATGCTGCCAGAAGTGACCATCACAACTAGGAATATGTTTATTAGGAACCATATAGCTGCAAGCATGTCAACTGATATTGAAAAAGGACCTATGCTCAGCTGTGAGTACTGACTTAGCAGAACCTTGGCGCAGTTTATGGTTATCCCTGAGGTTGCATTGCCCTCTATGCAAAACGGTGGAAGCGTATGGACAACATCTAGCTCGTAAATCACCATAAATGAGGATATTATGCCCAGTATAGACATTGCTATAAGCAACAGGAATTCGTTGCGCGTACACCTCATTTCAGCACCGCCTTAAAGCACTTACTTTTTCAATACAAATTTTTTAACGCTTTCCTCTTCTGCAAAGTTCAAGCTTGATGGTATTATAATTGAGATTGCCATACCTTTGAATTCTGCCGAAACTTCGGCCATATCTGAGACGCTGCCGTATTCAATTTTTTGCCCTTTCTTGCCGACATTGCCGAGCACCATTATCTTTAGTTTGCTGAAATCTATTTCTGGGCTCTTTGCCTTCCAGGCTTCACCTAGCAGTGAAAGTGCATCGCTAATGCCCATTGTCTCACCTTTTTCGGCATCTATATCAAGCAGCACAAGCGTATGCTCGTTGTTGGAGAGGTTCTTTAGTATGACGTCAACAAATGATATAGGCTTGTAGTTCTTGCACCAAAAGGGTATTGTTGTGGTTGGGCCGAACCTGTATATGTCAAGGCAGCTCTCCCCTATTGCAGCAGAGAATATCGAGGCAGAGTGGAATATTTTATATGGTATATGAAGCTTTTCGGCCGCATCTATTATTATATGGTGAGTCGTGGCAATCAGCGGGTCGCCTGGCACTAATATGGCAACATTCTTTTCCTTTGCACGCCCCACTGTTGATTCGACAGATTCTTCAAGGTCTGATCTTTTTATTATTGATATCTGCTTGCCTGATGCATGCCTTATGTAATCTATGTAGCCTTCTGACAGTATGCTTGTGTATCTGTCAAGTAGAAGATCGTCAGAGCTCCTTAACGCCTCTAAGGCTTTTGAGGATATGTCTCCCTCGTCTAGGCCCAAGCCGACTAGAAAAAGCATTTGATCAGTCTTTTATTCCTTCTGGAGTAATCTTTATGACACATTCTCCCTCTGGCATGTTAGGCGAATCCACTAGCCTTACTATTCGCTTGTCCTCCTTTCCTTTTCTTATGTAAAGCCTTGTGGTTGCTGCATGTGCTATGATGTTGCCTCCTACAGGCGTTGTTGGATCTCCAAACAGTATTGCAGGGTTGTCCATAACTTGGTTGGTAACGTATACCGCTAGATTGTCCTTTTCTGCCAGGTTAAGCAGCTTGTGTATATGCATGTTAAGCTTCTGCTGCCTCTCACCCAGTGCCCCTCTACCAATGAATTCAGACCTGAAAAGTGCAATGAGCGAGTCTATTACTATGAGCTTCACGTTTTTCTCTTTTACAAGCTTGTCTGCGCGCTCAATAGTTAGAATCTGCTGCTCTGTTGTGGTGGCTTTTACAACAAAAATATTGTCTAGCACTGTGGCAGGGTCCATAGACTGAGCCTTTGCTATTGCTTCTATTCTCTCCGGCCTGAATGTACTTTCTGTGTCTACGAAAAGCACGCTGCCTCCTAGGCCACCTTTGCCCAAAGGCAGCTGCACATTCACCGAGAGCTGAAAGCCTAGCTGGGTCTTGCCTGATGCAAACTTGCCATATACCTCTGTTATGCCGTTTGACTCAACGCCTCCTCCAAGCAAGGCGTCAAGCGACTTTGCACCGGTTGTTATCCTGCCAAGCACCTTCCTTTCCTCATAGACCTGCCCTCCAGTCTCATAATTTACTGTTGTTGCCTCCTTTGCAGCATCTATTGCCTTCTTTGCGGCATCTACGCTCATATCTGCAATCTCTGCAAGCTCATGCGGCGCTGATACTGCTATCTTCTCTATGCTGTCGTAGCCTGCAGCCTTCAGCTTTTCCGCTGTAGCTGCGCCTATGCCAGGTAGGTCCTCAAGATCCTTTACAGATTTTTCCTTAGCCATACCCCCAACTAGATAAACATAGAAGTAAAAAATAATAAACCTTTCACAGCAGCATTACAAAGCCCTCATACATGCAGGGCAACATGGCATCAAGCATTAAAAATCTGCTATGTATGTTTTTACTTTTTGGGATTTTTTTATTGGTTGTATATTTATTTTTATGCTGTATATCAATAGCTGTACTGGTCTTAGCTAATTTGCCAGATTTTTATCAACGTGAGCGGGAAAACCCGCGCTCTTTAGAGGTGGGATGAGAGCTAACTGTAGAAAGGTATATAAAGATGAACATGGGTATACAAATATGTATTCCATAAGGGCATATAGATTCAGAATCTACCCCGACATAAAGAGGCAGAAGGAGATAAATGAAAGGATAGTTCTTGCCCAACAGCTCTACAATACTATACTCGAAAAAGTAAAATCGGAGTATGAAAAAAATAAAATTACAAATATAAGTAAATCAACTTTAAACAAATACATGAAAGAAGCAATAAACGAAAACAAAGATTTTCTGAAACTCTACTCACAAACAAGACAAGATATATTCGTAAGATTGCAGAAGGCATACAAGAACTTCTTCCGCAGATGTAAGGAAAAGAAGTCTGGGAAGAAGGTAAAGGCGGGTTTTCCACGCTTCAAATCAATCGATAGATACAAGTCAATAACATACCCGCAGAACAACGGTTCTTTCTCAATAGAGAAGGAGAGAAAGGTATACATGCTCAGAGTATCAGGTATTGGCAGGATGAGGATAGAACTACACAGGCCTATAGAAGGCAAAATAAAAACCCTAACAATAAAGAAGAAGGCTGGCGAGTATTTTGCAATATTCACAACAGTAAACGAAATAAAGGTGCCAGAAGTTGCTGATACAAATCCAGTTGGCATAGATATGGGGCTGCACTCTTTTGTTGCATTGTCAGACGGCACAAAGATAAAGAAGCCTAAATTTGTAAAGCAGAGTGCAAAGCACATTGCAAGATGGCAAAGAAAACTTGCAAGAAGGACAAAATGGGAAGGCAATGAGAAGGCAAAGGAACAATCTAAGAATCGCGAAAAGGCAAAGGCCGGCCTTCAAAAGGAATGGGAACATGTTGCAAGTCAATCTGATGACTTTGCACACAAACTCTCTAATAAACTGGTAAATCAGGGTTATACCTCATTTGCAGTAGAGAAGTTGCAGATACAGAACATGGTGAAGAACCACAATCTTGCACAGGCAATATATAATGCTTCATGGAGAAAGTTCATTCAAATGCTCTCATACAAGGCTGAAAGTGCTGGTTTGAGTGTATTTGCAGTTGATCCAAAGGATACAACACAGGAATGCAGCAGGTGTGGGCATGTAAAGACAGGCGACGAAAGATTAGACCTGTCAGAACGTGTGTATCACTGCAATGTCTGCGGGCTAACTATAGACAGGGATATAAATTCTGCGCTCGTAATAAAGAAGAGAATGGAGATGCTCAAAAGAGCTACCCCTGGACAAGGGGGAAGTAACGCCTCTGGAGATGCGGCCTCTACGATACAAAAGGTATTGCAAGCTGTGTCGATGAACCAGGAACATACTCTGCAACCAATGGCTGCAGGGGAAGCCCATGACCTTTAGTCATGGGAGGACGTCACTGGGGGTTATATGATAAAATCGAACGAAAAGTTCCCTACGATTCTAAGAGTTGATGGTGACGGGATAGGACCTGAAATAACAGAAGCCACTGTAAGGATAATTGATGCCGCAGTAAGCAAAGCATACAAGCAAAAGAGGAAGATCAAATGGCTAAGCGTACCTGCAGGAAAGGCTGCAGAAAAAGAATTCGGAGATAGATTCCCGAAAAAGACAATGGATGCACTTAAAAAGTACAGGATCATGCTAAAGGGACCTCTTGAAACACCTGTCGGCGGGGGCTTCAAATCGATAAATGTGCGTATGAGGCTGCTTCTTGATCTGTATGCAAACATACGCCCTGTCAAGTATATAAACGGGCTTGAAAGTCCTATAAAGAACCCTGAGAAGGTCGACATGGTTATAATAAGGGAGAACACTGATGACCTGTATACAGGCATAGAATGGCCCTATGACAGCAAGAATGCCGAAATAGTAAGGAAGTTTTTGAACAGGCAGTTCAAGATAAAAATAGATAGTGATGCAGGGATAGGCATAAAGCCAATTGGAAAGTCAAAGACAGAGAGAATAACCAGAATGGCATTGGATTATGCTATAAAAAACAAGAGGCGCTCTGTAACCATAATGCACAAGGGCAATATAATGAAATATACAGAGGGCGCATTCAGGGAGTGGGCGTATGCTGTTGCAGAGAAAGAATACAAAGGCAAGTTTGTAAGGGAGGAGAATGCAGGCACTTCGCAAAGCAAAGATACCAGTGGTAAAATAATAATAAACGATAGGATTGCAGACAACATGTTCCAGCAGATAATAACAAGGCCTGAAAGCTATGATGTAATACTAGCACCGAATCTAAATGGAGATTACATATCAGATGCAGCTGGGGCGCTGATTGGCGACATAGGAGTGCTTGGAGGTGCAAACATAGGAGATAATGGCGGAGTGTTTGAGGCAGTGCATGGTACTGCTGAAAAATATGCAGGCATGAATGTTGCAAACCCTATGGGCCTCATAAAGGGAGGAGAGATGATGCTAGAGTATATTGGATGGGCAGAAGCAAAGACGCTTGTTGAGAAGGCAGTCGCTAAAGCAATAGAGCAAAAGAAGGTGACTAAGGACATTGCAAGGTATTTGGGCAGCAAGCCACTTGGCACATCGGAATTTGCTGACACTGTGATAAAGATAATTGGCAGTATGAAATAGCATTTACTGCCTTCCATTGTCTGCTATCTTTTCAAGCACATAGTTAAGTATGCCTCCAGACTTGTAGTGCTCCATCTCTACATTTGTGTCTATCCTGCATGTAAGATACGCAGTTGACTCATTTGCAGAGCCTTTCTTGTAATACTTCATTTCTACTTTTCCCCTGGGCTTAAGGTTCTTATCAAGTTCTATCGTTATGGTTTTTGATGGATCTATCGAGAGGGAATTGAAGTCCTCGCCATCCATAAACTGCAGAGGGATTATGCCCATGCCAATAAGGTTGCTGCGGTGTATCCTTTCGAAGCTCTTTGCTATTACAGCCTTCACCCCAAGCAGCATAGGCCCTTTTGCTGCCCAGTCCCTAGAGCTACCGGAGCCGTATTCTGACCCTGCTATAACCACCAGTGGCACTCCCTCCTTCTTGTACTTGACCGCTGCATCGTATATTGTCATCTTCTCGTTTGAAGGGTAATGCACTGTGAAGCCGCCTGCCTCTCCGCCAAGGATGAGGTTGACTATTCTGCTGTTTGCAAATGTTCCTCTCATCATTACTTCGTGGTTCCCTCTCCTTGCACCATATGTGTTGAAGTCTTCAGGATTTACTCCATGCTGCATAAGGTATTTGCCTGCAGGGCTTGATTTTGATATTTCTCCTGCAGGGGATATGTGGTCAGTAGATATAGAGTCTCCGAAAACTGCTAGAATCCTTGCATTTTTAATTGATGCACCTGGCTTGCTTCTCCTTTCTTCGAAGAAAGGCGGCAGCCGTATATAGGTGCTGTCCTCTTCCCATTCATACATCTTACCTGAAGGAATCTTTAAATTATTCCAGTACGGGTTTACATTGAATATGTTCTTGCCATATTCCTTCTCAAATATGTCTTCGCTTATAGCTTTGTTTATTGCTGCATCTATCTCGGCTTTTGTAGGCCAGATGTCTTTCAGGTATATATCCTCCCCTTTTGAATTTTTAGCCAGAGGCTCTCTGGTCAGGTCTTTAAGTACAGTGCCAGCAATCCCAAAAGCAATCACAAGTGGCGGAGACATCAGGTAGTTTGCTTTTACATCTGCATGTATTCGCCCCTCAAAGTTTCTGTTACCTGAAAGCACTGATACCACACTAAGGTTGTTCTTGTTTATAGCATCGCTTTGCTTTTCTATCAGCGGGCCGCTGTTGCCTATGCATGTAAGGCAGCCGTACCCTACAATGCTGTAGCCAAGATCTGCAAGCGGCTTAACAAGCCCTGCCTTTTCAAGATAGCGCATCACAACTCTGGAGCCAAGCCCCATGCTTGTCTTAACTTTTTGTGTATCAACTCTGAGTCCTTTTTCTAGAGCCTTCTTTGCAAGCAACCCTGCTGCTATCATTACAGAAGGGTTACTGGTGTTTGTGCAGCTGGTTATTGATGATATTACTATATCTCCGTCGGAAAGGGTCACCTCTCTGCCGTCATCATATTTTATCTTTACGGATTTTGGATTCGTTGAACCCGGCGTGCCGCTGAGGAAGTACTTTCCAAATTCGTCCTTTATTTCTCCTAGTGGTATCTGTTGCTTAGGCTGTGAAGGGCCTGATACGCTGGGTACTATACTGTCGAGTTTTACTTCTATTACGTCACTATATCTCACATTGCTGTAGTCGATGCCAAACATACCCTGCGCTTTGTAGTATTCCCGTATCAGATTTACGCTTTCGGCACTTCTGCCTGTCATGCGCATGTACTTAAGGGTTTCATCATCGACTGGAAATATTGCTATTGTTGCGCCGTATTCCGGGCACATGTTAGAGAGGGTCGCCCTGTCAGGCAGTGAGAGGGACTTTAGACCGTCACCGAAGAATTCAACAAACATGTTGACTACATTTTTGTCTCTTAGTATTTTTGTAAGGCTTAATGCAAAGTCTGTGGCGGTTGTGCCTTCTGGAAGTGTACCTGTCAGCTTTACTCCAAGCACCTTTGGCATGACTATAGATATAGGTTCTCCGACAAGTGCTGCATCTGCCTCTATACCTCCAACACCGAAACCTACTATGCCTAATGCGTTTATCATTGTGGTGTGCGAGTCTGTCCCAACAAGCGTGTCAGGAAATGCCTCATAATCATCACCATGCTGCTGCATTGTAACGCATGTTGCTATGTATTCAAGATTTAGCTGGTGGCATATGCCAGCCGATGGAGGAAATACCCTGAAGTTGTTGAATGCTTGGCTTGCCCACTTCAGAAGCTTGTATCTTTCGCTGTTTCTCTCCGCTTCCTTCTGCTGGTTTATTTCTAGGGCGTCTACAGAGTTGAAGGCATCTACCTGTACAGAATGGTCTATCACAAGGTCAGTAGGTATCTGTGGTTGTACATAATCAGGATTTCCGCCGTTTTTGGCTACGTATTCTCTCATTGCAGCAAGGTCTACTATAGCGGGCACGCCTGTAAAGTCTTGCATCAGCACTCTTGAAACCTTAAGAGGAATATCAACATCTTTTGGATTCTTTGGATTCCAGTTAAGCAGGTTTTCAATATCTTCCTTTGTTACTGATCTGCCATCAAGGTTTCTTATAAGTGATTCAAGTATTATCTTAAGGGAGAATGGCAGGCGGGTAGGATCACCCATGCCTATTTCTTTAAGTGCATCTATTGAATAATAGCCGATGCTCTTGCCATTTGCCTCAAAGTGCTTATGTACCTTTGCTTTTATCCATTCAACTGCATCCTTATCTTCTTTCATTTTACCACTACCACAGATACATTTTCAAAATATGAGCAGGAAACCTGCATACTTATAGTTGGGGCGACCCAACAAAACCCTCGAAGGAATTCAACATACTCCATTGTCTTATAGTTTTACACGAAATATGAATATATAAAAATATTTGTTGTGCAAGCAAAACAAAAAGTATATTTTGCAAGTGACATAGGATGCACACTTATTCATCTTTTAAAAAAGTTGTAAAAGATAGACCTTCGCCTTTCCGCATTCTCAAAATAATATAATCTTGCAATGCGGTGGGCGGTATAATGCAAATGAGGTGCCGGTATATATGTGCAATCACATTTGCAAAATGATATCTTTTTATGTTTTGCATCAGAAGCCATAATGTGGTGTGATGGCTTCGGCAGACAAGAAGGTTACTCCGATGTCCATATATCCTGGCGCTTTGGCCGGATGGATAATGGACGCATTTGATTTAAGTATGATGTTCCTGCTCGTTCCTGTGCTTGCCACTATTTTCTTCCCTGCCAATTTTGGCCTCGCGATAGTCGGCACATGGAGCATTTACACTACAACATTCATATTCAGGCCAGTGGGTGGAGCAATATTCGGCAGGGTCGGCGATAGAATAGGAAGGAAAAAAGCAATGGTGATAACGCTGACCGGTCTAGGGATCATAATATTTGCAACGGGCTTCCTGCCAACATTTGCGGTAATAGGCATAGCCGCACCTCTCTTGTTATTCCTCTTTAGGATAATAACAGGAATATTTGCAGGAGGAGAGTATGGCAACAGCTCTTCAATACTGATGGAATCTGTCAAGAACAACAAAAGAGGGATATGGGGAGCTGCAATACAGAGTGGTTACCCTATAGGGTACACTCTTGCTGCGCTTCTGTTCCTTGGATTGCACTTTGTTTTCCCTGGTGCTAGCTTTGTGGCCAGTGGATGGCGCTGGATGTTCTGGATAGGTATACTACCAGTCATAATAGGACTTGTGATAAGAGTTATGATGCCAGAATCTGTGCTGTGGTATGACCTTTACAAGAAGAAAAAGATAGCAAGGGCGCCTCTGTCTGCGCTATTCAAAAACAAGCAGACCTTCGCAGGGGTTATTACAGGAATACTTGCCATGACCGGCATAGCCTGGGTATATGGGCTTACGCTTGGCTTCTACCCTACAGTCCTTTCAGTTCACGGCTTCATGAGCTTCCCTAGCTTCATATATGTAGTAATAGTAGCCATATTGGTATCTCTTGTAGGATATATTACAGCAGGTGGTGTCAGCGAGTACATAGGAAGGAGGAACATGATGATAGTATACTCTGTTCTAGCTATAATCTTTGCAATACCACTCACATATCTTATAATGATGCACGCTCTTGGTTTCTACGGCGCACTACTCTTTGCAAGTGTCTTGGCATTCCTGACAACAGGCATATACGGGGTAATACCATCATTCCTTAGTGAGAAGTTCCCTACAGCGGTAAGGAGCAGCGGAGTAGGTATAGGCTTCAACGGTGGTTTCATAATAGGCAATTGGAGCACAGTATTCCTGCTGCTTGTAGTGGGCTTTGCTGCAAGCAACTTCTTCGCCTGGTGGGGAGTCTTTGTCATAATAGGAGAGCTCTTCATACTAGCATCTGCGTTGCTTTCAAAGGAGACAAAAGGCATAGACATATCAAAGATATGATATTTGGATGCCAAAGATGCAGCATTTAAGTATATCGACTCACTGGTGGCACAATTATAGTAGTGAGCAAGGCATAAATAAATAGTTGTTTGCAATAATTACAGAAATGAGTGCATAAAAACTAGTGGCAATCATAAATCCTAAAGGAAGAGGCCAGCACATTCACATGTGCTGGCAAGGCGACCAGTTTACCCTTCCTACAGTAGAGAACCCGTGATATTATATAAAATGGAAGATTTAAAAGTCTTTCTCATTAGTGGAATATTCCAAAAATATGGATGGTTTTATGACTTTCCTTACGCTTGACATAAAGGGCGTCGTGTCAGGCATTGCAATTGGGGTGGTGATGCTTGCTTTCGGCGGCAGCTTTGGCCTGCTCGCCTTCGGAATGCTCTTCTGGTTTCTTTTCCTCTCGGCAATAGTGACGAATGTAGGAATAACAAAGAAGAAGAAGCTCGGCTTGTATGAGAAAGCCCGTGGCTATAAGAATGTGCTTGCCAATGGCTTTGTGCCTATGGTAATAGCAATACTATTCGGGATAAACGCACTGCATCCCTTTGCGTCAGGCACACTGCTTGAAGTTGCCTACTTCTCAAGTGTAGCTGCAATAACCGCAGACAAATTTGCAAGCGAGGTTGGTGTGCTGGACGGCTTCCCGATATCAATAGTGTCCCTCAGAAAAGTTGCAAAGGGCACTTCAGGAGGCATCACCGGGCTCGGAACAACTGCAAGTGCCGTTGGCGCTTTGCTTATAGGAGTAATGGCTTTCTTCTTCTCACATGGCATTGCCGCCTATGTTCTAATTGCTTCTGTTGTCTTTATCTCTGGCTTCTTTGGCAGCATTGTAGACTCTGTGCTAGGGTATTTTGAAGAGAAAGGCATAGGCAACAAGTATACATCTAACTTCTTCTGTGCGCTAGCAGGTGCTGTGATAGGTGTTATATTGGCACTTATTTTAGGAATCTGAAATTTCTATTGCTCATCTGCCTTCTGCAAACTTGTACTTGATCTCCCCAAGTATTTTTCCTATTGCATCAGGTGCCTTTTCCTTTGCAGGACCATATGCACCCGCTGCACAAGGATGCCCACCACCGTTGCCTTCTATTATTGGAGCGATTTCTTGCATCACTCTGCCAAGGTGCAGTGAAAGCTTCTTGTCAAGCGGAGGCCTGAGCCTTGCCGATATAGATACCTCTTTGTCGTTTATAAGCCAGAATACAGTAGCATCAGAGCCAAGCCTTAGCGCCATGTCTGCAGCTATGTTGGCATGAATGTTAGACCTGCCGTAGATAAGTATGTAGCCTCCCACAATTTCGACATTAGAGGCAAATATGTCATTTATCAGCGCATACCTGTTGGCAAGCGGTACTTTCTCGTGGAAGTAGCTCAGTATGTCTGTATAGTCTATCTTTGCAGTCTCGAGGAGATCTGCGACCTGCCTGAAAGTCTGTGGCATTGCATTCTGGAAGTCTGCAGAATCTGATATTATGCCGTTTAGGAGCAGGATTGCCGACTCCTTGTCTACAGGCGAGCCAAGCCTCTTCAAAAGCTCATATACAATGCTTGATGTAGAATTGAAGCTCTCATCGCTGTACACTATTGCATCGCGCTCCAGATTCTGAGAAGGAAGATGATGGTCTATGAACAGCACTTGTTTGCCTGACTTCAAGATAGAGCTGCTAAAATCACCAAGAGACTTGAAGTTGTTTGTGTCTAGCACTAATATTATCTCGGCATCGTCTGGGAATTTTGAGTTTATCTCTCTGGTATAGCCTGCATGCTCCAGCATGTGCTTTGCATTGTTTGTTATGTAATCCGGAGTTGCGACAACAGAGTTGCGCAGATACTTTGAGAGTGCAACCGCCGAGCCCACACCGTCCCTGTCCCCTATTGAATGAAATGTTATTAGGAACTTCTTCGATGCGTTGGCCTTTAAGAAATTATACACATATTCGAAGTCTACATCAGGCATGATATTGTCACTTCAGCTGTGAAATTTTATCCCTTAGCTGCTTCTCCCTTGTCCTCAGCTCTGTCAGCTGCTTTGTCATAGACTGAAGCCTTATATCATTGTTTTCCTTGCGCTCCGCTATATTTTTCAGTGCAGCCTCCTTGTCAGACTCTACTATTATGCCACCGATTGTGACATACACCTTGCCTGTTGCCTTATTTACCTCTGCCTCTGCTGTGGCAAGTTCTCCTTGCTGCAGCTTCAGCTGGTCTATCTGCATAGTCGCAATGCGCATCTGCTCCTGCAGCAACTGGTAGTCTTTAAGTAGCTTTTCTGCGTCCTGGCCTGCAATTGGTTGTTCTGGCATAATTATACCTCTTTCAATTCTTCAACATGTACTTCGGCATCATCGCCTTCGAAAAGGCCCCTGAAAAGATTGTCTACGCTAAACTTCATGAGGCGCGCCTGCTCCTTTGAAAGAAATACCTTTTTCCCTGACTCGTCTTTTATTATTACTGCGCCACTGTCATCTATTGTTACGTACACTGTATTATTGGAGTCATAGACCTTGTAGTATTTGGGCATCGTTGCACCGCAAGAGTGTTTAATAATATTTTGCTACTAATTTTATTGTATTTTATTGTTATTGCCAGCAAATATTTATAAGCATCACAATGCACAGGAGCAAGTGGCATTGCAAATATGGCGCATACTATCGCTGCATCACAAAATGGTTGTCGCTATGGAGCTTAATGAAGCCGCACTTATAGAGAAAGAGATAACACTAAGGAACCTCAGGCTTACTGGCGAGGTCCTTGAGACCAAGAGATCTATAGTGCGCTGGCTTGCCCTTACATTAGGCATAATAAATCCTGGGGAATCGAGGCTTAGTGCAGTTGCTGTGCTTGATGCATTGGTGAACTTCCAGTTTATCAAGAAGGAGGATCCAAGTGTAGAAGATCTTAAGAATTATATAGGAAGCAACTGGGAGCCGATGAATGAGAAGACCTTGAGGTATCACCTATTAAGGCTGAAGAATATGGGCATATTAGAGAACAAGGAAGGCAAGTTCTATTTCAAGCCTCCGAGTGTTGGGGACAGGTATGATGCTGGCGTATGGGCTAAAAGTCTATTTGAATCCGAGTACAACGAAATAGCAGGGAAGATAGGCGAAGCCATAAATCAGCTAAAAAGCAAAAGCTACTGAGTACGGTGTTATGATGAAAAAAGAGATTTACTTTTGGGCGCTGTTTTTCATAGCTGTTGCTGCAGCGGCAGTATATATAAGGTATTATTACCAGCCTGCAATCGGGGTTTCTGTTACGTTTGCTGTTAATCCATCTTCATTAGGCAAAGTCTACCAGTTCCAGGAGCTGCGGCTCCCGGTAAATGTCAGCAATATAGGCAGTGCAGCCTTCAAGAACCTGAGCGTTAGCATTCTAATTAATGGCAACTTGAGTTCAGTTTATCTTGTCACAATGCCTCCGGGAAAGGAGGCAACACTGTATTACAACTTTACTCCTGAAAATGCAGGAATGTACAACATCTCAGCAGTGGCAGACCTTGGAAAGGTATACAACGTGCAGAATAGGCAAAAGGCAATCTCTACAATTGGGATTTATGTTAATGCGCCAGAGCAGGCTGCTGCATATGCTCTCCTTCCGCCAGGTGCACTTAATTTTTCAAGTGCACAGGGAAGCATTGCAGGTCTGATGGCTGCAGAGTATATGAGCAGCGCGTATGGTGTGGGAATCCCTGGTATGTTTAGCGCACCGTTTGTATCTAGGCTTATCAATATAACTGCAAACTACATAAGAAATGTCTCATTGGCTGACACATATTATGCTAATGGAAGCAGGGCATATTCGTTGTGGATCAGCGGCTTCCTCAACCCCTCCGTAATAGGGATTGCAGCAAATGCAAGCGGCCTTAGCTACAGCACAGCTGCAGTAGCAGGGAACAATGTAACAGTTGTAAGATTGGGAAGCAATGCAACATTGTGCAGCTGGTACTCAGAAGGATGGCTGAAGACACTCTCATATTACGGCAACGGCAGCTGCACAGGCATCATCGCATCGAAATATAATACAACATATGCTAGCAACACCATGAATGACTTTGCCACAACCTTATACAAGGCATACAACAGCAGCTATGAGCAGCTCAGGTATGAGTGGTATGGTATGAACAAAAGTATGTCTTCTGCATCTGTTATGCTGATCAACAGGAGCGTTGTTGCAATGCCTGGTATTTCAACAGCGGTGCAGACCAATAGTACAAAATGCTTCGGTATAATAAGCTTTGTAAACGGCACGTATTACTGCAGCTCCTATGTTCTTCCATTAAATGGAAGCATAAGCAGCATCTCGCTTGTCAGGACAACTGCAACAATAGGCAACCGCAATCTGAGCGTATATTCCTTTGTAAACACTTCAAAGGTGATAGGCAGCGTGCCAGTCAACATACAGCTGCTTTCGATGCTTGGAATTCATGGCAAATCGCTTAATTTTACATCGCCGTTCTCAAGCTACTGCAGTATCGGAAATGCAAGTGCGATTCAGTGCAGCAATCCTTCGATTTATTACAGCAACCTAAGCATGGAATTGAAGAACATTCTCAGCAGTTCCATAAAAATTAATGGTGCAACGTGCTACTACCAGTTGCCTGGCAAATCAGCAATGCTCAATGCAACTATACTGCCTGGCAACACGATGAGTATAAGTCTGCCGTGCTACGAAGGCAACTCAAAACTTAGCGGGCTGCCACTAAACCTCGATTTGACACTTTTGCTTAACTATACATACAACGGCAGCATTGAACATGTTGCAGGGACTGCAGTAATTAACAGCCTAGGATGACTGTATTTTGCAGATTCAAGCACATGCTGCCTTAGTTTAGGCGATATTTTGGCTGATGCTTACAAGCTATTCTTAGAAAAGTTTGCCAGGTTTACAGAAGTGCAGGAAAAGGCCTTCCCTATTGTAGAGAGCGGCAAGAACTGCATAATTATTGCACCAACGGGCACAGGCAAGACAGAGGCTGCACTGCTGCCTGTGTTGAACAAGATTGCCTCTTCTGGGGCCAGGGGCATAGCGTGCATTTACATAACGCCTTTGAGGGCGCTCAACAGAGACCTCTTGAAAAGGCTTTCCGAGATGGGCAAGCAGATGGGCATAACCATAGAGGTGAGGCATGGAGACACGCCTCGAAAAGAGAGAGCGCAACAGAGCAGATCCCCGCCGCAAGTGCTCATAACAACGCCAGAAAGCATGCAGAGCATACTGCTCTCAAAAAGGCTGCGCGGCGCCCTTGCAAACCTGAAGTTTGTAATAGTGGATGAGATACATGAGCTTTACTACAATAAGCGCGGTGCACAGCTTTCTGTAGCGCTGGAGAGAGTTGCAAGCATCTCCGGTGATTTTCAGAGAATAGGAGTTAGTGCTACAATAGGCGACGCGCAGAGCGCTGCAAAATTCCTATGCAGTGATAGGGAGTGTGAGATAGTTGATGTTAATTCTGCAAAGCAAATGCAGATAGAAGTAGAGATGCCAAAGGCACCTTCTGTTGAGATAAAGGGACTTAGAGACACATTCAAATTAGACAATGCTGCTGTAGCTAGGCTTGAGCGAATTGCACAGTATATAAAGGAAAATAGGTCAACAATACTATTTGCAAATACAAGAAGCGTTGTTGAGTCACTGGGAAGCAAGCTTGTATATATCGACAAGGTATCGCCATTTGGTGGTATAGGCATACACCATGGCTCACTAGACAAGGAGGAGAGGATAAAGATAGAAGACCAGTTTAAAAGTGGCGTAATAAAGTCAATAGCTGCCACAAGCTCGCTTGAGCTTGGAATTGACATAGGCAATGTCGACCTTGTAATACAATATGCATCACCAAGGCAGGTTACAAGGCTTGTGCAGCGCATAGGTAGAAGCGGGCATTCCATAGGCAGGGTGTCACATGGAAAGATAATAGTGGCAAGCACTATTGATGCACTGGAGTCGGCTGCGCTGTGCTTGCTCAGTGCAGAAAAAAAGCTTGAAGAGCGCGGCATTGAAGAGCGTGCTTACGATGTACTTATGAACCAGCTATGCGGCATGGTGCTTGAACGCAGCAGAATTAAAATAGAAGATGCTTACAGCATAGTGAAAAGGGCAGCTCCTTATTCGAGGCTTAGAAGGGACGAATTCCAGAAGATAGTAGACTTTGGAGTGTCGCTGCGGCTCATAAAGTTGGCAGGTGACACAATCGGCGCGACCAGCAGGACTAGAGACTACTTCGTAGAGAACATAAGTGTAATTCCAGAGTCTTCTAGATTCTTCGTGAAGGGAGCTGTAGGCGGCAGGGTAATATCCACGCTTGATGAGAGGTTTGTCTCAAGCAATATAGAGGAAGGGAGCATATTCATAATAAAAGGGCTTCCTTGGAAAGTAGTGAGCATAGAGAAGGACAGCATATATGTGGAACCAAGCTTTGACTTTGAGGCTGCCATTCCAGAGTGGGAGGGAGAAGATATACCAGTGTCTTATACTGTTGCCAGCAGGGTATTTGAGATGCTTGGAAGCTGGAATGCTGAGAGTTTAAATCATATTGTAGACAAGAATGCGCTCGGTGCAATAGGTACAATGCTTGAAGAGCAGTCAAAGTTCTTCGTACCTTCAGGCAGCACTGTTTACATTGAAGAGACAGACAATTACGCAGTAATATATGCAGCGCTTGGAAAAATGGCAAACGAATTCCTTGGTAGGATAATAGGCGGGATACTTGCCTCGAGCACCCCAAATATAATGATAAAGACAACGCCATACTCAATAATAATAGATTACAGCCAGGCTTCTAAGATGCCTGATTTGACGAGGACATTTGAGGCATTCAAAGAGATCGACATTGACGGGCAGGCGGTTAAAAGCTTTCTCACAAACTCCGAACTGTTCCGTTACAAGTTTGTACATGTACTAAAGCTTTTCGGGGTAGCAGGCAAGTCAGCCATGCTCAAAAGGAGCACTGTTGCCAGGATCGCTGCATTCTACAAGGACACGCCTATTGTAGAAGAGACACTAAGGGATTTGTATAAGAATTACCTTGACAGAGGCATTGTGGCAGATTTTCAGAATAGATTAAGGTCAGGCATAATAAAAATTAGAGTAGTAAGGGATTCTGGCTCGCCACTCACTGGAGAAATCCTTAAGTCTTCATATTATTACAAGGAGCTGATGCTTCCGCTGCTGCCGACAGACACAGAAATGAGGCAGTTCGCAGAAGAGATAGAAAACAAAAAAATAGAGCTGCTGTGCACTTATTGCGGGTATACATTTAGTAAGAAGGTTGGTGATGTTGGCGAAGAAGAGAGTATTTTATGCCCTGTATGCCACAGCCCGATGGTAACTGTATACGAGGAAAAGTATGTAGACGTGATGCAAAAGGTCAAAGCACATAGAAAACTGCGCAGCGACGAGCAGAAAATACACGAAGAGATGCTGGTCGGTGCAGACCTTGTCTCTGCATACGGTAAACGCGCCCTATTTGCGCTCTCAACATATGGTATAGGCCTGTCAACTGCCGCGAGGATACTTAAGTTTGTAAGAAAAGACTACAGGCTATTCCTTCTTGACCTAATAAGTGCGCAGAAGTCTTTCATACGCACAAGAAAGTTCTGGGCAGAAAAAGATTAGATTATGTGGCGGCATTCTCAGGTTCCCTTTCCATCAATATGGCGTCGACAACCTTTGCACCCTCTGGTAGCCTCATAAGCCTTACTCCGCTCGCCGCCCTGCCAGTAACGCGTATTGATTCTACATCAAACATTATTGCAATACCAACTGAATTTATCAGTGTAATGCTTTCATTTCCCATGGCAGGCATCACTTTGGCAACAGCACCTGTCTTCTGATTTATCTTGAAGTTTATTATCCCCTTTCCGCCGCGGTGCTGGAGCCTGTACTTGCCTATTTGTGTAAGTTTGCCATAGCCTTCTTGCGTTATCGAAAGGATGTTTCCATCGTCTCCTGAAGGTATAACGTTTATGGCTTCATCACCCTCCCTGAGCTTTATTCCTCTAACTCCTCTCGCAGACCTGCCTGTGGTCCTGAGCGAATGCTCATCAAACTTTATTATTTTGCCCATCTTCGTTGCGATCAGTATATATTTCGCCTGGCTGTAGATGCTTATTTCTGCCACAGAATCATTTGGATCTATTGATATGGCCTTAATGCCTGTTGAGCGCGGTTTGGAGAAGCGTATCGCCTCTACTTTTTTAACAATTCCCTTCTTTGTAAGGAAAAGTATCTTCGAATTTGAAAAGTCGCTTATGCTTGAGATGAAAATAACTCGCTCATCCTTAAGGTTCAGCATGTTGACTATTGCTTTTCCCTCAGAGTAGCGCGACCCTTCAGGCACCATATATGCCTTCAGCCAGTATGCATTTCCCTTGTCTGTTATGCAGAGTAGTGTTTCTTTTGTGTAACAGTGAAGTATCTGCTTTGTGTAGTCGCCTTCCTTAAGGTTTATTGCAACTATTCCCTTGCCACCGCGCATCTGCTCTCTGTAGTTTGCCGGGCTCATCCTCTTTATGTAGCCAGTATTTGTGAAAATCACTATGGTTTTCTCGTTAGGTATTGTATCTTCGTCCTCTATCTCTTCCAGTTCGTCTGTTGTGTTCTCTATTACTGTCCTCCTCGCCCTTGCATACTTCTTTTTTAGCTCTAATGTCTCCTCTTTTATTACACTGTCGATCTTGTTCTGGTCCGCAAGCAGTTCGCTGTAATAAACTATCTTCTTGTCAAGTTCACTTTTCTCCGATGTGATTGAGCCATGCTCTAGGCTTGTGAGCCTGCTGAGCTTCATGTCAAGTATTGCATTAGCCTGCTTTTCGGTTATGTTGTATGAAGAAATTAATGCCTGCCTGGCGTTTGCAATCTCGCTGCTGCCTTTTATTATTTTTATGACATTGTCTATGTTCTCTATTGCAATGAGAAGGCCTTCTAGTATGTGTGTTCTCTCCTTAGCTGCAGCCATGTCATGCTCTGTGCGCCTTCTGATAACATTGCGCCTGTGATTTATGAATGCTGCTATAAACTGTGAAATGTTGAAATTTTTTAGAGTGTTGCCAACAACTGCAAGGTTTATTATAGGGAAAGTAACCATCAGCTGTGTGTGCTTGAACAGAAAGTTTAGAACCTGCTCTCCGTTTGCATTCTTAAGCTTTATTCGTATCCTTATGCCCTCCTTGCCGCTTTCGTCGCGAATGTCGCTTATCCCGTTTATTTTCTTTTCCCTTGCTAGGTTTGCCATTTCCTCTATCAGAGCTGATTTATTCACTCCATAAGGTATCTCTGTTATTATTATTTCCTCTCCTTTAACCTCTGCTTTTGCCTTTATTGTCACCCTTCCGCGGCCATGCCTGTAACCAGCATAGGCTGCTTCTCCCATCAGTACAGTTCCTCCTGTAGGAAAATCAGGCCCTTTTATTATGTTTAGCAGGTCTTCCGAATTGTATTCCGGGTGCTCAAGTGCATATATAACAGCGTCACACACCTCGCCAAGATTGTGCGGAGGTATGCTTGTTGCAACTCCAACCGCAATGCCTGAGGCGCCGTTTATGAGAAGGTTGGGCAGTTTTGCAGGAAGGAGTACGGGCTCCTTCTCTGTGTTGTCGAAATTAGGTACAAAGTCTACTACATCTTTGTCTATGTCTGCCAGCATCTCCTCTGCAAGCTTTGTCAGTCTCACTTCGGTATAACGCATTGCGGCAGGCGGATCTCCATCTATAGAGCCGAAGTTTCCCTGCCCTTCAACAAAAGTATGATTCATTGAGAAATCCTGTGCCATCCTCACGAGGGCCTCGTATACGGCAGTATCGCCATGCGGGTGGAATTTACCTATGACTTCTCCTACTATCCTGGCGCTCTTCTTTGTGGGCTGGTCATGGGTGTTGTTTATGTTGTACATTGCATAGAGGATGCGCCTTTGTGCAGGCTTTAACCCGTCATTTGCATCAGGTATTGCTCTGCCTATTATCACACTCATTGCATAGTCAAGGTAACTAAGCTGCATTTCGTCCTCAAGCAATGATGGTAGTATTTGCATTTTATCACACGTCTAGGAACCTCACTTCTCTTGAATGCTCTTCTATAAATTTACGCCTCTCTGCTACATCTATGCCCATCAGTATTGTAAGAAGCTTGTCTGCCTTTTCAGCATCCTTTATTGTTATTCTCTTTAGTATTCTTTTCTCAGGGTTCATTGTAGTCTGCCAGAGCTGCTCTGGATTCATTTCTCCAAGCCCCTTGTAGCGCTGCACAGCAACGCCATCACCCAATTCCTTTACCTTGTTGTTCAGCTCCTCGTCTGTGTAGCAGTAGTATTGCTCTTTGCCTTTAGAGACTTTGTAAAGTGGTGGCTGTGCTACATATATATAGCCTAGCTCTATGAGCTTCCTCATGTAGCGGTAGAAGAAAGTCAGTAACAAGGTCTTTATGTGGCTACCGTCTACGTCTGCATCTGTCATTATTATTATCTTCTTGTAGCGCACTGCCTCGGGGTTGAAAGTATCTTTTATTCCTGTACCAAATGCTGCCACCATTGTGTGTATTTCTGCATTGCCGAATATTTTCTCATCTGTTGCTTTTTCCACATTTAGTATTTTTCCCCTCAAAGGCAGTATTGCCTGGAAGTTCTTGTCCCTACCCTGCTTACTAGAACCTCCTGCACTCTCTCCTTCTACTATGAATATCTCTGCCTTGTCTGGATCGCCTTCCACGCAGTCAGAAAGCTTGCCCGGCAGAACTGCAGTCTCAAATATGCTTTTCTTCCTTGCGAGCTCCCTTGCCTTCCTTGCACTTTCCCTCGCTATTGCAGCGCCCTGCACTTTTTCTATTATTGCTTTGGCATCTGATGGATGCTCCTCCAAATATCTTGAAAGTATTGCATACACGCTGCTTTCCACTATGCTCTTCACTTTAGTGTTGCCCAGCTTCTCCTTTGTCTGCCCTTCAAATTCTGGGTTTTGCATAAGCAGGCTCACAACAGCAGTAAGACCTTCTCGTATATCGTCTCCTGTAAGCTTAACCTCAACATTTTCCTTACCGTTTTTTGCTTCTGCTGCATAGTTTATTATAGCCCTTGTCAATGCTGAACGGAAGCCGACCTCGTGCATGCCTCCCTCTGTTGTTCTGACATCATTAACAAAAGATAGTACTTTCTCATCATAACTGTTGTTGTACTGAAGCGCAAATTCTATCTGCATCGAGTCCTGCTGTTTTTTTGCATATATTATATTTGTCAGAACCTGCTTGTCCTTGTTAAGCTTGTTTATGAGCTCTGGTATGCCCTGCTCCGAATAGTATTCCTTTATTTCTTTCTGTGGGAAGCGCTCATCGCTAAACTTTATTTTTATGCCAGGATTCAGGAAGCTTGCATATTCTATCTTTGATTTTATCTGCTCTGAATCGAAATGTGGATCCGGGAAGATTTCAGGATCAGGCTTGAACTTTATTGTTGTGCCGTGCTCGTCTGTTGTACCTATGACTTCCAACTGGCTAACTGGCTGCCCCCTGCTAAACCTTTGCCTGTATACGCTGCCATCCTTCTTCACTGTAACCTCTACATACTCTGAAAGTGCATTTACCACTGTAAGCCCCACGCCGTGTAGACCGCCGGATATTTTGTAGGTGTTGTTGTCGAACTTTGCTCCAGAATGCAGTGAAGTCATTATCACTTCGAGTGCGCTTTTTTCATACTTGGGCATTATATCTACTGGTATGCCCCTTCCGTCATCACTCACTTCCGCCACATCTCCAGTCTCCTCCTGCGTTAGTGAGACATTTATGTTTTTACAGTAGCCTGCCAATGATTCGTCTATTGCATTGTCAATTATTTCGATCAGCAGATGTACTACGCCTTGCGGCCCGGTTGAACCTATATACATTGCGGGCCTTTTCCTTATGCCTTGCGTGCCCTCAAGTACCACTATTTTTGATGCGTTATACTCGTCTTTTGGCGTTGCCATTGTAATCAGCACTGGTCAGTTATTTTATTACTAAGTTAAATACTATAAACCTTAGCAGTGCTGTTTTGCGACGACAACATAATCAATTTATTATAGTTTTGCATCATAAAATAATTGTGGTTGTATGAAGGAAAAGAAACGAGTAATTATACTCGGTGCTGCAGGAAGGGATTTCCATGATTTTAACACTTTGTTTAGGGATAATGACAATTATGAGGTTGTAGGTTTCACAGCAAACCAGATACCGTATATTTCTAATAGGACGTATCCTAAAGAGCTTGCTGGAAAGCTTTACCCGCGCGGAATACATATCTACGATGAGTCAGAATTGCCAGAACTCATCAAAAAGTTAAACGCGGATGTTTGCATACAGGCATACAGCGATCTGCCTGATGTTGAGGTGATGCATAAGGCAAGCATCGCAAATGCAAATGGCGCAGATTTTTGGCTTGTATCGCCTGAAAACACCATGCTCAAATCAAGCAAACCGGTCATTGCTGTTTGTGCGGTGAGGACAGGTAGCGGCAAAAGTCAGACCTCTAGATATGTGGCAGCGTTAATAAAGAAAAGCGGGAAGGTGCCTGTGGTTATTAGGCATCCTATGCCGTATGGCGACCTAAAAAAGCAGGCTGTACAGAGGTTTTCATCAGTAAAGGATCTAGATAAGTACAAATGTACAATTGAGGAACGTGAAGACTATGAGCCGCATATAAGGAACAGAACCATTGTCTATTCTGGAGTTGATTATGCGAAAATATTAGAAGAGGCTGAGAAGGAGGCAGATATTATAATATGGGATGGGGGCAACAACGATGCCTCATTTATAAAGCCAGACTTGTTGATAACTGTGGCAGATCCTCTTAGGGTAGGCAACGAGCTCACATATTACCCTGGAGAGACCGTAGCAAGGATGGCTGACGTGCTATTGATAAACAAGGTGAATTCTGCCTCAGAATTAGAAGTTTCACAATTGAAGAGGAACCTAGCTAAAATCAACAGCAAGGCAACTGTTGTGCTTGCAAATTCGACTATAAGTGTAGATAATCCGAGTCTTATAGAAGGTAAGCGCGTGCTTGTTGTAGAGGACGGTCCAACAGTTACGCATGGGGGCATGCGCTTCGGTGCCGCTACTGTGGCAGCAAAAAACTACAATGCAAAGGAGATAGTAGATCCAAGAAAGTATGCTGTAGGCAGCATCAAACAAGCATATGAAAAATACACGCAACTGGGGGCTGTGCTACCTGCACTAGGATACAGCGAAAAGCAAATTTCTGAGCTCAAGGCAGTTATAAACAATGCTGATTGTGATAGTGTTGTTTCTGCCACGCCCACTAACCTGAGCCATATTATCGAAGTGGACAAGCCAATAGCGCAGGTAAGCTACGAGCTGCAGCCCATAGGCAAGGAATTTGACAGCATTATTGAAAAGTTTATAAAGTCGCACGCATAATAGAATAGATTGCTTGGGTCCGTAACTCAGTTTGGTCAGAGTGACTGGCTCTTAACCAGTAAGTCGGGGGTCCAAATCCCCCCGGGCCCGCTTTTTCCTTATAATTGACTTTAAAAAGTACAAAATCTTAAAAAGTAGTTGCAATTTTGCAACAAATCACAAACCTTAAATATTAAAACATGCATAATAAATGTGTGTCCTAGTTGTAGAATGATTAAAATGAAAAACAATAAAATTCATAAAAAGGGCGTTAAGGTGGCCAAAAGGCCTGCTAAAAAGGCAGATGTTAAGAGGCACAAGGCGTTGCCTAGGCACACTTCAATAAAGAATGTCAAAAAGCATACAGCAGTTATACATCACGCTACTGTAAGCAGCATTAAGAAAAAAGAGATTGAGGCAAAGGCAGCTGCAGGCGTTGCTAGAGCAAATGCAATAAAAGAGGCAATAGAAAATGCCAAATTCTCTTCTTATATTGCAAAAAATGTGGGTAAAAAAGGCAATGACATAATAAAGCTTCTTACTGATTATCAAACTGACGAATCAATTGCAGAGAAGACAGGCGTAAAGATAAATGAGGTTAGGAGAATTCTTAATTCTCTAAATACAATCGGTGTAGCAAGGTATGAGTCAGACAAAGCAAGCAACGGCTGGCTTACCTTTAGATGGTATATAGATTCAGAGAAGCTGAGAGGTTTTGTTTATAAAATTAACGAGGAAAGCAACGGATATTCTCTTCCTGAAAATTGCAATGACTTTTTCATTTGTGAAAATTGCTTTGATGAAAATAAGACTGTTTTTCCTTTCTGGACTGCCGAAGAGATGAATTTTAAGTGTGAATGTGGGCATATGATGAAAAGAGTAAGCAAAGAAGAAGTTCAGGAACTTATTAAAAACAACGAAGAACATTTATAATTCTGTGTTGCTTATTATTTAGAAATAAAGCGAGGTAGGGTAGTCTGGAGTGCCCGCCGGGCTCATAACCCGGAGAACGGTGGTTCAAATCCATCCCTCGCTATCAGGGTGTGCCGTTCCACTATTTTTGGGCTTTTTGCTGTTAAAAAACAAAGTATTATTATTAAAGTTTTATTAATTAGTATATATAATATAATAAAGCAACATGAATAGTGGAAACGTACTCCCCCACGCTTGCTTTTGTCTTAGATGTTTTTATGGAAGATGACCTGTCTGTAGACTATCTGTTCTCAAAATTCCAAGAAGAGCGCAAAACTGGAGAGTTGTTACCGCTTGCGAAAGACTTTTATAAGAAATCGGAAGAATATATAAAAAAAGAGATAATAACAGAACCAAACGAAACAAAAGCAAGGCAAATTGAAAACTTCAAAAGGCTCCTTACTGAAATACAAGAAAGGAGAATACAAAAAATATTGATTTACATTGCATATAACAAAAAACTTCCAACTTTGGTACCGGAAGAGGAAGAAAACCTTTATTCAGAAATAAAAGCACAAATAATCAATGCATATATCATACAAGGTGCAAAAGTTCCAAAAGTAAGAATGATTGCAGATATACCCGAAGTTGTTATACAGACTGGAAAAAAGATCGGTCCTTTCAGCAAAAATCAAATAATAGAGGTCTCAGACGAGGCAGAATTGGAATTCCTGCTTAATAATAAGCTGTGTGAAATTATATGAGTATGATACTATGAAGATACAAAAAGAGATAATGGCATACTGCCCATACTGCAACAAGCATACGCTGCATATAGTAAAG
>Ga0080003_1000177_pt1 | contig 45888 bp, 50 predicted proteins | sample JossMetagenome_FD_69206 | JGI IMG/M metagenome (GOLD analysis project Ga0080003, IMG submission 69206) | Hot spring microbial communities from Joseph's Coat, Yellowstone National Park, USA - JC2_E (SPADES assembly) (version 2) | ecosystem: Environmental > Aquatic > Thermal springs > Hot (42-90C)... | reverse complement strand
AACCCTATAAGGGGTTCAAGAGGGGTTTCCTGTAGCAGATCAAAGATTTTTATTATAAGATGGTAGTTTAACGTATGGATATAATAAAAATCAAAGAAAGTTTTGATCTACTGTGGATGACAGGACAGTTCAGTGTGAAAACTACTTATAAAGTGAAGAAGTAAATGTACAAATTATAATGCTTTGGTGAGTTTTTTAAAAATCGCATTATAACAGCTATACCTTGTGTAAAAATTTAGCATGTAGTTAATATTCTACTTAACAATTTTAAATATCAAACAACTTTTTAATAATTATATAAAGAAGGAATCCTGATTTAGTATCTTGAAAAAAATTCTTAAATAATCGTACATTATATAGTGGGCATGGTCTTCTCAGCAAGGATACTGAAAAACGAATACCGTGATTCTGTTTTTCTGATGCGTATAAATGATCAGATAGAAAGGATGCCGGGGGTAAAAAGGGCTGCTGTAATGATGGGCACCGATGCCAACAAGGACCTGATGAGGGAGGCTGGGTTGTATATAGATGAGGTGAGGGAAGCAGGGCCAAACGACCTTGTGATAGTGCTCGAAGCCGAAAACGCTGGTTCAGCCGATGAAGCGCTTAGCAGGGCTCAGGAGCTGGCATTCAAGGTAGAAAAGGAAACAACAAGGGGTGAAGAAGAGCCCTACAGGTCTTTAAGGAGCGCGGTGGCATTTGAACCTGACATCGATCTGGTGCTTATTTCAACTCCTGGAGAGTATGCGTACAAGGAAGCCATGAGGTCAATTTTGCTTGGCAGACATACAATGATTTTCAGCAGTAACGTTCCCATAGAAAAGGAAATAAAACTAAAGGAACTTGCAGAAAGGAAGAATTTACTTGTAATGGGCCCTGATGCCGGAACCGCAATAGTTGGGGGGGTTGGCCTTGGATTTTTCAATGTTATAAGTGGTGGCCCTGTTGGGATAGTTGGGGCAGCCGGCACAGGTATACAGGAGGTATCTTCAGTGCTTGGGCTTTCAGGGATTGGCATATCTGCAGCAATAGGCACAGGTTCTAACGACATATCAGAAAGCATTGGAGGAAAGACAATGATTATGGGCTTAAAGATGCTTGATGCTCATGCAGGAACGAAGGCTGTAACCATAATTTCCAAGCCTCCTAGTAAAACGGTCGCTGAAAAGGTGGTTCAAAGTGCACACGAAAGCGGCAAACCAGTTATAATAAATTTCATAGGAAATGAGGATTACAGGCAATCAGGAAATGTGGATTTTGCTTTTACCCTAGAGGAAGCCGCTTACAAGAGCTATTTTAAGGTCACGGGCAAGGAAATGAAGCTCAAGGACTGGGTGAGCCCGGAAAAGGTAAAGGAGGCATCGGATTCTCTTGGATCAGATCAAAGATATGTCAGGGGTTTATTTTCTGGTGGAACGATAAATTATGAATCTCAGGCAATATTTAGGAAGTCAGGAAGGCCTGTATGGTCAAATTCAGCTCTGGACAAATCTAAGAAGATTGGTGGATTTGATTCTTCAAGGGAAGATACATTTGTTGATATGGGTGCTGAAGAATTTGTAAGAGGGGTTCCACACCCAATGATTGATTTCAGATTCAGAAAGGAGAGGATTTTAAAGGAAGCTAATGATCCATCTGTAGGTGTGATATTGCTCGACATAATATTGGGATATGGATCAAACATGGACCCTGCATCAGAGATATCGGAAGCGGTGATCAAGGCAAGGTCAGTCAATAAAAGAGTAGTGTTTGTTTCTTCAATAGTTGGAACTGAAGGCGACCCACAGAACATCAGCAAGCAGGTGAAAACGCTTATGGATTCAGGGGTTCTGGTTACACCAACAAGTGCTAGGGCAGCTGATATGGCCCTAAAAATTGTTGAAAGGAGGTGGAAAGCATGAATTCCAGCATAATTGACAAAAAGATCAAAGTGGCCAGTGTGGGGCTTGACAGCTTCTTTAATGACCTTAAGAACGAAGGGGCCAATGCTGTGAAGGTTGATTGGAAACCACCAGCAGGGGGATCGCCCGCAGCCCTAAAGGTGCTGGAAGACCTGGAATGTGAAGAAGTGGATCAGGCAAATGAAAAGGCCATAAAGGCTGTCCTGAGCGCTGAGCCCAAGCTTGTGGGACTGGCAATGGCCAAAGATGTAATACCTGAATTAAAGGGAATAGCACTGTCACATGCCGGTCCACCAATTAGCTGGGAAAGGATGTCAGGGCCTTTAAAGGGTGCTGTAATAGGGGCGGCAATTTATGAAGGATGGATAAAAAAAGAATCAGAAATTGATGAGCTGATAAAGGGAGAGCAGATAAAGTTTATGGCAGATCACGACGTTTCAGCAGTTGGACCAATGGCAGGCGTTATATCTCCAAACATGCCAGTTTACATTGTACAAAATGTAACTTCAGGAAACAGGGCTTATACAAATTTCAATGAGGGAGTTGGAAAGGTCCTGAGGTATGGGGCGTATGGGAAGGAAGTTATAGATCGTCTCAATTGGATGAAGGATACGCTTTACCCAATGTTTAAGGAAGGCCTGTCCAGAAGCGGCCCGCTTAACCTAAAGCCAATAATGTCACAGTCGCTGCAGATGGGCGATGAGCTGCATACAAGGAATGTGGCCAGCACACTGCTCTTTATTAAGGAAATGGCGCCATATATAACAGGTGGTGGTTTCACTTCAAGCCAGATATCACAGGCCATTTCATTTATAGGAGGTAACAACCTGTTCTTCCTCAATCTTGCAATGGCTGCGGGTAAGGCAACCATGGATGCTGCTTCAGGAATAAGCAAGAGCACTCTTGTTACGGCACTTTCAAGAAACGGAACAGATTTTGGAATAAAGGTCAGCGGTCTGGGCAAAGAATGGTTCACAGCTCCTGCACCTGTGCCCAAAACGCTTTTCTTCCCTGGATTTAAGGAGGATGACGCCAATCCTGACATAGGGGACAGCGCAATAATGGAGACAAATGGATTTGGCGCATTTTCGTCAGCAGCTTCTCCTGCAGTTACACAGGTTGTTGGTTCTTCTGTTTCAGAAGCCATAAGAGTTACAAGGAGAATGTATGAAATAACAATGGTGAAGGATAAGAGTTTCCCAATACCTATATTGAACTTTGAAGGTATTCCTCGGGGAATAGATCTAAGACTCGTCATTGAAACCAGCATTGCTCCAACAATCAATACAGGTGTGGCGCACAGGTTGCCAGGCATGGGCACGGTTGGTTTTGGGATAGTGGATGCGCCCCTGGGCGCATTTGACAAAGCGCTTCAAAGGTTTGGGCAAACTATATGAATTATAAAATGTCCATATTGATTCGCACTGACCTTAAAATGGGAAGGGGAAAAATGGTGGCGCAGGGGGCGCATGCAGCTGTAGGTGCTGTGCTTGAATCAATTAAAAGGAATCCAGAATGGTTAGAGCAGTGGGAAACTGCCGGCGCGGCAAAGATAGCTCTAAGAGTTGATTCTATTGAAGAATTAATGCAGATGGTGCAGAAGGCAAGAAGTCTTGGTATGACCTCATTTATAGTGACTGATATGGGGCTAACTCAGGTTGAACCGGGAACTGTAACGGCAGCCGCAATAGGGCCTGCCCCAGAAAATCTAGTTGATCAAGTAACTGGAAAGTTAAGGCTATTATGATACCCGGCTCTTCATCCAAACTTCTAAATCCATACCTAATTAACGGCAAAATCAAGGTTGTGCCCGAAGATTTTGTTGTAGCTGAAGTTATAAGGAAAGGAATTGACTTCAAGGAAGGCAAACACCTTTTGGGTGTAGTTGAAAAGAGGGGCGTGGACCACAGCTTAGTGGTTAAACTGCTCGAGGGTTCGGCAAATTACCTTGGAATTAAGGACAAGGAGGCTCTGGCCTTTTTTTTCGTTTCATTTAAGAGGGTCAAGGTTAATGGTTTCAATGCTGATGGAGTTAAACTGAGAATTGTCGGAAAGACTAGAAAAATGCTAGGCAGAAGAATGCTCTTGGGCAACGCCTTTAAGATAAACATTAAGGAATGTGATTGTCAGTTAAGGGCACTGGAGTTCTGGAAGAGATTAATGAAGGAATGGAAGGTTCCCAACTACTATGGTCCACAGAGGTTTGCTTCTAACAACCTCAAAATAGGCGAAGCAATTGTAAGAAGAAACTTTACAGAAGCTGATGAACTCATTTCAGCAGATGGCCATGGTGGATTAAAAATGGCTCCTCTTTGGCTCAAAAGGCTTTACGTTCAGGCCTACCAATCATACCTATTTAATAGGGAGATGGCAAAGGTAATAGAAGGGGAAGTAACCGGCAAACCCAGGCAAATAGAAATAAGGGAACCACCTATATTTGTGGGTTATTCTGATGCTGGCTACCTAGCTGGCTATGGTTTCAGGGACTTTGGAGATGTTTATTCAAAAGCACTGGTAGAAGTTGCAAGAGAGGAGGGAATAAAGTTCAGGCATTTTTACATAGATGAGATGCCGGAACTTAGCCAGGAGGGCGGCATAAGGCCGGCTGGGTTGCCGGCTTCAATGATCAGTTATACCATCAACGGAAATAGTGCAACTGTAAGGTTCGTCCTGTACAGGGGGAGCTATGCAACTGTGGCGCTCAGGGAATTGTTACATGAAGTGTACTGATTTTTGAAAATTAAAACAATGCTGAAAAGTTTAATATTAACCTTTGCAAAGGAACAAGTATGAAGTTTCCATGGTCTAATAGCAGACAACATCTTGCCCTTGAATCTGAGCTTGAAGATGCAAAGAAGAGATTAAAATCTCTTAAGTTTGAAAGGGACTTGCTGTCTCAGATGATACTGAGGGTATATGAGTCAAAGGATATAGAAGACGAAGACAAAAAGTACCTGCTCAGCAAGTACAAAACTTCACTGAAGGAACTTGAATCACAAATAAACACATATTCAGCTATGGTGGAAGTGAGGGAACTTGAAAATGCCAGGGAGGAGCTAGTTAACCTATTTAACAGCAAGATATCTCAGATAGATAAGAGAATAGAGGAACTCAGGAAAACAGTTGGTGGATTATCTGCAATAGGCGAAGTAAAGAATGAGGAACAGCAAATAAGGGAGAAAAAAGAAGAAAGGAGAGAAAAACCTAGAGAGGAAAAGCCAAAGGAGGAAAAGGAAGATGACAAACTGGAAGAACTTTACAAGGAAGTTAACACCGTTCTGGAAAAGCTTGAGCAGATAGACGTTCAGTGAACTAATTTGGATGGAACTTTTTTTAATCAACTAATAATATTTTAATAAAGAAGGCAAACATATACCATGGCATGTCAAAGGTAAAAATTGCTTTAATTGGGCTAGGCAATGCAGGCAGTTATCTGTCAAATGGAATTTATGGTTCAGATATTAATTTATGGCATGAAAGGGTGGGTGGCTTGACCAGGAAAGATATTGAAATTGTGGGGGCATTTGATATAGATTCGAAAAAGGTTGGGAAGACCGTCAGGGCGGTCACAGGTGTTGGGCCAGAGATCGAAGTCATGCCATCAATTTCATACAAAGATGAAATTGGAAGAGAAATTGCTGATAGAATCAAAATAACCAGCACTGAATCGAGTGAATTTGAAAAGCAGATCAAAAGATTGTCCCCAGACATAGTTTTAAATCTGATAAGTTCGGGTCAGGACAGGGCATCATTGGAAATAGCAAAAATATCATCTAAAAATGGATGTTCAGTCATAAATGCCACACCCACATTGATGATAAGTGAATCAAGTTTGGTTTCAGGTTTTAAAAAGTCAAAGGGCATCATAGCTGGAGATGACCTTCAGAGCCAGATAGGTGGAACATGGCTTCACAGGGTCATACTGATGTCCTTCAGGAAATGGGGTACAAGCGTCATAAGGTCATATCAGCTGGATGTTGGCGGGTCACTTGAAACGTTAAACACCTTGGACGAAAGGATAAGAGAAAAAAAGAAAGAGGTAAAGGGGGAAGCTGTAGCAAATGAAGACAAGCGTTCAACTGTGATAGCAGGAACAACAGATTATATCCCGTTTCTGGAAGATTGGAGAATAAGCCACTTTTACATGGAAATAAATGGTCCATTAAATGAAAAATTCACAATTGACGCGGAGTACAAAACCAGAGATGGTCCAAATGCCCTCAATGTGGTTCTTGACGTACTGCGAGCGGTAACTTACGAAAAATCAGAGGGTAATTATGGCACAATCCCCGAAATAAATGCCTATGGCTTTAAGAGTCATGGAAAGGATAACGACGTTTTTTCTTCACTTGAAGCATTTGAAAGGAAATACATTAAGTGAAAATATTTCATAAGCGTAAAGTTTTTATTCTCATGCTTCATAATTCAATGTTGAGGCGAAAAGTAGATGTCAACTCAATATAATAAGGGCCAAACGTGGGGAGCATTAAAGAAGGCGTGGAAGGCATACAAGATAGCAAAGGTTCAAAACGACAAGGCAAAGATGCTTGAATACGCTAAGAGGATAAGGACGCTTCAGGAAGAACTCGGGCTACCAAAGGCGAAGTTCGAAGAACTTAACCTTCTATAAAAGACAAAATTTATATATTTTTTTTGATCCCGTAGCTCAGCATGGATAGAGCGCTGGCCCTCTAAGCCGGAGGTCGCGGGTTCAAATCCCGCCGGGATCGTTTTTAATCTTAACAGGGTTAAGTGGCAGAAGACCCATATCGTGAGGTAGGGATGAATGGCTAACTGAAGGCACAGCCTGCGGTATACCGTTGGACGAGCGGAGCGGGGTGGGTAACCACTAGCAATGAAACAGTGAGAATGAAAACGGTAAACCACGAACCTATGATCAGCCTTGAAGGAACCGCATTTCCTTTCGGGCTGTGAGGATGTCAGTACCACGGAAGGAAGGGGGGTCAAGGTTAACATTTTATCATGGAAAACTCTTTTATTTTTGCGTTCACTTAATCTACCAATGAAAATTAATGGCACAGCTGTGATGATAACCGGCTCAGCAGCTAGGCTGGGCATGCACATGGCCAGGCATATGGCAGCAAGAGGATCAAGCACTATAATAATACACTACAATAAATCAGAAATTGGTGCCTACAGGTTAAAGAGGGATCTGGAAAATGAAGGTAAAAGGGTCAAAGTTTTGCAGGGAGACCTTTCCACAGGAGAAGGTATAAAATCATTTTTGGATTTATGCAAAAAAGAGTGTAGCACCATTGATATACTTGTTAATAGCGCATCAGCATTTCAGGCTTATCCAATGATGGAGCATGACATTTCAAAATTAATTCCGTCAATTGTAGTAAACGGTCTTGCGCCTCACGCGCTTGCTGTGTGGTCATACCGTAATGCCGGGCTGAAAAAGGTGATCAACATACTGGATGCATCACCTCAACTTTACGCCGGGGAAAGGTATGGCTATTATTTGGGTAAGATGGTGCTAAAGGAAGTTACCGAAAGGCTTGCAATTGAACTTGCACCTCGTGTATGCGTAAATGCAATAGCACCGGGCTATTTGTTGCCTCCAGAGGGAACCGGCAAAAATAGCTCAATGAAAATAGAAAGCATACCCCTTAAAAGGAGGGGCAGAATCTCTGAGTTAAATATGGCGCTCGATTTTTTGATAGAAAATGATTATGTAACTGGGCAGATTATTTATGTAGATGGCGGTGCACATCTTATGAGTGATAAAATTGATAGATGAGATGATAACCAGCATAAACGGGTTAACTGTTTATTGCGTAATAGGAGCAAATGAATGGGAGAGAAATGTAAAACAGAAGGTCATCATCGATATAAATCTGTGGGTGTATAAATCAGAAGCAATTTATTCTGACAGGCTCGAAAATGCCCTGGATTATAAAAAACTAAAGGACAAGGTGATTAAGTTTGTGCAGTCATCGTCGTACCATTTGATTGAAGCATTGGCTTACAATGTGGCAGACATGTGCTTGCAAGAAGAAAGGGTAAAAAAGGTCAGGGTTAAAGTATCTAAACCTGGGGCCCTTTCATATGCTAGAGAGGCTGCATTTGAGATAGTTCTTAAAAAATAGCTCACAAAAAAACCAGACCAATATAATGCATTTATAAATCATTTATGCGGTAGTTATAACATGGACGCCAATGATATGCTGGCCTTTTATGAAAGTTGGCCCGGGTTATTTTCGCCGATAAAACCCAATTTTGAAGTTAAAAGGGTAAGAAGTATTATAGCATCAGGTTATGGTGCATCATTGATACCGCTGATGATGATCAGCGAGCTATCGGGTGAAACTGTCAGAGTGCTTCAGCCTGGGCAAATGCCAAGAACCCTGGAAAGTGATACCGCTTTTTTGGCTGTGAGTCACTCAGGTGACACCATCGAAACCATAAATGCACTGATCAAGGCTAAGGATCTAGGGTATGAGTGCATTGCGGTGGGTGGTGGGGGGATCATTGAGCAGAAATCTAGGGAAATGGGCATCAAGTTCATCAGGATAAAAACCGCTACCACTAGCAGACTAGGATTACCATATCTAATTTCAGGGATATCACCGGTTGTTGATGAACTGTTGGGAACCAGCCTGACACCGGCATTTCAAAATATGTTTATTTCACTATCTAAATCAATCAAAAACCTGGGTGCAGAGGCAAAGTCCATCGCGGAATTTGAAAATGGATCTTCATATATGGGGCTTTATTTTTCAAATAATGCAGCAAGTGTAGCTCACAGGTTCAGATATGTCATAAGTGAAAACGCGAAGATTCACTCAATTTTTGAAAATATAATGGAAGTTGTGCACAACGGCATAACTGCCTGGGAAATGACGTATGGTCTGCCAGTTTTCATGATAAGAACAAATCTGGATGATGACATAACAAGCCAGAGGTTCGACCTGATCTCACAGGCTCTTGGTGCACTTGGTCACAGGGTCAAGAGTGTATGGGTTAAAAAAGAGGAAATGATCAATACACTATTTATGCTGGATCTATCCACAGTTTACCTTTCAATATTGAGGAAGGTTAACCCCTTCTCCACACAAACTCAGGCAATGGTAAGGGAAAAAATAAAGAAAGATTTGCTATGACCAACAAAAAAAGGGGATATGATTGGGAAGATAAACTTGTAAAATCTTTTAATTCAGCAGGCTGGTTATCCCTAAGGCTAGGTTCACCGTCAATACATTTACCCGATGTTCTTGCGATTTATAACAAGGGTAGCACCATGGTTGCAATAGAGGCCAAGTCAAGCATGGGAGACAGGATCATTGTTAGGAGGGATCAGGTGCTAAGGCTTTTTGAATTTATGTCAATATTTAAGGCTTATAGAATTAGAATTCCAGTTATCGCTGTAAAGTTTTTAAGAACCCATGGAAAGGGCCTAGAAGAAAAGTTTTATACCGTTTCTGAGGTGCCGGATTTTACCCTAAGATTTACAAGAGGATCAAAACATATTCCAAAAGGATTAAAAGAGTGGCGTCCTCCGTTCAAGGCCGATGGTAAAAAATGAAACTAGTCGTATTGGGTAGCGGCGGAAGCGCCCAAGCAGTAGATAGGGCATGCGCTTCATACCTTCTGGATGGTAAAATAATGATAGATGTTGGGCCGGGCTCGTACAGGAACCTTCTCAAATCTGGCAATGACCCTTTGCGTATAGGCGCACTTTTTCTCTCTCACCTCCATGGTGACCACTTCTTTGATTTTGGGACGTTAATCTGGGGCATGTCATTCTTTCAGAGAACGGATCAGCTGACAGTGTACGGACCCGCTGGAACATCTGAAATGGTAAAAAAAATGCTGAGCATTGCAAACACCCCATCATCATTTATGAAATTTGGTTTAAACGTTATTGAAATAAAGGCCGGTGAAAGGTTTGAGTTTCAGGGATTAAAGGTAATGACCGCTCCAGGAAACCATGTAATAGAGGACATTGCTTACAGGGTGAATGATATTTGTTACACGGGTGATACAGCACCATCAGATAGTATTATTGATCTTGCATCTGGCTGTAGTTTGTTAATACATGAATCTTCAGGCCTTGTAGAAAACGAAAGCTTACTTAGAACAGTTGGGCACAGTTCTTCCAAGCAGGCCGCAATTGTGGCATCTAGGTCAAATTCAAAAAAGCTGCTGCTTGCTCACTTAACACCGTTGGTCTCAGATAGAAGAAATGAACTTTTAGATCAGGCCAGATCTGAATTCAGAAACACTGAGCTAGCAGAAGACCTCATGGTTTTGGATGTTTAGAAAAGCTTCAAAATGTTGGTGCCCCTCTAACTGCAAACACTTCCTTTACACCCATCTTTGCCAGCACCATTGCAGTAGTTTTATATCCTCGGTCTGGCCAGCAAAAGCACAAAGCTTTTTCAAACTTGCCTGCGTAACCCCTTTCAATATATTCCATTTGAAACTTTACCGGTTTTCCATTCTGTGTAACATAAAAAGTATAATCTGAAGCTCTTCTTGCGTCAAGAATTAAAACTCCGTCTTGAGCAATAAGCTCCCGTGCCTCTTCAGGTGAGATTTCTGTTATTTTCATCAATTTACCGTTGAACTGCAAGGTTATAAAGGCATTATGGTTTATGTTAAGCCGAAAAATTAAAGATTTCTTGACAAGACCCTTATGCCTGCACTTCCGTTCATGAAATTATGGAACAATGAACTCCCTTTAGAGACCTGCACCGAAAGCAACCGCCGGTAATGAAGCCAACTCTCCTTGATTGAGAGAACTGTTGTTACAAATCCATGAGCAAGAAAGCTCCGACATTCATGGAGGAGATGAATTGCGAAGTATATATTTATATACCATTAATGAGAATAATATAATAGAAGAATGAGTCGAACAAACACAGTGCACATCATTGCTGGAAAGGAAACCAAAGCTAAATTAATTGCTCTAGGAAAAGCATTTGTTGATTGCTGGAACGAAGTAAACATGTTGAGGTTTGAGCAGTACAAGAGGCACGAGCTTCGCAAAGACAGAAAAAATCGTTTATGAAAAATACAAGTCAGCATTGCACGGGGCAAACGTTGAGCAGGTAACAAGGAAGAACGCTTCTGCATGGAAGTCGTTTTTCAAGCTAAGCAAAAAGAAGAAAGAAGGGGAATTGCCTAAGTGGATGAAGCCAAAGCCTCCTCATAAAAAGAAAGATGGTCTGTTTCTTTTGATTAGAAATTACAGATACACGATTGAAGGAAACGAAATATACATCATGGATTTCAAGCTGAGGTTAAAGTTTAATGGGGATCTCAAGTGGGTAGGCAAGCAGGGAACCCTTGAGATATTTTACGATAAAGTAAGGAGAAAGTGGTACGCAAGGATTCCAATGAGTGTTAAATTAGATAATAAACCAAGGGGCAAAATGAAGGCAGGCATAGACCTAGGCATTGCAAACCTTGCAACTGTGGCTGTTGATGACGGCTCATGGATGCTCTTCAAGGGCGGTTCAGTGCTATCTGAATTCAAGAAGATAACAAAACGAATCTCAAAGGAAAAGAAGAAGCTTGCGAAGCACGGCCTTAAAACAAGCAGGAAGCTTGAAATGCTGTACAAGAGGCGCGCAGTTTTGCTAAAGAATGCAAGGGAAGGTCTAGCTAGGGAAGTTGTAGAGTCCTTATATGATAAAGGTGTAGGAGAAATAGACGTTGGTTATCCAAAGGGCATAGCTCAGGACAAAGGAAATGAAAGGAATTCAAACTTCTGGAACTATTCTGCAATAATAAACCGCATCAAGGACGTCGCACAAGAATACGGCATAAAGGTTAAGCCTGTTAATGAAGCAAATACATCTAAGACGTGTTCTCTGTGTGGGGAAATACATGAAGATGGAAGAATAAAGAGGGGTTTGTTCCAGTGTCCTCATACGGAGAAGGTAATAAACGCGGATTTGAACGGTGCAATAAACATGATGAAACATATCCCCAAGTCCGATGAAGATAGGGGTAAATGGCTGAAGGCACAGCCTGTGGTCTACCGTTGGACGAGCGGAGCGGGGTGGGTAACCACTAGCAATGAAACAGTGAGAATGAAAACGGTACACCACGAACCTATGATCAGCATTGAAGGAACCACTCCTTTAGGACTGTGAGGATGTCAGTTAAAGATATATAGATAAAATCTATAGTTGCTAAAAAAACCCAATATAATTTTTGTATAATTATTTATTAACGATTATTAATTAGTGAAGACCAATGAGCAACGAATGGAAAGAAGTGGCAAATAACTCAAAAGACGTTCAGTACGAAAGACCAGAATCCCGTCTTAAAATAAAAAACGTTGGCATTGATGGTTTTAAATTTCCATTAGCAAAATTTTCCAATGACATAATAAAATATTCAGCGGCTACGGTTAGAGCCACAGTAGATGTTCCTATGCAAATGAGGGGAGCAAACATGTCAAGGACAGCAATAGGCATAATCGAATCCATTCCAGACGTTAAACGTATTGAAGAGCTGGCGGGTGCAATAGCTGAGAGAATTCTGAGTGCGCATGAATACTCAATGAAAAGTAGAGTGAACCTGAAGGGAGAGGGATTTTTATATACCGAATCCCCAGTCTCATACCTTGATTCGATTGAACAATTCGAATTTAACGAGCAAGCAATAAAAATAAGAGATAAAGTTGAAGATAACATTTTGGGAATCAAGGTAACTGGCATTTCCACATGTCCCTGCGGATCTGAACTTATGAGAACCAAGCTTAAGTCAAATATGGAAGAAATACAGCCAACACATATGCAGAGGGCAACACTAAGCATTCTTGTTAACTTTTACGGAAAGGCAATAATTGAAATTAAAGATCTGCTTGATGCGGCGTATAAATCTATGAGTGGAAGGGTTTACAGCACACTTAAAAGGGCGGATGAGGCATTTGTAATTTATTCGTCACTTCAAAACACAAAATTTGTTGAAGATATTTATCGATCAGCTGTAAATGAGATTTATACAAAGTTGGCAAATTATAGTGGTATCAAGGCAGTATATGCAAGGGCTGAAAGCTTTGAAAGCATTCATGGATATAATGCAGTGGCTTCAGGCTGGATAGACTGGGAAAGCATCAGGGAAACCATTAAATTAACTTAGACATTGAATTACATATAATTAATTTTTAAAGCAAGTTAGGGGTTTAGGGGAAGTAGCCAGTAATTCTCCAATTAGATGCATGGACTTTTGCACATGCTTTAGGACCCTGGCAGGAGAAAACCCTCTACAACCAGCTGTAGGTGCTCCATAACGAGGCATTTTGAAAGGCTTGAACATTTTAGGGCCTGACCTCGATGAACAGCATAACGTGTTGCCTGACATGAAGAAAGAAAACCCGAAGTAAGTTAGCAGGAGTGCACTCAGGTATTGCAGGATGTTCTGCAGGGGCTTGATACATCATTAAGGAACCTCTTTGAAGGAGGGGTACATATTAAGAGCTATGCCCCAAGCATAATATATCCTCAGCAGAGCAGAAGTGGATTTATAAAAAAGGACAACTTTGCAGTGTATTTGGATTTCTACAATAATGGTGCTAAAGTTTCAACATCAGGATCAGTACTTGAGCAGCAATATCATGAAATATTCAATAAAGAATGCTGGTTAAAAATGATTAAGTTGAAACTGTGATTCCCTTGACCATGCGCCAGATGGTGCATAGGTATCTTCGTTCTACAATTTAACAAAACATTAAAAATAGTATTGTTTATATATCATTTTTAAACACAAATATCAATGATAACCCGTTCTAAAAACTGGCCAATTAAAATACCTCTCAAGTCTGGCTATGTTAGCTTGGTTGAGGGAAATCCGGGCGTGGGCAAAACCACCTTTTCACTTGCATGCTGTAAAGAGAGTGAAACAGGTTGTACTTATATTTCATATGCAGAACCTGAATCATCAATTAAATTAAAAACCAAGTCAATACTGTTAGGTTCTGAAGACAAAATAAAAACTGTCAGGATGATGACTGGGGATCCATCAAGGGCATTTTCCATCATTTTAAACTCATTGGAAAACGGGGAGCTGGTAGTTCTTGACTCTCTTGACGCAATGTTCTATGGAATAAAGGACGAAAAGGATATAAGGTCATTCCTCCAGCTAATTTACAATTCAGTTAAGGGAAAAGCTGGTTCGCTTTTAATAATAAGCGAAGGAATAAGCGGCGCTTCATCACAGATACGATTTGTAAGTGATGCCATAATTCAGATAAAGGATGAAAAGATAATCGGAAAGAGTGCCAGAAGCATAACTGTGCTAAAGGATAGGGATGGTCCAGTTCCCACCGAACCATTTTATTTTACACTTTTTAATGGGTTTAAGATATACGATCCAATACCCCCATATTATGATCTGGAGTGCCAGAAGCATAACTGTGCTAAAGGATAGGGATGGTCCAGTTCCCACCGAACCATTTTATTTTACACTTTTTAATGGGTTTAAGATATACGATCCAATACCCCCATATTATGATCTGAAACCTAAAAAAGTCAATCCAATATTAAGACCACCGGAAGCAAGAATTGACATCCAGATTACAAGATGGAACAGAATACTTACTGTATTTGGTGAAGGCATGAGCCATGCAATTGGCACAATATATAGAGAATGGGTTGCAGCAGATTACCTTCTTTCTGGCAAAAAAGTGAATTATATTATTTCAAAGATTGAATATGAAGATGAAGTCATTTCAAACATTTATGAAATGCTTGGCTCAAAATCAGAAAACCTGAAGGTGATTACTGCAGATGCCACGGAAGCAGGCTATGACGCCTCTAAATATAGACAAATTATGACATCGGGGTTTGATGGTTATGATGTAATAAACATAGTTGATGTGCTCGCTGACGAAGAATTTGCCGTTAATAACCCACATGGTTATGAATCGTTTGTAGGTCACATAACACCAATAAGTACATTTTCCAGAAATTTGACGCTGCTTTATGGAAGCAAAGGACTTGCTGCTGTAAAGGTGCAGCAAAAGTATGCGGATGTGGAAAGGCACATGATCCAAAGATCAGGTCACCTTTTCTGGAGAACTGTTAGACCTCCTGGACCACTTTACCATGTAGACATTGATGCAGAAAAAAGAACAATGGAGTTCCTGGAGATGATGTAATTATGAAAGCGAGGGACCCAATTGCCAAACTAATATCAGACGCTTTATCAGAATACGGTGAAATTAACAGAAATGTAGTGCTATGGCATCTGGAGCACACCTATAATATGAAGCTGGAGGACGTTCAGAACAATCCTGAGCTTTTCATAAGGGCTCTACGCGCAATTTTTGGAGATTTCGAGAGCATAGTTGAGGGAGAAATTTGTGAGAAGATAGCAAAAGAATATGGGCTAAATTATAAAGGGCAGGGGTTTGTAGATCTGCTCAAAGAACTGAAGTTGGGTAATAGCTAAAACACCTAAAAGTACAACAATCACCAGCTGTTAATGTATTTTGACTGCTCTTTGCTGAGTTTTTCAAGCCTAATGCCGTTGATTTGAAGGAATTTTTTAACGACCCTTGCGTCAACCTCCTGAGGTACCGAATAAACTCTGCTTTCCATTTTTTTGTGGTTCTGGAGGAGGTAAAGCGCACTAAGCAGCTGAAGGGAAAACGAGAGGTCCATTATTTCTATTGGATGTCCATCAGCTGCACCCAAGTTCACAAGCCTTCCTTCGGCGAGCAGGTAAAGTTTCTTTCCGTTATTTAACTTGTATTCGGTCACATTGGGCCTGACTTCACTGGAGGACACTGAATTTTTCTTTAACCATGCAACATCCACTTCCACGTCAAAATGTCCGGCGTTTGCAAGAAATGCACCGTCTTTCATTTTGTTAAAATGCCTTTCGGTTATAACCTTAGTGTCTCCTGTGCAGGTTATAAATAGATCACCGTATTGTGAAGCCTTATCCATATCTGTTACTGTAAAGCCATCAAAGTGCGCTTCGAGCGCCCTAAATGGGTCACTTTCCACAACCGTAACCACTGCTCCCATACCCCTTAACCTTTCAGCAACCCCCATGCCTACCCAGCCATATCCTGCTACAACAGCATTTTTTCCTCCAAGCATTATGTTTGTAGACCTGACCACACCGTCTACAACGCTCTGCCCACTTCCAAACCTATTATCATAAAGGTACTTGCCCTTTGCATCGTTAACTGCAATAGCTGGAAACCTCAGTTTTCCTTCGTTTTGGAGGGCCTTTAATCTTCTAACCCCAGTAGTGGTTTCTTCACAGACGCCGAAGATTCCTGACGTTTTTCCTGATGAAGTCACCATGGTTGTTAGGTCAGCCCCATCGTCCACCAGGATGTTTGGTTCATTTTCTAGCAATCTACGATGATTGGAATTATATTCTTCTTCAGTTTCTCCCCTCCATGCATAAACGTGACTTACATCATCTGTAAGCGCAGCTGCAACATCATCTTGGCAGGTTATGGGGTTGCTGCTGGTTATGCTGACAGAGGCACCTAACTTCTGAAAGTACATGGCAAGCACGGCGGTCTTGGCTTCTAGGTGCAGGCTCATGGACATATTTATTCCATTGAACGGTTTTTCCTTTTTTAATTCGTCATATATGCTTCCCAAAACTTTCATCCTGTCCATGGCCCAGTTCATCTTTTTTCTTCCAATTTCTTTCAGTTTAACGTCCTTAACCATATGCTGCATATTTTATATTCATCAAAGCCGATATTTAAATTGGTGCATCAGGCAATTCAGAATTTTTAAATTGAAATAGATTTATGAGCTTGACCATAAGGTCAATTATATTAGTCAAAAACCCTTTTAATTGAAGTACGTGAATAAGTATATAAAATTGGTAGCATCATTGGTTATATCGTTTAGTCCACCCCTGGGGCTGAACAGGGGATTTATTAATGAAAGATTTAATAAAATACTTAACGATTCAAACATAGTTGACCGGTACTTTGATGGTAAACTTACAAAAGAACTGTTCGAGGCATATACCAAACTTTCTTACAGGCAGCTTCTAAATGGTGTAATTTCAATTACAAAACAGGGATATCCGGTTTACATGGCAATAAGCGGGTTATTTTTGGAAAATGCGGGTAAATATTCTCCAGAGCTTTTAAACCAATTAAAGGATGCTTCAAACAGCGGTAAACTCATGATTGTAAATACAACACTTTATGGAGGCCTCTATCCGCTGTGCAGAAATTCTGTTGAAGAAATGGCAGAACAGCTTAAAATGAACAGTGCAATACTGGGTAAATTTGGGTTAAAGGCATCTGAAATAGCTGTCATGCCGTTTTTAATATTTAATGAACAGGTCGAAAAGGCTGCAAAGGCAAGTGGAGCAACAACGGTAATAACAGAGGAAATGGATGGATTCAGCAACCACAAATTTGTTTATGGCACTCAATTGGGTGACCTCAGGGTAGTAATTAGAAACAGAAAGGCTTCAGAAGCGGCATATGAGGGAATGTTTGAAGGTTTAAGCGATGTTGATGGTGTCATTTACCTGGAAGCAGAACAGCTGATAAACAGGGGGGAAAAGTTTGTTAGCGTGCTTACCAATTATATCTCTAAGGGTGGGATTGCCTTAGGAAATATAGGTGATTCTACAAGCCCCGTGACCACTGGCACCCTCTATGTGCCAGAGAACATGGCACTATATGACCAGGCCTATGGCAATGATTTGTTAAAGATGGATTTTGCCCAGAGAACAATATTTGACAAAACATGCAAGCTTCTGGATTACACAAAAATGCTTGGCGATGCAAAGCTGGTCCAGGTTTGGAGGCTTTTGATGCAGGCCGATAATTACTTTTGCATGAGTAGCAGCCATTACAGGAGGCTGAAGACCATTGCAGATCCCGATGAGGCCAAATTACTCAACACCTATGTTCTAGCTGATTTTGAAGGCAAGGTTGCAAACACGTACATCAGAAAGAAAAGCCAGGCAGCAATAGGCCATTAGTTAAATCGTTTTTAAGAGTTTGGGTAAGGTAGACTGGAAGGCTAATCAGAACGCTCTTGCTGTCGACCCAGAATATTCAACTAAGGAACGCTCATGCAAATGTTGCTCTTGAGATTTTGTATACCATTCGTGTGGCTACTTGATAAATAAATAAATAACAATTTATGGTAAAAACCTTGGTATCCAGAAATTTTATAAGTTTAAAGGTAGGATAACACAAGGATTTGATATGAAAAGTATAGTAATAATAGGCGGTGGTGCAGCGGGGATGAGTGCGGCATCAAGGGTGAGGAAGCTCCTTCCAGATTCATCCATAAAGGTGTTTGAGGAATCATCATATGTGTCTTATGCTCCATGCGGTGTTCCATACTATGTTGAGGACACCGTAAAGGACATAAATGAGCTTGTTACTTACACGCCTGAATTTTTTATCAAGGAAAGGAACATTGATGTTCATACCAGAACTCATGTTACTTCAGTGGACCTTGGTGCTTCAGAGGTTTCATACGTTTCAGAAGAGGGACAGGAAAGCGTAAAATTCGACTACCTGATTATGGCTACTGGAGCTGTGCCGTTTGTTCCTGTTAAAAAGTGGCTTGAAAATGATAACGTGTATACGGTAAGGCACCTTGAGGATGGTGAAAAGATAAAGGCAAACCTCTCCAAGGCAAAGAACGTTGCCGTTGTGGGAGGGGGTTACATAGGGGTTGAAATGGCAGAAGCGCTGAGCAAGCAGGGAAAGAAGGTCACAGTGCTTGAGATGAAAAGGATAATGCCCGGCCTTGATCCTGAAATGTCGTCCATTATATCGAATTACATGAAATCCAGGGGTGTTGTTGTTAAAGAAGGGTTTGAGGTAAAATCGATCGAGAACTCATCAGGTTCAGTTTTAATTTCTAATGGAAGCGAATCTGAAAGGTTTGATGCTGCCCTGCTTGCGCTGGGCGTTAGGCCCAACGTTGAGCTTGCAAAATATATGGGGCTGAGGCTGGGAGAAACTGGTGCAATTTGGGTTGATGACTTTTTAAAAACAAGCAATGAAATGGTATTTGCAGCTGGGGATAACATTGAAGTTAAGGATGTAGTGCTTGGTAAGAAGAGATATGTGCCACTTGCTCCGGAAGCTAACAAAGAGGGATACGTTGCCGGATCAAATCTTGCAGGAATGTCAATGGTTTTCCCAGGCAGCGCAGGGGCTGCTATAACCAAGTTCTATGATATGGAGATAGGCAGCGTGGGAATAAATGAAGAGGAAGCTAAGGCCAGCGGAATAGATTATTATGCTGTAAAGATAAAGCACAACTCCAGGGCATCATATTTTCCACCGCGTGAGTCGATTGACTTGAAGGTCATTTTTGATAAGAAGAAGAGGGTACCTCTTGGAGCGCAGCTGGTTGGAGGGCAAATCTTTGGCAGGCTAAGCGTCATGAGCCTAGCTGTGTCACAGGGAATAGATGCAGAAAAGCTGTTCTTTGCAGGGATACCTTATGCCCCACCATTTGCGCCGGTGTGGGATTCTGTAATTGTGGCTTCGAGGATCATAAATGAACATGTACTATGACTTGGGCGATATCAAAAAGCTAAGGAAAGCTCACGGTCTTACACAGAGGCAGCTGGCAAAAATTTCTGGTCTGAGCCAATCATATATAGCAAAAATAGAAGCAGGAAAAATTGACCCAAGCTATAGCAAGGTGCAGAACATATTTAAAGCGATTGAATCCATAAAGCAGAACAACGTGCAGAATGCTGCAGGCATAATGAACACCGGCCTAATATGGATATACGGTGACCAAAGCGTGAGGGATGCGGTGAAGGTCATGCATGAGAGCTCCATAAGCCAGATGCCGGTCTTCGACAGGGAACTGCGGGTGATAGGGAGCATAAGTGAAAGATCAATCGTGGAGGCAATGGGCAAGGGAAAGGACATAATAAGGCTTTATCAGATGAAAGTATCAGAAATAATGGATCCGCCGTTCCCTCTGATTGATGAGGTTGCACCGCTGGAGCTTGTTGCTAAAATACTTACCTTTTACAACGCCGTGCTTGTCACGAAGTTGGGAAAAGTGATAGGTATAATAACCCGTTCTGACCTACTTAAAGCCTAAATATGATTATCAATGCCAAAAGGTATGATAAAAATGAACCCTCAGTGGAATTTGTGGAGAGAAAGGGAAAGGGGCACCCTGATACTGTATGCGATAACCTCAGCGAAAAGCTAAGCGTCGCTCTGAGCAACTACTACATAAAAAAGACGAAAAGGATACTACATCACAACGTGGACAAGGCAATACTTGTGGGAGGCCAGTCAAGGGCATGGTTTGGAGGCGGGGAAGTCCTTGAGCCAATGTATATAATGCTTGTTGGAAGGGCAATAAGCAGGCTAGACAGGGAAGACGTTGTCCCAATAGGCACCATGGCGTTAAGGGTGGTAAAGGATGAGCTGAAGAAAACGTTCAGGTACCTTGATACTGAATCTCACGTTATAGTGGACTACAGGATCAAGCAGGGAAGTGCTGACCTTGTGGGGAATTTCAATTCAGAGCAGGAAATACCACTGTCCAACGACACGAGTTTCGGTGTTGGATTTTATCCTTTCACCGATACAGAAAGGCTCGTGCTTGAAACCGAAAAGTACCTCAACTCTGATAAGGGCAAGTCCGAGTTTCCAGCTGTGGGCGAGGACATAAAGGTGATGGGCTTCAGAAACGAAAATAAAGTTACGCTGACCGTTGCTGCAGCAATGATATCATCACTTCTTAAGGGCAGCAGTGAGTACCTTGAACTTAAGAAGGCACTCACTGGCAGGCTTGAGGAACTGGCTTCAGGGGTCACTAAGCTTGACGTTAACATTAAGCTTAACAATGCCGATAATTCATCAAAGGGAATATACTATCTTACTGTAACAGGAACAAGTGCTGAAAGCGGTGACGACGGCCAGGTGGGAAGGGGGAACAGGGCAAACGGGCTAATAACCCCCCTCAGGCCGATGACGCTTGAAGCCACAGCAGGAAAGAACCCAGTTAGCCACACGGGCAAGCTTTACACGATACTTTCACAGAAGATAGCACAGAAAGTTGTTCAAGAAAACAAGAGGATAAGCAGCGCGTCCGTGTACATGCTGAGCCAGATAGGCAAGCCCATAACCGATCCTCAGTCTGTTTATATAGAAGCCATTTCGGAAATGAGCACAGATGCCATTAGGAACTATGCAGAGCCAATTGTAAAGGAAGTTCTGGAAAGGGCACCGGAAACCTGGAAGGACATTTTAGAAGGAAAGGTGCAGCTGTACTGAAATGCGCAGCTTAATTGCAGAAATTCCGCCTCACTACGTAAAATCCATCGACTTTTCTTATAGGTTCATTGAAAGCTTTTCCGGCCTAGTAAATGGATTCAATTTGACCGACATGCCACTGGGCAGGGTTACGATTGACAACTGCGCATTTGTTGCTAGGATGAAAGGTTCCTACTCGGGTAGGCTCATTTCAACCATTTCGGTGGGACACAGGGACATTACGGCTAACAGGTCATATATGAAAGGGTTGTCAGTTTTGGGGATAAAGCAGGCTTTACTGGTTCAGGGCCCTTCCCATGCATCAAAGGTTTCCCAGCTGTTGCCTTTTGCTCTTAAGGAGTTCAATGCCGTGGGAACGGCTATTTCCAGTGAAGATATAACCAAGGAAAGAGTAAAGGCAGGAGTAAGGTTCTTTGTAACCCAGATGTATCCGCAGGAAGAGGACATACTTAAGCTTGGCAGCTTTGGATACAGGGGTGAGGTAATGGTATCAGTGCCTGCCTTTGAAGAAGGTGGCGCAGTAAAAAAACTTGCATCGAGGGGGTTTAAGGTGCCCACAAATGTACTATTTTCAAACGATCCTGGTTCAGCTACCCGCAAAATTTTACTTGATATCATGGACCTGGCAGACGGTGCAGGATTGAGCGCTACTGCCTATATTGTGCCACTGCAGCCGGGCGAACTGCAAAAATGGCTTGAAGATCTTATAAAAAACATGTAAAAAACCCTGTGTAAATCAAAAAATTGTACATATGTTGTAAAAATCTTTAAAACTTTAATTTTTATGCGAATTTTAGTCAATTAACCCAGATTTTATGCGTTTTTTGGCTTAAAATTTTATATTAAAAAACATTTTTTGCGTATTTTATTGAAAATTTTACATTAAAAAATTTTATTTAATAAATGTATTATATACCCAAAATTTATAAAAACCATTAATGCATACCTGATGCATATGCATACTGATGAGGACGGCAATTATATGTCGGGAGCCAGGGCCATAGTCAGGTCCCTGGAAAAAGAGGGTGTAGATGTAATATTTGGAATACCTGGAGGTGCAACTCTGCCATTCTATGATGCGCTTAAGGACAGTAAAATAAGGCACATATTGGCTAGGCACGAGCAATCGGCGTCACACATGGCAGATGGCTATGCCAGGGCATCTGGAAGGGTTGGTGTGTGCTCTGCAACATCAGGACCAGGAGCAACAAACCTGCTAACCGGAGTAGCCACTGCCTACATGGACTCTTCGCCAGTTGTAGCCATAACCGGCCAGGTAGCAAAGCCGTTCATAGGAAAGGACGCCTTTCAGGAAATAGACACAGTGGGCGTTTACATGCCCGTTGTAAAGTATTCGCTGCAACCATTGAGCCCAAGGGAGATACCTGAAGCAATAAAGAAAGCGTTTTTTATATCTTCAACTGGAAGACAGGGGCCTGTACTGGTTGATGTTCCAAAGGACGTTCAGGTTGAATCAGAAAAAATGATCTTTCCTGAAAGTGTAAGCCTTAAGGGTTATGAGCCGTATTATAAGCCGGATCCGGCAAAGGTAAGGGAGGCAGCAAAGCTGATACTGCAGTCACAGAGGCCAATCATCCTTGTGGGCGGTGGAGCCATAAAGGCCAATGTCGGTCCGATAGCAGTTGAGCTTGCGGAAACGCTGATGGCGCCCATTGCAAGTACATTAATGGGGAAGGGGGCGGTGCCTGAAAACCACTTTCTCAGTGTAGGACCCATAGGCATGCATGGTACATTCCACGCAAACAAGCTAATAACTGAATCAGACTTGGTAATAGGTGTTGGTGCCCGCTTCTCTGACAGGTCAACCATGGACGTGAATGAATTCGAAAAGGAAAAAATGATTATAGGGCTTGACATTGATCCAACGGAGGCTAAAAAGAACCTAAAGAATGAGCTAGCTGTAATAGGCGACGTAAACGAATCGTTAAGAATGCTGGTTGAATTTGTAAAGAGCATGATGCCCTACGCCGAAAATTCACCATGGACCAAGAGGGTGAAGGAGCTCAAGGATCAGTTTGAAGGCAAAGTATTTGGCGGCCAGGCCGTATCTCCCTTTATAATAAAGAAGGTCAGAGAACAGCTTGCAGAACATGATATAGTTACAACAGAAGTCGGTCAAACTCAGGCATGGGCAGAGCTTTTCTACAAAGCACTTAGGCCAAGGACATTTTTAACAAGCGGGGGACTAGGCACCATGGGATTCGGGTTTCCTGCAGCAATAGGTGCAAAGGTTGCAAAATTTGAGTCAAACGTGGTTGACCTTGCGGGGGACGGCAGTTTTCTAATGACCGCAAACAGCCTGGCAACTAGCGTCAAGGAGGGTATACCTGTTATAGTAGTTATATTTAACAATTCAACTCTTGGAATGATAGCACAGTGGCAGAGGATGGTTTACGATAACAGGATGGTTGCATCATGGTTGGGGGAATCGCCAGACTTTTCACAGCTTGCAAAGGCGTTCGGCGCTGAGGGGAGAAGGGTTAATGGCACCGAGGATTTTGAAATGGCATTTAAGGAGGCACTGAGCAATGAAGTCACAACGGTGATAGATGTTCCGATACCGCCTGAGGAAAATGTGCTACCATTTGTGCCTTCTGGAAAGAGCCTGAGGGAAATGATAGTATGAACAACAAAAGGATATTTTTCATCAGGGTGGCAGACAGGCCTGGTGTGCTTTTCAGGATAACTTCAGTTTTTAGGAGAAGAAACTTTAACATCGAAAGCGTAACAGTTGGGAAGGCAAATGTTCCCGGCGAATCAAAGATAGTAATTACAATAGATGTGGATGAAGAGGGAGCAGATGCCTTTGCAAGGCTTGTAAAGAGGATAATAGATGTTTATGAGGTGGTAGAAGCGCCCCAGGATTCATGCATATTCAGGGAGCTCACCCTAATTAAGGTTGAGAAAAACGGGAATGGGCTTGAGGAAATATGCAAAAAGTATGGCGCAAAGCTCACCTTGAACGACGGCGTATATGTGGAGTACTGCGGCGAGCCGCAAAATTCCGATGCGTTGTTACAGGAACTGGACAAATATAAAATAAAGGATATATCCCGCACCGGCATAACCGCATTGGTGAAGGAAAGTGGTAAAGATATATTACGATTCGGACACTGATGAATCACTAATAAAATCAAAGTCAGTAGCTATAATAGGTTATGGAAGCCAGGGGAGGGCGCATGCCCTTAACCTTAGGGACTCTGGTGTAAATGTAATAGTAGGGGTGAGGGAGGGCGGAAAATCATGGGAAGCAGCAAAAAATGACGGTTTTAAGCCAATGAGCATTTCTGAGGCGTCAAAAATGGCCGATGTGATAGCTGTGCTCATTCCTGATACAGAGCATGGAAAGGTCTACAAGGAAAGCATTGAGCCTAACCTGAAAGATGGGAAGGCCTTGATGTTTGCTCATGGCTACAGTATAAGGTTCGGGCTGATAAAGCCACCAAAGAACGTTGATGTTTTCATGGTTGCACCCAAGTCACCCGGCCCAAAGCTCAGGGAGGCTTACCAGCAGGGGTTCGGGGTACCTTCACTTGTAGCTGTGGGGCAGGATTACAGTAGAAGTGCTAAGCAGCTTGCACTTTCCTACGCAAAGGCAATCGGATCAACAAAGGTGGGCGTTCTTGAAACCACATTTTCAGAGGAAACTGAAGAGGACCTATTTGGGGAGCAGGCTGTGCTGGTTGGGGGTCTGATGTACCTGATCAACACCGGATTTGAAACTCTCGTTGAGGATGGTTACACACCCGAGCTGGCTTACTTTGAAGTTTTACACGAAATGAAACTTATAGTGGATCTGGTCTATTCATCTGGCCTAACAGGCATGCTGAAGGCTGTAAGTGATACAGCAAAGTATGGTGGAATAACAAAGGGACCATACATAATTAACGAAGATACAAAGAAGAGGATGAAGGAACTGCTTAAGGCAATAAAGGACGGTTCATTTGCAGCTGAATGGACAGGGAATCCCGAAGAAAGCAAAAAGAGACTTGAAAAGATGATGGAAGATATAAGCAACTTGCAGATTGAAATTGTCGGTAAAAAGATAAGGAAAATGGCAGGGCTTGAAACTAGCCCATCAATATTGGCCGCGCAGCGAAAGCCGCAAACGGAAGGACAGGATAAAATTGCCAAGAAGAGCATACATACTTGACACAACTTTAAGGGATGGGGAACAGACACCAGGCGTAAGCCTAACATCAGATGAAAAGGTTGAGATAGCCAAAAAGGTAAGTGAGCTGGGCGTAGATGTCATTGAAGCTGGATTCCCCATAGCCAGTGAGGGCGAATATGAAGCAGTTAAGAGGATTGCGGGGCTGGGGCTGAGCTCAAAGGTTGCTGCACTTGCGAGGGCTAACAGGAAGGACATAGAACTTGCCGTTTCTACGGGAGCTCAGAGGGTTCACGTTTTCATTGCCACTTCAGACATTCATATGAAATACAAGCTAAAAATGACAAGGGAAGAAGTTCTGAACGCAATAAGGGAGTGGATCTCCTATGTGAGGGATAGAGGACTTGAAGTTGAATTTTCTGCAGAAGATTCTACAAGGTCAGAGAGGGGATTCCTAATTCAGGCCTTTAAGACCGCCGCCAGTTCCGGCGCCAAAATGCTTGATATAGCTGATACAGTGGGGACAGCTTCACCACAGCTCATGACGGAGCTGGTTACTCAGATTAAAAGAGAGATTCCTAATGCGGGGGTAAGCGTTCACTGTCACAACGATTTTGGACTTGCAACCGCCAACACTCTTGCCGCAATAGTTGCTGGCGCAGACCAGTTTCATGGCACAATAAACGGAATAGGGGAAAGAGCTGGAAACGTAAGCATAGAGGAGGTCGCAGTGGGTCTGAAAATGCTATATGGCATTGAAACAGGGATAAAGTTTGAAAAGATATATGAAACAAGCAAACTTGTTGAAAAGCTAACCGGGGTTCAGGTTTCAAAGAACAAGCCCCTTGTTGGTGATAATGCGTTTGGCCATGAAAGCGGCATCCATACGCATGGAATACTTTCAAACCCTCTAACCTACGAGCCCATAAGCCCTGAACTTATAGGCAGAAAGAGGTGGTTCATGGCCGGCAAGCATGCAGGAAGCCATGGAATAGCGGCGATGCTCAAAGAAATGGGTGTGCAGTTCAGTGATGAGCAACTCAATGTGATAGTGAACCAGGTTAAGGCCATTGGAGATAAGGGTAAGCAGGTAACTGATGCTGACCTTTACGCCATAGCCAGCTCAGTTACGGGAAGTGCACCAAAGAAATTTGTCAGCGTTGGGGGGCTTGTGTCAGTAACAGGCGTTAACGTGCTTCCAACAACGTCCATAAGGCTTGCATTTAGCGGAAAAACGCTAGAATCATCAAGCACCGGCATAGGCCCTGTTGACGCTTCGCTGAAGGCAATACAGAGGGCGCTTGAAGGTACAATGACTCTTTACCTAAGAGAATACAGCATTCAGGCTGTTACTGGTGGTTCAGACTCTCTTGCGCAGGTTAGCGTTAAGGTGGAGGATGAATCGGGTCATATAGCTTCTTCAACTTTCACCGGGCCAGATATTGTGATGGCCAGCGTGGAAGCTATGATCGACGGCATAAACAAACTATTACTCAAAAGGGGAAACAATTTATGAAATATAGGATAGCTTGGATGAAGGGTGACGGGATAGGGCCTGAAATATCAGAAGCAGCCCTGGAAGTTTTAAATTCTATTCAGGAAACTTTTCCGGTAAAGTTTGATATAGCATTTTATGACTTTGGTGACAGGAGCAAGGCAGAAAGGGGCATTGCACTTCCAGAAGATACTCTTGAAGGTATAAAAGGTTCCGACGCGGCAATAAAGGGCCCTGTGGGCGAAAGTGCATTCGAAAGCATTGTAACGGTTAGACAGAAGCTTGACCTGTATGCAAACATAAGGCCAGCAAGGTCATATGATGGAATCCCTTCAACAATGAAAATAGACGCGGTTATAGTTAGAGAGAACACGGAGGACCTTTATAAGGGGATAGAGTTTGAAGTGCAAGGAGTAGCCACGTCATTGAGAATCATAAGTGAAAGGGCAACACGCAGAATAGCGAAAGTTGCTGCGCAGTACGCAATGAAGAGAAAAAGGCACGTCACCGTTGTTCATAAGGCCAATGTTCTTAGGGTTTCCGACGGGCTGTTCAGGAGGGTTGCAATGGATGAGCTAAGCAAAAGTGACCTAAATGTTGATGAAAAGTACGTCGATGCAATGAGCATGGCACTCATAAGGAACCCAGAGCAGTTTGATGTAATTCTAACACCAAACGTTTACGGCGATATTCTGAGTGACGAAGCATCACAGATTGCTGGTGGGCTAGGTTTTGCCGCATCTGCAAACATAGGTGATTCAAATGCCCTTTTCGAACCAGTTCATGGCTCAGCCCCAGACATAGCAGGAAAAGGGGTGGCAAATCCATATTCAATGATAATGTCCCTGTCAATGATGCTGAATCACATAGGGATTTCAAGGTCTGACAGTGGCGCGCTGATGGCTTCATCGGCAATTTCTCTGGCTGTTGAAAAAAGTATTAAGGACGGCATCCTTACTCTAGATGCAGGAGGCAGGCTCAGGACCAAAGATGTGGGAATGGAGCTTGCCAAGAGAGTGAAGGAGTTTGTCCAAACTGGATGAGGATCTAAATGAAAAGCTAGATAAGCTTAAGGAAACAGGGCTCAAGCTTAGGGAAATCCTTGAAAAGCTAAAACAGATTAGAGATGAAAAGGAATCTATTAGGAATAGCCTTAGGGAAATAAAGCCCATGGGATCATACAATGAAAGTGAAATTCTGGAAATGCAGAAAGAGCTCATGGAGATAGAAAAGAGGATAGAAACTACAGTGCTAAAAAAGGTCGATGAAGACAGGGAATACGGAAGGGAAAAGGAAATAGCAAAGAGGCTTGAGATAATGAAATCAAAGAAGAAGGTCAGCGATAAGAGGGCAAAGCTGATAGACAGACTGAAGGAGCTGGATGCAATGGAGCAGCCCCTGAGAGATGATGTCAGAAAGCTTATAGATGAAAGGGAAAGGCTAAAAAAGGAAGTTGAAGTGCTGAGGATAAAATCAAAGCTCATGAAATATAAGGAAAAAGAAAAACAGGAAAGAAAGGAGAGGGAAAAGGAGATCAAGAAAACTGGCATATCTGTCAGCCTGGGTGGTCAGGTGGATGTTGAAAAGCTCAGGGAGGAGATAAGGAAAAAGCTTCAGGAAGGCCAGCCGGTAAGCCTGGAAGAACTTAAGGTAATGTATGAAGGTGGCTGACAGGTGAACTACAGCGTTGTCTCGTTTGACCTATGTGGCACTGTAGCTGATTGTCGAATATACGACGACCTGTGGTACAGGATAATTCCCGAGCTTTACTCCAAAAGGTTTGGAATGAACTTTGAGGAATCTGTCAGAAGGCTAAGGGAAATTTACCGGTCGGCAGGGCCATCAGACATTAACTGGTATAGGCCTTCATACTGGATAGAAGAGTTTTCACTTGACAAAGCTGAATACAGAAAGCTTGTATCAGGGATAAAGTTGAAGATTGATGAAAGCATTATAAGGCTGATCAAAAAACGATACAGGATAATACTGGCAACTAATGTTGCCAGTGAAGTGCTGGAACTGACTGTTAACATGAAACTATTTGATAGCGTCTATTCATGCATTGACATGGAAATTACAAAAAAGGATGAGCGCTTCTGGAGGAGGCTAATCTCCGAGGAAGGGGAGAAGCCGTATATGATCCTGCATTTGGGTGATGACTATGTTTACGATTATCTAATTCCATCTCTGGCAGGCATAAGGGCCCAAACCACTTCCTTTAATAAAGTTAGTGCCGACCTACGGAGGGAACTTCTAATTAGACCACAGTCTAATTAACCGCTGATTTTTTACGCCATTTAAATATACCGCCATTTTCTGTCAGCCTATGAACTTGAACGCAGCTATTCTTGGATATGGCGCATATGTGCCAATCTACAGAATAAGGACGGAAGAAATAGCAAGGGTATGGCATGGTGGAGGCGCGGGACCGAACAGGATGAAGGCCATCGCTTCATTTGACGAAGACATATTGACCATGAGTTATGAATCTGCATCCCAGGCACTTAGCATGGCAGGTAATCCACAGATTCAGGCAATACTGGTAGGTTCAGAATCAAAGCCCTATGCCGTAAAGCCAACGGGATCAATACTCAGCGATATACTTGGATATAACAAAACCCTTGGTGTGGACTTGGAGTTTGCTTGCAAGGCAGGAACCGAAGCAATGCAGCTGATCAGCGGAATGGTGTCTTCAGGCACGATTGATTACGGGCTGGCAATAGGCGCTGATACGGCCCAGGGCAGGCCTGCAGATGAGCTTGAATTTACTGCCGGAAGTGGTGCCGCGGCAATAGTGATAGGAAGACCAAACGGGAAGGAGATTGCAAGGATAAACCACTCAGTTTCTTATGTTACAGACACACCGGATTTCTGGAGGAGACCACATGACCAGTACCCAATGCATCTTGGTAGGTTCACCGGCGAACCTGCATATTTTGCTCACATAACTTCGAGCGTTAAGATGTTGTTCTCTGAAACAGGCATGAAACCATCAGATTTCAAATATGCTATATTTCATCAGCCAAATCCGAGGTTTCCAGTTGAAGTTGGTAAAAGGCTTGGCTTCACAGATGAGCAGCTGAGGCCGGGTCTACTCAATGACGATATAGGAAACACGTATTCTGCAAACACACTCATTTCTCTTGCAAAGGTGCTTGACATGGCAGAGACCGGAGACAAGATAATGCTTGCAAGCTTTGGAAGCGGAGCAGGCAGTGATGCATTTGTAATTGAGGTAAATTCAAGAGACCAGGATAATGGTTATGTGCCGTTCAGTGAAAGGTTAAGGAATTACAGGGAAGTCGATTATGCAACCTATGCAAGGTGGAGGGGCAAGATACAGAAATGAGCGTTTTCATAAGGTCAGCGTATGCGTTGCCAGTAAGTGAATATTGGACAAAATCAATTGTGGACCTCATGGTTGATGCCGCAAACAGAGCCATTGATGCGGTGCCTGGCGTTAAAATAGACAAGGTAATAGTGGGAAACATGATGTCGGGCTATGCAAACCATCAGGAGCACTTGGGTGCGCTGCTGGCCAGTTCACTTGGAATGAAGGGTGTTGAAGCCATAAAGGTAGAAGCTGCCTGTGGATCAGGAGGTGCTGCGATTCATGAGGGTTACCTTTCCATAAAATCCGGTGAATATGAAAATGTGCTGGTTGTGGGGGTAGAAAAAATGAAGGATATGGATACGCCGAAGACAACAAAGGCGCTGGCAATGGCAGAGAGTTCAGATTTCACTCAGGCAGTTGGGGCTTCATTTATATCCCTGAACGCGCTTCTTATGAGGCTGTACATGAACTCTTACAATGTTGATGAGGAACTGATGGATTACTTCCCAGTGATAGCTCACAAAAATGCTGTAACTTCACCCCATGCACAGTACAGGAAGGCTATAACGGTTGATGACGTAAAGAGGTCACCGGTGATAGCTGATCCCATAAAGCTTCTTAGCAGTGCACCTTCAGGGGACGGGGCAGCAGCCGTGATTCTGAGCTCAAAAGAGGGACCTGTTGAAGTGCTGGCTTCTGAAATAGCAACCAATGACCTGATAGTTGCTCAGAGGGAAGAGCCCCTGAGGTTTCTAGCTACAGAGATTGCATTCAAGAAAGCAATCAAGAAATCAGGCATAAGTGCCTCTGACATAGACTTCATGGAGTTACACGATGCATTTCCAGTAGTTGCGTCACTTGGCCTTGAAGCAATGGGCATATCAAAAAAGGGAAAGGCACCCCAGGATGCATCAAACGGCAGGTTCAACATGGGTTCAGAGCTACCTATACTCACATTTGGAGGGCTAAAGGCTAGGGGCCATCCCGTTGGGGCAACCGGTGCGTACCAGGTTGTAGAGGCATTTATGCAGCTTGCAGGAACAGCCGGACAGAACCAGGTAAAGGGGGCAAAGGTTGGACTAACACACAATGTGGGTGGCGTTGATACAACTGCGGTGATCCATATAATGAGGAGGGTTGAGTGAATAAAATGATACCTATAGCTTACTGGAGAAACAGGAAGGTTTATACAAGAATGATTGGCTCAAAGTGCAAGGACTGCGGTGCTGAGTTTTTCCCCCCGGTGAGGGTGTGCAAAAAGTGCGGTTCAAGAAACATCGAGGAAAAGGAGATGCCAAGGACAGGAACGCTGCTCGCCTATACAAAGCTCAGCGAGCCGGCACAGGAGTTCAAGGAGTATGCGCCAATATACCTGGGGTTCATAAGGCTTGATAACGGTGTTAACGTAATTTCAATGATTGCCGATGCTGATGAAGAAAAGCTGAAGAGCGGGTCAAGGGTGCAGGCAACTGTAAGAAAATGGACAGAGGACGGAAAGGGTGGCTTGATATATTACGGCTACAAGTTCAGGGTATCTGACTGATCATTTTTTATCAATTCACAGTTTTTAGAAAAATCTTATAAGAGAGAACTAAAAGCTATGCATAAGGTGATTGGGGTTGAACCTTTCTCTTTTTAAATTGAGGGCAAACATGATAGTGACCCTGCTGGTAATTGTGGGGTTCACAACACTCCTAGTATTTGGAATATTTGCGCTTGTAGGTATAACAAATATAATCTTTGCAGTCTCAATAGTGGTCCTGATAAACATAGTAGAGTGGCTGTTCGGCCCCAAGCTGATAGACAGAATGTATCATACTAGGGAGGTTAAGGAAGGGGAGCTTCAGGAAGTGAGCGATGCAATTAAAAGGATTTCCCAGAGGGCCGGCATAAAGGAGCCAAAGCTTGTGGTAGCCGACATCGACATGCCAAACGCCTTTGCTTATGGTTCACCACTAACTGGGAGCAAGGTTGCTGTTACCAGGGGCCTTCTAAGGATACTGAATCCGGACGAAGTGGAAGCTGTGCTTGGGCACGAGCTGGGGCATCTGAAGCATAGAGATGTGCAGGTCATGATGGTGGTATCAATACTTCCTGCTATACTTTACTATATAGCGTACATCTTCATGATAAACTCGTTCTTTGACCAGAGGAACAACTCCGGCGTGATGGTGATCATAGGCATTTTTGCGTTTCTGGGTTACATGGTGCTTAGCCTGCTGATGCTTGCCTTTAGCAGAATGAGAGAAAGCTATGCAGACTTTCATTCAACCCAGGTTGTTGACAACGGTGCAAGGAAGCTCAGCTCTGCACTGGCAAAGCTTTACATTTACGGGTCGATAACATCAAAGAGGAAACCCAAAGAATCCAAGCAGGCCGGAACAATGAGGGCGCTGTTTATAGTTGACCCATCATCCATAAACGCAGATGACCTGAAGGCGCTGAGTGGCGATGAAGCTCTTGAATATGTAATGAACAGGAAAACCACCTTTACCGACAAGATTGAGGAGTTACTTTCAACTCATCCAAACATAGTGAAAAGAATAAACAACCTGAAGAAAATTTCCCAATCGTAACCGTTTTAAGTCAGGAGTTTTAATTACTTTATTGAACATGAAGGAGGAGGACAAGCAGATAATATGGATTGATTACTTTGATTTATCTCTCAGCAGGGGCCAGGGGAGAAGGGTTCCAAGGAGCCTTGCGATCTCAAATCCAAGGCCGGAGGTGTTTATGGAAGTTCTGAAGAGGATGAACATAGAGGGACAGCAGTTTGAGGCCAAGCATCCCAAGAGAAACAACAAGCGGACATTTTATATACAAGTTAAAAGGGAATTGCCAAAGCAGCAGCTTCTTAAAAAACTTGCTCAAAGCGTGAAGGGCCTCAAATAAACTACTTTTTTTCTCCAAGCCACCAACTTAAGTACTCCTTCCTGGGGTCATTCTTTTCTTTGGATTTCTTTTGGTCAATCAACCTTGTCAGTTGATTGTAGTTCACATATAGGCCGCACCTCTTACATATGTACATTTTTGTGGCTGGCTCATATATCATTGGTTGCCCGCATTCGGGGCAAGCTACTGGCATGCTTAACTTTCCCGGCGACCAGTTTTTATGCGTTACTGTAAACTCAAAAAATGTTTCGTTTAACAGCAAAAGGCTCTAAACAATAAGCAAAGCTTTTAAGCTCAACTTATAAAATGTTCAAACATGGCAGATGAATTGATCAACCTTTTCAAGATATCAGATCAGGTAAAATCTGAGAGGGGAGCCATGGGCACGGTAGTAAATTTTGTAAACATACAGGGCAAACCATACATTAAAGTTCAGTGGAAAAATGGAACATTCGGCATTTATGGAAATGAAGAGATAAAGAGATACAAAATTAAAAGGATGACGTAGGTAGAAACATTTTGAGTGCCGGTTCCTTTTCCCCGTTATTTGGATTCGTTCCCAATTCTCCGACCGAGTATGCGCTTTATATGGTAATAATATGGGTTCCCTACGTTGTGCTTATAATTTATGGTCAGAGGCTTCAGGGCTACGCAATAATGGCAGACGTTGGGAGGTACCTTTCCAGGTTAAAGGTAGATGCTGAAAAATCAAGGGGCAACCTGCTCAGCTATCTTCAGAAAAAGGGGGTTGCAGGAGACGGCCAGAGGACCATGGAGGGGATGATAGAGAGCGTCACGATCTTTCCTGAAAACATGGATCCTGTGGGCATTGTAAAGAAAATGGAGCTTATAATTAGGACTCAGGAGGATCATGTAAAGCTAAGGGTAAGGGAAATAATGAAGTCAGCAAATGACCTCGAAAGGACTGCCGCAATAAACATGCTCGAAATTTCCTCTGCGCTGGACATGATATATAGGGTTGTGAGGCACTATTATCTTATAACAAAAAAATCACCTGATGGCATTTACCTGGCGGCTCAGCTTCAGATGATCCTTCCTAGCTTAGTGAAACAGGCAGATGCGTACCTCAATGCAATGGATGCCCTTGAAAAGCTGCTTCCCCTGGGTGATGCAGCAGGACCTCTCACTGTATCCCGATGGATGAAAGATTCTCAAAAATACGATTATGATGATGAAACCGTTTACTCGGAGATGGACTACAAGGGCAGAAGGGTTGCTGTGATAAAGGCAAAGGGTCCAGGGGCCAGCGTGGGAAAGGTTGACGATGCATTGGCCAACCTGCTTAACGGGCCATATTCGGGATCGTCGGCAGTGATCATGATAGATGCAGCACTTAAGCTTGAGGGGGAAAGGTCAGGGGATGTTGCAATGGGAATGGGCGCTGCCATAGGTGGGATAGGGACGGAAAAATTCAAGATTGAAGACGTATCAACAAAGTTGGGCATACCGGTTTATGCGGTTATAATAAAAGAATCTCTGTTAGAAGCAATATCTGTCATGACAAGGGATATAGCAGAGGCAGCAGATCAGGCAAGGAAGACCATACTTTCGCTGATTGAAACCCAGGTGCCTGAGGGTGGAAAGGCCATCATCATAGGCGTGGGGAACACTCTGGGGGTGGCTCAGTAGATGATGTCAAGACAGAAGAACCAGCAGCTTCCGAAGTACTATTCAGTTGAAGAATGCCCAAAGTGTGGTTACAAGATAAAGAGGGATTTTAAAGACGGAGATTACGTTTTAAAAATTTCAGGGGTATGTCCAAGAGACAATTCGCCGATGTTCATTTCCATGATATATTCTGAAGTAGAGCAACACAAATAAATTGTATAAAAAACTGTGAGCTAACTAATGGGCCTGCTCGATCAATAAACTTTTAAAACCAGCAAGCCAGCAATCTGGCATGAAGGTTTCAATACTTGGAGGCACAGGAGACCTTGGAAAGGGGCTTGCGCTGAGGCTTGCTGAAAGCTCTGAAGTCATAATAGGCTCAAGGGATACGGAAAAGGCCAAAACCATAGCAGAGCAGTACAGGGCAGAATTTAAAGACAAAAGGGGCAGTGAGCCAACCATAACTGGAATGCAGAACAGTGAAGCTGTAGCCGATGGTGATTATATAATAATAAGCATACCCTACGAGGTTCTGCCGCAGTTCCTGGATGGTTTGCAGATTGACCCTTCCAAAACGGTCATTGTGCCTGTCGTGCCGATGAAGAAGGTAAAAGAGGGATTTCTGTATGTGCCATATCAGGTTGAAGGGCAGCAGATCTCCGCTGCAGAACTGGTCAAGTTCAAAACAAAAGGCCAGCGAATAGCATCAGCATTTCACACCGTGCCAGCAATGAGGCTTGCTGACCTTGGGCAGTCACTTGACTACGATGTAATGGTTGCAGCAGATGAAAGGGAAACATATGATAGAGTTTCGCAGCTTGTAAAAACCATAGCAGGCCTAAAACCGATTTATGCTGGAAAACTGTACACATCAAGGTACCTTGAGCCGCTAACGCCGCTGCTCCTAAACGTTGCAATAAACAACAAGCTACATGCCCCAAGCCTTAAAATTGTATAGAGATTTCTGAAACAATAAAGGGAATAGATTTTTAAACCCTGCAAAACAAGCAATATGAGGACATTTGAAATTTCCAATATGCACCTTTGATGCAAAGGTAGGAGTTTTATGCCCGAGGTGTGAGGAAAGGTTACGGAATGGTGAAATAACCGATGCTGATGTGAAGGCATCGTTTGCGCTCGCAAAGCTGGCGGTGCAGGTTCCAGCCTTGGATAAACTTACACTTAAAAGGGCATACCTTATTGATGGAGATTATGTTTTACTTTTTAACCAGGGTGAGGCAAGGGCCTTGCTCTCCAACAGGTCGCTGATGGGGAAGCTGAAGGAGGCCATTGGTAATTTCTGGGTCACAGAACAGACCTCAGATATGAGGCAGTTCATCGAAGACCTGCTTTACCCCGTTAGGATACTTACAGTAAACGTTGTCTGGATTCCCGATGGAACAAGGCAGATAAAGGCCGTAATATCCGGCTCTCGCAGCGCTAATTTTCCGGTAGATCTGGTCAAGGCTGCGAAGATAGTCAAGGCAATAAAGGGTGACGATGTAGTGTTTGAATTTGAAAGGGGTAAATTTGAGAGGGGTAAATTCGAAAGGGGGAGGCCAAGAAGTGCAGTCCAGGGACTTAAAGGATCTTGAGGGCAAAAACGCAACGCTTACTGGATGGATAGACGGTTTCAGGCAGCTTGGTAAGATAACCTTTGTTCTTATGGGCGATCCAGACGGAAACTATCAGGCAGTTGCACGAGACGAATTGGCAAGGAAGATTGCTCAGGTGCCCAGGCAGAGCTATGTGAAAATATGGGGGAAGGTTTCAAGGGGGCAGGGAAAGACAAGCCCATTTGAAGTAAGAATTGAAGGTTTCGAGGTGATAAACGAAGCTGATACAGTGCTTCCCATTGACCCTGCTTCAAAGGTAAAGAGTGAGCTGAACACAAAGATCAACAACAGGCCATTGGACTTGAGGGTGCCAGAGGAAAGGAGTGTATTTCTTACAAGGGCAAAGGCCATGCAGGTTATCAGGGACTTTCTCGTTAGTTCGGGTTTTGTGGAAGTGGATACACCAAAGATAATAGCAACAGCCTCAGAAGGTGGTGCTGAACTTTTCAAATTTGATTATTTTGGAAGGCCGGCCTACCTTGCGCAAAGCCCGCAGCTTTACAAGGAAGAGCTCGTACTATCACTTGGCAGGGTTTTTGAGATAGCACATTATTACAGGGCTGAAAAGTCAAATACTGTAAAGCATCTGAACGAATTTACAAGCGTTGATATTGAAGCAGCAATGGCTAGCAGGGAGGACGTAATGAGAATAATAGAAGGTTTGGTGAAGGAAATGTACAGGAAACTCGAGGTTAAGGGTAAATTTAACGAAAGCTTTCCAGTATATTCTTATGAAGATATAGTTAAACATGCCGGGCTGAACTTTGGCGATGACCTTTCCTCAGATGTGCTTAACGACTTTGGAAGGGACAAGGGGTTCTACTTTATAGTTGACTGGCCCCTTTCCTTAAAACCGTTCTATACTATGCCACGGGGAGAACTGTTGAGTGAATCATTCGACCTGATGTATGGTGGGCTTGAAATAGCTTCAGGCGGTCAGAGGATTCACAGCTATGAATTGCTATCAGAAAGGTTAAGGGCAAGCGGTCTTGACCCTGAAAGCTTCTCCGAGCACCTGAAGGTTTACAGGTGGGGCATGCCACCCCATTCAGGATGGGGTATGGGGCTGGACAGGCTAATGATGGTTCTGATGAACAGGGAAAACATAAGGGAAGTTGTCCTGTATCCCCGCGATTCCAGGCACCTGGCACCCTAACGTTTCCTAATTATCCTTCTCCTTTCTGCATCCATTAGCGCAAGGAAGAGCTGGTCATCCTCCTTGCCCGATATGACCTCAGGTATTTTGGTTACTGGAACATCAAAGCAGAGCGCAATTGCAGCCTTCTTTCCGTGTTCCCTTATAAGTGACCTTATCCTTTCAGCTTTTTCCTTTAGCTCACTGTTCTTGCCCGAAATCATATCAAAAACTGACCCTTCATCAGCATCTAAAAGCGCGATGTCTGTTGATCCACACCTGCTGCAGCTTGGAGGGTCACCCAGGTAGTAGGCTTCAACAGAGTAAACTGAGTTACAGGAGTAGCAGTAAAGCGTCTTTGTGCAGCCCATTGACCTTGCCTTGGCTCCTTCAATTATGAGCCTCTTGAGCCTTGCAGGGTCAACGACCTCGCCCTGCCTTGCCATCTCTTCAAGCCCTATCATCGCTACCGGCGAGGGTTCCCCGAGCTGACCCAGCGAAACCACCTTAACGGCGCCATCTCTTATATCCTTCATCAAATCGGCAACGGCCTTCCAGTTAAGGTCCTCCTCCATCATAGTCCTTATGGCTTCATCATATATCGCGGTTCCCTTTAGGGATGTAGCAAGGAGCTTGGCATCTTCAATGGTTACCATCTTGCCTGGTTCAATAGCCCCCATCTTTCTTGCCGCCTGTATGAGCCTCCTCCTGAATATTCCAGTTTCTTCACAGCTCTGCATGACAAGAGAAGCCGTATCTGCCTGTATGAGCTGCATGATTGACTTTGTAACATGTTCTGGCGATATACTGGAAGATTCAAGGACTATCCTGTAGGCATCGTTCTTCACCTTAACAGGGGTGCCCGTGTCCTGAGAAATAAGGTATGCCAGAACTCTTGAGAGAGTCCTGTTCTCTATGAGTCCCAAGTGAGTGTGTATGATAACGTAGGAGCCTGCGCCTTCAACAGTTATCACTTTGTCAGAGGGAACCTGCAACCCGCGCTTTACCTGAAGCTCAATTTCCGCTATTGCGTTTTCAGCAGCTTCTTCATCCATGGGAAACTCATCAGTAAGGTACTTTACTGCATTCTCCCTGCTCATGTCAGCTATCATCCCCCTCACCCTCCCAACTTCCTGGGCAACTTCCTTGATGACAGGTATCTCCTCTCCTATCCAGCTGGGTATTGCACCTGTAGGGTCATCAGCCCTCTTTACAAACACCCTGTTCCTGTTAATGTCAGTTATGATCCATGCGCTGCCGGCCAAAATGAACTTTGAACCTATTTCACCATATTCTGATATGAACGACTCATCCAGCTGCCCCACTCCTTCCCCACTCTCATTTATTACGGTATATGTGACTTCTTCAGGTATCATCGTAAGATTTGAAAAGTAATAATCAAAGAGCGGCCCTGACTTTGTAGGTTTCATTATTGCACCCTCCATGTACTTTGCTAGCGGTGGTCTCCTTCCGGTCATGTAGTTTATGACTGAAATTACCTTCTCAGGGGATATTGAATGGTATGGATAAGTGGTCCTCAGGAGGGAAACAAGCTCATCTGTTTTTATAACCATTCTCTCCATTATGAGCCCCGCAATCTGCTGCTGCATTACGTCCAGCGGCGCAATCGGCACGTTTATGGGTTCAACGTTGCCCTCCATTGCCCTCTTTGCAAGCACGGCAGCTTCAATTGCATCGTCTGAATCCTGCACAATCACTATTCCCCTGCTCACCTTGCTCAAGCTGTGTCCTGACCTTCCAACCCTCTGTATCAGCTTTGATGCCTGCCTGGGAGAATTGTATTGAACTATAACGTCTAGGTCACCGATATCTATTCCCAGTTCAAGGCTGCTGGTGCATATTACTCCCATAACCCTTCCTGCCTTTAGCCCCTCCTCGGCTGAACTTCTAGAGCTCACAGAAAGGCTTCCATGGTGTATTGATATGGGAAACTTCGGGTCAATGAGCCTAATCCTGCTGACCAGCGATTCAGCTTCACTCCTGGTGTTCGTAAAGACCAGCGACTTTTTGCCCCTGATGTTTTCCATTATAAGCCTAAGCCTGTGCGCAACGTCAGGAAATAGTGGACCGCCTTCCTCTCCCTCCCTTGCCTTCTGGTATATTACCTTAAATTCAAACATCTTTTTTGGAAACGCCTTTATGATCTCACATTCTCTGCCCTCACCAACCAGGAACCTGGAAATCTCCTCCGCATTTCCAACTGTAGCGGAAAGGCCAACAACCTGTATAGGCGAGCCCCTGAGGCTTTCAAGCCTTCTCAGGCTTATGGCAAGCTGTGTCCCGCGCTTATCATCGGCCAGTTCGTGGACCTCGTCCACAACAACGTGCCTGACTGACCTGAGCATTTCCCTGAGCTTTCTGCCTACGAGAAGTATCTGCAGCGTTTCGGGTGTTGTAATCAGGATGTCAGGGGGTGCAAGCACCTGACCCCTTCTGTCGGCCTTGGGCGTGTCCCCGTGCCTCACTGCCATCCTGAAGTCAAGCCTCCTGGCCCACCATCCAAGCCTGTCAAGAAGGTCCCTGTTCAGAGCCCTTAGAGGTGTTATGTAAAGCGTGCTTACGCCGTTTCCTCTTCCTTCCCTGAGCATTATATCAAATATGGGTAACATCACAGCCTCGGTCTTTCCAGAGCCTGTGGGGGAAATTAGGAGGGCATTTTTACCTAGCAGAATTGCCGGTATTGCTCTGGTCTGAATTTCCGTGGGCGCATCTATGCCCTTTTCCATGACCAGCGCTCTTAGTGTATCTGAAAGGTGAGGAAAGCCCTCCATGTGGCTCATGAAGCCTCAAACGCTTTATAAGTTTGTTTGAAAGTTTAGAGTATAATTATTGAAAATACACCATAACTTTTACAATGTCACTTTAACCTTGGATAATTAACCCCGTTGAGTCCTTTAAAAAAGGCGATAAATGCTTACCTGAACAATTAAGCGCTACATGTGCAATGATAAATAGCTGAATGAATAAATTAAGGCACAGCCACGATGGAGCTTAGTAAAGCAGCCATGAAGCAGTAAGCCCCAGAGCTTTAGCGTAAAAAGCAATATCTGCATTGCTTTCAACATATTTATATAAATCCAATTTGAATAACTAAACTGATGGACAATCTGCAAATAACTGCACATATATCAGCATATGAATTAGGTTACGGGCAGGTAGATAGCAAACTACCATTGAGGTGTTTTAAATGAAAAAGACCATACCTGACCTCTTGATTGAAACTCTTGATCAGTATGGGGAAACTTCCAAGAGGGTGGTTATCTGGCACCTTGAAAACACAATCGGTCTCAAGCTGGATGAAATAGAGAGGGAACCTCAGAAATTTATTAATGCACTTGAAGAAATTTATGGGGACCTTAACAGGGTTGTGGAAACCAGCCTGTGTGAAAATATTGCACGTGAATACGGAATAAAGTACAAGGGTGAGGGGCTCGTAAAGCTGCTGGAAGAAATCAGGGTTAACAAAGGTTAAAATGGGAATTCATCAGAAAGGATTTTAATAGTGGTGCATGTAATTACAGTTTATGCATGGGAAATTCAGAGGTTCAGGATATTCTGATGTGCCAGCTTCTGTAAGGGAGCAAATGGTCCCGTTGCAGGACCTTCTACGTGCAATGTCAATCAGGAAGGAAGACGTAATAGCAGATATGGGGGCAGGAGCTGGGTATTACACGCTTTTGTTTGCAAAACATGCAAGCAAGGTATATGCTTTGGACGGCGTTGCGGAAAATACCAAATTAATAGATGCAAGGGCAAAGGAAATGGGACTATCCAACGTTTATGCATTAACTGCCGACCTTTGTTCTCAGGTTCCGGTAAAGGAAATTACGTATGCATTTTTCTCAAACAGCCTTCATGATATGCAGTGCTGGGAGGAACTGATAGGCAAAATCTACAACATCCTGCCGGAGGGTGGAAGGCTTGCCGTTATTGAATTTAAGCCAGATACACCATTTGGTCCACCTCATTCGAGGATTTCGCCTGAACAGCTTGACGCAGTTGCGCTTAAAGCTGGATTTTCAAAGAGGGGCACGGTGGATTTCAGATACCACTACTTTTCCCTTTTCTTTAAGGCGCATAAGTGAGCGATGATTTCTTAGTAACATTTATTTTATGGTATAACAGTGTTAATTGCAGATTGAAGACAGCATGCGAGGAGGTCGTTAAGTACGTTTTACCTGCGTATAGGAGCATAATTGCAAAGGATCTTGTCTATAGCTTTGGTCTTACACAGGAACAGGCCGCTAGGACCATGAAGATTTCACAGGCTGTAGTGAGCTACTATATAACTGCAAAGAGGGGCAAGGGAGTGAAGAGGTATGAAGAGCTTAAAGTTCTGAATGAAAAGGCGCACGAAGATTCCAGAAGGCTTGTGAACGGCGTTCCTATAGAAACGGTTACAGCAGGTTTCTGCGACCTGTGCACTCTTTTAAGAAAGAACAACATGCTGAAGGAAGAAGTGCTTGACACCTGCACGCACTAGGGTTTTACATCAGCTATTGATTAGTGCATGATTGAAATCATGAATCAAAGTAAAGCTTGAACTCATATGGGTGTGGCCTGGCATTGACTTCATTGAATTCACTTATGAGTATTTCTTCAAAAGTGCTCAGCGTCTCCTGGCTGAAGAAAGGTTTAAGGTATTCACTATCGGATTTCAGCTCATCCACTGCTTCCTTCAAACTCCCTGGAAGCTTCTTCACACCTAGCTCTTCTAGTTCACGCTCAGATAACTCGTAGAGGTTCCTGTCAACCGGATTTCCGGGGTCAATTTTTTCCTTTATTCCGTCAAGCCCTGCAAGCACAATCGCCGAAAGAGCCATGTAAGGGTTGCAACTGGGATCAGGTGTCCTGAATTCAATGCGCTTTTCCTTCTCATTTCCAGATCTGTAAACTGGTATCCTGACGTTGGCGCTTCTGTTTCCCTTGCTCCATGCTATGAACGTTGGCGCTTCATAGCCTGGCACAAGCCTTCTGTAGCTGTTGGTTGTAGGCGCAACCAGCGCCGCCAGGCTCCTGCTGTGCTCAATCAGCCCTCCCGTGAAGTATCTTGCTTCTTGGCTTATTTCAGCATAATTGTCTGAGGGATCATAGAACCTGTTTTTTCTTAGTTCGTAACCTTTCCCGTCCCATAAACTTACGTGCACGTGCATTCCGCTACCGTTGTCGCCAAATATTGGCTTTGGCATAAACGTTGCGTACTTTCCAACAGACTTGGCTATCTCCCTTGATACGCTTTTGATTGTAACTATGGAATCAGAAGCTCCAACAAGCGTGTCCATGTAAAAGTTTATCTCAACCTGCCCTGAAGCAGCAACCTCGTGGTGGTGAACCTCAGGCAGGATTCCAAACTCAAAAAGCGCATCGGCTACCTGTGTTCTGTAATCCATCAGTGAATCCATCGGTGGAACCGGATAGTATCCCTCCTTTTCCCTTATCCTGTAAGGATTTTCACCATAGGGCGCTTCATTTGAGGCCACCCTGTACATCTGCTGATTGCCTCCGTTTACTTCCCAGCTGGCTTCATCAAATACAAAGAATTCAAGTTCAGGTCCAAATACAGCGGTCATACCAAGTTCAGTTAAGTGCTCCTGTAGGCTTTCAGCTATCCCCCTTGTATCGCTTGGCAGCCTCTCCTGTGCAGACCTCCTATAAATTTTACCGATCATCCTAGATATGCCGGGCCTCCATGGGATCCTGGCATATGTGTTGGGATCAGGAACCAGCACAAGGTCTGATTCTTCAATGCCAGAAAACCCCTTGATGCTTGATCCATCAACCTTGGGGAAACCCCGCTTAAATGAATCTTCATCTAACACGTGTGATGAAACTGTAAAGTGTTGCATTCTTCCCCGCAGGTCCACAAACTGAAGGTCAATGTACCTGCTGCTGTCTTCTTTTATCATTTTGAGCACATCAGCCGGCAGAAACTGCCTGGGCACTGTCTTTCCGTTTATCAAATTGTATGGCATGCTGAACCAGATAATTAAGATTGTTTATAAGTTTTTCCAATTAAGCCCAATTTTGTTTGATAAAATACGGTTTTTAATGAACTATTTTTGAAGATATTCCGCGTTCTGTTAAAATATGTTTTAACAGTTCAGAGGCTTTTTCCAAATCAGGTGCTTCTATTACCTTTACATTATTCTTTCCGGCATTAATGGATAAGTTGAGTTTCGGCACAGCTATAAAGTATGCTTCTTTTATTCCTGAATCGAAAACCTTTGAAAGGAACTCTATCAGTTCTGAAATGTTTACGCCCTTTACATCAACCCTCACGTCAACCACACGAAGGGATCCATCGTGTTCAAATGCGAAGTCATAATGGTGGTTTACACCTGAAGCGCCCCTTATTGTTTGACACCTTTTTGGGTAGAAGCCAAGGTCCATGATAGCCCTTGATATTGGCTCAACGTCAACAGCCCCTCTGGAGCTAAGTGAGCCAAGGGCGATCCATTTTGCGTTTCCAAGCCCAAAGCTCTTGCCGCAGGTTTTGCACACAAATGTAAGCGCCTCCTGCACGCTAGTATGAAGTCCACAGTTCCTGCATTCAACGCCTGTGCCTTCAACCTTTAGGTTCTGAGAGCCGCACTTGGGACAAACCATCTTTGAAAATGGATCCGGTGAACCGCACGATGGGCACACCATGGTCAGGTAGGGGCTCTTCATTATCAGTTTTCCTGATTTTTCTAGATCGTTCACTTCCTTGATGATTTCTTCCTTAGGGGCATCTATATTTTCGAGCAGCTTGGGAACAGTGAATTCAGTAAGGTGGTCGGGATAAGATTCAACATCCGCTTCACTTGCAATAGATAGAATATGCTTTTTTATGCAGTTTTCCATGTCAAAATTTTGATATACATATTTAAAAACTGTATGTGAAATAACATATCATTATGACATATTCAGTGCAAAGTTTTTGCACTATAATTGCTATGGTAAAAATAAATTGCACTAATCTTGTCCGGTGTCTCAGAACTTTATAGCAATGGCGGTTAAGGTAGGGAAAACTACGTTTTAATTTTAATTTTTAATTTTAAATTCTTTTGGGATGTAATACACGATTAATTTGTTGGGAGCTGATCTCGCAATTCCAGTGTGGAACATATACTGAATAATGTAGGCCGTATCCATTAAGCCTAGGAGAACCACCGCATCTAGGGTCATTGAGCGGGTAATATGAAATATTTTTCCCTTAAGCTTATAAGGGGCAACCTGCGTTAGAAAGCCATATGATGTTGCAATACATGCCCGGTGCTACGGTAGTAGGTATAGCGGCAAAGGATGGGGTAGTTCTGGCTTCGGAAAGGAGATACGCTTATGGCAATTATGTAGTGAGCAAAAACGTCAAAAAGGTTTTCAAGATTACAGAAACTGTAGGTGCAGCCTGTGCTGGAATGGTAGGAGACATGCAGGTGCTTGTAAAGAACATTCAATCGTTAATAAAGCTAAGGGAAATGGAAACGGGGAAAAAATCAAAACCAAATTCGGTTGCAAAGCTGATGTCAGTGCTCATGTTCGAGAACAGACTATATCCTCTGTTGACCCAGGTAATAGTAGGTGGGGTTGGAGATAAGCCTGAAATATACGTTCTTGACCCCCTAGGCTCAGTTTTACCCGACAAGTACGTTGCAATAGGAAGCGGGGAAGAAATAGCAATTGGCGTAATAGAAAACGATTATAGGGAGGACATTACATGTGAAGAAGCTTCAGCCCTTGCTGTAAGGGCAATCAAGTCTGCGGTTAAGAGGGACGCCACAAGCGGTGATGGTGTTGACATACTGACCGTCAGGCAGGACAGTTCTGAACTGAAGAGCATCGATTTTTAACCTAACTGGGTTTAAGACTAAAGTCACCTTCAGTGAAAGGGAGGGATGGATAGCCCACTTATAAAGATAAGATATCGACTTATAGAGCTAGGTCGTACCATTAGGACTCGTGTAAAAACTCCGTATGTGGCATCGTAGAGTAGAGTGGTTCGATATAACCTCAACCGCGGGAGAATGGGGATGGTTTCTCAAGGAACAGAATTGTGAAGTGCGATGTAATTTCCGGAATGGTATTTTACAAATCCATGAGCAAGAAAGTTCCGACATTCATGGAGGAGATGAATTGCGAAGTATATATTTATACACCATTAATGAGAATAACATACAGAGAGAATGCGTCGAACAAATACAGTGCGCATCATTGCTGGAAAGGAAACCAAAGCTAAATTAACGGCTATTGGAAAGGCATTTGTAAATTGCTGGAACGAAGTTAACACATTGAGGTTTGAGCAGTACAAGAGGCACGAACTTGTCGATTTTGATAAGACAGAAAAAATAGTTTATGAAAAATACAAGGCTATATTGCACGGGGCAAACGTGGAGCAAGTAACACGAAAGAACGCATCCGCATGGGAATCTTTCTTTACGCTTAGCAAAAAGAAGAAAGAAGGGGAATTGCCTAAGTGGATGAAGCCAAAGCCTCCTCATAAAA
>Ga0080003_1000176_pt1 | contig 46360 bp, 56 predicted proteins | sample JossMetagenome_FD_69206 | JGI IMG/M metagenome (GOLD analysis project Ga0080003, IMG submission 69206) | Hot spring microbial communities from Joseph's Coat, Yellowstone National Park, USA - JC2_E (SPADES assembly) (version 2) | ecosystem: Environmental > Aquatic > Thermal springs > Hot (42-90C)... | reverse complement strand
TTGCATATTCTTCGGCCTGATCGATCATGTCTGGATTTATATCAATTCCCGTACATGATTTGCCATCATTTTCAAGGATAAAATCAAGTATTCCGCCACCACACGCAAGGTCAAGCGTTTCCTGACCAACATGTTCCTTTACAAGCGCATAAAGGTTTTTCAGCTCATTTACCCTCTGCTCATTTTTCATGGTATATCTGTGGAAATTCTCCGAAATCCTGTAATAGTACTTGATGTTTTCCATATATTGTTTTATAAACACGAGTTAAAAAATGTTTTTTACGATTAAGGCAGTTGATCAGTTTAATACTTTTTTTAAGAGTCATGTCCTCGAAGATCTGTCTAACATGTATACCTTCCAAGAATAGTAAATGCCCTCAGTTAGTCCTAACCAGATTATTGCCGCTCCTGAAATTGCAGCATACATTGTAGCACCTCCAGCGTAGCAAAATACATCTCGCCTGCAATGAACGTTATCACCATACCGCTATTAACATGTGGGATATTCTCTTCTTCGCCCTAGCTGATAGTCTCATCAGCATAAAGAATAGCACTGCAACTACTATAGAAGGAAGAACGCAAAGTCCCGATGAAACCTTATGTATACAGCGTCATTCATCCACCGGATCGGGAAGCATTGCAAAGCCTTAAAATATTTCATGAAACTCTATACAGTACCCTGTGCCTGGGATTACCAGATATATCATGATTCACTAACTAAGTCACAATTGCCATAAATAATAGATTCTTAGTCTATCTTTCATCTTCATGTAGAGCAGCGAGCCTACTACCCATGTGAACTGCTTATTAATTTGTCGGTATGGCGTTCTTTAGTCTCTTATCTGGAAATTGTTTCATACATTTAGACAAGCAAGCTGAAAGGTTATTTGAGCAAGTTTTGAATTTATTAATAATTGATTAAGAGGTTAAGAGCATTTAGAATTAATAATAAAAAATTATAGGCTAATAAAAAAATAGCCGATGTTCAGGGCATATCTTTTAGAATGGTACAGCAGTTTGAAGTCAGGGTATCTTAACGCTGAGCCATGTTGCATAGTTAATTTTTACAAATCCGTGAGCAAGAAAGCTCCAACATTAATGGAGGAGATGAATTGCAAAGTATATATTTACATACCATTAATGAATAATACACAATAGAAAGCATGCGACGATCAAACACAGCCATTGCTGGAAGGGAAACCAAAGCTAAATTAACTGCTCTTGGAAAGGAATTCTAACTTCTGGAACTATTCATCAATAATAACACGAGTTAAGCAGGTTGGCAAAGAATATGGCATAAAGGTCAAGCCTGTTAATGAAGCAAATACTTCGAAGACGTGTTCTCTGTGTGGAGAAATTCACGAAGACGGAAGGATTAAGAGGGGCTTGTTCCAGTGTTCTCACACTGAGAAGGTAATAAACGTGTATTTGAACGGTGCAATAAACATGATGGAACATACTCCGATGAGGGTAAGTGGCTAACTGAAGGCACAGCCTGTGGTCTACCGCTGGAGCGGGGTGGGTAACCACTAGCAATGAAGCCATGAAGGCGGTAAACCACGAACCTATGATCAGCCTTAAGGGAACCACATTTCCTTTAAGGCTGTGAGGATGTCATATAAAATATAAACAACCATACATTTTAATATGTTAGTGGTTTCAGCCGATACCACGAATCAGGGCATTGTGAACTGCAAATGTAATGGCCCTACCTACTGACGTTGCTGGCCCTGCAAAATCCTCCGATGAACCGCTGGCATCAGAAATCAGGGCGATTGCATCTGTAGTAGTTCCGTGCATGGATCCCCCAGTCAACTCAAATAGCGATAACGCCTTGGCCTCTGATATAATGCCAATGGCATCTACCATCGCGCCTTTGTCCAGAAACCTGTCCACAAACACTGCGATATTGACTGTGGATAGGCCTTTATCCAGCAAAGAATGTATTTCACCGTTGGTAATTAAATATGGATTTGAAAAACCTGCAGTTAATGAGACAGTGACATTAACGTTGCTATACCTGCAACTGTACATAATGTGTTTTTGGGCTGCTTTAACAGCTGTCATAAATGAAATAATATTTTTTGAATTAAGATAGTTTACAAGCTTTTTGCGTTCTTTTTTAAAGTCAAAATCGTCCAAAACATAATGGTGAACAATGTGGGATACATTTGACATGATTCCGCCATTTAAAACGGTTGAAATTGCCCTGTTCCTAAAATTAACCTTCAAAATGACATCATTGTTGTTTTTAAATAATTCAATATTCAATATCATTTAAAGTCAAAGCCTTTTATTAAACCGTTATGTTTGCAGATGTTCTATCGAATTCAGACCCATCTTTAATAGAAATTTGTCAATGTCATATTCAATAAAAGGCTGATTATGGCTTTTCATTTTTTTGGCAGTGTCCATTATAATCAATGAAAATGTTGCGTTTTAGTTATATGTGAGCAGGATTAAGGATATTATATCAAAAGTAAAATGCCGATTTAATAACTGATACAGGAGCAGTGCTCTTGACACCGCTATATGAAAAGGGAGTAGGGGAAGTGTTATAACCAAATCTGTTGAGCAAGTTTACAACCTTTATTGCTGAGGGTACAGGTCTTTTTAGAACCTTTGCTAGACTGCTCAGCTCATAATAGTAGGGAATACCTATTTCCTGCAATGCCACGCTCAGCAATTTTGTGCATGGTTTGCACCAGGCTGAATGCTTAAGTGCAGTTTTGATCAGGACCTTTGAAAAGAGATCGCCTATATACACTGGACCCGATATGTTAACCTGCTGACCACAATATGGACATACCTCTGTTCTTTCTAGAGAAACGTAACCACATTCAGAAGAGTATATGTAACCAAATTGCTTAGTGAGTTCAAGCGCAGCTGAAGGTGAGGCTCTGACCTGAAAATATACACGAACATAGTGTTCAAACACATGGGCAAAGACCGGAATGGCGGCGAGATTTATTGCTGACCCTTCTGAAATCACAAGGGAAGCAGCTATCCTAGCTTGCAATTCTCTCAGAAAGTACACCCTGCGAGACATTATATGGTACCTTTTCATCATTGCATCGTTATGTACCGTGCCAAGCACGGGAGTATCCGTAAAGGTGAACGCAATCAGTCCGCCATCCTTTACGCTCCTCAATGAAGGTTGTATGTACGGAGCAGCTGACCCAAAGGGGTCAACATCAAGCGCGTCAACTCTTCCCATTGCCTTTAATTTTTCCAGAAATTCAAATACGTCAAGGTTGTAAACATCAAATCCGTGCAAGCCATTAATATCAATTCCTAAAAGAATAGATTTTACCGCATTGCTGTCTATGTCATTCAAAATGAACTTTGAAAAACCAGTGCCCTCGTGAGCCAGCCTCATGCCCTTTATTCCTGTAGCACTGAATGGTTCGGCAAAGGAGAGCTCACTTTTCCCCAAATTTTCTGCGTAAGCTGAAAATAAAATTACAAATAGGTTCCTTACAAATCTCCCACGTGGATTATAGAACACTGTTCCCTCTGCAGGATAAATTTTAGTGGTTCCCTCGATTATTTCTTCCATACATAATCTAATAGAAAGCGGTGTTAAAAAACTGGCGCACCCCATGCCAGGTTTTAACGTTAAGGTTCAGTGGAGGTGCATTATTTCATCTGGCTTTCGCCATCAACAATATATCTTCATCATAGCAGCTTATGGTTAAATTTCGTTTTTATGCTTTGCTGCTATTCCAGAACAGTGTAATGCTCATTTCTTTTAAGAAAGCCAGAATATATTCCCCACTCGTTAAGTAGCACCTCAAGCTGGTGCATTCCTTCAATTGAATTGTAATCCATTATACCCTTCTTGATGAGTCTTTCATTAAGATCCTCTATAGAAAACTTCCTTAACTCACGTGCTGTTTTAAATGGCTCTATCCTTACAAGGGAAGACCTTATAATTTCCTTTCTCTTCTTTAAGGTTGAACTTAAAAAATCCAATCCCTTATCAGAAATGATAATGTCACCGGCGCCAATTGTCACAAAGCCCAGCTCGCTGGCAGTGTATACTATAGGCATAAAGTCATCGAGTTCAACTTCAAGCTTGTCACTGAGTTCATAAAGGTCAGTTTTTCCTTCAAATTCATTTTCCAATATCATCAGAAGTCCTAAAAGATCAGCAACTCTTGTTGACGGATGCATAAGGTTCAAACTCAATGTTTTACACTAAACAATTAACTTGTTTATTTTAAAAACTTTGCTTATGTTTATTGTTGAACATGTTCAACAAAATCAGGCAGGAGGGTGCTTTTGCGAGTACCTGTAATTCCTCGGACTGCCTATTCTTGTAAGGACGTTTTCCCTGACAAGGTCAGTAAGTGAATGGGATATGGCAGATTTATCATAGTGATAACCTCTTCTTTGCAACTCTTCGTCCACCTCGAACAACCCCCTTTCAGAAGAAAACCATCCCTCCTTCCACATATCGGTTAGCAGCTCCTTGCAAGTCTTGTTTCTTCTTTCCTGCCCATGGGTTTCCTCCTGCATTACCTGTGACGGCAACGATGCAAGAATCTTTGGTATAACTTCGTTTATCTTGTCCTCCGGGCACTCTACCTCAATTTCCCATTCTCCCTTCTTGAGCTTTATCTTTATTGAATTGTTGTTGTTCAAATTGCGCAACATTTATATTACCAACCTACCATACCTATTGTTGATCAAGTTGAGCAAACAAATAAATGTTACTGATACTGCTATGAGATTGACCGATTATACTGATTTTCAAGATTCAATCATGGATGCTATTGGCATAAACAATGCCAGGGGTAAGCCGGTTATTTTTACTGACGATAACAACGGTGAAATAAGACCCATAGAGGGTTGGGGAAAGAATAAGATGCCAATAGACATAAAGAGTGTTGAACCGGAAAGAGGAGAGGCTGTAAACATTATAGCTGTGGATTCGAGTTCAACAACTGTAGCGGAAACTGAGGATGGTGGTATATTTGCTGTAAAGGGTGGGTCATGTATTATAAGGGATGGACAAACTTATTTTCAGAAAATGGGACCATTTATTGCTTATCTGGGGCTCAGCAACATAGATAGAATTTCGCATGCCATTTCTACCAAGCTGAGCTACGCGGTGGCTGTGGATAAGCAGATGGCCCTTAGGTTCCTTAGAAACCTGACAGAGAACATGATCATAGACAATGGAATAAACGAAATAAAAAAAGTTCAGGTGCTAGTTGATGGATCGTTTAAGGAACCCCCATTTGACCTTGGCAGGTATTCGCTGATGAATATAATGAAGAGGCACAAGGAAGATGCTAGATTCCTAGGAATAAGCAAGTCTTCTAGCATAAGGGCAATCAGGGCCCTGTATGGAGGATTTACAGGTAACTGGATTCAGTATGCAGACATATCTACCCTGATTTATTCACTGAGCAAGGGTGAGTTTGGCAGAAAATTACTAATAAAAATGGATGATGATGGCTTTGTCTTCAGGGCTGATCTTGACGATTATTCGGATCCTGCTTATGTGCTATCCTCGCTTAAAAAAAGCGATCATTTGATGCATGGATATCCTGAGAGCCTCAAGGTAGCACACTTACTTTCAATATTTACAAGCGCTGAAGTAGCTGGCGTAAAGGCAACAGTCGCAGGAGTTGCTTCAGAAGTGCTGTTAGGTGAGAACATGAGAAAGGTTCTCCTTGGGTCACTTAAGGTGATCTAAATGAAGGTGCTTTCAAAAAAGGGGGATGAAATTCAGATACTTGCCCTTTCTGGAGATAGGGTAGAGAAGGGGGATTACCTTATTATCGATGACGGAATTAGCCCTTCAAAGATTATTGTTCAGGTATTTGATGAAACGTACTTGGATTCAACAGGGATAGACGAAGAGATTCTAAGGGATGAGCTGTTTGCTGCAGATAAAATGAAGGTCATAGATCCTGACAGGCTTCAGACTATATCGTACATGATAAGGGACGCAAGGATTCTCAGGTCAAAAATAAGGGGTACAGTAGTTAATAAAAGATTCAATCCTGAAATAGGATGGTTGCCCAGCAGAGCACAGAGCACAATCCGAAGAGTTTCTCAAAAGGAATTGAATGGGCTATTTGAGATACCCGTTTCCTATCCAATACTGCTAGGAAAGAACGCTAATGGGGAGGATGTCGTCATTGATGCAGCCGATATTGATGGCAGTCTAACCATAATTACAGGAAGGAAGGAATCAGGAAAATCGCACCTTGCTAAACTTCTGCTAAGCGAGCTTGTAAAGCATGGTGCTTATGTTTTTGTCCTAGACCTTAATAACGAGTATTCAGGACTTGCAAGCGATTCTTCTGGCAAATCATCAGATATTTCTGGCAAAATAAAAATATTGGAACCAGGCTCTAACATGCTATTTACGCTTAAATATCTGGGGAAGAAAGTGCTTTCTGAAATACTTACTCATGCGCTTGATACACCATCAATAACTGTAAGAGAATACATGAAGATTTGGGATCAGATGAACGAAGAAGGCGACATTTCAATCAGAAACTTATTCAGCAAGGTAAATACGGTGAAGGTCAATGATATGGTCAAGGATGCGCTGATATCAAGATACTATTCTCTGCTTTCCACTCGGATTTTTACAAACTCTGATACGATTGGTATTGATTTCAAGGAACTCATAAGCAAGCACCCTGACGGAGGCGGATTTATTTTCTCGATGGCCAAAATGAGCCCTATGGCAAGGAGGGTTCTGGTACAGATACTTCTCTCAAAGTTGATGGACCTGTTAGAAACCGAAGAGATACCACCTGTATTCATTTTTGCTGAAGAAGCACACCTTTATTTTGAACATACATACTGGGAAGATGCCATAACCAGAATGAGGCACTTTGGAATATTTCTCACCTTTATAACCAACCAACCAGATTCCCTGGATGTGACCGTTTATCGTCAGGCGGATAACGTTTTTCTATTTAATTTTATCAATGAAAAGGACCTCGAAATGATAGCACAATCTTCTAGGATTGATGGAGACACCGTTAGAGAGCTTGTAAGGAGTCTGCCATCTAGAAAATGCCTCTCAATTGGAAAGGCGGTAAGGGACCTGCCAGTTGTAATAAAGGTAAGGGAGTTGCCATATGACATGAGGGGTAGGACAAAAAAGTTCTTTTTAGTAAAAGGTAATTATTTAAGAGGCAATTGATTTTTTATTTATACCTTTTTTGGTAATTCGATATATTCCTGGCCACCCATATATGGTCTGAGAACCTTGGGAATTTCAACCTTCCACCTATCAACCAGATGGTTCTCCATTATTGCTATCAGAGCCCTCTCAGTTGCAACCAAGGTTGAATTTAGAGTGTGAACAAAGATGCTCTGTTTTCCACTTTTATATCTTATTTTTGCCCTTTCAGCTTGCCAGTCAAGGCAGTTGGAACACGATACGGCCTCCCTGTACTTTCCCTGTCCGGGCAGCCAGACTTCAAGGTCATATTTTTTGGCTGCACTAGCACCAAGCTCACCGGCGCACACGTTTACAACCCTGTACGGTAATTCCAGACTCTTGAAGAAATCTTCTGCATTTTTTATCAGCTCTTCGTGGTACTTCCAAGAATCTTCAGGCTTGCTGTATATGAACTGTTCAACCTTGTCAAACTGATGCACCCTGAATATCCCCTTTGTGTCTCTCCCATGAGCGCCAGCCTCCTTTCTGAAACAGCTAGATATCCCGAGGTACTTGAGAGGAAGCTTTGATTCATTTAACAGATCATTATAATGGTACCCTAGTATGGCATGTTCAGAGGTGGTTATCAGATACAGGTCCTCATTTTCAATCTTGTAAATTGCCTCTTCAAAAGCTGATAGATCAACAGCGCTTTCCATTATTTCCCTTCTTAGCATGTATGGTGGCTGAAGCACTGTAAAGCCCCTGGCCGTTCCAAAATCAAGCCCATACATTATGATGGCATAGTTTAACCTCACCAGATCCCTCTTCAGATAATAGAACCTGCTTCCGCTGGTTTTAGCAGCGTTCTCCGTATCAAAAAGATCAAGGTTCTGACCAATTTCGATGTGATCTGGTCCTATCCTTGTGCTTTCACCCCATTTTCTGACTTCGACGTTAAAGCTTTCATCCGGTCCCTCCGGCACCGAATCATCAACAATGTTGGGCATCCTCAGCTCAATTTTACCCAGCTCAGATTCCAGCTCACCTAGCTCATCTTCAAGAACCTTTATTCTTTGATTCAACGAATTTAACTGTTCAATATCCTGAAATTTTTCTCCGCGCTTGGCCATGGCTGCAGCTTTCAGTTCAATGCTGTTCTTATCATGCCTCAATGCATTTATCTGTTTTATAATTTCTCTCCTTTTACTGTCCAGCTCAACAAAGCGGTCAATGGGAAAATCTGACCCCCTTTTCTTTAGCATCTTACGGTACTCTTCGAGATGCTCCTTAACAAAACCTATCACATTTTATCACCAATTATGTTCAGCGAAGACTTCGCCAATGATATCATTTCGTCCAGAGTATTTAATATTGACGGTATCCTCTCCCTATCACCTTCACACGTTATAACCAGCTGCCCCGAATCCATTTTCATATCAATCATCATCCCTTCAGGAAGGTTAACGTTGTCTGGTTCCATTGCAACCATAAGGCTCCTAAGTTTGTCCTTATCACCATTTAACTTGATTTCCACCTTTACCCTTATGCACATTTATCGTAAACACATGCAATTCCTCAAAAAATAACCTTTTTCTTTTTTCTGTGAATGTCATCCCAAGATTTTCAAGTGTTTTTCTAAACACATTTAGATCAGATAACGATGAAAGCAGGACAAATATTTCACCACCGTCTTTTACAGTAATTATTGATTGATAAAGAAAAAGCAAAGCAATTTCAACCCCTCCCCTTCCGCCATCCACTGCGGGGTCAATGATTTTTTCTGAAGGGAGATATGGCGGATTAAACAACGCCAAATCAAATGAATCATACCTAAATGGAAGCTTTCTACCATCACTTAACACAAATTCTGTATCCTGGTCTATGGTCTTTGGCCTATTGATATCGCAACCCACCTTAAATTTTGCATTTATGTGCCCAAGTATGTAACATGACCCACATCCTATTTCCAATACTGAGCCCATTTTTTTCGGCAGTGCATCTAAAAGCGCAAAGGTGTCTTCAGCAGGCATGTATTCCAACCTGTTCAATCACCTCTTCTGGCTTAAGCTGAAAAACCCTCTTCCCTTCAACTTTAGATTTTGAGGATTTGTTTGACATAAAGTTCCTGATAGTTATTATTTCTTTCTTTGAAAATATGCACTCCCTTGAGCGCTTGATGTTTAAATAGACCGCTGATACTGCAGGTCTGGGATTGTAGGCCGAGGCTGGAAGATCAATGATCTTTTTTATGTAAAATAGAAATTGTGTTATTACTGAAACAGCGCCGTATTTTCTTGTGCCCATTCTAGTTATCATTTTTTCGTAAAATTCCCTTTGAACAACCACGTAAGCCTCATTTACTGTATTTTCAGCAATCCAGTCAATGAATCTTCTTGATTGGCTGAATGGAAGATCGCTGAAGACCAGCTCATCCACTTCTGGAACATTATTGAATGCATCATCATGATAAACCTGCACATTTGGGTATTTTGCCAGCCTAGAGGATGCTATTTCATATAGTTCTTTATCTATTTCGAAAGTCCTTATTCTCTGTGAAAATTTTGCAATTGATTCAGTGACGTTTCCGATACCAGTGCCTATTTCAAATATTTTTAACCCATGGGGAATAGAACCCGTTATGGTTGGAATCCAACTGTCAATTAAAAAGCGTTTATCACCTGGATTCATTTTACTTTTCAGTATAAACATCATCATTGCTGTTTGCATTTAAAATGGAAGGTTTAATTAAAAGGTAAGGTTCTGCCACCGGTCCAAAGGTTTCTATAACTGTTCCCAAAATTTTTCCCCTTTTAAGGTAGACTGTTGTATTTTCCTTTATCATGTGATCTGTTGTTGTAACAAGATTCCCGTTCTTAGTATAATGAAGTACTTTGCCTATTTTTTTCATTCTTACAAACTGTGGTATTTAGTTTCAAAATATAAATACTCTGCAAAAAACTTTCAAGATTATACACATAAAGGCCATAATTGATGCAATATATGGTTCTACATGATGCATCTTTCAGTATAGACCGATTTTGTTTCTACTCAAAAACCCATTAGATTATTATATGGGGCAATCACTAACAGCTGAGAGGCTTTGAGTTACATTCCACTTGCTGTTTTGGCGATGGTATATGCCCTGATTTCAATAAGGCGCATAGGAGGTAAATCAATTGAAATATGGCAGGCAATGGGTCTGGGAGCTCTCCTAGTGTTAATTTTTGGGCAGATTTCGCCTATTGAAGCGCTAAAATCAATAAATTTGGATGTCATAGTTTATATTGTAGGAATGCTTATAATAGGTGAAGCGCTATATGAAAGCGGATATCTAAATTACCTTTTGACCAGGTTCTTTAGAGGCTCAAAGACCGTAAGTTCCCTTTTGTTAAAGCTAGTTTTATTTTCAGGGATTGCATCGGTGATTCTTATGAATGATACCCTTGCTGTGCTTTTCACACCATTCCTAGTAAACCTTTCAAGGGAAAAGGGACTAAATGAAAGGATGTTGCTCCTTGCCCTTGCCTTTTCCATAACAATAGGTAGCGTGATGAGCCCGATCGGCAATCCCCAGAATCTGCTAGTGGCCTTAAGAATTAACAATCCGTTTCCCAGCTTTTTTATGTACTTATCCCTGCCAACATTGGTTAATTTGCTTGTTACTTATTTAATTCTAACACTAGCATTTAAAGAGGAAGGAAAAAGAAAGATAAGTTTTGAAAAAACCACAACGTTAAACAACAACAGCCTTCTGATTGCTTCCAAGCTTTCCCTTGCATTGCTGCTGGTCCTTTCAGTTGCAAATTCTATTGCTTTTTCTGTCTTAGGAGAGTCATTCCCAGTAAGTTTGATATCGCTAATAGCTGCATTACCAATAATTTTTTCTGGCATGGCAGGAGTGCGAATAATATATAGGATGGACTGGAAAACCGTAGGCTTTTTTGCATTTATGTTCATTTTAATGCAGAGCGTTTATGATTCTGGTGTTATACAGCTTCTGGTTCATGGTAAAATAGGAGGCGTGTTTAACATAATGCTGTTTAGTTTAACGCTAAGTCAGGTGCTTTCGAATGTTCCATTCGTTGCACTGTTCATAAAGTTTGTAACCCCTACATTGTCCAATTATCTTGCCCTGGCAGCAGGTAGCACAATTGCAGGTAATTTCCTTATACTTGGCGCAGCAAGCAACATCATAATAATTCAGAGCGCTGAGCGCTATGGTGGAAAGGGCCTTTCATTTACAGATTTTGTCAAGTATGGCATGCTAACTACCGCATTCAATTTTGTAATATATTATGCATTTCTGATGTATATTTGACTACCTCGCCACCACGAAAAGTGATGATTTTCAAGGTCCAAGATGTTACAATTGTTAGACTGCGGTATTGTATTTAAAGAGCCGTACGTTAAACTGCCGTCTTACAATAAAAATTTTTGATCTGCTGTAGCTAAAGGGGAATTCCGCCTCCTTTAACCCTCAATATAAAAGGCTTATATGAACTCGGTCATATTTTTAAAGGGTCATAATATATTATGGTTCAATGGATATCTCAGTTTGTATGCCCGATTCGATTTTAAGCGAGCGGCCCAGCCTCCTTTCTAAGACCGAAAAGGTGGGAGAAGTAGTTAGGGCTGCTTCAATATTTAAGGTAAAAACACTGTATATCTATCATGATAAGGAGGACGGTTCACTGTACGATATGAAATTATTTGAAACTCTTGTAAAGTACCTTTTAACTCCACCCTACCTGAGAAAATATGCTTTTCCGATGAAAAATGAACTTAAGTACGTTGGCCTTTTACCACCAATCAACATTCCAAGTCATATAGTGACAAAGGATGATAACCTTAGGTATGGGCTTGTAATCAAAAAGGGCAAAGAATCATATGTAGAAACGGGTATAGGGAAAATGGTTAGGCTAAACGGTTATAGGAATGGTGCGGATGGAGTGATTATACCAGTTAAACTAGTAAAAATAGGTTCTGAGGTAGTGGCGGTCAAGCACGACTTTAAAGGGTACAGCGGCATGGAAGTTGAGAGGGTTATTGATTTTGGTTCTTTTATTGACTCTCTGGACTATGAAAGTAACACGATAATATATACTTCCAGAGAAGGCGCGCCCATAAGCAAGAATTGGATGAATATACATGAAAAAATGAAGATTACAGGCAGTGTCATGCTGCTATTTGGATCACCTAGGAGGGGATTTGAAGACATGCTCGACCAGAGTTACAGAAAAAGGGGGTTATGGGTAAACATTGCGGAGGATCAGGCAGTAAAGACAATAAGAACGGAGGAAGCCTTGCTCATTTCGCTTGGTTTGGTAAATTTACTAGCTCACCTTTGATACATCTGTCCCTAACATCAAGCACGTCAATTTTAACAAGAGAGACTTCATCTTCAAAAAAGAGGGCTGGTTCTACGCTCTTTGCACTTGGCGCCTTCCTTAAACCGATCCAACTGTACACGTTGATGCCACTGTCCATTTCTATATAAAGCTCTGCAAGGTTGTTTAATATTGAAACCTTTAAAATTTTAACATTCTTCTTCCAGATCTTTCCTTCAACGCCGGTAAGAGTAATCGTTCCTTTACCAATGCGCTTTCTTATTTCTTCCTCAGAAAGGGGGACATTTAGCTTTAGTACCATTTTAATTGTCATGGTGAAATCTCTTATCATGCTTTCAGTGCTCTCGAGTGACTGAGAAAGTATGAACTTTATTCCGTGAACGGGATTTTCAGGCACAATAAGCGGGGCTCTTATGCGGTCATATATTGACCTAAAATGGAGGTAAATCGGCGATCCATTTCCTGATACGGTGGATCCTTCTATATCCTTTAAAGCCCACGTTATCCTTGGGATTGTAGAATTAAGAATAGTGGGCAGCGCATATATAAAAAATGATTCTAGTGAGCCATCATTGGCCTTTCCAGTGTACTTGCATTCATTACAGCCTCTTCCATTGCACGCCTTACACAGATTGGCATTGATTTTTGAGTCAGGAAGAAACTTGATGTAATTTATTCTAATTTGGTATGCTCTTTCATATATTTTAACTCTGAATTTATCAGAAAAGTCAAATACGATGTTCAATTCCGGTCTAACTTCCTGAAGCCTTTGATTCAGCACTTTTGCAAGGGCCCTTTTAAGGTGATCCCTTAAACCCTTCTTTAATGTAATGTAGTTTACCAATTTATACTTCGCTATTATTTCATCTTCAATTTTCAATACAGATGCATCCATTCTCACAGAAACATTATATGTTCTGAACGAATACGGCGAGCAGGCAACTAGCGCTTCATCTACAATTTCTCCTCTGAACGGTATTGAGTGACAGAGGCTACAGGAGCTTCTGAATGATTCTGCTTCTGTTAACGCTTTATTGGAAGGCTCTTTAATTAACCTTCTAAGGCACCAATCGCATATTTTGTATTCTCTAACCAGCCTTACATCATTTTTTAAACGCAACTTTAGTGTGCAAGGGTAAGGCCTGTTTAAAAATTTATAATGGTATGCGCGCAATGCACTTTATGCAACTATCAACATCATTGCTGTTCATAGTTTCTGCAGGGATAATATTCATAGGATTTTTTGGTGAAGTGTTCTTTAAAAGGACCGGCATATCTGAATCTCTGTTTCTGATATTTATAGGTATAGTGTTTGGCCCAATATTTAAGATATTTCCATATTCACTTACGTACACAATTATACCATACATAAGCCAGCTGACACTTGCAATGATAATGTTTGAGCTAGGGGTTTTGCTTAATGCAAAAAATATGGTTTCTGAGGGTCTTCGAGCTATCTTTAGAACAGTAATTTATGTTTTCATTAGCCTAGCTTTGATTTATGTTTTATTTAGGTACATGTTAGGATGGAACGCTTACTCGAGTGCCCTACTTGCTTCAATTGTAGGAGGTGAAACTACCACAGTAATTGTGCCGTACGTAGCGAAGCATATAGGAGATGAAGCATTATTTGCAAATATAACCATTGAATCAGTTCTAAACAGTATATTTTTAATCATAGTTTTTTACTTCGTACTTGATGCTTTCATATCTTCAACCCCCATTTCATTTTTAGGACTTCAAACAATGGCTACAAGCCTTGTCAGTCAGATATCTATTGGATTTTTTATTGGCATAATTGCTGGCATAATATGGGTGGAGTTCATGAAGGCATTTGGCAAAATAAACTATCTATATATAGCCACAATTGGTTATGTGCTTCTTATCTATGCTATAGTCAATAAACTAGGAGGAAGCGCGATTCTTGCAGTTTTAATGCTAGGGATACTGCTTTCAAATTCCAAGCAAATTTTTGAGGGATTAGGATTAAAACAGGAAGTGGACAATTCAAATCTTGTCTATATAAGACAGTTTCAGGGAGAAATTTCGTTCTTTCTTAGAACTTTCTTCTTTTTCTTCTTGGGTCTGGTAATTTCAATAGAGATTCTGAATTACATTTTCCTTTATTACTTTGTATTTCTAGTGATCATTGTTCTTATGGCAGTTCGTTATATGGCCACCAAGATCACTACGGGAAAGGAAATGGCGAAATATAATAAGGCAATTTTCATTATGATGGCACAGGGCCTTACCCCCGCAGTGCTCTCCACAATAGCGCTTTACTATAATGTTCCTAAAGCACAGTTAATAGTTACAATTGCGGCATTTGTAATCATAATAACTAATGTGATAACGGTTATTGGTGCAAGAAGTCTGAATCAGATTGAAAAGCAGTGAAGAAAAGCGTGAAGAAATAAGGGAAAGGGAAGCAATAGCTGTGGGGTTAGGAGCCATAATAGGTGCTGGGATATTTGTACTCAGCGGCACTGCAATTGCCCTAGCAGGCTCATTTTCAATAGTTTCTTTCATCGTTGTAGGTGCACTCTCGTTGATGCTTTCATTTATTTTAGCTGAGCTCAGCACATTAATGCCAAAGGATAAGGGGTCTGTATACTCATTTGTTTTCAGGGCATTTGGGCCAGAACTGGGAATGATAACGGGATTGATGTTTTACTTTAGCTTTGCAACAAGCATTTCCGCAGTCTCCATTGGGTTTGGCTCGTATCTTGCAAGCCTTTTTGGACTTGGAGGAGATTATTACCTGGTAATTGCGGTAATTTTGATAATTGTTCTTACATTTTTATCTTTGAAGGGGCTGGGAACCGCTGCCAAAACCGATTTCTGGCTGGTTCTGGTTAAATTAATGATACTCCTGATTTTTATAATTTTTGCCGTAACGATAGCGTTTTTTCAGTTTAAGCCTAGCAATTTTGTTAACCTGCCAACCCAAAGGGGAATTTACCCAATCTTTGCATCAAGCATTTCAATATTTTTTGCTTACTCAGGATTTCAGACAATTGCATCAATGACTGACAGGGTAAAAGGAGGACCAATGGTGGCAGCAAGGGCAATAGTCAAATCTGTAATCATAAGCATGGCTTTTTATATAATGATCATAGTTGCCCTGCTTTTACTTATGCCAGTACGCTATTTTACCATCTCAGCTGATCCGCTTGTTGCAGCTCTAAACTATGCAAGAGCACCTGTCTGGTTCAAGGCGCTAATAGATGTAGGCGCTCTATTTTCAACCGCCTCGGCAGCGCTTGCAATGATAATAACTACCCCCAGGATAGTCTATCAGATATTTAACGACTTCAATGCCGGACCCATACTGACAAAGTACACCCAAACTAAGGATGTCGCGCCGGTAGCCGTTTTGATAACCATAGCAATAGCACTTGCTGGCCTCTTTGTTGGTAACATATATGTGATTGCCGCTGTAAGCAATTTTGGAGATATATTTTCATTTATAATGGCTTCGTTTTCTCTTCTATACTTTGGTAATCATGGATTGAGGGGCAATTACAGGACTCCTGCCTATCCTTATTTACCAATTCTCTCCATAATAATATTGTTCGCTCTGCTGCTTGGCATGCCTCGTGAAGCTCTATTGATAAACACTGTGCTCATAATACTCTTCCTGATGGCTTCTTATGTTGCTAAGATTGGGCGCAACAATAAATAAACGCGTAGCCTGCAACACTCTGCATAACGTTTTTTAACTGGATACTGCGGAATATAAATCATGGGAGGAAATAAGAAAAAGACGCTGGCTTCAATGGAAAAGGAGCAGGCCAGAGAGGAGATAAGGAAGCTTGGAGCATCTGAAAAGAAAAAGGAAAGGCCAGAGGACAGAAATAAGTCAAAATCTGAATTTATGATGACCCTCAATGATGCAGAGGTAATGAGGGTAATGAAAGGAATGCCATTTATAACCCCCTATCAGTTGTCCAAAGCGACTGGCGTAAAGATGAGCATAGCAAGGTCAGTGCTGGAGCAGCTCAGGAAGAAAAACCTCGTCGAAGTAAGCGGCGGTTACAGCGGCAGATACATTTATGTGCCCAAGGCCGCATGAACCATTGAATTGAATTTCATTATCGTGTTAATTGGTATGCCAGTTTAACTGAAGCTTTTTAGATATTTTTTATTTATCAATATTTTATTTTATCATCTGCAAATTTCTAGAGTTCTGGCCAGAAAACGGCGTTTTCTCTAGATATTTGCTATATAATGTAATAATAAAAAAGTAAAGTCAAACAAGTGAAATTTTATACAGATAAATTTAAAAGCGCTGATTTTATTACCTAAAACAAATATAGAAAATTGGAAAGAAGTAGTCTTCTCTATTATGAACAGAAAACGGCGTTTACAATTAACGCTTACAATGAACAGGCACTCTACTATTTGGCTGAAAGGGTTGGTACACCGTACTATCTTATAGATGAACGCACACTATTGTCTAATTATGAAAAACTTAAAAGCGCTTATTCTGGTTTTAACGGCAAAACTGTTATAGCATACTCGATAAAAGCAAACTTTAACCCGTATGTTTTAAATTTCTTTGCTGAAACTGGGGTAAATTTTGATGTTACATCCACAGAAGAGCTCTACTTTTTACTAAAATCGGGGGGAAAGCCTGAAAAGGTAATTTACACGAGCGTGACCGAGGGATTAAACGAGTACAAGGAGGTGCTATCCAAGGGTGTCAGAAGGGTCATAGTAAGTTCATTAAACGGTTTAAATAACCTGATAAGTGCTGCCCATGAATTAAATAAGGTGCCCGAGGTAGGTATCAGGATCAATCCTGAAGTTCAAGTAAAGGCTGAAGTAAAGTCATCATTTAAGATAAGCAAGTTTGGTGTTCCGCTTTCAGGCTCAGGTCCTGAGACCGCAATTAAGCTGCTGAAGATCATTAAAGGAAACAATAACGTTGTCTTCGGCGGATTTCACTTCCACCTTGGATCTCAGATAGAAGATCCATCAGCATATGTTCAGGCCTTTGAAAAATTAAAGGGATTCCTTAGAAAAGCAAGGAAGGAAGCAGAATTTGAGCTGAAATTCCTGGACATTGGCGGTGGTACGCCGGTAAATTATGGTATAAAAGTGCCAACGCCGGAAGAAATAGGAAAGCAAAATGTGGATAGGATGAACGAACTTGTAAACGAAATTGGAAAGCCGTTTGAGCTGGTTGTGGAAAGTGGAAGGTTCCTATCAGCTGAATCGACCGTGCTGGTATCTAAAATTGTCAACGAAAAATCCTACAATAACAGAAAGATAATTTACCTTGATACCGGTTATCATCAGCTGCTGGATATAGCGCTGCTGCAGCAAATTTACCCGATGGAAGTCATTCCTTCCAACGACGAAGTTAACAGCATGGAAGAAAAGCCAATGGTTGCAGGAAGACTGTGTGATTCAATGGACATGTTTCAGGTAGGGCCTGAATCAAAGCTTGCAGAAGCAGAGATTGGAAAGCTGGTCATCATAAAAAATGTCGGTGCTTACTCAATTGTATTTAACATGCCATTCCACAGTCAGGTCAAACCAGCTGTTATTTATCGCACAGGAGATGGGGAATACTATCTCGCACGCAAAAAACAAACTATAGAGGACCTTTATGAAGAGGAAGGGGGTTCCCTCTTAAATAATGAAGTTAGGGTATAATTAATTAATTAATTTGCTTCAATATTTCAACGATAAAAATAATTTATAATTGATGCAGGTTAAACTAATTTAGATACCCTACCGGAAACCTTTTTTATTAAGCTTAAAACTAGCCTCTCATCTTTCTCTGACGGCAATCCAAATTTCATATCGCGGTTCAACATTGTCAGTCTGTTATCAGGCAACTGCGAAAGTTTATGGTAAAAGTAAGCGCTTGCCTCAATCTGCCTGTTATTAGAGGTAAACATGTTTATTTTTTCAGAAAACACAACTGAATCCACCGGATCTAATTCCTTTGACAGCAAGTCTGACCTTGCTTTAAGCAATGATCCTAGGTTTTCATCAAGCATCGCAGCTTCAATTATCAATGAAGCTTCGGGGGTGCTTAGCTCAGAAACCTGCTTGAAAATGTGAGAAGAGGCTGGTTCAATTTTTTCAGTGAGCAGCAATGCCTCAGCCGTGTTCATTATTGATGCTTTAAGGAACGAATTTCCACCATTTTTTGACAGCAGATAGCGCTTCATGGCATTTTTTAACATCTTTAATGCCTTTTTCCTGTAATATTTTACTTGGTTATCTTCAACAATATACTGGTAATCAAAGTTGACACCATATATAAATACTGTATTTGATTTCAGAAATTCCTTTTGAGAATTTATAGGTATAATTATCGTCTTTTTTTCATCAAGCATTGTTTTCTTCAATCCAGTTCCTGGGTAGACCGCAATATCGTAATAGCATGAACTATCACCCAAGCCCAGAGCTCTGCAACCAATAAGAAGCAATGTTCTGTCCATATAGATGTTTTCAAGATCCCTTAATGTTCCGCTGTTGAGCATATCTCTAGTATGCGACTTTTGGCTTATTTAAAATATGCTTGCACAATTTGGTATTTTTCTGCAAATTGGTTCCTGACATCCTTACGACCATAAATTAGATCAAAACCTTTTCTGATTTTATAATGCCTTTGCCGCTTAACGGCTTTTTAAGGCGATTTTTGTCAAAAACCATCTGCTTAACTGGGCAACCAGCACATTATACTGGCTCATCTAAGTTTAAACTCCAGCTATTTTGCATAATAGGTATTTCCAGAGTATCAATTTAGGCATTTGATTTCATAAGATTATTCATTACTAAAGTTCGGAGCTTTCTTGCTCACTAGCTTGTAAAAAATAAAAATACTCAATGTTAATTTAGATGTTAGTTCATGGTGCTGCTATGCAGTTATTGGAGATTAACGGTAAAAAACCATTCGTGCATCAGAGCTGTTACATCGCACCAGATGTATTTTTAATAGGTGATGTACGATTGAGGGAAAATGTCAGTGTTTGGTTCGGCTCACTGCTGAGGGCAGATACAGATTCAATAGAAATAAACGAAAATTCGAGCATCCAGGACAACGTTATAATAAAGCCAGATTCTTCTGCTGCTTTTATAGGCAAAAGGGTGACCGTAGGTAAGGGTGCAATAATTGAAGGCGTATTTATTGGAGACGACGTGATAATAGGAATGGGGTCAATAATACTGGAAAACACTAAGATAGGGAGCGGCAGTTTCGTGGCTGCAGGTTCAATGTTACCTCAGAACACTGTTGTACCAGAAGGAAGCCTTGTTATTGGAAACCCTGCAAAGATTGTGGGAAAGGTAACTCCCAATCATCAGAAACAGATTGAAGAAAGCTGGAGAAAATATTTTATAATGAGAAGTAAATATAAATCGGTAACCAAGGTATAAAATGAATAAGGAAAACGAAAATGGTAACATTGAATATAAGCTCTTACTCCAGGAACTAAACGAAGAAAGAAGAGAACACCTTGTAACTCAAATGATCTACAGGTTAAATGAAGGTCACGGTGAAGCGTTTTACATTTTGGGCTTGTCTGACGATGGAGAACCGATAGGCTTATCTGACAACGACCTTAAAACATCCCTGGAAAATCTGAAGATAATTGCGCAGAGGGCTGGCGCTTCTATGCAAATAATACGTACTGTACTGGGTGAAAAGGGTGCAATAGCTGAAGTATATCTCAGGAAATCCAAGAACTGGATGCCACTTGAAGTTTCTGTAGCGCTGATGGGCAATGTTGATGCAGGCAAAAGCACCCTGAAGGGAGTACTTACATCAGGAACTCTGGACAATGGCAATGGCGCTGCAATGTCCCTGGTGGCAAGGTACATACATGAAATAAAGGATCGAAGGACATCCTCTGTATCTGTGCACATACTGGGTTTTGACAATGAGGGAAAATCGGTAAACGATCTTCTTCAAGTTTATAATGAATCTGAAATATATTTAAGAAGCAGTAAAATATTACATTTAATAGACCTTGCTGGCCATGAAAAGTACTTTAAAACTACGCTCAGGGGAATCATGGGAAATTTGCCCGACTACATAATGCTTGTGGTATCTCTCAGTGCGGGACCAATAGGCACGTTCAGGGAACACTTGGGGATAGCTCTGGCACTTAAAATACCAATAATAATTGCCTTTACAAAATCTGATTTAGCACCTGCACCAGTGTCAGAAATGAATGTGCAAGAAGTAATAAAGCTGTTAAAAATGCCTGGTGTCGATAAGATACCTGTTTTTGTAAAAGACGCTGCAGACGTATCGATAGTTTCAAAAAACATATCAAATGGAAGGATAGTGCCAATGTTCGTTATATCAAACAAAACGGGAAACGGTCTAGATCTGCTGAAAAAGTTCATGAACTTTCTTCCAAAGAGGATGAACTGGGAAGAGAACATTAAGGGAAAATTCAAGATGTACATAGACGATATATTTGAGGTCAACGGCGTAGGCACTGTAGTGAGTGGACTCATTGAATCCGGAACTGTAACTGAAAACTCCGAGCTGATAATTGGCCCATTCTATAACGGCGAATTTAGGAGGGTAAAGGTGCAATCAATACAGAAAAACAGGGTCACAGTTAATTCTGCATTTGCCGGGCAGTACGTTACGCTGGCCATTTCAAAGGGCAGAATGGACAAATTAGACAGGGGAATGGTGCTGCTAGCAGCCCAAGAACAGGCGCAGGTGGTGAGACAATTTGATGCAGATGTAAGGATATTGCATCATCCCACCCTTATAAAGGTCGGCTATGAACCTGTAATTCAGTTTAAAACAGTGAAGGAGGTGGCAAAGATAGTTAAATCAGAACCAGAGTATCTGAGGAGTGGCGACTTCGGCAGGGTGACTTTTCAGTTCAAGTACAGGCCAGCCATGATAGAGCAGGGCGACATGTTCATATTTAGAGAGGGGAGAGCCAGGGGAGTTGGCTATGTAGCATCGCTTAGGCGTTAGCCAAGCTAAAACTTCAGAAGTATCTTACCAAAGTGAGTCCTCTGTTCCATCTTTTCCTGCGCCCTTGCAACCTCTTCAAACGGGAAAAGGCTGTCAATTACAGGCTTAATTGAACCCGATGATACAGCCCTAACCAGGTCAAAAAGGTCTCCCCTTGTGCCTAAGTAGGCACCGATCAAATCTAAGTTATTAGAATAAATATCTCGTAGGTTAAAGTTTAGCTCTGAACCAGTGGTCATTGCTATGCTGATGAGCTTACCGCCCTTTTTAAGACTCTTTATTCCCAGAGGAACCGTAAGTGAACCAAGGGTATCAAATGCTATGTCTGCGCCACCACACGCTTTTATAATGTTTTCCGGCAGATCTTGATTTATCTGAAATACTGCTTCTGCGCCTAGCTTATGCAACCTTTCCGCTTTCCATTGACTTGATGTGGTCGTTATGACCCTGGCCCCAAATGCCCTAGATATCTGTAGGGCTGCAACGCCGGCTCCTCCTGAACCACCAAGCACCAGCACATTCATGCCAGGCTTGAGCCCGGCCCGCTTAACAAGACCGTGCCAGGCGGTGGTGTATGCTACTGGAAGTGCGGCAGCTGTTTCAAGTGAAACATTCTCAGGCAGCTTTATGACGTTCCTTTCTGGGACATTTATTTGCTGTGCAAAGAAGCCTGGAACGTGGTCGCCGTAAAGCGCCCTTGCTATGCAGCTGTTTTCATTGCCAGACAAGCACATTTCACAGTTACCGCAGAACTTGATCGGGTACAGTAAGACCCTATCACCCTTTCTGAGTTCCTCTGATGATCCTGCATCATAAATGGTTCCAGAAAGGTCTGAACCGAACCTTCTGGGAAACCTGTGCCATGGGTAGTCCATCCTGCCCCAAATGTCTACGTGGTTTACAGAACCAAATTCCGCATTTACTATAACTTCACCTTCACTTGCTTTCGGTTCATCTGTTTCCCTTATCCTTATTACATCCGAATTTCCCGGCCTTTCATATACTGCTTCCTTCAAATTTTATCACTATCACAATATGGCAGGCATCAACCTAAAAAGTTTTTAAATGAGTACCAGGAAACCTCAGTAAAAATGGAATACAAACCTCCTGAAAGGTTGTTTGAACTTGAAGAATCTGCCACTTTAAAGGCATCAGAGAAGGCAAACGAGATGATTTCCAAGGGAATAAAGGTTTACAAGCTTGATGTGGGGGAACCAGATTTCAATACCCCAAGAAAGATAATTGAAGCGGCCTATTCTGCTATGAATAAAGGAATGACACACTATGCTCCATCCCTTGGTGTTTTGCAGTTCAGGCAGGCAGTTTCTTCCAAATATAAAATAAAACCTGAAAACGTAATTGCGACACCGGGATCAAAGCAGGGCATATATTATGCGCTCTTTTCAGTTTTGAACCCTGGTGAGGAGGTAATAATCATAAATCCCGCATGGCCAAGTTACAAGCAGATAGTGAAGCTGGCGGGCGGAGTGCCTATAGAGGTTAATGCTGACGAACATTTTATTCCAGATTTAAACGAAATTGAAAGAAATATAAGCCCTAAAACAAGGGCAATTTTGGTTAATTCACCAAACAATCCTACCGGTGCAGTGTATCCCAAGCCTGTGCTAAAGGGGATTTCGGAAGTGGCTCGCGACCATGGACTCTGGATAATCAGCGATGAAATATATGACAGAATGGTTTACGGCGCTGAATTTGCATCCTTCCTTGATGTCATGGGTCTAGATGATGGCCTTATTCTCTTAAATGGTTTCAGTAAGGCCTATGCCATGACGGGCTGGAGGTTGGGTTATACTCTCGCATCAAAGGACGTTATCAAGCAAATGGCCAAGATACAGGGGCACACAGCCACATCCCCTGTTACGTTTGCGCAGATAGCGGCAGTAACAGCCTTAAACGAATGTGAAGATGATGTCAAATCAATGGTTAACGAATTCAGCAGAAGGAGGAGCAAAATCATTTCCATGCTAGATCAAAAGAAAATTGGCTTTGCGGTTCCTTCAGGGGCTTTTTACTTCTTCATTGACCTTGGAAAGTACATTAAAAATGGGACCGACCCCGCCTCGTACCTTCTCGAAAATGCACATGTAAGCACAACCTCTGGGGCTGCCTTTGGAGAAAAATATTCTACATTTGTAAGGATATCTTATGCTACTTCCATGGAGACAATAGAAGGCGGATTCAGCAAAATATTTGAGTCGTTGAAGGTTTGAATTCTGAGGAACCGTTCAATTTTGTAGCCACAACCTACAGAAACCTTGAAAACGAACTCAAACATGAGCTTGAAATACTCCTACCGGAGTTTTTGCCAATTTCCTACCTGGATGTAAGCGTTACAGGCATTGTAGCAGGCAAGCTTTACGGAGATCCCATCCAAGCTTCGAAAATTTTATGGAATACAGCGTACCATGAGCCATGGAGGGTAAAAAGAACGCTCAGATTTATACCGATAAAGTACAGCTGCGCATCAACGATCAAAAACATGGAAATTGTCGCAGGCAAGCTTTTATCAGATATACCTTTAGGCTCAACATATAAAATAGAGGCAGAGCTCAGGAGAACGAAGCTAACTTGGGGTGAAGTTATAAATGCTGTTGCTCAACAGATGGCTGGCCTAAAGGCTAAAATGAAGGACCCCGATTACCTGATTCAGGTGCAGGTGCTTGGAGAGATATGTGGCATGTCTGCCCTTAGGGCGGGCGAGGTTTTTAGAGCACTGCAGGCAAAGCTGGCTGGAAGCGAATTCCCCTAGCAATGATAAATGAATGGGTTCAGCACAAAGGTTAATTACGATGCCACAGAATAATTTGCAGAACTATGTCTGTATCTGAACTATCTCTGTTTTTGGATGAAGCTGTAAAGGATGTTAACAGGTTAGAAAATGGGTTTTTACTTGGAGCTGGTTATAATGGAGAAAAGGGAATAGCCTTTTTGAAACTGCTTGATCCTACAAGCCAGAAAGTTTACTATTATTATGACAAAACTGGGCACAAGCCTTACTGTTACAGTAGGAAGACGCCGGAAGAGCTTTCCTATCTGCTAAAAAGGAGCGATGTGATAAAGATAGAGAAAGTGAGCAAATGGGACCCCCTTACTGATAAAACCATAACTGTTTCAAAGATAATTACCACCGATCCACTGGCAATAGGTGGTCATCCCGGTGAAAAGAGCATAAGGAATGTTGAAGAATGCTATGAAGCAGATATCAAGTATTATGAGAACTACATATACGATAACGGGTTGATACCGGGAACTTACTTGAAGGTTGACGGAAATAGCATGTCTGGAGTAAGCAGTTACCTTTCAGGTGAAATGCAGAATGCGCTACAGGAAGCTTTGGCCAATTCAGATGATTTCCTTAAAAAGTATATATATGAATTTGCAGGGCTACTCTCACAGCCAATACCGTTCATCAAAAGGGCCGCAATAGATATAGAGGTGCTATCTGAGACTGAGAACAGGCTTCCAGATGCTGAAACTGCCACTCAACAAATCATCAGTATTTCTCTTGTTGGAAATGACAATGTGTCTGAAGTTTTTGTGCTGAACAGGGATGATGTTCAAAATGGGGACGAAACCGAATTCCCAAAGGATGTCAAATACCGAGTTTATGATGATGAAAAGCAATTGCTCATAGAATTCTTTCAGGATATCCTAAATTATCCAGTAATTCTCACATTTAATGGAGACTCATTCGATCTGCCATACATTTATCATAGGGCAATAACATTAAAGATCCCTAAAGAAGCCATACCAATAATTTTACAGAGGGAGATGGCTACGTTTGTTCATGCAATACATATTGACCTTTATAAGACATTTAACAACAGGTCAATACAGGGATACGCTTTTAGTAACAAGTATTCAGAGCACACGCTTAACGCCATAAGTGAAGCCCTATTGGGCGAAGAAAAGGTTGCCCTTGAAGAAGCAATTAATGACCTTCCGATGATCAAACTTGCATACTATAATTATGTCGATTCAAAGCTCACCCTGAACCTAACCACCTTTGATAGTGACCTCCTTATCAAGCTGCTTGCTGTTCTTTCAAGAATTGCCAGAATGAACATTGAAGATACATCAAGATTGAGTGTATCAAATTGGATAAGAAGCATGTTAATATATGAGCACAGAAGGGTCAATGCCCTAGTTCCCAGAAAGGAGGAAATTGAAGCAAAGGGAAGTGAAGCCGTATCCAGGGCAATAATAAAGGGCAAAAAGTACCTTGGTGGATTTGTAATTGAACCAACGCCAGGTGTTCACTTTAAAGTTGTGGTTCTGGACTTTGCTTCCCTGTACCCCAGCATAATAAAGGTCTACAACCTGAGTTATGAAACTGTCAAGTGCCCACACGAAGAATGTAAAACAAACATTCTTCCAAACACTTCATACTGGGTTTGCAAAAAAAACAGGGGCATGACTTCCCTTCTAATAGGAGCTCTTAGGGATATCAGGGTTAATTATTTTAAACGCCTTGCAAAGAGGTCAAAAACCAGAGAAGAAAAGGAATTTTACAATGTTATATCTCAGGCACTTAAAGTTGTTTTAAACGCTTCATATGGAGTGATGGGCTTCGAAAACTTTCCTTTCTACTGCCTTCCCGTCGCTGAGTCCACTACAGCCCTGGGGCGCTATTCCATTCAGCAAACCATCGAAAAGGCAAGTGGTCTAGGAATACCTGTTATTTACGGTGACACTGACAGTCTGTTCCTTAAGAGCCCTACAGAAGACCAGATAACTGAAATTGTCGACTGGGCCAAGGAGTCGCTTGGAATCGATCTGGAAATAGATAAAAGGTACAGGTATGTTGCCTTCAGTCAGAGAAAAAAGAACTATATAGGCGTATATGAAGATGGTTCAGTTGAGATAAAGGGGCTTTCAGGAAAAAAGAGCCATACGCCTGGCTTTATCAAAAAGGTGTTTTATGATATAATACAGATACTGAGCAAGGTTAAAACACAATCAGATTTTGAAGCTGCGAAGGAAGAGATCAGGAAGAGGGTCCGACAGGCATACCTTGACTTGAAAAACAGAAACGTACCACTTGAGGACCTGGCATTTAGGGTGATGATGAACAAATCACTTGATGATTACACAGATACTACACCACAGCACGTAAAGGCAGCTCAGTTGCTGAGTAAAAAGAGGGAGATTAAGGCCGGCGATATTATTGAATATGTCAAGACAGTTGGCAGGGATGGCGTGAAGCCAGTTGAGATGGCTAAAAAGGAGGAAATTGATGTTGATAAATATATTGAATTCATGAACAGCACATTTGAGCAGCTTCTTGATGCGCTAGGATTTAGCTTTGAAGAGATCACTGGCGCTTCAAGAATAGAGGACTTCTTTGGATTTTGATTTTTATATATTTTGACGGCCTAACTGAACCGGTAAATCCAAGTGGCATAGCTACTTATGGGTACACGATTTCTGAAAACAATTCAATAACGGTAAAGGAGGGCTATGGGCTAGCGGCTGAGCCCTGGAGCCCCAATGCCACAAACAACGTGGCCGAATATATGGGTGTCATCTGCGCCCTTAGCGTGGCAATTGAGCTTGGGATCAGTTCGGCTAGGGTTAGGGGAGATTCAAAGCTAGTGATAAGCCAATTGTTGGGTACATATAAAGTTAAATCTAGAAGGCTGTTCCCGCTTTACATCAAAGCTCGTGAACTTGCAGGGAAAATGGGTTCTGTGGATTTTGAATGGGTTCCACGAGAACTCAACAGCAGGGCAGATGAGCTTTCACGTTTGGCATATCATATGTTTGTGGCAGGGAAGTTAAAATATTCTGGGGATCAATGTTTTTAATTTTAATAAAAGCTTTTATAATAAAAGTTCCAAAAAATAAGTAAATTGATAATAGAAATAATGGATCCAATTTATGGGCTTTTAAAGTTAAATGACATTGAAAGGGATATAGTGGATACATCTGAGTTTCAAAGATTAAGAAGAATAAAACAGCTTTCTTCAGCATTTTTGGTTTATCCGGCTGCAAACCATACAAGATTTGAGCATTCTCTGGGCGCTATGCACATGGCAGCGGTGATTGGCACTGAGTTAAAGGATAAGGGATACATAGGTGACGATGAGGTCCAGCTTCTGAAGATAGGTGGTTTGCTGCATGATGCGGGACACGGCCCATTTTCTCATCTATTTGAAGATATCATCTCAAAGAAGTACGGTTCCAATCATGAAGACATAACGCAAAGGGTTATTGCTGAGACCGGGATAGGTGATGCCCTTAAAAAGCACGGATATGATCCCCATGAAGTTTCAGAGCTGGCAAGGGGCATGGGAAATTACAAGCCATATATGAGGGCCATAATAGCCGGACCTCTTAGCGCGGACCTTATGGATTACATCCAGAGGGATTCATACTATACGGGAGCTCTTTTTGGAAGGTTAAATGTTAATAAAATTATAGATTCAATGCATGTTTATGAGGACCAGCTTGCCATAGAAAAGGATGCAGTTTCCGCGTTCGAAGGAATGACGATTGCCAGGTATGAAATGTTCAAGGAGGTTTACTTCCATAAAACAGCCAGGGGGGCAGATTCGATGTTGATGAGAGCTATTGATATAGCTGATTCAGTGCTGGGGTTTGCTGACCCAAAGGACCTGGGTTCTTATCTGCAATTGACCGATGACTATCTTATACAGAAAATACTAATGTCTGAGCAGAGCGGCATTGAGCCAGCCAAGGAACTGGTAAAGGATTACCTTTCAAGGAGGCTTGTCAAGCTGGTGTACGAAGCATCATTTATAGGGCGAGATGCATTCTTTGAAAAGCTGCTTAACCATCAGAATCTGAGGAATCAGCTAGCCTCTGAGATAGAGGAAAAAGCTGGTGCCAAACAGGGCTCGGTGTTTATAGATCTTCCCACTGTGCCATCAGTTCCCAAAACTTTTCAGAGGGAGGAATTGAGAGATCTGTATGTAATAACAAAGGGGCAAAATGCCAAGGGGCTATCGATAAATGACCTACCGGTTCTTGAAAATATAATGGGTTATTATAACATTTTAAGGATATATTCACGCAAGGAAGTGAAGCAAGAAGTAGAGAAGGTTATAAATGAAATGTTCGGTGAAGGGGCATATGGTAAAATTTCAGTTTAAGATTGCATTAAATTTAATAGCATATCATGTTAGATGTTAAATCATGACGATAACAACTGCCCAAATGAAGGAAATAGAAAAATGGGCCTCTGAATTGGGTTTTTCGACAACGCTTATGATGGAAAATGCCGGCAGGTCAGTGGCACAATCAATATGGGAAAGGTTTGATCCAAAAGTTAGCGGTAAAATTTGTGCAATATGTGGTTCAGGTAACAATGCCGGGGACACGCTTGTAGCCGCAAGACACCTTATCCTTATGGGCTACAGCGTAGAAATATATCTTGTCTCTGGAACTGTTAAGGGTGACAATCCGGCTCTTATGTTAAAGCTAGCAGAAATGTTGGTTCCTGTGATAAGGAGGCCGCCCAACGTAAAAGAATTATCAGATTGTGAAATTATCGTTGACGGAATATTTGGAACTGGAATAAAGGGTGAAGTTTCAGAACCGTACAGCAGCGTCATAGATAGAATAAATTCTTCAAATGCTTTTGTGGTTGCTGTTGACGTTCCGTCAGGGCTTGATCCAGATACCGGAAAACCCGCTGCGCACACTGTATCTGCGGATCTAACGATAACATTTCATGATGCGAAACCCGGCCTTCTGTTGAGCAAGGAATATGTGGGTGAGCTTAAAATAATGGAAATTGGCATACCGTCAAACATGCATAAACTGCAAAGGTCCAGGTAACAAATTCACCATAAATTATTGATTCATTAAAAACATTCTAAAAGTTGGCTGAAGATTTTAGAGAAATGTACACGCGCAGGAGCACCATAAAGCTTAAATCACAATGTTAAGATATCGTGACAGAAATGGGTATAATGAATTTTATCAAATCAGTGAGGAACCTGCTTAGGTACAGTCACAAATCTGGCTGGGATGAGCTTTCCGGGTATCTTAAATTGTTTCTTCTTGCGCTGTTTTTAATTGGCGGTGTGGGTCTGTTGATTCACCTTGCGGCGTTTTGGTTGAGTGTCAGGTAATGAGCAGTAAATTTTATGTAGTTAAGGTAGTTGGCGGGCAGGAAAAGGCAGTAGCATCATCACTTATGAAAAAGGCAGAGCTTCAGAAATTACCCATATATTCCATAATAGTAAATGATAGAATGAAGGGCTATCTGATAATTGAATCTGAAAACCCAGGAGCCGTAGGTCGATTGATCAATGACGTTAAAAATGTCAGGTCTCAGCTTCCGGGAATTCTGAGTGATAATGAAATTCAGTCAATGCTCAAGGTCAGCAAAGTGGAAATTTCATTTAACCAGAACGATGTAGTGGAAGTCATAAATGGACCATTCAAGGGCATGAAGGCAAAAATAGTTAGGTTTGATAAGGACAAAAGGGAAGCTTCAATAATGCTTCTTGATACGCCAGTACAGATACAGGTGACAATAGACGCTTCATACCTAAAACCTTCTCAGTGAAACCCTTTTTCAAAACAGTTTGTAAGCACAATATCCGATTTCCTTGATTGCGCTAAATTAAGTAAGTTAAAAATATTGTTATTTGAACAATATTATAACAAGCATCCTAAAGCTTAAATTTTTTCATGTAATCATATATCATATGTATACAGAAAATGACCTGAGCAAATTTCTAGATAGCAAAGGTATTAAATATGAAATAATAAAACATGGCAATTCGTACCGAGCTGACGAGGCCAGTAGGGAACTTGGCATAAGCATTTCAAAAATAGTAAAATCAGTTCTGTTCATAACTTCTGAAGGTGATGCGATTCTTGTTGTTCTCAGGGGGGATAAAAGAGTGGATCAGGGGAAGCTGGCCAAGGATCTTGGGACAAAAAAATTGAGGTTAGCTTCAAAGGATGAAGTAGTGGAAATCACCGGGTATGAGGCAGGTACACTGCCCCCCGTGGGACATAAAGCCGCAATTAAGACACTAATAGATTCATCACTTTCTGCAGATGAATTTGTTTATGCTGGGGGAGGAAGCATTGGATCATCACTCAAGATAATGGTGAGGGACATAATTTTATTACAAAATGCAATATCATTAAACTTAATACACCATTAAAATAAAAATCGTAAAATAAAAAATTGGGGTAGTTATTCTTAATTACTTGCCTTGTTTCTTTCTCTGAACTATTATTTCAATTGTAGAAACGTTGCGCTTTTCCTCTGCTTCCCCTACGGTCTCAGTCCCAATGGTTATGGGACCGATCTCGTATGAGTCGAGTCCAAGCCTGTGCACTAGTACTTCTGCCACATCAACAGCCCTTGAAATTGATCTACCCCTTGCCCTAAGAACAATCTCGGGATACTGGGTAAGCTGAAGCTGCGCAGAAAGTGCGTACACCATCACTGGTTTCTTTCCTATGAATATGTTATTTGGCGGATAAGCCCTTTTTTCTTCCTTTTCAGGTTGTGATTCGCTTGCCATATTTCTCACTCCAAATTACACCCCATTCCACCATATATATGCTTTTTGGACAGAGCGTTCTTTTGCTTTTCAATAAATATGTTAAACTGCTCCTGATTTTACAGAATTTACTGCTTCTTCAATCCCCTTCAGCGTGTTCAGCAGAAGTGATTTGTCTGTGTTTCCCATATAACCTATCCTAATTATGTTGCCAGCCCTTGATCCTATGCCGGTGGCAATTAACACGTTCTTTTTACTAAGCATGTACTCCTTCACTGCTGCAGAAATTGGAAGCAAAAGGTCAATTGCAATTATTGTCGATGAAGGGCTCTTAGAAACAGGTGACCAACCCCTTGAATTTGCAAATTCCCATGCAAGCTTTCCCATTTCTTCGTGCCTCCTCACCCTTGTTTCAATTCCTTCACTTAAGAGCTCCTTGAGAGCTATTCTCAGCGCCCGGATTACAGGTATGGTCGGGGTTGTCAAGTAAATTTTTGGATCCTTCATTACATTAAGCCACATTTTAAGGTTAAAGTAATAGGACCTTGGACTGAATTCACTGGACCTTTTCAACAACTTTTCAGATATTGCAATCAGAGACGCCCCTGGAGGAGCTGCTATACACTTCTGAGATGCTGAGTACGCATAATCAAATGGCCCTCCATTGAATCTGAAACTTGCACCTCCCAAACTGGAAACTAAATCAACAAAAACATATGCACCGAACTCCTTTGCAACATTCCCAAGGGAAACTATGTCATTCATTACACCGGTACTGGTGTCTATATGTGTCATTGATACTGCATCATATTTTTCCTTCTGCAGTTCCCTTCTAAGCGTATCAGTGTCAGCAGCAACGCCGTCAGGAAACGAAACGGTTTTAACCTTTATCCCATAAATTTCAGCTATCCTTGCAAACCTGTCACCAAAATAGCCGTTTACAAGTGAAAGTACTCTGTCTCCCTCTTTTAAAAAAGTGGCTATTCCTGCTTCCATTCCAAAAGTGCCTGATCCACTAAAGAGTACAGTTTTATCTTCATCAGAACCGAACAGCTTTGATGATAGAACCTGCGCCTCCTTGTACTCTTCATAAAATTGTGGACTTGTGTGACCCAACATGGGCTCTGACATTACCTTCAGCACTTGATCACTGAGATTTGTTGGCCCCGGAATCATCAGAATTGGATATACCATTTTCAGAAATCTTTTGTTCTTCCTTTAAAATCTTTTCTATATAGGATTTACCGATTACCCCCGCAGTTATTAAATTGGTAACTGAATTTCCTGAAGCAACCCCCGTCACCTTCCCCATTCTTCCCCTAACTTGTCTCCATTTCAGCTTTGTATTACCACTTTTGGATTCATATATTACTCCGAGAGCATCACTCACTTTAACGAAAGTTATTTCCCCCATTTTTTGTATAGTAACCTTGTCTTCAGCTTCCACATATATTGGCCCTGGCCCCTCTTCCCTTTCAGGAAACACGCTTGGGTCCTCCTTGAGCTCCCTTGGCATAAAAGACCTGCAGGTGCTCAATATCAAGAACTCTCTAAACCTATCCAAGCTTGTTTCTGCTTCTATCTTTACCAAACCAACATTTTTTCCTTTTGTCGTTTATTTAAGCATTTATATACTTGGTTTTTGCAGAGTGAGGGCGGTTGATTTATTTATAATAGCCCTGATCCATTTCTGAGTTAACTCATCTGCGGTAAACTTTTCCAACAAATGAGCCCCAAATCATATCCTGTATATTTGAAAATCAACAATCTGACATCGAAAAATTCAACATTTAGGTTAAAGGTTAAATAGCCAGTCACGTAATTAATGTTGCAATGACAAAACTTTATGACCTTTCTCAACCGCTAAACGCAGATTTTCCATTCTGGCCTCTGTACCCACCCTTTGAGGTGAAGTACATTAAAAGGAAGTCAGAGCAGGGAGTAAATGCACAGTACATAATGTCTTCAAACCATATTGGAACTCACCTTGATGCACCAAGGCACTTTGTAACTCATGGAAAGACAATCGACCAGATACCGCTTGAACAGTTATACGGTACTGGAGTTGTTGTTGATGTTACAGAAGCAGGAGAGCTTGGCCTTATAACCCCACAAATGGTTGAATCAAAGATCGAAGTCAGGGATAGAGACATAATAGTGTTCTACACTGGGTGGACAAAGTACGCGTGGTACCAACCAACTGCTGATGAAGAAAAGTACACTCTGTTGCATCCTGGCATGGGAAGGGATATGGTTGAATGGATGAAAAAGAAAAAGATAAAATGGTTTGGCACTGATACGCCATCCCCTGATCATCCAATGAATCTTCCCCTTGGAAGATTTCTGCCGAGAATAAGTGACATGGTTAGGAAACGTTCAGAGCAGAAATTTGGTGGTCCTGAAGCTCTAAAGAAAATCTTTCCTGAAGAAGACTATCAGCTTATGCATAATGCCCTGTTCCCATATGATATAGTGCACGTTGAACACTTAGGCGGCCAAATTGAAGAACTGCTGAATGGCAGGAAGGCTTTGAGGACAACTCTAGGAGCTTTTCCATGGCTGTTCAAGGGTGGAGAAGCTGCATTCTGCAGGGCAGTGGCTTTCGTGGAAGAATAAATCAATTATTTTTTTAAAAAATTTTGTTTATTTATTTTTTATTTTTTAAATTTGTTCGAACCTGTAACCGGTTATATGATTGCCATCTGATACCCGCAATTCACCAATTTTAGGCGTAAGGATCATTCCAATTTTTGGTTCACTGGTAATGATCTGCCCAAAGGCTCTGGCACCAGAGGGAAATTCAACTATCCCAAGCACTAGAGGCGACCTGTCTATTCCCTTCGGTGTGACCCAGACAACGGTGTAGGTTACGAGCTTGCAACTGTCACCTAGGTCGTACTCTTCGAACGTTCTCCCACCGCACTTGGGGCAAACTCTCCTGTTTATCGTGTATATGCTTCCGCATGAGCTGCACTTTAATCCTTTCATTTCGATCACGCCCCCCTAAACACAAACGATACAGCATTTGAACCGAACCCACCAAGGTTAACTGTAAGCCCAAGTTTTGCTCCTTCAACCTGCCTGCCGTAAGCCTCACCCCTGAGCTGCCAGAATATCTCCACTATCTGAGCAATACCTGATGCACCAACCGGATGTCCCCTTGCCTTGTGTCCTCCTGAGGTGTTTATCGGTATCTTTCCGCCTATTGATGTCTCACCCCTTTCCAGTGCCAGGTGGCCCTCACCCTTTTTGAAGAACCCAACGTCTTCACTTTCAGCTATTTCAAGTATTGTAAAAGCATCGTGCAGCTCAGCAACATCAATATCCTGAGGCGTTACTCCAGCCATTTTCATGGCTCTTTCCGATGCGACTTTTACAGCCCACAGAACTGTTGGATCTTCCCTTTCATGCACCGCAAGCCTGTCAGTGGCTTCACTGTAACCTTCTATGACAACTGGCCGGTCAGTGTACTGTTTTGCAGTTTCAAGATCAGCTACTATGAGCGCAGCTCCGCCATCAGATATTGGCGCAGCATCGTACAGCCTTATAGGATCTGCTACAAACGGGTTGTTGGTGGCAGAATCCGGCCCAAAGAGGTAGTCAAGCGTTATCTTCTTCTTTAGATGAGCGTATGGGTTTTTCAGCGCATTGTCGTGGTTCTTGACAGCCACCATTCCCATGTGCTCCGGTTTAACGCCGTACTTGGCCATATATAGCCTGGCAAACATACCTGCGAGAGATGGCATTGTAGCTCCGCTGGGATACTCCGCATATGGATGTGACATGCTGGATACATAATCTGTAACCACATCAGTGCTTGCAACTCTCATCTTCTCCACTCCCGTAACAAGGGCCATGTTGGATTCTCCTGAGGAAACTGAAAGGTAAGCATACCTGAGAGCTGATGCACCTGCTGGGCCGTTTTCTATCCTTTCAGCAGGAATACCGTAAACTCCAAGGGCATCTGAAAGGGCTGTGCCCAGAGATGTCTGCTTTGAAAGTGCATCACCTAGCATATTTGACACAAATATGGCGCCTATGTCCCTCGGATCTATCTTGCTTGAATCTATAGCTGAAAGAGACGGTTCAACCATCATCCTCAACAGGTCCATGTCCACCAGGTTCCCGAACCTTGTCATTGAAGCACCTATTAAAGCTACTTTTCTACCATTCATCACCAAGGATCAGTTTATGTGGTATATAGGGATTTAGATAGATCAATCGGTTTGCACTGCATCAGAAAGGGCGCTTCTCAGCTCACTTTCCAAGTCTTCCTGGGAGTAGTTCATGTAAGCCCTAATTATTGCATAGTCACTGTGCCCAAGAAGCCTCCTCACAACTTCCAGGTCCTTTGTCTTTTTCATTATGTATGTGGCATAGGAGTGCCTTATGGCGTGAGGCCGGTACCTTTTTTTAAGCAACTTCTTTGTAAGTGAGTAAACTATGTACCTACCGTTTCTCTGAGTGAAATCGAAGGGCTTATTTGATGTCCTGCGCCTTTCCTTCAGCCTGCCCATCAGCGACCAGAAAAAATCTGACGGCACGGGGATCTTCCTTATGAATTCTCCCTTTTTCTTTTCCTGCCTTATCTTAATCGTCCTTCCCTTGAAATCCATGTCGTCCCATCTTAGATCGATGGCTTCGCCTATTCTACAACCGGTGAACGCAAGGACAGAAATAAAAGCAAGGTGCTTTAGCTTAACCTTGCCCTCCGCCTTTACAATGGAGGTCAGAAGTTCGCTGTAATCTGGAACGTCTTCAAGCCTCAGCTTTCCCATGGTTTAAATTATATTTACATTAATAAAAAGTGTTTCTTTTATCCTGCGAGGTGCTTGAATGACATGCAATTCTAAACGCAAATTTGTCTTGTATTCTTCTCACCTGCATATTTCACTAACAATAGTGCTGATACTATAGCCAGCAGAGAAGAGCCCAGGGCAAACGTCCCAATACCCGCCTGAAGGTTTCCTGCAAACATTAGGGCTGCCATGGATGGGCCGATTCCCCCCAATATCCTGCCAAGCAGGAAGGCAAAATTTGATCCCGTGCCCCTCAGGCTGATTGGATAAAGCTCGCTGATCATGATTCCAACAAACGCAAAGTACCCTGTTCCAACGTACAGCAAAAGCGCGGTACCCATGCTTATGCCTAAAATGATTATAAAGAATGATGCAACAATGCCTATTGCTGCAAACACGATAACTGAATTGGTTCTCTTAACAACATCAGAAAGGTATCCTGCTATTGTAAATGATATGAATCCAACAGCATCAAGTGCAAGAAGGTTGCCTGATTTCAGCACTGAAGGAACAAGGGTGGCTATGGGAATCGTGTACAAAAATGAAGCTGCCACAAGCAGAGTTCCGAGAACAGTTACAGGAAGGAGTCCCGCGCTGAATATTTTCATTAATTTACGATTTTCTTCACCTCTTTTGACGGCTGTCTCGGGCACCATCAGAATTCCAATAACTGAAATGACAAGGCTCAGAGTGCCAACAACTGCCATATATGTCCTCCAGTATCCTATAAAGGAAAGGGTGAGAACGTCAAGCATCATGCCAACAAAGTAAAGCCCCTGAACCGCACCACCCACCAATCCCCTTGAGCCCTTCAGCAGTTCAACTATCAGAGCATAGCTAATGCCGTTTTCAGCATTTGCCCCGAAGCCAACAATGAACCAGCACAGGTACAGATCAGCGATGGACCTGATTTGTGAAGCAAATATGGTTGCCAGTGAAAATACTATTACTGACAACAGGAGTGCGGGCTTCCTTCCCCTTATGTCTGCAAATCTTCCAAGCACAGCCCCCCCTACAGCACCTCCAAAAAATGATAGAGTAACTGCAACGGAAATTAAACCAAGGGTTACCTGAAACTTAGCAGAAAGGGTCTGCATTATGTACACCAGTGAAAATACAGAGTAAGCTGACATCAGGAAGGCCACAACCACCCCTAAAATTGCTGCTGGCCTATTCATGCAGGCATCATCCCCATCAACAACATGCGCTGAATATTACATATAGCATTATAAAAACTGTCATAAAATAAAATATATATCAATATATATTTTTAAAAGGAAATCTAAATATATATTGTTCAAGTTAATTCTGGGCATGCAACACAGCATGGACGAAATTCCAATAAAGAGGTTTCACTGGGCACTCAGCACGCTGGCTGCGATGGGTGTCTTTCTTGATGGATATGACCTGAACGTCATAGCGTTCTCTGTGCTTCTTATATCATCTTACTTTAAGCTGTCAAGCACCAGCATATCATATGCTCTGCTGCTTTCAAGTGGCCTAATAGGCATGGCCATAGGGGGCGTAACGTTCGGGAGGATTGCTGATAGGATTGGAAGGAAGGCGATGTTCGTAATAGACATACTTATGTTTGTAATATTTACCGCACTTTCAGCTGTTGCCACAAATGTTGCTGAAATTGTGATATTCAGGATACTGATGGGTATCGGCATTGGCGCTGATTACCCAGTAAGCTCCTCGCTCATTGCTGAATTTGCCCCAAAAAAGGAGAGGGGAAAACTGCTCATGTACGGAATAATGTTTTACTGGTTGGGGGTCCTTGTTTCAGGCGCTGTAAATTATTTTGTTTTACCTCTAGGTTCTGCTTTATCGTGGAGGGTTGCCCTGGGTGTGGGAGCAGCAATTGCGGTGCCTATCATTGCATCAAGGTGGCTCATGCCTGAATCAGCAAGGTGGCTTAAGGCTGTTGGCAGGTCAGAACAGGCTGAGGGCGTAATAAGAAAGTCAGTGGGAATTGAAGGTTATACCGTTCCAGAACAGGGCAGTGTTAGTGCCAGGGAACTTTTTTCAAAGCACTGGAAGGCGCTGGCATTTGTCCTTGTGACGTGGTTCGCATTTGATGTTGGGTCTTATGGTTTTGGATTTTACACTCCCACACTTTACTATGAGCTTGGAATTACTAACCTCAGAACGGTGGTAATCTTTGGCACTTTAACTGCACCGTTTCCAATAATCGCTTACCTTGCACTGATGAAGCTGATAGACAGGGTTGGAAGGAAGGCCCTTTCCCTAATTGGCTTTGCAATCATGGCTGCTGTGCTTGTGTTTCTTGTACCGCTCGTGAAAGTGAGCGCATATGCACTGCTTCCGCTCTTTATACTTTTTGCGTCATTTGAACAGTGGCCAGGCGGCATTCTATCCTTTTCATATTCAACTGAGCTGTTTCCAACAAAGGTTAGGGGATTGGCCCAGGGCCTTGCAACCACGGTAAGCAGGATAGGAGGAATAATTGGTGTACTGCTTTTCCCAATAATCAAGGGGTACGGCCTGGTTTACGGCACAACGTTTTTCCTTGCATTTATACTTCTTGCCATTGTTATTACTGTAATTGCAGCTCCTGAAACAAGGGGGCGTTCACTTGAAGAAATATCCAGATAATTTATCGCCTTACAATGCGAGAAGTAATTGTTCTTAAAAATATAACCAGAACTATGGCTATAAAGAGGAAATAACCAATAACAACGCTAATAAACGATATAATCAGACTCATGATAAAGATAATTCCTACTGCTATCCTTTGATACATTTCACTTTTCAGCTTGGCAATTTTTAGCTCTTCAATCTGCACATTTTCTGATATTATCTCCCGTATCATAGCAGCCCAGATTATCATTAGCACGGCCAGAAGCCCTGAAATATATGAAATATCTCCAAGCCTAAGCACAAAGGGTATAAGTGAAATCAAAACAAGTATCAGCACATCTAGCAGGGGAAACCTGTCAGTTTTTGGGGGAAACTCCAGCCTGTCCATAACATAGCTCCACCAGAACCATATCACTACCAAATTAACTATTATGAAACCAACCAACCTCCCAAGAGGCAATGTTGTTGAAACAAGAGTATCTGCATTGAATGCCAGCGCAATCGCAACTATCATGGTTGCTAGCTCCAGCACAAGCACGTTAACTGTGCCTCTGTCCCTTTCCATGCTTGTTATTTATTGCTGTTTTTAATAAGCGTTTTTGACGTGCTGAAAAAATGCTCAAAAAAGTAAATATGCAGGAACTGGAAATCAATGGTGTGAGGGGCATTTTTATTGGAAGGTTTCAGCCATTTCATAACGGCCATGCGGCAGCGCTCAGGTACGCTCTTGAAAACGTGGACGAGCTTGTAATTGTTATAGGCAGCGCTCAGAAGAACCATGAGCTAGATAATCCATTTACAGCCGGTGAAAGGTATGAAATGATAGTCAGGTTCCTCAAGTCTGACGGATTTAACAGGGCAGTCTACATAACGCCACTTGACGATATTGTGAACCACAGCCTATGGACAGCCATGCTGAAATCGTACCTACCAAGGTTCGATGCGATATTTTCAAACAACGCACTTGTAAATCTGCTTGCCGGTGAATCGGGGATAAAGGTTGTGCCAGCTCCTTTGCTTGACAGGGAACAGCTTATGGCCACCAGGATAAGGGACAGGATAGTTAAGGGTGAAAGGTGGGAACACCTGGTTCCAAGTGTAGTTTACAGCTATCTGATGGAAATCAATGGTGAACAAAGGGTGAGGGATCTTGCAAGGGCAAAGGAGGACATTCACTCAGGTAAGCAATGAATCATCTATGTAGATCGGCATGTTGTAGAATGCGGCAAGGGCAACGGCGTCTGATGCCCTGTAATTTTCAAGGGTGAAGCTCCTGTTTCTACCTATAAAGTAAACGTTTGCTCTAAGCACGTTTCCCCTTTCATATATTTCAACCTTCTCAAGCTCAACGCCAACCTGGTGCGCCAGCTCTTCAACAAGGTTGTATACGGTGGGGATTGAGTTCCTGTCACCGGTCATAAACCTATTTATATGGTAGGAAACTTCGCTGCTGAAGGAGTTCATTGTAAACGTCCTTCCATCCTCTGATGAAAATTCAACAATACCCTCACAGCTATCGCTGACGTATCCCAGGTTCTTTATTTCAACTTTAACAAACATGTTAGCAATCATCCAACGCTTTGACTAAAAAAGTTTGCCAAAGTTTAATGAAGCTTGAAGGCTGGGTTAAAGTTTGGCAGCAATCCACCGTTACCCATCAGTGCTACCCTTTCTGGTGTGAGCTCGATGCCAGCCATCATGATGGTGAAGATCACATCTATCGAGTTAACATCCTTGTAATATATTCCACCGGCAGATATACCAAAGACAGGCAGGTCATCCCAGTAAGCAACGAGGGACATTGTTGTTGGCTTTATGGGAATGCCGTAAGCTACTACCCTCGCCCCTACTAATTTCACAGCAGCGAGTGTTTTATCCGTAGGGTCAACAGACATGCCGCCTGTAACTATTATAGCTTCAGAGGACCTTTTTGCCTCCTTTATTGCTTCAGCAATCTGCGCCGGGTCATCCGGGGCAAGCTTTCTGAAATCAATGGTCCAGCCGTACTTTTCAGCCTTTTTAACTATTATATCAGTGTAAAGGTCTTTCTTTTTTCCCTCATACACCTCTGTTCCGGTAATAACCAGACCTACTGCTTTTCTATTAAACGGAATTACCTTCAGCGCAACCGTGATTTTGTTCAGCAGTGAGTTAAGCTTCTCCTCACTTTCATAAAGGGGAACTGAATCCACGACGCCAATTAACTCATCAGTTCCAACAGCTTCGAATTTTTTTCTTGTTATCAGGAGCGCTATACCACTCATATTTATTGATTTTAGGGTCTCGTCATCAACCGATATGATTCCAGGAAACTTTGAAAAAAGTATTGCGCTTCCCTGCTTCCCAGGCCTAATTTTTACGCTTGCTGCATCTGTGGAAGCACTTGCAACAGCTTCAGCTATGCTGCTTTCAAAAACATCCTCTGAATTATCCGCAACGTAAACCCTATAGAGGCCTGACATCTTTAAAAGTTCAACATCCGCATCCTTTATTACATGTCCCTTTTCCAGAAGAACTCCCGCCTTTTCTCCATTTACAATGGTGGTATCATATGCCAGCTCCTTTCCTACAGCAAGCTCAACCGGCAGCTCCTTTACCATACTGCTTCCATGCCACTGTTCCTTTATTAATTTAATGCAATTTGTTTATATTACTAAAAAAATAACCCTACTAAATTAATACACTTAAAAAAGGATTTAAGCACTATTGTGACATCCTCTCACGCTGAAGCGCGTGAGCTTCCCGCATTGCTATCCCCCAGTATGGGTTCGTCTGCAATATGGGAACTTGTTTCCTGATTCAACGACACACGACTAGCAACAGCCTGATTAGGTTGACCAGTCTGTTGCCCCGCCGTAGGTGTCTCCACAGGCGTAAATTCGGGCATGCCTACCAGAGCACGCTGAAGTATAATTACTCCTGCCTTGAAATCCCTCTGTGCTGTATAACCACAGGAGGGACATACAAATGTCCTCTCAGAAAGTGCAACCTTATGTTTAGCATGGCATAAGGGACATTCCTGGGTTGAATATTCTGGGTCAACTGCAACTGTAAGAATGCCTTTCTGCTTTGCCTTCCAGTCAACCCAGAAACCTGACCAAGATGCATCCTGAATTGCTTTTGCTAGGCTATGGTTCTTCATCATGTTGCTTACCCTTAGGTTCTCATATGCAATAAGGTCGTATTTATCTACAAGGTCCTTCGCTAAATTCCACTGCCAATCATCCTTTGCATTGTTTTAGTCCTGCCACCTTCCAGCAAGCAGGAGCTTCCTCCTGTTCTTTGAACCCTTTTTCTTCCTGCTCAAAGCTTTCTGCGCTTTCTTTATCCTCCTCTCATGCTTTTTTATGAACTTTGGATTTTCAACGTGCTGTCCATTAGAAAGGTATATGAAATCAGTAAGCCCGCTGTCGGCTCCTACTGGATTCTTTATTTCCTTTGGCGCTATTATTTTTGGTTCTTTCATTTCAACGGCTATTATAGCGTACCACTCTCCATTTTTATATTTCTTCACTGTTACAGTTTTCACCTTGCCCCTTACTTCCCTGTGCTTTACCATCCTCACCCTTCCAACCTTTGGCAACGTTATGCTGTTCTTGTAAATCCACTTGGGACTTGCTTGTGGGTACGTTATGCTTGAAACATAGTTTTTGGTGTGAGGATACTTCGTCCTTCCTTCAAAGAAGTTCATGAACGATGTATCAAGCCTTTTAAGAACATCCTGCAGAACCTGAGAGTGCACAGTGGCTAATTCTTGGTTTTCTTTTTTCATTTCAGGCAGCGCATTTTGCTGTTCGGCATAGGACAAGCCCTTACCCGTTTTCTCGTAGTGCTCTAGCCTTTCGTGGTAAGCTCTGTTATAGAGCTCTTTGCATATTTTGAGCTGACTATTGAGGGTTTTCTCCTGCTCCTCATCTGGGTAGAGCCTGAACTTATACGCCGAAAGCATATACATTATTAGCATAAAGAGTATTTAAACATGGGGGAAGTCCGTGTATCTCATCGCTAAAGCATTTGAGAATTACTGCTTCCCCAAAAAACACCTAACTTCCTTTTAAGTGGCCATTCACCTCCGAGTTAGCTAGCCGACACCGTTGAAGACACCACTTCAGATGAATTATCCGCAAACACGGCGCGCACATCTATGTAATATGTATGTCCCGAGGAGATGTTGACCGGCAGCTTGCTTGTTACCCCAGAAGCGGAGCCACCAGGGCTTAACGGCATAGGGGAAAGCGACATGTTTACGGGCAAACCATTCATATATACTGTGAGTGCAGTGACCTGCACATTGCCTGTGTTCTGTACGTTGATGGTAAAAATTGTCGGCGATGTCGTAAGCGTTGCGGATGTTATTTCCACTGTATGCAAAGTAGAGAGCGTTGAGGCATACAACATGAAGAACTTATATAGAAAAATCCCTCCTACAACCGTAATAGCGATTAAAATAAACGTGGCCACAATCGGGGAAACACCGCGAACCCTTTTTTGTACCATGTTATAATAACCAAGTTTTTCTTTTAAAAGAGACCAAACTTTGCGCGCTTTTAAACCAATTTAGTGTTAATATAACATGAAAGTACAGAAGGCGCAAGCAGCAATAATCGGCACCATAATATTCATTATAGTGGCTATCGGCGCATTCGGGGCTTTTGCGATGACCATGGGCTCGCAGAGCGATTACAACGCAGTAGCCGTGCAGCGTTCACAGTTTTTGGCAGTGCGCGGAGAAGAAAGCCTTTATGCGTTCTACAATTCAACCAGTGGTGAAATAGTTATTGCAAACACAGGCAGCGTTATGAGCACAGTCACCGGAATAATTACAATAAACAGCAACGGGCTGATGAGCGAACAGCCTGTGAATTATGTTATGGCGCCCACTTCAACGTATTCGTTTGCGTTTTCAAATTTCGGCAGCTACCAAAAGGTCGGTTTGTTGACTGCTTACGGCAACGTCTTCTGGGTTGCCCCTAACCCGTTCAACCCGCAAAGCGGTTCTTTCTAAACGCACCGGCCAAATTTTTTGCTAAAATAGACCGCATCACCGCATCACTTTATCAATAGAAAACACAGCGCGCCAACAAATTCTGCCACTCCAATATAACCAACTAAAGGAAGCTTGTAAAGAAGTATGGTAGGAAGACTATCTACACAGACGCAGCTCTTTGGTACGTTGATGCTTGCAGTGGTAGTGCATGTGGTATATGAACAGAGCCTGAAGAACCTCATGGAAAGGATGAATGAACGTATAAAGGACAGGACAGAAGCTTTTGACGACCTTTTCCCGTGCAGAAAGCCAAAATTTGAGCACGTAAAGAACTGGCTCAAAGCCTTCAGGTTCTTCTATAATTATGTATTCACGAACGAGTAAATTGGTTCAGCGCCAATCTCAAATGAACAGCTTCCAGAATGGATTAAGCCAATTTTGTTGATTGCAAGCATGAGGTGAACAGGTTATGAGCTTAAGTTAACGGCACCCTGTAAATAAGAGTAAAAATTTTTAAGTAAGGGGACGATATTTTAGTTATGAAACTTGACTTGAGGCCTGGGGAGTATGTTGTGTGGAAGCATCATGGGCAGCATAGGGGTGAGGAGTTTTGGGGGCTAATAATCGCCGGAATCTTCCTGCTTCCCCTCTTTGGGCTTGGTCTAATACCGATTATAATCGCCCTGGTATGGGCCCTGTATGGCAGTGACTATGCCGTGACTAACATGAGGGCTGTGGTGTTGGGTAGGCGTGGGGTTAAGGGTGAGGTTGCCTTGAACACGCCTGGCTTAACAGTTGACCTCGATTCAATATACAATGAATGGAGGTGGGAGACGAAGGGACATTGGGAATCGGGGCAATATGTGGAGGATAGCAGATATCTGGTACCGGATCACAGTCCCACGGGATATTATAATGTCAACTTCGTCGTGAATGGTGTCAGCCAGTTGAGCTTTACGCTCCCGGATCAAACTGCCCAAGAGCTGGTTACAATGCTTGCAAGCATGGGTATTAAGGTAGTGGAGGATTTATCGTAGTGAAGTATTCTCCACAAAGGTAGTGAAGTATTCTCCATAATTCCCTCACCATTTTGGTTTATAATTGCATCAGCACTTCCCTTCACCTTGATCGCCTTACCGTTTACCTGGATTTCCTTCTCTCCCTCAACTTCTACTTCAGCGTTAAACTCCTTCTTCAGGAAGTCCTCTAAGCCGGCATGGACTAAATCACCTAAGAGCACTGCTGGCACGAATATATTGCCCATTGCCAGTTCCTTATACTGCCATTCAAAGCGTACTTTTAAAGGACATCTAACTAATAGCAGTTATGTGACTTTCCCTTAACTATCGCCCTATTATCAAGGGAAATCTAATAACTGTTATATCTAAGTCAGTGACGTAAAGCGTATCTTCCTCCTTCTTTGTAAGCTCCCGCTGGAGTGGATGAGGGTCGTACGGTATATGACTCCTATGATGAGCGTTTATGTGTGGGCATGACAAAGGCATATGAATGAATAACAAAGTATATGTTGGTATAGATGTCCATGAAAGGGAATCACAAATAGCTGTGTTGAATAAGGATGGTGAACTGCTTGAAGAAAAAAAGGTGCCAACCTGCAGCCTGACAAAGTATGTGTCTTACATCAACGGAAGGAAACATGTTGCAATGGAGGCTGTTGGTTTTGCATATTCAATATATGACAAGCTGAAGATGCTGAATGAATGATTGCACAGTATCCATTGCTTTGCCATCCAGACTCATTGCAAAATCCAAGCTAAAAAATGACAGGGTTGATGCGATTGCTCTTAGCTAGCTATTAAGGACCAATTACTTACTTGCCTGTATCCCATATGATAGATGAGCAGGCAAGGGAGAAGAAGCTGCACAGAAAGGACAAGAAAGGTTAGGATCTAATATTGGGAGCCTACCCCTCCTACCCATAAGTAATACTTGAATCTTATACAAAAAAATTTATCTCATAAGTGTCCACACTATGCCAACTGGCGACACTTTTTGTATTCCTTTTGAACTTGTTTCAATCTCTTCCGCTAATAGGACTTCATTACGCGTTAAGTTCCTTCACAATCGACGAGTTCACACAATAAACCCTCATCTTTTTTCCGTCGATGGTTCTAAGCCATCTTCTCGTTACTACTCTCTCTAGCTAGTCGTGAGAGATACACTTTCAGCACGTCTCCCTATCTTGAGATCACGACTGAGTTCATCAAGAGTGGCGCATTTCTTCCTACTAAGGTAGAAGACGATCTTTTCTCTATTTCTCATCTTTCAATTCTCTTTGTGAGATTCCTGCCCCTTCGTCCTCTGCCAGTCCACATGACTTCGTGGCATTTTTAAGTCTTTTTCTCCGTTACCCGGGGCTCCGTTACCTTAAGCTCACCTCCTACCCGAGTGAGAAAATCGGACGCAGCCAGTTCAGCCACGGGGGCATCTCCTCCTCTTTCCACTCGAGCGGGGACCTCCCCAGGCCCCAGTTATCGAACGCAAAGTTGTGCATAAACATGAACGCAGATAGCCAGTTGAGCATGTGCTCGAATGCCCTCCTCGAGCTCAGCCTGCTCTTCCTCGCCGGGAACAGGTCGTCGAAAGCCTCAGTCCTGTCCTTCACGTACTGGACCATGCGCTCCATCAGGTTCTTCAGAGGATGACCGTAGACTACGTGCTCCACGCCGGCCCATCTGCAGGCGTCCGCGTACCATCCCGCACCATCAGTGTAGATCGGGACCCCGCCGTACTTATGTACCAGCCTCCTGATGAACAGATAAGCGTCGATCGAGTTCCCGCGCCAGCTGACGTGGAAGTCCAGCATGACGCGCAGGTCCGGCTCGAAGGCGATCCAAATCCAAGCGGGGATTCCTCCCACCTTCACCATGGTCTCGTCCACGAATATCCTGCGCACGTCCCGGGGATCAGCGCCGAAGGATCCGAGGGCGGGGCCGAGCCTCTGCACCCACCTCCATATCGAGGGGTGGCTCCTCAC